>Ga0075423_10004888_pt1 | contig 12462 bp, 11 predicted proteins | sample SoiMethybrSBSTD2_FD_80114 | JGI IMG/M metagenome (GOLD analysis project Ga0075423, IMG submission 80114) | Bulk soil microbial communities from a Populus tree surrounding site in Tennessee, USA - Soil MetaG P. TD hybrid SBSTD2 | ecosystem: Environmental > Terrestrial > Soil > Tree plantation...
GTCATGATTTCAATCAGCTCAAGTGGAGGTCTGCAGCGAATCCTCATCATTATATCCGAAATGGAAAGACAGGTGTTGAGCTCTCGGCTCTCAGGGGTATGTGACTCGTTTCCGGAAGCGGACTCTTCTCCGATAAAGTGCGCCTTTGACGTTGAAGACTTGCGTACCTTTGAAGAACTGGGATGCATTCGAACCGCAGCAGTTCTATAATCCCCCTGGTCCCCAGTCAGGATACTCGCGTCTAACCCTACTCTTTAGTTAAGCCAAGGAAGGGAACTGGCTCCTGCAAGCCAGGCAACCCTGGTGAGGTTCTGCGGGTAGGAGATTATCCATGTTCGACAGTCACAAGGTGGTTTGGCTCGTCCCTCTCCTTTGCATTGCAACAGTGCTGTTGGTCGGAGCCGAGCGCGCGGCACCACCTCCTTCCATCGATGAAACGATTGATCTGCTTTTTGCGGCCCAGACGTTTGACCAAGTCGCCATTTCGCCCGACGGCAAGCAAGTGGCTTGGGTCCAAAGTCTGCCGGGGAAGGACCAGGAACCCACCTCCGACTCCGCTATCTATTTCGCGACCATGGATCAACCCTCCTCTCCACACCGCCGCATCACTGCTGGCAACGGACGTAGCGCCCAGGCTGAGCACGACATAGCCTGGGCCCCAGATAGTAAACAGGTAGCTTTCTTGTCCGATCGAATCAAGTCCAGCCAGCTCCAGCTGTACGTGGCCAAGGTCGCGGGGAAACTTCCACGTAAGCTTACCAATCTGACGGGATTTCTGGCGGTGCCGCAGTGGTCCCCTGACGGGAAGGCTCTGGCATTCCTTTTTACGGAGAATGCACCCCGCGCGGCCGGTCCCCTCGAACCCATGACACCGGCCTCCGGAGTCATCGAAGAGCATGTTTACAAACAACGTCTTGCCGTAGTGGATCTATCTACCGGCAAGGTCAGGCAAGTTTCACCGGCTGACCTTTATGTTTACGAATATGACTGGTCTCCCGATGGTGCAAGTTTTGCGATGATCGCCGCCCATGGTGCAGGTGATGCAAACTGGTACAAGGCGCAACTCTATACACTGTCCATCGGTTCCGGAGAAACCAAGTCGATTTACCAGCCACCGCTCCAAATCGCCGTGCCACGCTGGTCTCCGGATGGCAGCAGGATCGCGTGCATTGCCGGGTTGATGAGTGATGAAGGTCAAATTGGTGGTGATGTTTTTGTCGTGCCGGCAACCGGCGGTGAAGCCCGAAACATCACTCCCAAGATGAAGGCTTCCGCCAGCTGGCTATCCTGGCTGCCTTCTTCCAATCAAATCCTCTTTGCCGAACACATCGATGGTGCCAGCGGGATCGCCAAAGTTGATCCGAGCAGCGAAAACATTGTTCCGATCTGGACGGGTCCGGAGCACCTTTCCTCCGAGGGAGGTGGTTTCACGTTCTCGATGGCCCGCGATGAGAAGGCATCGGCGGTCATTCGTCAATCCTTCCAGGACCCACCTGAAGTGTGGGCTGGACCGGTGGGGAGTTGGCAGCAGGTCACCCGAGTCAATCAGAACCTACATCCAAACTGGGGCGAGGCAAAAAGCATTCACTGGAACCACGACGGCCGCCTAATCCAAGGCTGGTTGCTCTATCCATCTCACTATGATCCAAATCGGCGGTATCCGATGGTCGTCTCGGTTCACGGCGGACCTGCTTCGGCCGTTCGGTCTTCCTGGCCGAAAACCTTTTTCGATCTGGCAGTACTTTCAAGTCAGGGATACTTTGTCCTTTTCCCCAATCCGCGCGGGAGTTTTGGCCAAGGAGAGGCTTTTACTCGAGCGAACGTCAAAGATTTTGGGTATGGAGATCTCGCAGACATCTTGGCGGGTGTGGATGAGGTAGCCAGAACGTTACCTGTTGATCAACAGCGTCTGGGGATCGGGGGCTGGAGTTACGGCGGTTATATGACGATGTGGACTGTCACCCAAACCTCGCGTTTCCATGCCGCCGTCGCGGGCGCCGGTATCGCTAACTGGCAAAGCTATTTTGGAGAAAACGACATCGACCAGTGGTTGATCCCTTATTTTGGTGCGACCGTCTATGATGATCCAGCCGTTTATGCTCGGAGCTCCCCTATTACTTTTATCAAAAATGTTAAGACTCCTACGCTCATTCTGGTGGGCGATCGAGATGGGGAATGTCCTGTGCCTCAGTCTTACGAGTTCTGGCATGCTTTGAAAACTCTGGGCGTGAAAAACCAGTTTGTGGTCTATGCCAACGAGGGGCATCGGATTGCGCAGCCGGAACATCGTCGAGATACTCTGAAACGTACTCTCGAGTGGTTCAACCAGTACCTGCAATGAAATTCGGAGGCAGTCTCCAAGTGGCGCCGCCCCCTGCGGGTCCAACCAAGCTGCGGGCGTGCAGTTTCCAGTCTCTCTTCCAACTTAATGCCACAAACTTTGCAACCGTTGGCGAGTGAATCTGCGGTTTCTCAAGACGCGCGCACCCGTATCTGGAAAGCACTCATTCTGGTTCTGCTCTTTTTGGCCATTCAGTTCATCCCTCGACCTGCGGCGGTCAAGCCCGAAGGCTGGAGACTGCTGGGGATTTTTGTAGCCGCGGTAGGAGGGCTCATCCTGCAGCCTATTTCCGGAGGTGCTTGCGTGCTGGTCGCCATCACATTGGCGTCGCTCGTGGGCGGATTGAAAATTCAGGAGGCTCTCGCAGGGTATGGCGACCCAACTGTTTGGTTGGTGATGGCGGCGTTTTTTATTGCGGGCGGGTTGATCAAGACAGGACTGGCACGCCGCATTGCGCTGTTCTTTGTTAGGGCCGTCGGGAAAAGCTCATTGGGAGTGTGTTATGCGCTCTCGCTCTCAGACATGGTCCTGGCGGCCATCATTCCTTCGAACGCGGCAAGGTCTGGAGGCGTGATTCTGCCTATTTTGCGCTCTATTTCGGAACTCTATGGCTCTCGGCCTGGAGTAACCGCCGGTGTTCTCGGCACTTTTCTGGTGGCCGGAGTCTACCAGAATATCTGCGTCACAGCGGCGATGTTCTTTACCGGTCAAGCCAGCAATCCTCTCGCTGCTCAAATCGCGTCGGAACAGTTTGGTTTTCACGTGACCTGGACAAGCTGGTTGATGGCTGGACTGGTCCCAGGACTATGCTCGATCCTGGTTCTTCCTCTGCTCGTCTATCGTCTCAATCCTCCCGCAATCAAGCACACTCCGGAAGCTGCCAGCTTCGCCAACCGGGAGCTCAAAGCGATGGGGCCGATGCAATTAGGCGAAAAGATCACCCTGTCTGTGTTTATAGCTGTTTGCGGGTTCTGGGTTAGCTCTTCCTGGCACCACATCGATATTTCACTGACCGCATTGCTCGGTGCATCGGCGCTCCTGGTGACACGCGTTTTGGATTGGGATGACGTGAAGAATGACAAAACAGCCTGGGACATCTTTATCTGGTATGGAGGATTGTTGCGTCTTGGAAAGGCTCTCAATGATGCCGGCGTAACGAAGGAATTTGCCACAACGGTAAGCTCGTTCTTAGGCGGGACCGGATGGATCGTCCTGTTGCTGGGAGCGCTGCTGATTTACTTCTACGCTCATTATGCCTTTGCCAGCATCACAGCCCACATGCTGGCCATGTTTCCGCCTTTCGTCACATTGTTGGTGGCTCAAGGCGCGCCCGTGGGGTTGGCCGTCTTCTCATTGGCTTGCTTTACCAATCTGGCCGCCGGATTGACCAACTACGGGACGACGCCATCTCCGATGTACTATGCTCAGGACTATGTGAGCTTGCGGCAATGGTGGAAGATCGGGTTACTGGCTTCGTGGGTGAATCTGGCTATTTGGTTGTCCATTGGATTCACCTGGTGGAAGCTGCTTGGAATCTGGTGAGAGACCGCACCTTAAAGGCAGTGGATAGGACGGTGGCACCCCTTCGTACCGCAAGCTTGTCCAATGCATGTCCTTTAGCGGTTGACACAGAGGTCGGTCGATTCAGACGCAGAGATTGCTGGACCAGCACCCGTCCGGCTGTTGTAGAGTGATAAGTCATCTGTTAGCATCGCCATCTACATCGCTGGTGCTCCTTCCAATGTTTAAGTGGGGATAACATTGCCCAATTTCTGTCGTCTAACCGATCTATGCCCCATCCCTTTGATCCGGGATATTGTCGTGAACCCTTTGTGACACTCTGCCGGGAGTATCCAGGCACGGAAGCCTACCCCGCTTCCAGATTCAGGATCGAATGGGGACCCATCTTTCACCGGGGGCGCCTCGACGGTTCTGCGCGAGTCCTCAGTAATCGGCCAGGATCCAGCACAACACGAAACTGTCATTCGGCGCATTTTGGTCGGAGAAGCGGGACGACGTGTTCAAGGCTTCCTTGCCAAACTCGGCATCTTCAGAAGTTACGTCCTGATGAATACCTTTCTCTACAGTGTCTACGGGAGCGTGAATTCTGCAGCGAGAAAGAACCCAGACCTGATCGCCTATCGCAATCGATGGCTCGATGCGTTCATCATTGGTCAACAGGTCGAAGCGGTTGTCACCTTAGGTGACCTGGCCGCAGAAGCCTGGCAATTTTGGAAGGCAACGCCCAACGGGCAGGCAACAAACATAACGAGTGCAGCGATTCCTCATCCAACTCAGCCCGAAAGTTCTTCCAAGGGAGACAAGACCAAACTCGCCGCAGCCACCAAGGCGATGCTGAAGAAATGGAACACAGGTCTCCAACTCCTCGCACCTGCCATCCAGCACCCCGATCAGGCAGTTCAGCTCGCGCTCTACGGAGATGCGTTCCAGGATGGAGATCGTCTCCCGATTCCAGAGGAAGACATGCCGGCGGGTCTGCCTTCTTGGATGCACGAACAGGACGGTTGGGCGCGGCGGGTCGGCGCTGACGATCAGAAAAAGAGGGCCAATATCACGATTACTGTTCCCAAGACAGCTCTGCCATGACGTAAGCTTGGCGCGTCCTGGCTAAAGCATCGCTGTGAGTCTCAAGATTGAAGACGAGGGGACAGATGGCGCCCCTTGGAAATCCCACTTTAGTGAGACGTGCCAAAGACGCGGGATTCGAAGTCATCCCTCGTGACATCCCCTCATACTCCGGGCTCGACTTCAGACGCCGTCAAGAGGGAGGTGCAATGCGGACAGCGGGTTGCCTTGACCGCAACAGCATAGAAACAGAAGGGGCAGTCTCGCGTCACGGCGACGGATTCCGCTTGTTTGCTCTTCAGCCGGTTCACTTGCCGGATGAGCATGAATACCGCGAAGGCGACGATCAAGAAATCACAAAGGGCATTGAAGAAGACTCCGTAATTGATCGTGGCTGCGCCCGCGGCTTTTGCCTCAGCCAGAGTGGCGTAGGCATGTCCGGAGAGGTTGATGAATTTATTCGAAAAATCCGAGTGGCCTGCGAACAAGCCAATCGGGGGCATCAAAATGTCGGAAACCAAGGAGCTGACAACTCTCCCGAAAGCCGCGCCAACAATGATGCCCACTGCCATATCGAGCATGCTGCCGCGCATTGCGAAATCTCTGAACTCATTGAGCACCCCGTGGCCTTTCTTTCCCAGGAGGACTTTCGGACTGCCCAGGTGAGCCATCCCGAGGTTTTCAAGAATAGGGTCGTTTCCTGTCGTCATGAACACACCTCCGCATTATCTGCACATGCTGCTTGTCACGGCAGCGCAATGTCAAGTAAAGAGGCGCGTTTCCGCGAAATCTGCACGCGAGTATGCGTTCCGTTTTGAGGCAAATCACGAGCTGACCATGTGACGCGATGAGGTAAACAGGAGAGGCTGTTCAAAGAGAGAAATCAATCTTTCCACCTGAAACCCGGGTCTGCGTTACAGTATGTCAAGACCTTGGGATATCGTTTGCCACCAGCGCCTTGTCAGCTTCTTTGTGGAGAGGCGTTTGTCAGGAGCCAAAAAACAATGGCAAAAAGTATTCTAGTACTAGTCGATGATCTATTTTTCTCGGCCAAGATTGGCGCCACAGCTCAAAGCTGTGGAGTAGCTGTCGAGTTCGTCAAGACGAGGAGGGAATTGCTTGAAAAGGTAAGGAGTGGCTCCCCGCGCTTGGTCATCGTAGATCTCAATGCTTCGACAACCCAACCTTTGGAAGCCATTCAGGACCTGAAATCTGATCCTGAGCTGCGGCCGACTTCAATTCTAGCCTTTTTTTCTCATGTGCAGACGGAACTCAAGGAAAGAGCACTTGCCATCGGTTGCGACACGGTCATTCCGCGGTCTCTCTTCTCCCAGCGGTTGGCAGAGATTTTGAGCGACCATTCTTAATTGGGAGCTTGAATTGAGCGGATCAAAAAGAGTACAGGTAGGGCGAATGGTCGCTGCGATCAATGCGGAGCAGTGCCCTACCTTTTTGTCAGACGAGCATCAGTAACGCCGTTCTATATAGTCCTGGACGATCTGGCGGTGATCAAAGGCAATCTCTTGCGGCAGGTCTCTTACGTGGAACACTCGGGCCTCGGCGGCATCGTCACCCCCGACCGGGTCTGCCTCGGCTGAAGCAATGAAGACCACACTGACAGTGTGTCCGCGAGGATCGCGTTGTGGGTCTGAATAGACATGAAACTGATGTAACAGTTTTACCTGAAGCGAGGTCTCTTCGAAAGCTTCCCTAGCTGCAGCCTCTTCGACCGTCTCACCATAGTTCACAAACCCTCCTGGAAGTGCCCACCCTGCGGGCGGATGTCTCCTCTTGACCAGCACGATCTGATAGGCGTCGCCTTTTATTTGGATGATGAGATCGACGGTTAGGCGCGGTGAATCGGATGGATGCATTAGCAGTGAGTCTGGAGAGTGACCTACCGTTCAAAGATGTACTTGATGTTGTCCTTAAAGACAAAGACGTTAGGTTCGGTGTCCCTGGTGACTCGAATGAAGTTTCTGTCGTAATACTCGATCCAACCGGAGATCTCCTCGTTGTTGAGCAATTTCACGACAACGGGGGTTTTGTTGCGGATCAGGTTAGAGAGATAGCGCGTTTCCGCGTTGGTTTGCTCGTCGACATGATGGGATTGAAGAATCGACTCCGCGATGCCATCGCGCCATCGTCCGCGGAACTGCCCTCGCCGCTCTCTTCTGCTCATGCTTGCCTCCCTGACTTCCGGTCAACAATAAAAGATGATAAACTCAGTTGCTTTATGATCAGAGGCATCTCCACCCATCTCTTCGCCCCGGGAAAACTCAAGCTGGAACAACTCGAGGCCATAGTTTCCGGGGGATTTGAGCGCATTGAGATTTTTGCTCTCAAGCCACATTTCGACTACCGAAACAGGCGATTCACCTCTGATATCGCTTCCTGGTTCTCCGATCACGACTCTTTGCTGCATTCTATTCATACACCTTTTTGCTTAGACTATCAAGCCAGGGGCGCTTCTGGTTGGCTCTCTATCGGCGATCCCGAAACGCAAAAGCGGGAAAAGGCTGTCGACGAAATTCGATGGGCGCTGGAATTGGCCGAAAGAGTTCCGTTTCGCTATGCAGTCGTTCATATGGGCTCGCCCGATGATACTTATACTCTGAAGCACCTGGATGCCATCTATTACAGTCTGGAAACGCTACTCCCGTTTGCGAAAGACCGCGGCCTCCAAGTGGCGCTGGAAAATATTCCTAATCAGCTCTCTCCTGTAGAAAAGATGCTCCGTTTCCTGGATGAGACCCAACTTAGGGACGTGCGAATCTGTTTCGACTCCGGTCATTCAAATCTCCTGGGAGATCCGGTGGAAGAAATCTCAACGGCTGGGAAACACATTGTGACAACCCATCTACACGACAATCACGGCCAGAAGGACGAGCATCTGTTGCCATTCGAAGGATCAATTCCGTGGCCGAAAGTTCTGGAATCCTTCGATAGGATTGACTACCAGGGATGCCTGCTGTTCGAGTTGAAGGCTGGGAAGCGGGAATCCCTTACCGTCCTGCAGTTAGCCCTTCAGGCCTTCGACCGTTTCAGAAAATGCCAAGAGGAGTTGGCAGAGATGAAGAGCCGGGAGGAATGATGCCCTGTGTTTATGTTAGTGAAGTTGGCAAGTATGAGGGCCGGGAGGTTACGGTGCGGGGCTGGCTCTATAACATACGTTCCAGCGGAAAAATTATTTTCCCCATTTTCAGAGACGGGACGGGCCTGCTGCAGACCATTCTCGTGAAGAATGCGGTCCAGCCTGAAGTGTTTGAAGCTGCCAGGGCCTTGACTCAGGAATCCTCCGTGGAAGTAACTGGAACGGTCCGCAAGGTTCCTGAGGGGAAAACTGCTCCCGGCGGATTTGAATTGGACATCAAAGACTTGAAAATTGGCCAGGTGATTCCGGTTGATCGGCCCTTCCCGATCACGCCCAAGGAACATGGTGTCGAGTTCTTGATGGACCAGCGCCATCTCTGGATCCGCTCTTCCCGTCAACATGCCATCCTACGAGTACGACACGAGATCATCAAGGCGGTTCGAGACTTTTTTGATGACCGCGGTTTCACACTGGTTGACACGCCGATTTTTACTCCGGCCGCTTGCGAAGGGACTACCACCCTGTTTGAGGTTGGATACTTCGACGAAAAGGCCTACCTCACTCAGTCGGGACAGCTTTACAACGAAGCTACCGCGGCCGCTTTTGGCAAGGTCTACTGCTTTGGCCCCACCTTCCGCGCGGAGAAATCGAAAACTCGACGCCACTTGACAGAATTCTGGATGGTGGAACCTGAAGTAGCTTACGCCACTCTGGAAGATATCATGAGTTTGGCCGAAGAGTTCATTAGCTCGATCATAAAGACCGTCTTGCAGAACCGCCGGTCAGAGTTGCAGTTGTTGGAGCGCGATATCTCAAAGTTGGAGCACATTGAGCCGCCTTTTCCCAGAGTGTCTTACGACGAAGCGATTCAAGTCTTGAAAGACAAAGGAACTGCAATTGAGTGGGGTGGAGACTTTGGCGCCGGCGACGAGACGCTGCTCTCGCAGCAGTACGATCGCCCCGTGATGGTTCATCGCTATCCAGCTCAGGTCAAAGCCTTCTATATGGAAGCCGATCTGCTTCGACCGGACCTGGCACTCTGTGTGGACGTGCTGGCTCCCGAAGGTTACGGAGAGATCATCGGCGGAGGTCAACGTGCTTCCAGTTTGGATTTGCTCAAACAAAGAATTGACGAGCACCATCTGCCTCAGGAAGCCTTTGACTGGTATCTGGACCTGCGAAGGTATGGCACCTTTCCGCATTCCGGCTTCGGGATGGGCATTGAACGCGCAGTCGCCTGGATCTGCGGTTTGGAACATGTCCGAGAGACCATTCCGTTCCCGCGCATGCTTTACAGATTGCGACCGTAAATTTTCCAGGCCATTGCCCAGTTCACAAATCGATCAAATCTTTGTCTCCTCAGTGGGAAGCTATGAAAGAATTCAAACTTGGATTCCCCTCCCTGGTAAGGATGGGGTCAGGGCGTGGTCCGAAGTCCCGCTGGACCCTCAAGTCTCCCTTAATCAAGGGGGACACTTGCGAAGTAACACTGAAACCAATTTTTTCACAACTTCTAGGTGAGAGGGGCGAACGGTCCACACAAAGCCACCACTCAGCAAGTAATAGCCGAGCGAGGCAAGGGCCATGAAACCGGTGAACATTATCGGTGTGCCTCTCGACCTGGGCGCTGGGCGGCGCGGTGTTGACATGGGCCCCAGCGCTGTGAGGGTTGCGGACCTCAACAAGAAGCTAGCGGGACTTGGCTATACCGTGGAAGACACCGGAAATGTCGCTGTCAGGATTCCTGAGACTCAGCACTTTGGGGACCACCGCAGCAAATTTTTGAAAGAGATCACAGAAGTGTGCGAACACGTGGCTCAACTTATCGAAAAAGCATTGACGAGCAACTTCCTGCCGATCGTCTTAGGAGGAGACCACTCCATTGCCATGGGATCGTTGGCGGGCGCAGCTAAGCACTTTCAAAAGACAAGTCAGAGCCTTGGCCTGATCTGGTTTGATGCTCATGCAGATTTCAACACGCCCGAGACTTCGCCTAGTGGCAACGTCCATGGGATGCCTCTGGCTGCAGTGGTTGGCGTGGGTCCGGCAGATCTTAGGAACCTGTATGGAGTTTGCCCCAAAATCAAGCCTCAAAGCACGGCGCTCGTCGGTGTGCGTGACATCGACACGGCGGAGAAGGAGTTGCTCGCGTCTTCTGCTGTGAGGGTCTTTACGATGCGGGATATTGACGAACGAGGAATGCGCAGCGTGGTGGAGGAAGCGATCAGGATTGCGACTCAGCACACGGCCGGTTTGGCCGTGTCTTGGGACATGGATTTCCTGGATCCCTCCTTTGCTCCCGGCGTTGGGACTCCGGTCAAGGGCGGAGCCTCTTATCGCGAAAGTCATCTCGCCATGGAAATGATTGCCGATACCGGCAAGCTTCTTTTGCTTGAAGTGGTGGAAGTGAATCCTGTTTTGGACCACATGAATGCGACGGCCAGCCTTGGAGTGGAGCTGATCCTGTCAGCCCTGGGAAAGAAGATCTTGTGAAAAAACTAACGGTTGCGCTTCTATTCGGGGGGAAATCGGGCGAGCATGAGGTTTCGCTGCGCTCGGCGACTTCGGTCTTGAAGGCCCTGGATCGGCGGAAATACAACGTCATTCCGATCGGGATTACGAAGGACGGACAGTGGCGTTCAGATCCCAGGCTACTGGAAGCCGAATTCCCCGCCATCCTCCAATCGGGTAGTTCCGTTCTTTTGCCGGCCGAGCCCAGGCAAAATCACTCTATCGAAGTTCAATCGCGAGACCGAGGGCTTGTCAAAGCCAATGTTGACGTAGTCGTTCCGGTTCTCCACGGAACTTTCGGAGAGGACGGCACCATTCAAGGACTTCTCGACATGGCCAACATTCCTTACGTTGGAGCCGGAGTGCTAGGCTCAGCCGTGGGAATGGACAAGGATGTGATGAAGCGTCTTTTGCAGCAAGCCGGGCTTCCGATTGTGGAATTCATCACCTTGCTGGACAAGCACTGGGCAGGACAACGCGACAGCCTTACATCTAAGATTGAAAGCCAGTGTGGTTATCCCTGCTTTGTCAAACCGGCTAATCTCGGTTCTTCTGTTGGAATCAGCAAAGTGAGGAATCGCGAGGAACTGGGCTCGGCCATTGAGTTAGCCGCGCAGTTTGATCGCAAGATCGTTGTGGAAGAAGGGATCGATGCGCGAGAGGTTGAGTGCTCCGTGCTGGGCAACGACGAGCCGCAAGCTTCCGTGCCGGGAGAGATCATTCCCAGCCACGAATTCTATGACTACGAAGCCAAATACCTGGATGAAAGTTCTCAACTGATTATTCCCGCGCGCCTGAGCGAGGAACAGACTAAGACCATTCAGGAATTGGCCATTAAGACTTTTCTGGTCACAGAATGCTCCGGTATGGCGCGAGTCGATTTTTTTGTTGAACGGAAAACAGGAAGGATTCTAGTAAACGAAATCAATACAATCCCGGGATTTACCTCCATCAGCATGTACCCCAAGCTCTGGGAGGCCAGTGGCATTTCCTACTCAGAGCTGATTGACCGCCTGATCCAACTGGCCATCGAACGTCATCAGAGCAGACAATCCAAGAAGACCAGCTACTCGCCTGAATAGCCGTCTCGGGACGGCGGCCAGAATCTCTTGCAGTCACGATTCGTGGTGCGGACATCTGCTCCCATATCACAATTCACTAAAACCGATCTTTCGCTCGTCGCTTGACATCCTTGAGTAGCTTTTCAACCTCCTCAGTCTTCTTAAGGATTTGGAGAGAGAAGGTGTGCTGATTGGATTTTTCGATCATCTCTTTGAGCTCACCGGCCGCCTCGTAAAGTTTTTGTGAATCGTCCTTGAGCTTTTGAAAGGCTTCGTCGCGGCGTTCCTGGTCCATTTTGGCTTTCTGGTCGTGGTCAAACGAATCTCCAGGCGATGAACCCTCTTCCTGCGGTTCTTGCGGGCGTTTATTGTAGCCGAGCAGTGATCCCATGATGCTGAAAGAAAGGATTAAGACGACCGCGACAAAACGGGAATTTATCCTGGTGAGAGTCTTCATGGTTCTGCGTCCTCTTCGATGTCAATCTACGGTCACGAATTAGGTTTTGGTAGAGCGAATGGTCGCTCATCGTGCGGTCAACGCGGAGCATTGACCCTATCCTCTTTCGTGCGGGTTAATGCGTTTGTATTAGCTCTTCGGCCACTGTCTTCCCCTGGCGAATTGCGTCCTCCATTCCCGAATATTCCCAGGAGCCATAGCGCCCGATAATTCGCACTCCGCAGCGCTCCAGATAGCTGCGAATCAGGCCAACGTTTTCACGGTGGCGCTCGTCTTATAGAACATAAAAACACGGAATATCCAGGCAGAGTTGCGACATGAGACGGTCCTGACTGGTTAGAATGCCGCTGCGGATCAAGTCCTGTTTGACCTGTTCCGTCGTCTGCCTCTTGTCTATTGGCTTCCAAGGCGA
>Ga0075423_10004889_pt1 | contig 12460 bp, 7 predicted proteins | sample SoiMethybrSBSTD2_FD_80114 | JGI IMG/M metagenome (GOLD analysis project Ga0075423, IMG submission 80114) | Bulk soil microbial communities from a Populus tree surrounding site in Tennessee, USA - Soil MetaG P. TD hybrid SBSTD2 | ecosystem: Environmental > Terrestrial > Soil > Tree plantation...
GTACGGACCCATTATGTCGAAAGCGGAATTCAAGGCGGAGCGGGACATGATGGAAGAGGTTCGGGACCGCCTGTTCAAACAGGTTCGGGAAGGCGACGGCCCCAAGGACATGCTGGAGGGAGGCGTTCTGAAGGGCCTCGCGCGAACATGGAGAGACCCGTACAAGTTCCTGTATGACGCGGCCAAGGGTTGCTGGGCGCACCATGACAAACTGGGCCCCAATGTCGTTTAGAACCTGTAGGCGCGGTCTATGACCGCGCCTACAGTTGCTCGAATCCACTTTTTTCAGCAGCCGGTTAGGCCAATGTTTTTAGGAGAGACAACGTGAAGTGTTTCATTCTCGCCGTTTTCTGTATGACCGCTGCCGTTGGACCGGCCCTCGGTCAGTCCCAGACGACGACCCAGGCTCAGCGCGAAGCCTCAAGTAAAGCTTCCCTCGCCGACCTCATTCAAGCCGGAAACCGCAAGACGGCGCTCGATAGGATTCGCACCGGCGGAGCGGATGTGAATGAAGCGCAACCAGACGGTACCCGCCCGATCCACTGGGCGGTCTACCGCGTGGACTATGAGGTGATCGACGCGTTGATCGCGAAGAAGGCGAAAGTGGATGTCACAAATGAGTTCGGCTCGACCCCGCTCACCGAAGCTGTCAAGCTGGCCGACGCCCGGATGGTGAAGATGCTGCTGGATGCCGGAGCGGGAGTCGGGAGCGCGAATCAGGACGGCCAGACCGCTTTAATGCTGGCGATTAAAACGGGGGAACTGCCCATCGTCGAAATGCTGGTCAAAGCCGGCGCCAATGTAAACACGGTTGAGAAGTTTCAAAACCAAACGCCTTTGATGTGGGCGGCCGCCGCGACAGAGAATGCGAGCGAGATGGTAAAGCTGCTCCTTTCCAAAGGCGCCGACGTCAAGCCTCGCGCGCGATATACCGACTGGCCGAACCAGATTTCCTCGGAGCCCCGCGCTCAGTATCGTCCGGTCGGCGGACTTACCGCGCTGCTGTATGCCTCACGCAACGGCTGCTATGCGTGCGTCGAGGCGCTGATCGGAGCGGGCGCCGATGTCAATGTGCCGACGCCGGAAGGCGTCACTCCGCTGATGGTCGCCCTCGATAACGATCATAACGATGTCGCCAAACTGTTGTTGGATCGTGGGGCGAATCCACACGTCTCGGATTGGTGGGGACGCACGGCCCTCTACATCGTCATCGATAGAAAGGAATCCGTCGCCGGCGGCCGAGGAGGGGGAGGCGGTGGACGCGGAGCTGCCGGAGGTGGTGGACGCGGAGCTGCCGCCGCAGCTTCTCGCGGCTCGGGTCCGGCTGTTTCCAGCATAGACATCGTCAACAGGCTGTTGGCCGCGGATGTCGATGTGAATGCCGAGATGAACATGCATCGCCCCAGCCGGGGCGGCAATAGCGGACGCTTTGCGGAAGAACAATTGAACACGGGATGCACGCCTTTGTACCGCGCAACCGAGGCCGGCGACATGGAAGTCATTCGCGCTCTTCTGGCCAAGGGCGCCAACCCCAACATCAACGACATGGGTTTCACGCCATTCCTGGTGGCGGCCGGCGTTAATCCGGGTGGCCGGGGAGGCGGCGGCGGTGCGCCGAATACCACACTTATGGATCTGATGATCCAACACGGCGCCGATGTGAATGCGCAGGTGACCGGCACGAGAACTTACTCCATGCGGATCTCCTACAATCCTCCTCCGAACAAAGAGGGTACGTCGGCTCTCCACGGAGCGGCCCAGGCGGGCCGGGCGGACTTGGTTCGTTACCTTCTGGAGAAGGGAGCCAATCCCGAGCTCGTCGATGGCAATGGCAAGAAGCCGATCGATGTGGTCGGCGCCGGCGGCGATGGCGGAGGACGAGGCCGAGCTCCGGCCCCTGATCCTGCTGCGGTCAACACTGCGGGGCGCGGAGCCGGTGCCGCTTCCGCCGCGGAAGCCGGAGGTCGTGGAGGCGCTGGGGGTGGAGGCGTCAGCCCGGCGACTGCAGCAGAGATTCGCGCGATGCTGCAAGACGCGGCTTCGAAGAAGTAATCTGCGAGGCGGTACTCCCAGGAGCGGGCGAAGCGACAGGTTCGCAGTCATTGCGTGAGGCAGGACTGGCGGCAGAGCGGAGAATGTCACCGTCTCGATAACTCCGGAGAGTTATCGCCGTTGTCTGTATCCCAGAGCAGACATCATCGACGAGCGGTACGAAGTCCAGAGTGTCAAATGATGCCTGCCGGCGTGTACTCGCGTGCCGCACCGGCACCATCGTTCCACGAATCTGGTCCCCCACAATGGCCGTTGTGCCCGCGAACCTACGTCCTACTTCTGTTCCGCAGCAGGGTTAGCCTGCTGTGCGGGCCTCGCGTAGATATCAACCTGCGTTGGCCGTTCGCCTTCGGTCGAAATGCCTGCTGCGAGCATCAGCTTGGTCACGGCTTCGATCGTCGGTTTATCGGGACGCGGAAGACGGCCGGCGTAACCCTCGGCGATGAATAGTGGCGTCCGCCCAAATTTGTTGGCGTTCTTCCAAATTTGCGGATCCGCTCCGCGCTTGGCCAGCAGCTCTACGACACGCGGGTAAATGTTATACGCGGCCCCATGCATCGCCGTATCGCCATCGTTGTTCACGGCGTTAATGTCGGCGCCGAGGTCGAGCAACATATTCACAGCTTCCAGAGCTTCGTTTTCCTCGCCCGCCTCTTCCAGCGGCTCTGTCGTACCGAGACCGGCCGCAGCCATCAGCGGAGTGGTGTTATTGAAGTTCGGGAGCAGCGGGTCAGCACCCAATTCCACGAGGAGGCGCATCAGTGGAACGTCCGAGCGATCGGCCGCAAAGAGGAACGGTGTTGCCCCTTCAGCCTCGATTCTCGAGGATGTGTTGGGCTGCTTCGGAGCGCCTTTGGGCAGGCGCAAATTGACGTTCGCTCCCCGCTTGACGATGTCGCGCACAAACTCAAGGCTCGTGAGACGGCCTGCGCCGGCTGCGGGCGCCGGATCGCTGTTGTCGCTGGAATCGGGCTTTCGGACCCAGCTGATGGTGTGGAGTGGTGTAAACCCACTTCGGGCATCGTTCGGATTGGCGCCCGCGTCTACCAGTGCAATGGCAAGTTCGAAATGGCCGTTCTGCACGGCGAGCAGTAACGGACTCGTGCCCTTGTCGACCGGCCTGACATACGAGGCGGCGGTTGATCGCGGCGCGTTCTCGGGACGTTGCATCGGCGCATTCACATCGACACCGGCATCGAGAAATGCGCGCACCGTGTCGAGACGGCCTTCACGCACCGCAAGGAAGAACGGCGCAAATCCGGAATCGAGTGTCGCGTTGATGTCAGCTCCGGCTTCAATGAGCGCCCGGACGACGGCAGTATTCCCTTCGGCCGCCGCCCACATCAAGGCCGTCTGGCCGTGCCGCTCGCGTGCATCGTGCTTCGCGCCGCGCGCCAGCAGCGCCTTCACCGTCTCGACATTCCCGGAGCGCGCAGCCAACATGAGGGCGGTTTCCCCGCCCTTCATCGTGGCGTTCGCGTCGGCTCCAGCATCCAACAACTGCTTCACGATTGCTGCGCTGCCGTTCGTACATGCCTGTGCTATCGGTGGGACGCCATAGCGGTTCACGGCGTTCACATTGGCCTTCGCTCGCAGGAGCAGCGCAACCGTCTCCGCATCATCGTTATACGCGGCCCAGTGCAGTGCAGTGGTCCCGTCGACCTGGGCAGCGTTCACATCGTTGCCCGTTTGCAGGAGCGAGCGAACGGCAGCCTTGTCGCGTCGTTCCGCAGCATCCGCGAGTGCCGCACGTTCGGCCGCGACGGCTGGTGCGGCTAAGCCGAGGCCCAGAAGCATAAGCCCAGTAATTTTTTGCCAGTGCATGTGCGTCTCCTGTGCGTCAATTCAGAGCAACGGGATTGAAAAGGTCTTCAATTTTTCCGGTGCTATCCACGAACGAATCCAAATGAACGCCAACGCGATCGAGCAGCGTGAGGTGAACGTTGGCCAGCGGCGCTCCCTTCTCGTACCGAATGTGCCGACCACCCTTAAGGCCGGTTCCGGCGCCACCGGCGACGAGGATCGGCAGGTTGTCGTGATCGTGAAGGCTGGAATTGCCCATGCCGCTGCCGTACAGGTAGACGGAGTGATCGAGAAGCGAGCCATCACCATCGGGAGTAGCCTTCATTCTCTGGAGAAAATCTGAAAATAGAGAAACATGGAACGTATTGATCTTTGCCATCTTCGCTAACTTTTCCGGATCGCCGCCATGATGACTAATTGGATGGTGCGGATCCGGGACGCCGATTTCCGGATACGTACGATTGTTCTGCTCGCGCGTGAGCTGGAATGTGACGATGCGCGTGATATCCGCCTGAAACGCGAGAATCTGCAGATCGAACATGAGCTTCGCGTGGTCGGCGAACTCCGGAGGGACTCCTACGGGCCGATCGAGATCGCTCAGCTTTGGATCCATCGCCGCGCGCTCGGCACGCTCGATCTCACGCTCAACCTCACGAACACTGTCGAGATACTGATCCACGCGCACGCGATCGGGGACGCCCACGCGTTGCTTCAGCTTCGCGATGTCCACGCTGAAGGAATCCAGCAGGCTTCCTCGATTGTGCAGTCCCGCGCGGCGCGCTGCAGCATTGCCGCCCTCGCCGAACAGGCGCTCGAAGACGACGCGCGGATGCGCCTCGGAAGGAAGCGGAGTCGTTGGCGACGACCATGAGAGGCAATTCTGATAGACGCATGCGTAGCCGTTGTTGCACACACCTGCGAGCGGATTCAGATCCATCGCGAGCTGAAGCGACGCCAGCTGCGTCTCACGGCCGATCTCCTTGGCCGCGACCTGGTCGACCGTGGTCCCACAAAAATAATCCGAGCTGTCGGTGTGCTTGGAGAAAGCCGCGCTCAGAAACGCAGCGTTGGATGTGTCGTGCGTGCCGGGATACGCGTTCTGTAGCCGCGTGTTAGTGATGACCGTCACCTGATCTTTCACCGCCTCGAGCGGCGAGAGGATCGGAGAAAGCTCGCGGAGCTCTGCCTGGCCAGCCGGGATCCATCGCGCATGATCGCATCCCATCGGGATGAACACGAATCCGAGCCTCGGAACCGGTTTCGCGGGCGTCCTCGCCCATGCTGTGGCTGCGGGAATCATGGCATCGAGCAGCGGCAGCGCCAGAGTAGCGCCTGCTCCCTTCAGGAACGTTCGCCTGGGAATAGCTCTCTTCGTGATAAACATCACGCTCTCCTTTTATTTAGCGTCGGGCCCACTGTCCAGTTCATTGACCTATTTGCTTGCCACAGATGACTCATCAATCCGAGCAGTCCTCATTTGGAATGGAACGCTCTTAACGATTCCGAGAATCAGGGACGAAAACTTGTATCCGTCTTTCTCGGCGTCGCGCACGATCTTGCGAACGGCAGGCGCGTCGTAATACTCGACGCCTCGTCCGAGCGCGAACGTCAGAAGTTGCTCCGTCAGAGTTGCCGCAAACAGTTCTGGACGGCTCAGTAGCGCGTCTTCCAGTCCTTCAATTCCCCGGAATTCGCCTGCGCCGGGCAAAGCCGCGGAGGAATCGACGGCTTGACCATCTGCGTCCGCCTCTCGCCATTGTCCCACCGCATTGAAGTTCTCGAATGAGAAGCCCACTGGATCAATCGTGCGGTGACAGCTCGCGCAAACGGGGTTACTCCGGTGCGCAGCCATGCGCTCGCGCATGGAAAGATTGGCGGCCACGTTGCTCTCATCCAGTGCCGGCACGTTCGGAGGTGGAGGAGGCGGCGGCGCGCCGAAGACGTTCTTCAGCACGAAGACCCCGCGAAGTACCGGCGATGTGCGTGTCGCGTATGACGTGACCGCCAGCACGCTACCCTGCCGCAGCAGACCGCCGCGGTGGGTTCCCGGTGGAAGCGTCACGCGGCGGAATCGCGCTCCGTAGACGTCGGCAATTCCATAGTGCTTAGCCAGGCGTTCATTGAGGAATGTGTAGTCCGCCCGGATCAAATTGAGCACGCTGCGATCCTCGCGCAGCACGCTGTCGAGGAAGAGTTCGGTTTCCTGCCGGAAGGCTTGTCGCAGGTTGTCATCGAAGTCCCGGAAAAGAGCAGCGTTCGGAGTGATGGCTTCGACATTGCGCAGCCGCAACCACTGTCCAGCGAAATTCGAAGCAAGGTTGAACGAGCGTTGATCGGCAAGCATCCGGCGCGCCTGCTTCTCGAGTTCGCCGGGCTGACTCAACTTGCCACGAATGGCGGCATCCAGCAGTTCATCATCTGGGATGCTGCTCCACAGGAAAAACGAAAGTCGCGATGCCAGTTCGAGATCGCTGATCCTGTAGACACTGTTCGCTGCAACTTTTTTGGGGTCGCTTTCGACGCGGAACAGAAAGTCCGGGTTGATGAGCACAGCACTCAGTGCCCTTTCGATTCCAGCTTCGAAATCGCCTTCTGCACGCCCTTCCCGATAGAACGCCATCGGCTCATCAACTTCAGCTTTGGCAACCGGCCGCCGATACGCACGCCGCATCAGTGTCGACAGAATCTCTCTTGCACACTTTTCTTGCTGTTCTTTGTCTTGTTCGGCCGGCCGGCATACAAACAACCGTCGATGGCTCGGTGTGTCTTCGGCGCCTTTTGCCGAATAAGGTCCGGTCACCGAAAACTGGCTGATGGCGGGTGCCGTTCGCGGATGCCGCCTCTCGTTGAAGCGAGATTGTGTTGGCTGCCTTGCAGTTTCGATCAGCGATGAGCCGTCTTTGACGAAGGTGACGCCAAGATTGTGCGGACCTGCATGCACGGCCACGCGCATCTTCAGATTCTTGTCGAGTGTTGTGTCGTCGTCGGGGTTGGCCGGCTTCCGGATTGTAAAGCTCCCGACCTGCTCCCGGTCGAGCAGCACCAGCAGTTCGTGCGTCCGGGCCTCACGCAACCCGCCAACGCTTCCGGCCAGATCACGCATGAGCCAGATCTGAATGTCGTACTCGCCGTCCTGAGGAAACGTATAGGACATCGACACGCCACCGCGCGTGCCCATCGGGAGCCCGGGCACATGTTCTTCCTGTGTGAGGTCCGCCGGCAGCCGAATAATGTCGTTCTGTAAAGAGGACTCCATTCTGCCAACCGCCAGCCGGCTGATTTTCTGGGCGGCTGAGATGTAACGATCGAGGAGGGTCGGCGACAGATCGCCGACGATGACGTTGTCGAAGCCATGACCGCTCTCGTCCGCCGGCAGAAGGGACGCGGCGTCGATGTCGAGCGCCAGCAGATCTCTGATCGCGTTCTGATACTCGGTTCGATTCAGACGTCGCAGAGTTTCGGTGCGGCCGGGATTCGGTTTCGCAGCCGACGCCGTATCGAGCGATGTCTCCAGCCACGTCAACATCGCGAGGCGATCCGCTTTAGGAGGCTGCAGCATGTTGGGAGGCGGCATGACGCCTGTATGCAGCTTGCGCACAACCTTCTCCCATGTTTCGGGCTGCCCGCCAGGTCGAGACACGTCGAGCCGTTCCAGACTCAGTCCGGCAGTTTTCAGACGATCGTTATGGCAGGTCGCACAATAACGATCGAGGAATTGACGCTGGCTGGATGTGGCCGTAGATTGACCTGAAGATGCTGCATCGTTCTGCTGTGCAGACATCCTTACTTGTATAGAAAGGAAAAGCGTCGCTGCCAGTCCGGCAAGCCCTATTCTCAGTACCTTAGGGAACGAACCTGGCTCCCTCATCTGCTGCCTCCCCCGATTGATTTTGCGGCGATTACGGCCCAGTGCGGCATTCGGACATTTTGCGCTGAGTCTATCTGCCGGCATTCGCAGCTGTCAAGGAATATCCTCAATCGGCTCAATAGGATTCTCGCTACGAACAGGCACAAAAATCACAAAAGTTTCATGTGATTCTTGTACCTGTTATGGCTAATGCTCCTAGAACGCCAGGCGCAGCTGTAACTGAATGATGCGCGCCCCGTTGGTAGCGGTGACCTGCCCGAAATTCACCGAGTTCAAGCTCGTCGAAACACTCGCGTATTGCGTCTGGTTCAGTGCGTTTTGCATGTCGGCTTTGAACTCGAGGGTCCGCTGTTCCCCAAGGGAAAAACTCTTTCCAAGGGAAAGGTTTAAATTGCTGTATCCCGGCAATCGCAATGGGGTATTGCTTTCGTGTCCACGCCGCGCAGTCCGGTTGGAGGCGGTAACGACGGGCAACTGCACGAACGCTGCCCGGTTCAGATATTGCAGATTTCCAAAACTGCAACAGTTTTTGTTCACCGCTCCTTCGATATCGATCAGATCCGGACGACCGCCGGTCTGCGTGACTTTCAATGGTTCTCCGGTTGTGGCCTTCACGATTCCTGCGATTTGCCAACCCCCGAGAACCTGCTTGGCAATAACCGAATTGCGGAAGGGCGTCGGGATGTCGTACAGAACGTCCATCGAAAAATCGTGGGCGACATCACCGACAGAAAGGCTGCGTTCGATCTTCACATTAAAAAAGTCTTCGATTCCGCCTGCCGTATCGCCGCCCGCCACCAAAGCCGTTCCGCCGCCCGTGTAGGAAAGAGCTTTGCCCCAGGTGTAGTTGGCGCCGAATAGCAAGCCATGCGAAAACCGCTGCCGGAGCGACGTCTGCCATGAGTGGAACACGGTTTGCTGACTGTTATCCGTATAGGCTCCCTCACCCATCGCGGGGTTCGGCCGAATTCCAGTCAAACGGTCTACCTGATTGTAAGTGCGGCCCATCGGAAATTTCACTCCGCGAGTGCCGACATAAGATGTATCGAGCATCAAAGTAGACGTGAGGGCTTTCTGGAAACCCAGCGTGTAGTTCATCGCATACGCCGGCCTCAAGTTCGGATTAATTAAAGCGCCAACAACCGTATTGGGGAGAGAAGCAAAGTACAACAGCATGTCTTCCTGATAAATGGGGAACTTCCATCCCAATTGGGCTGCTTCCAGTCTGCTGATCGGCCGGTTATTTGGAATATTGGAGGATCGTCCCAGCCGGTCTTCAAAAGTCTGGGCATCATACCCCTGAAAGTTGATTCCGTAACCGCCCCGCAATACAAAGTCGCCTTTACTATCGAGCGTGTACGCGAAGCCAAAACGTGGGGCCATGCTGAAATTGTCGCTGTTGAATGGATTGTCCGTTGGCCGCAAGCCGCCGGTCCAAACGAAATCCGGGCATCCGCAGAATCCGTCGAGATTGAAAACCCCGATGGTCTCGTATTGATTTTCAGGATGCAACGCCTTCGGGACAAAGTGGCCGAAACGATCGTAACGAACCCCCATGTTCAGGACCAGCCTGCGGTTGACGCGCCAGTCGTCCTGCGCAAAGAAACCGAAGTTGACGAACCGCCACGTGTGGTCCGGTCTGCCGGAATCGAAGCTGATGCCGGCTGGCGTGTTGTTCATGACATCGGCGATAGTGTTATAGGCCACGTTTCCTGCGTCCGTGTCTGGGTTTCCACCCGACGGCAGATAAAGCGTCCCCCCGAATTTAAATGAGTGAGTCCCGTGCAAATAACCGACGTGCTGTTCCGCCATGTATGTCGGGTGGCGGCTGCGCACGTGGCTTTCTCCCCGAACTGCCGTGAGGCCGGGGTACGAGATGTACTTGATGTTGCGCATCCCGTTAATAAGCGGAGCCTTGTTGGGATCGTTCTGATACCACCAATCCTGGACGCGCCACAGTCGGGCGATGTTGTATCCCGCTCGCGTTGAGAAGGTCCATGGACCTCGTCCAAGGACATAGTTAACGCTCATGCGCCGCCACTTGCTCGTGAAGGCTCTTGGATTCGTCGGCAGGTCAACAGGCACCGAAAGGTCCGGATGGGACGCTGCGAGCGTCACCGAGAGATTGCCTCCGCCCACCAGGTAATCGATCTTTGCATCGAAGTGATCGTCGTTGGCAGATTTGGCTCCCGGACCGATCCAGATGCCGAGCGGCGCATCCGGTGCGGTCAAGGGCTGGTTCGGGAGCGGATAGTATTTCATCCAAATCTGTGTTTCCTGGAAAGGCAGCGACGTCGTCAAAATGTCTCGAAAACTTTGAGTGGGCACGCTGGCATTCATCGCAACGACGCCGCGTTGCCGGTAGCCTTCATAAGCGAAAAAGAAAAACGCCTTATTTCTCTTGATCGGGCCGCCGATCGACCCCCCGAACTGGTTCCACACGGAATTGTTCTCTTTGGTCAGGAACTGCGGTCGCGCTGATAAGGCGGAACCTTCATAGCGATGGAACAAGCTGCCATGCCATGAATTCGTGCCGGATTTGGTGATGACGCTCATCTGCCCGCCCATCGCCATTCCGTATTCCGCCGGAGTGACGCCCTTGACAATCTGCATTTCGCCGACGGCTTCCGAACTCATCACATTGATCTTCGTGTACCCGTAATATCCGGAGATCGTCGGCGAGCCTGGATTGCCGTTGGCATCGGTTCCATTTGCCGTGACTGCCATGGCCGTGCTGCCGAGACCGTTGAGGCGGAATTTCGAAGCCTGAGTGCCTTCCACCGATGGCCGCGTCGTCAAGCCGGTGCCGATATTGAGAATGCTTGTGATGTCGCGGTTGATCATCGGCATTGTTCTCACTTCGAGAGTGTCCATACCAACTCGCTGCTCGGGAGAAAGTGTGTTGACCAGCGGAGTTTCTCCAGTGACCGTAACGCTGTCGGTGACTGCGCCAACCTCCAGCGTGTACGTTCGTCGTAGGTTTTGCGCAGCGCCGAGTGGAATGGCCCGGCTTTCGTAAGTCCTGAAGCCCGCCAAAGAAATTTTCAACGTATAGGTGCCCACCGGCACATAGTCGAACAGGAACTCGCCGGTTTCGCTCGTGACCTTTTCGGTTACCGCATTCGTGCCTTCGTTAATAAGCTGCACGCTTGCTCCAGGCAATAACGCATTGCTCGGATCCGTAACTATTCCCGCGAACGTGGCCGTCGTTCGTTGCGCAAGACCGAGACTCGTAATGCCGATCACAGCCACCATTACCAGGACAACGTTGCGAAGATTCGTATGCATCCCTTCCTCCTCCCCGTTAGAAGTCAACACGTTCAAACGCGACACGCGCGCCAAAACAAAACAAGTTGTAAGCGGTAAATTTATCGGACCTTCTATCACAGTTACGTGAGCGGAACAACAGCGCGCCGCTGCAGACTACAAAACGTGATCAGTTTGAGGGCTTCTTTGTGCGGATATTGGGCGCGAACGATAGCTAATCGATCTGGAGAAAAGGACAGCGCACGACTATATCGACAGCCGACCGGGCCAGCGATCTGTTGCTTTCGGTCCAGCCCGGGTGTACATAAGGCTTCAGGAAATACACCAACCAAGCGCGTATTTGAGGAGGCCTATGAAACGTCACCTGTCCATCGTGGGGCTCATTCTATTTGCTGTACCCCTATTCGCTCAGGATCCCGAGGAGTCGGTTCTTCGGGAACTTGGAATGGGCGCGATCTTTGCCGACGGCAACCTTGCCCTGCGACAGCTTCAGCGCGGTGACGATCCGGTTCAACAGCTGAAGCGATTCTTCATGGAAGCCAGGTTGCCGCTGACCTCCCAACAGGAACGACGTCTGAAGTCCATCGTCGATGCGCAAATCAAGGCACTGCAGGCCGCAGGACACAATGAGGAAGCCGTTCGACAAGCCAATCAGGAGTTCACAAGAAGATCAAACGAAGTGTTCACGACGGAACAGCGCGCTGAACTACGAAGATATCGGACCGAGCAGATCATGATGCGAGGCGGCTTTCCGGCACTTAGACTCACTCTCGAGAACGCCCAAACCCCGCTTACTCCCGAACAAGAAAAAGAGGCTCAGGCACTTTATGCTGAGTTCAATCGACAAGTGGCTCAACTCGGGCGTGACAGCAGCGGCATTCCTGATCGCGCTGACTTGGACAAACTCGAAAGCGAGGCGTTAAGCAAGGTCGTTCGGCTTCTGACGCCTGCGCAGCGACAAGCACTTGCAGCCTCGCGGCAGGGTCGCCTAGTTTCTAAAGTGCGCCCATAAAAATTCCCGCATGAAAATTGATGAGTGATTAATGCTCTTGAAAAATCTAAACATTTCGCCGGGGGTATTAATCATTAAAACGATCCACTGATCGCAACGGCATTTTGCCGTTCACGTTCTGGCCAAGGGAGACAGGCAGAAGAATTCCAACAAATCAATCGTCGGATGAAGCCGGTCCGCGAAGCGCGCTTCGCGGACCGGCTTAGAGGACACGCACCGATTTCAGAACATCAGCTTCAGCGCGAACTGGATTTGCCGGGAGCTCGTCGCAGTTGTGCTGATGACGCCAGCCGAGGAACTGTAACCGCTCCCAGAAAACACAATCTGATTCGGGTACGAGAAATTTGCGTGATTGAAGACGTTGAAGGCCTCCGTCCGGAACTGCAGATTCAATTGCTCGTTGATTTTAATTCTCTTGAATAACGAGGTATCGAACGTAACTAGGCCCGGGCCACGCA
>Ga0075423_10004891_pt1 | contig 12458 bp, 10 predicted proteins | sample SoiMethybrSBSTD2_FD_80114 | JGI IMG/M metagenome (GOLD analysis project Ga0075423, IMG submission 80114) | Bulk soil microbial communities from a Populus tree surrounding site in Tennessee, USA - Soil MetaG P. TD hybrid SBSTD2 | ecosystem: Environmental > Terrestrial > Soil > Tree plantation...
GACGACGCTCGATTATTCGAAGGTGAGCCAGAAGAAGTAAGTGGAAGAAGTGGAAGAAGTGGAAGAAGTGGAAGAAGTGGAAGAAGTGAAGTAGGCAAGTTCTCAAGTTGCGAAGTGCCGGCGCGCCAGCTCGACGCACTTGGCTACTTGTCCACTTCGACACTTTCACTTCTTCCACTTCTTCCACTTTTCCACTTCTTCCACTTGTTTTTGGCCGCTCTGTAACGATCTGCAGTAGCATCATCACTACTCAGCGGGACGCCAAATGGCCTCGCCAACAGATCCCAAAGGATCGTTCCTCAGCGACCTCGCTGCGCTCGAGGACAGCATTGCCCGCAGTGCGGCGTCTGCGCAGCCGCTCGACGTGTCCGATCCCCGCGATCGACGGTATCGGCATCTGGTCGAGAACAGTCTCGGGCTCATTTGCACGCACGATCTCGACGGGGTGGTGCTGTCGGTGAACCCGGCGGCGGCCGACTCGCTTGGCTACGACGCGCGCGACGGCATCGGCAAGAACCTGCGCGACTTTCTCTCACCGAACACGCGGCATCTGTTCGATGACTACCTGCGCCGCATCCGCGAACGGTCGCGCGACAGCGGCTTGATGCGCGTCGTACGTAAGGACGGCAGCGAGCGCCTCTGGCTTTATCGCAACGTCGTGTGCACTGAACCTGGTGCGGCCCCCTATATCCTCGGACATGCGATCGACGTGACTGAGCGCGCCACCGCCGAGGCCGCACTACGCAAGAACCAGACGCAGACGCTCGAAGCGACCGGCCGGCTGGCCGGCCACGTCGCACACGCCTTCAACAATCTGCTCACATTGATCCTCGGCAGCGCCGAACTGCTGCAAAGCGAGATCGCTGCCGATTCGGCGTCGCGCGTCCATCTCGAGAACATCCTCAACGCCGCGTCGCGCGGCGCGGCGGTCACTCGTCAACTGCTTGCGGTCGGCGGGCAGCAGGTGATCGATCGACGCGTGATCGATCTCAACGTGCTCATCACCGGACTGCAAGCGCTCTTGGCTCGTCTGGCCGGACCGCATTCCGCCGTGCAGCTCATGCTCGAGCCGTCGCTGCCAACGGTGGCCGGCGACACGGCGCAGATCGAGCAGATGCTGCTGCACCTCGCGGTCAACGCGCGCGATGCGATGGAGCCGCAGGGCGGCACCTTGACGATCGAAACGTCGCTGGTGCGAGCCAATCCGAGTCAAGCGGCGGGGTTGACCAGCGCGCCGGCCGGCGACGTGCGATTGACCGTCCGCGATTCGGGATGCGGCATGGACGCCGGCACCAAGGCGCACCTGTTCGAGCCGTTCTTCACCACGAAGTCGGCTTGGCCCGACGCCGGCCTTGGACTGTCGACGGTCTACGGCATCGTTCGCCAGCACGGCGGAACGATCACGGTCGACAGCCAGCCCGGGAAGGGCACGGTGTTCACGATCGTGCTGCCGCACGCGCAGTCCAGCCGGCACGTCGAACCGCACCACGACGTCACCGTCAGCACGCACGGACTCCACGCGCAGACGATCGTCGTCGTCGACGACCAGGACGAGGTCCGGTCGTTGATGACGCTGATGCTCCGCCGCAAGGGTTACAGTGTCATCGACGCGCCGAGCAGCGCCGATGCCATCCGGATCATCGAGTCTCACCCGGGCCCGGTCGATCTGCTGGTCACCGATGTCATGATGCCGGGCATGGGAGGAAAAGAGCTGTATGAATACCTGTCGGGCCGGCACCCGCACATGAAGGTGTTGTTCGTCTCGGGCTATACGGATCACGCATTCCAGGGACGGGACATGCAGGCGTCCTTTCTGGCCAAACCGTTCCTGCTCGACACACTGGCGAGAAAAGTGCGAGAGATCCTCGAAACGGAACCGTCATGAGCTGCACTACCCCTCGACACATGCACAACGGCCTTCGTCTCATCCTTGCCATCACGCTTTTCATGACGTGCGCACACGCTATGACGGACGCACAGTCGGCGGCCAAGACGTTGGCACCCACCGGCACACTCCGAGCGGTCTTTCTCGGCAGCAACCCGGTGCACGGGCGGATCAATCAGAAAACGCTCACCGCCGAAGGGCCGGTGCCCGATCTGGTGCGCGCGCTCGCACGTCAGCTTCATGTCAACTTCTCGATCATGCCGGCCGCGGACGCGGCGGCGGTGATCGCCGCGGTCAACGGCCACTACGCCGACATCGGGTTTCTCGCCTACGACAAGACGCGGGCGGCGGACGTGGACTTCGTGGCGCCGTTCATCGTCATGTTCAACAGCTACCTGGTGCGCGCCGACTCGCCCCTCCAGTACAACGACGATGTCGACCGTTCCGGCGTGACGGTGGCGGCGGTCAAAGGGCAGACGCAGGAGCTCTTCGTCAGCGGCAATCTCAGGAGCGCAACCGTACGAGTGTTTCCCACCATGCCGCCGCAGTCCGAGGTCGAGCGGCTGCTCACGGGCGAGGTGGATGCGTTTGCCGTGAACCGGCAGCGCGCGCTCGATGCCGAGTCTGCATCCGGCGGCAAGCTGCGGGCGCTGGCGGAGAGTTTTCTCGAAGTCGATCAGGCGTTCGTCGTGGCCAAGGGCGATCGCGCCAAGCTGCCGTTCATCGAGAGCTTCGTTGCCGACGCTCGTGCGACCGGACTCATTCGAGCCGCGATCGATCGCGCCGGGCTTGCTGGTGTCGATGTCGCGGTGCCGCGAGCGCTGCCGAAGAAGTAGAGGCCGCCTTCAGGCGGCCCACCTCTACGCCTTCATCGCCGCCTGCTCACGATAGAACGTGATCAGGTCGAGGCTCTTCGGCGGCGCAGCGCCGATCTGGCGAAGCATGGTCGTGATCTGTCCACGGTGATACGAGCCGTGATTCACGAGGTGCTGAAACATCTGCCAGAACGGTTGCGCTTGCAGCACACCATTTGGCCCGCGGTATTCAAGCGGACGCCGAATCCCGTCTTCGCCCAATCGAGTCACCAGCGCGCGCACGTGCGCTTCGATGTCCTGCCACGCGGCTCGCACGGCGGCGAGATCGGCAAATTCACTCGCCGCCGGGAGCGCCGTCGGCGACACGCCCTCCCACCGTGAATGCCAAATCCAATCGGCGCCATACAAGTGCACGAGCGTGGCGTGGATCGACGGAAAGCTGTTGCCGCGGTCGGCGGCGAGCTGCTGATGCGTGAGCGGCGCGACCGCCTCGATCAGGCGATCGCGTGCCCAGTAGTGGTATTCGAGAAGCGTCTGCAGTTCTTGGAAATTCACGCCGTCATTTTAGTCCTTGGTCCTTGGTGCTTGGTGCTTGGTCCGTCCTTGGTCCTTGGTCCGTCCCTGGTCCTGTGGCCCCTGGTCCGCGCATGGGACCAAGCACCAAGGACCAAGAACCAAGGACCAAGTCAGCGCCCTCCCTGTCGGGTGCACTCGCAATCACAGCGACTTCAAGAACTCCACGAGATCGCGTTTTTGCGAGTCGCTGAGCCTCAGCGACCGCACCGTGTTGTAGTGGTTCACCACCGCCATGAGATCTGCGGCGCTGCCGTCGTGGAAATACGGCGGATGTTGCCACACACCCCGAAGCGGTGAGGTCCGATACTGGCCAGTGGCGCTCCGCGCTGCGTACACTGGTTCCATGCCAGTCTCCGACGGCGCATGCAGCAATGGTGTCGTGTCATTGGCGCCGCGCACGACGTCGGTGTACGCCGGCTGCTTGTGGCAGTTGTTGCAGCGTGCCACGCCGTTGAAGATGCCCGTGCCGCGGCCGGCCGCCGCGCGATCGAAGCTGTCACGTGGTGGTTCTGGCGGTTGCAGACTCAGTTGATATTCTCGAAGCGCCGGCAGCTTCGGCGTGACGAGGTCGGGCGGCGTCTGCGTGATGGTGAGCCCGATGCGCGGACGCGGATCGGAGAAGTTCCCGTGGCCGCCCATCTGCGACACGCCGACGTAATTGTTCCAATAGGAGATCGGTCCGTCGGCAGTCACGGTCTCGAAGCCGACACGCTGCAGCCCGTACGCCGGCGGGATCACCACGGGCAGCGTCGATCGATTCAACGGGATGAACGTGGTGCCGTTGAACGCGTTCAATCGAGGATCGAACTTACCCTTACCCCAGCTCGTGAAGGTGGCTTTCTGCTCGGGGGTGAATGCCGTAGATAGCGCCAGAATCTGGCCGACGTTGAGATCCCGATTCGGCCAGCCATCGAGGCGATGGCCGATGCCGGCGGTGAGCGAGTTGTCGACCGTCGAGTGGCAGAACGCGCATGTGATTCCGATCGAATTCAGATGACCGTTGCTCACTTTCCCGCGGACGCCGACGACGGCGTCGACCGAGAGCAACTGCAGCGTGACGGCGGGATCGTTCAGATTGACCTGCTTCGCTTTCAACGCATTGACGATCGAGGCAGGCAGCGCGTCGACATCCACCTTCAGTCCGACGCCGAGCGCAGTCGACGGCGACAGCTTGGCGATGGCTTGCTCCAGATGCAGCGTGTTGGTCCACAACTGCTCGTCACCGAACGTGTCGAGGCGAAAAATGGACTTGCCGTCGAGCGCATCCGCGCTCGAGGCCGGCTGGCTGATCAACATCAGCACAACGGTCGCGATGTGCGCGACTCCGGCGAGCACCGCGGTTCTTCTCATGGCACCTCCTGGCCCCCCGCGAACCGGCCTTGCTGACGCAGCAGCAAGACAAGCGAAACCATTTGCCTTTTTGCAAAGGACACACCCGAATCGATGCACACCGCATCCCGCTCGACCGCACTCGGGCTGTAGCAATCCGATTCGCGTGTGACGCGTTCGTGGGCACATGAGTGACTCGACCGCGCTCTCCCCGACGATGTGTGTGCGCCACAGCCGCGCGGCCGTATGAGCACCGAATTTGAATGCGATGTACACACAACTCGTCCGCTGTCGCGCTGATCAGCACATGTGACAGCGCTTGTCACAAGGAAGGGCGTATGAGCAAGGACACTGAACAAGTGCTGGCAATCGAGAACGATTTCTGGACCCAGGCCTCGAACCGTCAGTTCTTCGAGGAACACCTCGCCGACAACGGTCTTTCGGTGATGGAGCCGATGGGGGCAATCGAGAAGAAGCAGGCGCTGCAGAAGACGGCGCCCGCGCCGTGGGCCAAGCCCGAGATGAGCGATGTCGTCGTCAAGCAGCTGACACCGGATCTCATCGTCCTCGCGTATCACGCCGCGAGCCGCCGCCCGTCGGATGGCCAGCCGTACCAGGGCAGCATCGCGTCGGCCTACGCGAAGATCGATGGACGCTGGCAGCTCGCGCTCACGGCGCATCAGCCGTGGCATCCCAAAACGTAGCCACGAAGGTCACGAAGATCACGAAGACGTAGCCACGAAGGTCACGAAGATCACGAAGGGCGATCGGCGACACATGACCACCGAGACGTCAGTCCTCATCGTTGGCGGCAGCCTGAACGGGCTCACCGCCGCGTTGCTGCTCTCCCATCGACACGTGCCGTGCGTCGTCGTCGAGCGACACCCGCACACGTCGATTCAATACAAGTTCCGCGGCATCTCATCGCGCTCGATGGAGATCTATCGCAGCGTTGGCATCGAGGCGGAGATCCGCCGGTTTGACGACCTCGACGATCGCCAGGCGCAGGTGGCGCGAAAGACCAACCTCGCGGCGAAGGAGACGGTGTGGCAGGGGGTGCCGTGGTCCGACACGCGTGATCTCAGTCCGACGACCGCGGCCGTCTGCGATCAAGATCAACTCGAGCCGATTCTCAGGACCCACGCCGAACGACTCGGCGCCGACGTGCGATTCAACACCGAGCTGGTCGAGTTCGAGCAAGACGAAGATGGTGTCGTCGCGCTCGTCCGCGATCGCGCGTCTGGGCACGACCACACGATCAAAGCCGAGTATCTCATCGCCGCTGATGGTACCGCCGGAGGCGCGCGCAAGGCGCTGGGCATCGAGCGGCACGGTCCAGGCGTGCTGCAGCGATGGATGAACGTGATCTTCGAAACCGATCTTCCGACGGTCATCGAGGGTCGGCCCATCCGATCGATGTTTCTCACCGATATCAATGGCGCGTTCGTACCGCGCGCGGGCGGGCGATGGCTGATGGCCGTCCAGTACGTGCCGGAACACGGACAGCGTGCAGAGGACTTCACGCCCGAGTACTGCCGCGATCTGATTCATCGCGGCGCGGGACGCGGCGACGTGAAAGCCGACATCGTCGACGTGCGGCCGTGGGATGCGGCCGCGCTCGTTGCCGATCGTTTCAGCCACGGCCCCGTCTTTCTCGTCGGCGATACGGCGCACGTGATGCCGCCGACCGGTGGGTTCGGCGGCAACACCGGCATCCACGATGTGCACAACCTGGCGTGGAAACTTGATGCCGTCTTACGCGGCGCCGCGGCGCCGCAACTCCTCGATACCTACGATCAAGAACGCCGGCCCGTGGCCGAGCGGACCTTGGCGCAATCGCTCGCGCGTCTGCAAGCCTGGTTCAAGGATCCACGACAGAAGCTGCCGCCGCCAGAACCGATCGTGGCGGACGAAGCGGTGATCTTCGGCTATCGCTACTCTTCAGGAGCCTTCATCGACGATGGTGCCGCTGCCGACGCGGACGACGTGTTCGAAGACCCGCGAGAGCCGTCGGCGCGCCCTGGATCGCGTATGCCGCACGTCATGGTGGAGCATCGCGGGCAGGTTGTGTCGACGATCGATCTGTTCGCCGGTCAGTGGGCGCTGGCGACGGGATCGAAAGGCACGCCGTGGGTGAACGCGGTGAGGCGGATGGACGATGGCCGCGTGGGGGTTCGGTGCTATCAGATCGGCGTTGGTGATCTGGCCGACCGAGACAAGACGTGGTCCAAGATGTCTCACCTCGGTGACGAGGATGCGATGCTGATTCGCCCGGACGGCTTCATTGCGTGGCGCGGCCGCGGGCGTGAAGTCGATCCTGGTGTCGCGCTCAGGGAGGCGCTCGATCGCGTGTCGTGTCGCCGCCTGCGCGAGACTGCCTCTACATGAGCATGAAGCCGACGAGCGCAGATTTCGCGATGCGAAGAGCTTCGACAAGGGCCTCCTGATCCGTTCATTCGCGCGCTAGGGTAATGACCTGATGGGTCTGCGCCAGCGTCGCCCATATGATCCCGCGAATGTCCCATTTCCAGCGCCGTCCCGTAGGTGCGGTCGATTGACGACGCTCGCGCCCTCCGCGACACGGGACCTCGCTGCCACTGAGATCGTCGGCCTCGACGACGTGCTGAAAGGTGGGTTGACCCGGAGTCGTCTCTATCTGCTCGAAGGGTCTCCCGGTACCGGCAAGACAACGCTTGCCATGCAGTTCCTCCTCGCCGCCGCCGGGCGCGGCGAGCCGGTGCTGTACGTGACGCTCTCTGAGAGCGAGGAAGAACTGCGCGCAGTGGCGCTCTCGCACGGATGGAATCTGGATGGCATCAATATCCACGAACTGACCCCCTCGTCGGAGACCATCGAACCCGACGAGCAGTACACGATGTTTCACGCGTCGGAAGTGGAGTTGGGCGCCACGTTGAAAGTCGTGCTCGATGGAATCGTTCGCCTGAAGCCCACATGCATCGTGTTCGACTCGCTGTCGGAATTGCGCCTGCTCGCCGGCAACCCGCTGCGCTATCGACGGCACATCCTTGCCCTCAAGCATTTCCTCGGCGCGCGGCAATGCACGACGATGCTGCTCGACGACATGACCGCGGTCGATCAGGACCTGCAGGTGCAGAGTATCGCCCACGGCGTGATTCGGCTCGAGCAGACCAGTTCCGAGTACGGCACGGAACGGCGCCGCCTCCGCATCGTCAAGCTTCGCGGCGTCGGGTTCCGCAGCGGCTTTCACGACTACGTCATCCGCGAGGGCGGCATCGAGGTCTTTCCGCGTCTCGTCCCCTCCGAACACCGGCATATCGCCAGCCGCATGAAGCATTCGAGCGGCATTCAGGGGATGGATCAACTGTTGGGCGGCGGCATCGAAGAGGGCACGAGCACCTTGATCGTCGGCGCGGCGGGCACCGGGAAGTCGACGCTGGCCACGCAGTTCGCCGTCGCCGCAGCAAGCCACCAGCGGAGAGCGGCCATGTTCGTCTTCGACGAGAATCCAGCGACGTTGATCACGCGGTGTACGGAGCTGGGTATTGACCTGGCGGGGTCGATCGAGAGGGGAGAGATCTCAATCCTTCAGGTCGATCCAGCCGAACTCGCGCCAGGCGAGTTCATTCAGGCCGTGAGGCGAGCGGTCACCGAGCAGAAGGCGTCGATCGTAATCATCGACAGCTTGAACGGGTATCTGAACGCCATGCCCGGCGAGCGCTTCCTGACCATCCAGCTTCACGAGCTGTTGATGTATCTCGGTCAGCAGAGCGTTGCGACCATCTTGATCGGCGCGCATTCAGGGCTCATCGGCAGCGCCATGCACACACCAGTCGACGCCAGCTATCTCGCTGATGCCGTGATCCTGCTGCGCTACTTCGAAGCCAGAGGCCAAGTCCGCCAGGCGATCTCCGTGGTCAAGAAGCGGGGCAGCCAACACGAGCGCACGATTCGCGAGTTTTCACTGGAGACGGGCGGCATTCGCGTCGGCGAGCCCCTGCGTGAATTCCGCGGCGTGCTGACCGGGGTCCCGGTCCCCGAGGAGGCAGCCCCACGATGATCGGGCGTGCGGCGGTCCTGGAGCAGAGCCAGGCGATCGATCACGATCGGCGTCTCCTCATTCTCGCCCCGACGAAGAAAGATGCGGTGATTACGCAGGCGCTGCTGGCACCGCTCGGTGTCAGCGCCGAGATCTGTGATTCGCTGAGCGATCTGATCGCCGATGTCGAGGCAGGGGCGGCAGCGGTGCTGGTGGCCGAGGAGTTGGTGGCGTCAGGTGCCGGCAGCGAGCTTGCCGACGTGATTGCGAAACAGCCGCCATGGTCCGATTTGCCGATACTCGTGCTCACGCGCTCCGGGGTCGATTCTGGCGAAGTCGACGAGGCGGTGCGCAAGTTGGGGAATGTCACCCTCCTCGAGCGGCCGGTTCGCGTGGCGACGCTCATGAGCGCGGTGCAGACGGCGCTGCGCGCACGCGATCGGCAGTATCAGATCCGCGGCCATCTCGCCGACCGGATCCGCTCCGAGGACGCGCTGCGCGCTGCCGATCAGCGCAAAGACGAATTCCTGGCGACGCTCGGCCACGAGCTGCGGAATCCGCTGGCCCCGATGCAAGCCGGCCTTCAGTTGCTGCAGCTCGGAAACCTCTCCGATCCGCGGTGCGTTCGCGCGGTTGCGGTGATGGAACGCCTCCTCAAGCATCTCGTGCGTCTGGTCGACGATCTGTTGGAAGTGTCGCGGATCACGCGAGGACTGGTGGAAATCCGGAGGGAGCCACTCGATCTCGGTTCGGTGCTGCGCACAGCGATCGAGACCAGCCGTCCGCTCGTCGATGCGGCGAAGCAGGAGCTCACGATCGACCTGCCGGAGGAGACGATCTGCGTGGCCGGCGACCAGGTTCGGTTGACCCAGGTGTTTGCCAACCTGTTGAACAACGCGTCGAAATATACCGACAGCGGCGGGCACATCTGGATCAGCGCGGCCACTGCGGACGGGTGGGCCGAGGTCTCGGTTCGTGACGACGGCATCGGCATTCCCGCGGCGCGGCTCGGCACCGTATTCGATATGTTCACCCAGGTCGATCGATCGGATCGGCGCGCGCAGGGTGGCCTCGGCATCGGCCTCACTCTCGTACAGAGCCTGGTGACCATGCACGGCGGACAGGTCGAAGCAAACAGCGACGGTGCGAACATGGGCAGCGAGTTCATCGTCCGCCTTCCGGTGCATGCCGCACCCGCGGAACAGCGGGCGCCGGACATGGGAGAGAACGACCGCTTCCCGCCATGCCGGATCCTGATCGTCGACGACAACCACGATGCCGCCGACACGCTGGGAATGTTGTTGACGGAGCTCGGTGCGACCATCGATGTTGCGCACAACGGTCCCGACGCGCTGCGCGTGGTCGATGCTTTCCATCCCGATGCCGTGCTGCTCGACATCGGCATGCCTGGCATGGACGGCTATGAGGTGTCGAGGCACGTTCGTTCCTCGTCCACGCATCGTGACGTGCTGCTGATTGCGCTGACCGGCTGGGGTCAGCACGACGATCGCGAGCGCTCCAAACGCGCCGGCTTCGACCACCATCTGGTCAAGCCTCCCGACATCAACCGCCTGCGATCGATCCTCGTTGCGCGTGCCGCACACGCCAACGGCGGCGACGCGAACCGCTGTCGCTGATCGCATGGCCGATTCTCCCGTCACGCCGTCGATTGCCGGTCTTCGTATTCTCGTCGTCGAGGATAACGCCGACACGCGCGAAGTGCTCGAGCTGTTGTTGAGCATGGTCGGTGCACATGTCACGGGGGCGGCATCGGTGGACGAAGCCATCGATGCGGACCTCACCTCATTCGATGTCGCCGTGACCGATCTGAGGATGGCCGGTCGCAATGGCTACGACCTGTTGCATGCGGCCCACGAAAGCGCGCCGCCGCTCCCCGTCATCGCGGTGAGCGGGTACTCGAGACAGCAGGAACAGGAACGAGGCGGGGCGCCGGAGAGTTTCGCCGGCTACCTGATGAAGCCGGTCGATCACGCGGAATTGGTGAAGACGATTCATCGCGCGGTTCACACCGATCGATCCGGCGCATCGAATTGATCGCCGCGTCGACCGACTGCTGAACGGTCTGCGGTGGCGTGGTTTCTGCATTTGCGTACGTAGGGGCCGCCTTGAGGCGGCCCGAAACCGCCTTGAGGCGGCCCGAAACCGCCTTGAGGCGGCCCGAAACGCATATGTCTCTGGCCCGCAGAGCTGTAGTCGCGGCCGGCGCGATCGTGGTGGCGGTTGCCGTAGCCATCGCCGTGATCCGATGGATGCCTGCGGCCCGGGGCGGCGACGGCGCGGCATCGAATGACGAGCGCAACGACGCCGTCGCTCGCGCGCAGGTATGGCGTGCGCCGAGCGTGCCGATCGGACGGGCATCGCTGGGCCCCGATCCCAGCGCACATCGCTCTCTCGAGTGTCGCTTCAAGCTCACGGATCTTGGGGGCACGACGCCGAAGTTTCATTGCCTGCTCGATCGCGGCACCGAGATCCGTGCGAAGTACGGTCGTGGCGAAGAGATTCCTGCCGAGGCCGCGGCTACACGCCTGCTGAAAGCGCTGGGCTTTGGTGCCGATACCGTCGCACTCGTCGAACGGCTTCGCTGCTACGGCTGTCCACGAGCCCCGTTTACGACGTTGAAGATCGTCGAAGCGACCAAAGCGCGGCACGTCTACGAGCGCGTGATCGATCACGACAAGTATCAAGAGTTCGAGTGGACGGCGGTGGAGGAGAAGTTCGATGCGCCAGCGATCGAGACGCCCGACCAGGAGGGGTGGGCCTTCTGGGAGCTCGACATGATCGATCCGTCGAAGGGCGGCGCGCCGCGCGCGCACATCGACGCGTTACGGCTGATGGCGTTGTTCCTGGCTCATTGGGACAACAAGGCGGCGAATCAGCGTCTCGTCTGTCTGTCGCGTGCATGGCGGGCGGGCATGCGTTGTCGTGAACCGTTTCTCCTGCTTCACGACGTCGGGTCGACGTTCGGGCCGACGCGCGTCGATCTCGATGGGTGGGCGCAGGCGCCTCTGTGGCAGGACCGCGCCACGTGCACGGTGTCGATGCGCAGCCTGCCCTACGGAGGCGGCACATTCGGCATGGCCCGCGTTTCCGAGGCCGGCCGGCAGTTCTTGACGACGCGCCTCAATCAGCTCTCGGATGCTCAGATCGCCGATCTGTTCTCGGGCGCGAGGTTCGACAAGCAAGAGGGCCTGCTCACGACCGCGCGCCCGGTCTCGGAGTGGGTGGGCGTGTTCAAAGCGCGCGTGAAGGCGCTGACCGACGGACCGCCTTGCCCCGCGGTGTAACAGTGTGGGGGCCGCCTTTAGAGCGGGTTTCGTTTGTCTGTAGCCGCGTCCGGAGGACACGGAGTTTTCACACAGAGCCCACAGAGAACACAGAGCGCGTCGCGGTTGGGGCCGGCCTTCGGCCGGCGAATGGATCGAGACGAGAGCACGAACACGAGCGCCCTGAAATATGGGCGGCGTTCGTGTTCGCGCTCTCGTCTCGATCCATCCCGCGCGAAGCGCGGGCCAACCGCGACGCGCCTCTGTGCTCCCTGTGTTCCCTGTGTGGAACCCTGTGTGCTCCTCCACGGTTCATCTACAGACGAGTGCAAACCGCTCTAGACTTGAAACATGTCCGTCTTCAGCAATCGCTCGATCGATCCACCTCAGGAACGCGCTCGCTATGCTGGCGCGATCCTCGATCTGCTCGGCGATAGCGAACCGCTGACGGTGCTGCGCAAAACGCCCGCGGCGCTGACTCAGGCGTTCCATGGCTTGACGCACGCTCAACTGCGAACACCAGAAGGGCCCGGCAAATGGTCCATCGTCCA
>Ga0075423_10004893_pt1 | contig 12458 bp, 5 predicted proteins | sample SoiMethybrSBSTD2_FD_80114 | JGI IMG/M metagenome (GOLD analysis project Ga0075423, IMG submission 80114) | Bulk soil microbial communities from a Populus tree surrounding site in Tennessee, USA - Soil MetaG P. TD hybrid SBSTD2 | ecosystem: Environmental > Terrestrial > Soil > Tree plantation...
TCGCGCGGCAGATCTTCAAGCACGGCATCGCCGACCCCGAGAAAGCCTCGCCACGCAACCTGATCGTCCGGCGACAGTCGTTGACTAGCCTCGGCGAAGGAGACAGCACCGAAGTAAAACATCGCCTGCGCGCAGAAAAGATCGAAGCTCGACATCGCTTTGTAGGCGCCCGCGACGACGCGATCGATCTGGTCTGCCTCTCGCCGAAGCAGTGCCTCGTAGCGTTCGAGCGCGGCACCCAGCGGTATCCTGCCGTTGCGAGCAACAGCCTCAAACATCAACGCGAGACGCTCGACGGCTCGCAACGCCCAGGCAATGCCAGTTGAAAACAGGGCATCGACAAAAGCATAAGCGTGCGGCATCAACACCCACCGCTCGCCAGCTGCGCGAGTGAGGCGATGCTGAATCAACGGGCGAAAAGCCAGCGGCATCGTGGGTCGCGCTTTGGCGAACACCTCCCCGATCGTTGGATAACGCGCGAGTAGTTGTTGCCAGAGTGTCGTGGCGTCCTGCCCATCGGCGCGAAGCGATGCTCTACCATGGGGCGTCAATAAAAAACCTGCGCTCGTAATGCCGCTATCGAAGCGCAGAGAGTACATCCAGCCTTCGTCTAATACGTGATGCACCGCTGCCCAATCGTCCGGATACGGCCCGGCGGGGAGATCGGGCACCACGTCGGCCATCAAACGAACGTCGTCGAAATGGCCGAAGATCAACGATGCGCGTGTGAGCGTCGCGTCCAATCCGGAGGGGATCGCAAGCTGGCGGGCGAGAAACCCGCCCGGACCCGAAGCATCGATGACAAACGAAGCTCGGACGCTGAAGTTTTCTCCGCGCCGGGATCCGCTAAGCTCCGCGCGGGCGGAGGAGAAATCTGCGATCGTGAGCGAGACGTTGTCCCGGTAATCGACACCCGCGGCAACAGCTTCACGCACGAAATGATGATCGACATCCGCTCTGAACCAATGGGAGTCAGCGATGGAATCGTCGGGACTGGCGGCGACGAGGAGTCGCTCCGAATCCAGCCCGCGATTCTCGAACGCGCGATCGGGATGATGCCGGTAGAACGTGAAGCCCCGCTTTAATCCGCGTCTGAGGTGAGCATATTTGGCCAGCCAGCGACCGTGGGTCGCCAGCGCGTAACAGTCCTCGAGGCCGTATCTTAGAGCGAGTCGTTCCAGAGACAGACTTGCCAGCGGGGTCGAGGATTCACCGATGGCGAAGCGCGGATGCGTGCCGCGCTCGAGCAGAATCACATCGTAGCCGAGCCGCGCCAGTATGCGCGCGAGCAATGAGCCGGCGAAGCCGCTGCCGACGATCGCGATTTCGCAGCTGGCTTTCACGCCGTACTACAGGAGGCGCAGTTGGACACCGGCTCGATATAGCCGGCAAGATTCGCTCGACGGATGCGCCCGACGCGATCCTCCCTGCAATGAACGCATCCGGGAAGTCGCTCGACATCCCACAAGTCGGCGGTGACGACAGTCGTGCCGAGGTCCATCGTGGTGCGCAGCGCTTCCTCGAGCTGGATCAGCGTGGGGGGCGCGAAGAGTCCGAGGGCCTGAAGTCGCTCGAGCTCACCATTGCCGCTGCGCACTGGAATGATCGATACGACAGACGCGCCGCGGTTGACCGCATAGCTCACCGTGCGAGTAGTCCACTCGACAGTTTCGGAAAGGGGAACGTGTGGCGCGCCGAGCAGCACGAAGACACGAACGTCGATGTCGTTGCGCCTCAGGAATTCGACGGCGCGCTCGAAGCGCGGGAGCTCGAGGCGCTTGTTGCTTTCCGCCAACGCCGTCGGGTGGATTGTCTCCAAACCGATCGCAACCTCAAGGCGGCCTGCGAGCGATCGAGCGAATTCAAAGGTCCGGGGCCCGATCGTATTTGCGTGAGATTCGACGGTTACGGCAGCGAATGGCTCGAGGAGTCTTGCGGAACCGGTCATATCGTCGAGCGGGACGGCGCGTGGATCGAAGAAGTTGCTGGCGTTATAAAGCTTGATCCGATCGACTTTCTCGGCGCTCACCGTTTCCAGAGCTCGCTCGAGTTGCGCGGTGAGTGCACCAGGTGGCGTGGGGCCATCGATAGTCCATTGCCATAGATCGCAGAAGGAGCACGCAAATGGACACTCCGCCCCGGTCAGAAAAACCGTTACTGTCTGCTCCAACGTTCCTCTGGGGCGGCGCTCCTGTTCGAGCAGCGTTCCGTGAGCGCGGTAAGGATCGACGAATCGCTTGGGCGGGCGTAGCCTGCGAATGCGGCTATCGATCTCGGAAACGCTCACGCAACTCGAGTGTACAGCGTCTCGAAATGCCGGCGATAGCGCGCCTCGTTCTCGGGGAAGAATCGCGCGACCTGATCCGCCGACACCGACCCATGTTGAAATCGGCGTTTGGGAAATACCGGCATATCGATGCCAAGGATGGATCTTATGCCGCGCGCGACAACTTCCCCCTTCAGGGCGTAGAGGCGGTCGTGTGATCCCTGAGCGAGCTCGGCGAACGGAATCGCCTCGGCGACAGCGATCACCGATGGCCGAGTGTACGGGCTGAACCCACGGAAGCCAAACTCGCGCGCACAGGCGTAGCTGCGCACACAGCCGCGACTGTAACCGCCTGAGTAGGTGAGCGAGTGCTTGATCGACTCGACGCCCCACCCTTCCTGGTAAAGCATCCGGTTGTTGACGACGCTGCGGATTGTCAGCTCGCTGTTGGCCTCGATCGGATAGTCTTTGAGATTTTCGTCACCACCGTCGCCGTCGACGAGCAGTTTCCATTCGGGATACCGCTGCCGGATGCAGGAAAGAAGAGCGAGATTGACGGCGGCACAATCGACGTCCAGCGGCTTGTAGTCTTCGATCACGGCGACGGCGCGGAGCGGATCCAGAGCGCTGGACGAAACCTCCATTACCTCGCCGAGCATCTCGAGCTCGGTACGTCGTAAGAATTCGCGGGCCTGTTTGGCGTCTTCGCCTTCCCCATCGATGGAAAGGGTGAACGTCTTCAGGCGAGACGGTGACTGTCCTTCATCAAGCATCGCCTTGTAAAGACACAGAAGGATGGAGCCGCTGTCGATACCACCGGAAAACGGAACGCCAATAGGTTCCCTTCGATCCTGAGCGGCGAGCCAGCGCCGAATCTCGCGGTACAATGCTTCGATGTAGCGCGCCCCGATCACGTCCAGATCGGGCGGCAGTGTTCCACGCGGCGGATCGAAGAAGCGGGCGTGAACGGGATTTGGGTCAGGGCAACCGATCAGACGCAGCGTAGTGACGTGGTGGGCTGGTATCATTCGCGTGTAGGAAGGATGGAACTGGTCAGCCCACCCACGTCGAGAAAGCTCGCCGGCGATCTCATCGATGCGCTCCGCCACAATCAACGCCGGACCCTCGACCGCTTTTGCAAGAAAGTAGCGCAACGGTCGATCGAGACTGCGTGCGAGCAGAACCCGCTCGCCATCCTGAACCACCAATGCAAAAGATCCTTCGAGGGCAAGAACTCCGTTCAAATCACTAGCGAGCAACCGGCGCCGGGCTTCAGATTCGTCGGTCGCCCAGAGGCTTTGCGATCCCTCAGATATCAGGTTGATGACACGAGATAAATGCAGTTGTTGGGTCATGCCAGAAAATACTGCGCTGTTCACTGGAGCGCATCGTCGGCAGGCGATGGTGTTGGTGTCGGCTCTGCTGGTGATCTCAGGGTGCTCCCGCAGATCGGAGCCGGCCGTATTCAAGCTGCTGAGTCCGCAAGAAACAGGAATCGACTTCGCCAACACCATCACCGCGACCGATTCGTTCAATGTGCAGACCGACGTCTACATCTACAACGGCGCCGGAGTAGCTGTCGGGGACATCGATAACGACGGGCTGCCGGACATTTTTTTCAGCGGCAACATGGTCTCGAGCCGCCTGTATCGAAACAAGGGCTCGATGAAATTCGAGGATATTACGAGGGCGGCGGGAGTGGCGACGACGCGCTGGGCGACCGGCGCCAGCATGGTCGACATCAACGGCGATGGGCTGCTCGATATTTATGTGTCGGTGTCGGGCCCGGAAACATTGAAGCCGGATCAGCGAGCCAATCTGCTGTTCGTCAACAACGGCAATCGGACCTTCACTGAGGAGGCGGCGAAATACGGCATTGCGGATACAGGATTCACGACTCACGCCGCCTTCCTCGACTACGATCGCGATGGTTGTCTCGATCTCTTCCTGCTCAATAATTCACCAAAGGACTTTACCCGCGGCGTCAGCAGTCACCCGATAGCGGGACGCGATTCGACGCCAGGTAGCTTCAACCAGCTTTATCACAACGACTGTCCCGGCGGTAAACCCGGTCACTTCACGAACGTTTCGGCCAAAGCGGGAATTCTCAGAGATCCCGGCTATGGACTGGGCGTCGCCATCGGTGATGTAGATGGCGATGGCTGGCCTGACATTTACGTCTCGAACGACGGTTTGCCGAACGATGTGCTCTATCGAAATAACCATGACGGCACTTTTACCAACATCGCGGCTAAATCCTTCAGGCACACGAGTCAGGCGGGGATGGGCGTCGACATGGCCGATTTCAACAACGATGGACGCGAGGACATTGTGCAAGTGGACATGTTGCCGAATGATCTGCAGCGACGTAAACGAACCAATGGCAACACCACCCAGAGCACGAACGGTGATGCCCTACGCCGCGGTTATCGGATCGATTACTCGCAAAACGCGCTGCAGCTGAACGATGGCGTCACCACTGACGGAATGCCGGTGTTCAGCGAGATCAGCCGGCTTGCGGGAGTCTCGGCGACTGACTGGAGCTGGAGCGCGTTGTTCGCCGATTTCGACAACGATGGTTACAAGGATCTGTTCATCGGCAACGGTTATCCCAAAGCAGTCAACGACCTGGACTACATGGCAGCCGCATATAGTGCGATGCGGAGCGGGAACAATCCGGTCGCGCGACGAATGTTGAGAGAGTTGCCGGCGTACGAGTTCCCGAATTTCATCTTCCGCAACAACGGCGATCTCACGTTCACTGACAAGACTAAAGCGTGGGGTCTCGATCAGCCCACGGTTTCGTATGGAGCTGCATACGCCGATCTGAACAACGACGGTAAGCTCGACCTCGTGATCAACAACATCAATGGGCCGGCATTCGTGTACGAGAATGTTCTGCCAGCGGAAGCCGCGCACCATTACATGGAGATACGGTTGGAAGGCGAAGCGGCGCGCCGGCGCACTGCGGCAATCGGGGCACAAGTGGTCATTACCGCGGTCGGCAAGAAGCAATACCTCTACGACTCACCTTACCGCGGATTCATGTCGTCGATGGATGAGCGGTTGCACGTCGGACTCGGCAAGGCGACACGCGTCGACACTCTGGAGGTTGATTGGCCGGACGGACGATATCAGCTGCTGACTTCATTAGCAGCCGATCAACTGATCACGGTCAGGGAGGCTGAAGCCGGCGCAGCGCAGAGCACGCGTTCAGCGTCGGGCAGCGCGAGATCGAGCAACTCGTGGTTCGAGCAAATACATCCGCCGGGCCTGGCGTACAAGCAGGCACCGGCGTTCCAGACTGATTTCAGCATACAACCGCTGCTGCCATACGAGATCTCCGCGCACGGTCCGGCCGTCGCGGTGGGCGACGTGAACGACGATGGACTCGATGATATCTACATCGGCGGCAGTCATGGAATCGCGGGCAGGCTTTTCATCCAGCGAAAGGATGGAAGCTTCAATGAATCCAGCCAGGGACAGCCATGGCAAGCCGACAAAGATTTCGAGGACTGGGCAGCAGTCTTCTTCGATGCAAACGGCGATGGCAAGCCGGACCTATACGTGGCGAGCGGCAGCTACTCGCGCACGACGGGTTCGCCGACTCTGCAGGACAGACTTTACCTCAATGAGGGCAACGGGCGATTTGCACGCGACCCGCAGGCGTTGCCGCCGATGTTGACGAGCAAAGGGAGCGTGCAAGTCGGCGACTATAACGCAGAGGGTCGGCCGGATCTCTTCGTCGGCGGGCGGCTGACTCCGCGCAAGTATCCCTACCCGACGCGAAGCTACATCCTCCGCAATGATGGCGGCGGGCATTTCACAGATGTCACGCAACAGGTCGCGCCGATGCTGATCAATCCTGGTGGGATGATCACGGATGCGGCGTGGATCGATTTCGACGGCGATGGGAAACTAGATCTGGTCACCGTCGGCGAGTGGATGCCGATTCAGTTTCTGAAGAACGATGGCAATCGCTTCACTGACGTGACCGAAGCCGCGCATCTGGCGCCGGATCGCGGGTGGTGGTTCAGCATCGCGACTGGGGATTTCGATCGCGATGGGCGTCCGGATATTGTCGTTGGAAATCTCGGCCTCAACTCGTCGTATGCGACTTCGAAGGACACCACATTCGAAGTGTACGCGAGCAATTTCACGGGCAATCAGACCACGGACGTCATACTGGCACAAAGAATCAACGATACATCGTATTCGCTTGCTGGAATGGCGCCGCTGGGGCGAGACGTGTACACGACAGCAATCAAATTCCCAACGTTCGGATCTTTTGCCGCTGCCCCGCTGGAACAACTACTCAGTCCCGACCAACTGAAACAATCGCTCCATTATGAAGTGGACATGTTCGCGAGCGTCGTTTTGCACAACGATGGAGGTGGACGGTTCAGCATGAGCAGGTTGCCGAGTGAGGCGCAGATCTCGCCGATCAGAGGCATAGTCGTACACGACGTTGACGGTGATGGGCATCCCGATATCGTCGTTGCCGGCAACCTTTACGATACGGAGCCAAACAGTCCACGTCTTGACGCGGGAAACGGTCTTTGGCTTAGAGGCGACGGCAGGAGACACTTCTTTGCGGTGCCCGCGGGCGGATTCATGGCGCCGCTGAACGTGTCACAGCTCGCGCTGGTTAGAACGGCGTCGGGGCCTGCACTCGTAGTCGCGAACGTCAACGATTCGCTTCAAATATTCAAAATCCGCCGTCGCTGACCGCATGACAAAAAAAACACCGGTGGAAATTCCACCGGTGTTTTTTTGTCCGAGTCCGATTACCAGCCCGGATTCTGCTTCAGCGTCAACTGGCCGCCAACCATACTGATATCAATCTGGTCCTGCGGAATCGCATAAAACCGGTGACGGTCTGCAAAAGGTTCCGCGGATGTCTTGTACAAACGGCGCGTATCCTCGCGACCACCGTTGCTGCCCCATGGGGCGGGGCCGGCGCCGGTTAGATATCCGTTGATGACTGCTTTCGCATACGCCATTCCGTATCTGCGCAGATCGAACAGGCGCTGACCTTCCATCGCCAGCTCGAGACGGCGCTCCATCCGCACCGCTTCGCGTGCGTAGGCCTGGTTGGGGAACGCCGGATACTGCCCAACGCGATAAACTGCCCATGTGATCGAGGGATCGTTAATCGGCACTGCGAGCCGCGTATCGCCAGCGCACTGCGCATACGTCGTCGCGACGTCTGCCGTTGCTGCGCAACCCTGTGCGGCCACTCCGGCACGCGCCCGGATCTGGTTGACGATCGCCAAGGCGCCGCCAAGGTTGTTCGTTTCAACGTCCGCCTCCGCCAACATCAACAGCAAATCGGCATAGCGGAAAATGTGCATGTTGATCGAGCTCTGTTGCTGCGGCTGCCAGCCTACCGTCGCCTCCTGACCACTCGCCTTCTCGTGAATGATCTTCTTCGGCATGTATGGTCCGCCGTTAGCCTGGTCGCGAACCCACGTAATGTGGTACAGACCCCAATCCTTGAACGGCACACCCTCGCGGCCAACTGTCCAGTCCAGACGTGGATCTACAGGGGTCAAATCGCCGGCTACGAAATTAGAGAGAGCGTTTGCCGGCGCGGTGTTCCACGTTGTCGGCGAGCTAAGGGCCAACGGCAAGCCGGCAGCGTCAACCTTGTAGAAATTCACCAGGTTTACAGACGGCGGATCGAAACCACAGCATTGGAAGTGTGATGGTGCGTACGGGAAATTGAGCCGCTCGCCCCAATTCGAGTTATTTGCGTTAGGCTCGCCATCCTGCGATGAGGCCTGGTAGGCGAAGATCGTCTCGGGGCCGTTCTGAAAGGCCGGGAAAGCGCTCCACACCTTGTCGAAGCTCGTTTCGAGCTTATACGGGCCGTTGTTCACGACATCAGTGAACGTCGTGATCGCGTTCGCGTACTGGTGGTCGTACATCTGTACACGACCTTTGTATGCCTTCGCCGTCCAAACCGTCGCCCTTCCCTTCTGGCCGTTACGCGGCGTCGTCGGCAGGAGCGCAATGGCTGCATCGAGATCCTTGAGGACATCCGCGATTACAGCCGCTGAGTCCTCATTGGGCTTGCGGAAATCCGTATCATCCTCGCGGTAGTACGGAACGTTCCCCCACATCCGATAGGCTTCGAAGTGGTAATGGGCCCGCAGAAAAGTCGCTTCGCCCTCAATCCCCTTCTGATCTATGGGTGAGATTTCGTTGGGGAGCGCAGCAACCACCTGCTTCAGCAAGCGAATCGTGGAATTTGCTCGAACCACGCCCTCGTAGGCTTGCTGCCATTTCACGCTGAGATACTCGGCAGCCGAACCAGAACCCCAGTGATACCCTTCGATATCATTGATTGGCGGCTGGTCGAGTCCGTCAGATCCCTTATAAGAGTCGTCGCTAGCGACGCTACCGAAAACCCAGTTACTAGCCGCACATCCCCAATTAGCGCTCGTGGCATCCGTACAATCGAGAGTGCGATAGGCGGCAATCAAACTTCCCTCGACGCCTGCCTTAGTGGCGATTGTAGAGAGGATCACGCTTCCTTGCGGTTCCGCGGCGTTCTGCAAGAAGTCCTTGCATCCGTACAGCGCTGCTGACGCAAGGATCACTAACGCCGAACCACGGAGCAGTGAGTTTTTTGAAGTGAATTTCATCGTTTGCTTCATCCTTGTGTGAGCTGCGTTAGAAAGAAGTCGAAATGCCAATGCTGAAGACTTTGTTCGTCGGGTATGATCCGCGGTCTACTCCCATAAATTGATCGCGAATATCACCAGCGGCGCCCGTCTGGTTGCCTGGCGGGATCGCCGGGTCAAGGCCTTCGTAGTTGGTGTGTGTCCAGAGGTTGTCACCCTGCAAATACACGCGAGCGCCGGCGAGATAAGGCGCTGTCACCGGCAGCGTGTAGCCGATCTGAACGTTGCGCAAGCGAGTGTACGACCCATCCTCGACATAGTAGCTGCTTGGTACGCCACTATACGTGTCGTTGATATCCAGAATCGGATACTTAGCGTTCTGATTAGTGGGCGACCACGACGCCGAGAGCCGGTCCTTCAGAACATTGGTCTGGAAGTCCCGGAACACGTAGAAGTCTTTCTGGTTGTCGAAGATCTTGTTGCCGAACGTACCAAAGATCGTCGCACTCGCATCCCATGCGCCTCGATGGGCACCGAGATCGATTCCCATCGTGAAATTCGGATGCGGACTGCCGATCGTGGTGCGGTCCAAGTTGTCGACAACGCCATCGCCATTTACATCCTTGAACTTGATACGACCAGGCGCGGCACCGTCCTGACAAGGCACGCCACTAAGGCCCGTTCCTACGCCGCAATTGCCGGCTGAAGAGTGAGCAGTTGCATCCGCCTGATCGCGGAAGTAGCCATCGAAAACCAACCCGTAGAACGAGCCGATCGGGTGGCCAACCTGGTTGATGACTGCCTGGCCTTCGCGCAGCGGGTTCGGTCCGAAGAAGTGGTCCTGAATCCCGTCGATCGAGACGATCTTGTTCTTATAGTGGCTGCCGTTGAACGCGATGTTCCACCAGGAGGCAGTGTGTCCGAGGGAGAAGTCGAAACCCTTATTCTCCATCTTGCCGATATTGACGATCGGTGGGTCGGCGACACCAGCCGTCGCCGGCGTTCTCGGGTCGAACAGCAGGTTGTTCGTCTTACGGTTGTAGACGTCGAGCACAACGTTGAACATGCCGTTGAGAAGTACCATATCCGCGCCGATGTTGCTCGAGCGGTTCTCTTCCCACTTCAGGTCCGGGTTTCCCTGCGCGGCCTGCCGGACGCCGGCAATGATATTCTGGTTGGAGCCAGTGATGTCGTAGAACGTGTCGCCGCGGTCTCCACCGTAGGTCGAAATAATGCGACCGGAGGGAATGTTCTGGTTACCGGTGACGCCCCAACCGTAGCGAAGCATCAAGTCAGACAGGAACCTGTTGCCGGACAGGAATGGCTCGTTGGTGATGTGCCAACCAAGTCCAAAGGCTGGGAACGTACCCCACCGGTGGCCTGGAGCGAGATTGGATGAGCCATCGCGGCGCAGCGTGTAACTCGCAACGTACTTGTCGGCAAAGTTGTACCCGATTTTGCCAAACAGCGACAGTAGCGCGTTCTTGCCACCGAAACTGGACACGTTTTTCGTCTTCGGGTCACCCAAGGCATCCTGCAGATACCGCGAGCCAACGCCCGGATTGAGCAAGGAGGACATCCCGGCGTCGATCTGTCGGAATGTGCCGTGGCTGGCTTCCTGCCCAACGAGAAAGTCGAAGCTGCTCCTACCCAGCGATTTCAGATATCTCGCTGTGTTGGACCACGACCAGTTGTACTTGTTATAGTCGCCCTCGAAAATCGAGTTGGTAAAGTTCGCTTCGTTATTTTGGGGCGTGATATCGTTGAAACCGGCCCAGTTGTTCTGCCTCAGATCGAATCCGAGGTTCGTCTTGAAGGTGAGGGCCGGCAGCATTTCGTACGACCCGAATGCGTTGCCAAACGCCGTGTTGTATTTGTTGACGTTGTCTTTCTGCGAGAAGGCCACCTGAAGAGGGTTGGTGTTGTTCACACCCGGTACACCTCGAGCGCCCGCGAAATTGCCAGAAACGTCGTACACCGAGACAATTGGCTGCGTCAGAATGTCTTTACCAAGAACTCCGCCTTCTCCGTTGGTGTCGTCGAAAGTGCCCGTACCTCCGTACTGACGGGCCAACGTTAACGCGACGTTCTCGCCGAAGTTGAACTTTCCGCGATTGAATGCGGTGTTCGCGCGGAGGCTTCCTCGGCGGTAATCGGTGTAGGCCGCTGTGCCCTGCTGGTCGAAGTAGTTACCTGACACCGTATACGCGTTGGCATCGCTGCCGCCTCTGACGTCAACGTTGTAATCGTTCACTGGAGCCGAGCCCCACACCGCCTTCCACCAGTTCGTGCCGGCGCTGCCGGGTTCGATCAGGACGTTCGGGTATGCGTACCCGCTGAGATTGACCTGTGTCGGTCGACCCCATTGATCTGTGGCAAGCACCAGGGACGGATCCGCGTAGGTGTATAATGGGATCGTCGGATTATTCGGATCGCCCCAGATCTTCTGAAGTGCAGCCGTTACCGGCTTGCCGGCGTTGTCGTAGCCCGCTTTGACGACCTTGAAGAAGTCCAGCGAGTTGGTGATTAGCATATCGTCCAAACCACGTACCGGGGTCTGCACACCGGTCCTGAAGCGCAGCGTCGTCTGCGGCGCGCCAGTGATTCCCCTCTTCGTCGTTTCGATCAGCACCACGCCGTTGCCGGCACGCGAGCCGTAAATCGACGCTGCCGACGCGTCCTTCAAGACCTGAATCGAGGTGATGTCGTTGGGATTCAGGAAATCGAGGTAAGAGTCGGAAACGGCCATTCCGTCGACGATGTAAAGCGGATCGTTGTTCTGGAACGAGCTGATGCCGCGGATGCGGACGGTGTTGCGCGCTCCCGGCGCACCGCTCGTCGTGACGGTTACACCAGGCACCGTTGCGTCCATCGCCTTCAAAACGCTCGCCTGGGTCTGCTTCGTCGCGGATTCGACGTTGACGCTGGACACTGCGCCAGTGATGTCGCCGCGCCGTTGCTCTGTGTACGCGGTGACGACGACCTCTTCGAGGTACGGCACCTGGGCCATTGTCACGTCGACGGTGCTGCGTCCAGCGACGGTCGTCTGCACCGGCCGCTGTCCGACGAGCGAGAACGTCAGCACCGCATCGCTGGGTGCGGTGATGCGATAACGTCCGCTTGCGTCTGTAAGGGTGCGGGCATCGGTGCCTTGAACACGCACCGTTACGCCTGGCAGCGGGGTGCCGCCTGTTGATGTCACGGTTCCGGTGACCGCGACGTTCTGCGCGAATGCGGTTCCGCTTAGCACCAGCGCCAGCACAAAGCTCAGCGCCGCCGCACAGATGACGCGCCAGCGTCCGCTGCGGAATGCATTACCTCCGTACGAGTGCTTCCTCTCCATTGTCTTCCTCCCAGTTGCGCCCATCAGTTGGTTACCTGCGGCCTGTGCATTGAGCCCAGGCCCTTCATCCCGATCAGCTGGCGATACGTGATGAGATGTACATCGCGTGCTTTGAGGGCATCGCGCACGCGCTGCGATGTGATCGCGTCCAATTCGCCCTGACGGTTTTTGCTCATGTCGGGGAGCGCACCGTCGGTGTTCATGTCGATCAACGCGCCCA
>Ga0075423_10004894_pt1 | contig 12457 bp, 11 predicted proteins | sample SoiMethybrSBSTD2_FD_80114 | JGI IMG/M metagenome (GOLD analysis project Ga0075423, IMG submission 80114) | Bulk soil microbial communities from a Populus tree surrounding site in Tennessee, USA - Soil MetaG P. TD hybrid SBSTD2 | ecosystem: Environmental > Terrestrial > Soil > Tree plantation...
GCCGAGCTGCTCCGACTGGATGATCGCCTGCACGAAGTTGTTGAGCTCCTCGACGCCGGTCCGCTGGCCCATGTCGTTCAGCGCCTCGAGGCGGGGCCGGCCAAGGCGGACCTCCTGCATCACGCGCTCGAACTCGTCGGCCAGGCCGTGGTCGAACTTCTCGACGACTCTCTCCATCGCGGCCTCGAACGTCAGTCCCGCCTCGACGCAGACGACGAGGACATCGATGACGTCGGGCAGGTCAGCCTGGATCTCGCCGCGCCGCTTGCCCAGGCGATACCGCAGCCAGAACATCGGCGCGTACAGGCCGATGACCGCGCCGATGGCGGCGCCGCATGCGAGAAAGACGCGGTTCTGGGTGAGGATGCCGATGCCGAGTGCGAGCACGATCAGCACACCGGCGAGCACGTAGCGCACCGCGATGAAGTCGCTTGCCCCCATGCCGCCGGGACGTCCGGCCACGATCAGCGAGGTGTGGATCTGCTGCCGCGCCTTCTCGGGCATCGTCTGCTCGAGAAGATGGCCAGCGCGACGCAGTGCGGGACGGATGACGCGGTCCATCAGCGGCTCCCGCAGCTCGAGCTCGGCGACGGTCACCGGCTGCCCCGTCTCGTAGATGCGAAGCCGGCCCTCGACCACGTCGGCGTTGGTCGGTCCAGCGGGCATCGTGCTCCACACGGCGGTGAACACGCCGATCGCTGCCATCAAGCCGAGGATCGTGGCGATGTACAGAACGACCATCGTCAGACCCTGAAGTTGGTGATGCGGCGGACGAACACGTTGCCGAGGAAGATCGAAAAGGCGGCCAGGCCGAGCAGGACGCGGCCGGCGGGGTCGGTGAACATGACCCTGAAGTAGCTCGGCGTGATCACGTTGAGCACCCCGGCGACGATGAAGGGGAGCAGCGTGATGACCCAGCCCGACGCGCGCATCTGCGCCGTCATGGCGCCGATCTGCGCTTTGACCTGCACGCGCTGACGGATCGTGTGCGAGATGCTGTCGAGGACCCGCGCCAGGTTCCCGCCGACGGTGGCCTGGATCGAGATCGCGGTCACGATCAGGTCGAGGTCCTCGCTGCCGACGCGCCGGACCATGTTCTGGAGGGCCCCGGTGGTCGAGCTTCCCAGCTTGGTCTCACGGACCACGCGCGCCAGCTCGTCGGAGATGGGTGGCGATCCATTCTGCGCGACCGACTCGATCGCCTGCGGCAGCGAGAGTCCCGCCTTCATCGCGTTCGACAGCAGGCTGATCGTGTCCGGCAAGCGCAGGTTGAACGCCTTGAGCCGGCGTCGCTGGCGCCACTTCACGAACCGCATCGGCAGCAGGTACGCGACCACACCCGCGATCACGAACTGCGGCGCGAAGCCGAATCTCCACAGCGAGAGCAGGGAGCCGGCGAGCATGAAGCCGACCTGGATCATCACGAACTCAGACGTCCGCAGCTTGATGTCCGCGCGCGCGAGGTTCTCGGCGAGGTTCAGGCCGCCGTTGAGCCGGTGCTGCCGGGTCGTGCGCTGGAGGAGCGCCTGGAGCGGCTGGTTGATTCGCCGCCAGGGCGAGCCCTGCGTGCTCGACGGCAGCTGCCAGCGCGGCGTGGCGGCGTCCGGCGCCGACGATGCCCTCGGCAGCGCGATTGACATCGCGGCGATGAAAACGCCCATGGCCGCCACGAGCGAGATCGAGATGACGAGCGTTCCGCTCATGAGCTTGCCCCCACCTCCAGCGCCCCGGAGGGTTCGAAAATCTCGACCGGAACTCGCTCGCCGCGCTCGGCGAAGTGTTCGAGATGGATCGAGCGGTTGCCGGTGGCGGTGTGATAGCCGCGCGCGTTGCCGTCGGAGTCGATGCCGGTCGGGCGGAACTGGAAGAGCTCGTGGAATTCCGTTTCGCCGTTCACCAGACCTGTGACCTCGGCGATGCTCACGATCTTGCGGGCGCCGCCTCGCACGCGCTCCGCCTGGACGACGATGTCGATCGCCGAGGCGATCTGCTTCTGGATCGCGCGCGAGGGCAGCTCCGCGCCGCCCATCAAGACCATCGTCTCCAGCCGGCCGAAGGCGTCGTAGGGGCTGTTCGCGTGCACGGTGCTCATCGAGCCCTCGTGGCCGGTGTTCATGGCCTGCAGCATGTCGAGAGCCTCGCCGCCGCGGCACTCGCCGACGATGATCCGGTCGGGGCGCATGCGCAACGCGTTGCGCACGAGGTCACGGATCTCGATCACGCCCTTGCCCTCGACGTTCGGCGGTCGCGACTCGAGGCGGATCACGTGCTGCTGGCGAAGCTGCAGCTCCGCGGAGTCCTCGATGGTGACGATGCGCTCGTCGGTCGGGATGAAGCCCGACAGGATGTTGAGGAGCGTGGTCTTGCCGGACGACGTGCCGCCCGACACCAGGATGCTGAGGCGGCTGCGCACGGCGGCGTTGAGGAACTGGATCATCTCGAGCGACGCGCTGCCGATGTTCAGCAGGTCCTCCGGGCGCAGCTTTTCGTGCGAGAACTTGCGGATCGTGAGGCATGGGCCGTCGATGGCGAGCGGCGGCAGCACGACGTTGACGCGAGAGCCGTCGCGAAGGCGCGCGTCACACATCGGCGAGCTCTCGTCGACGCGCCGCCCGACAGTGCTGACGATGCGGTCGATGACCAGCCGCATCTGGCTCGCGCTCTCGAACGCGATCGGGCTGAGGGTGACGCGTCCAGCGCGCTCGATGAAGATCTGCTCCGGCCTGTTGACCATGATCTCGGTCACCGCCGGGTCCTCGAGCAGCGCCTGCAGGGGGCCGAGGCCGAGCACCTCGTCGAGTAGCGCATCGACGAGATGTCCGTAGTCGAGCCGGTTGACTGCGAGGCCCGTGGACTTGACGTACTCGTCGGCGACGCTCGCGATGCGCGACCGCACGCCGTCGCGGTCGGTGATGTCGATCTCGTCGGCGTGCTTCTCGACCAGCTGGGCATGGATCGCGGCCTTGGCGGTCGCAAGCGTGGTCGACAGGCGGCCCGACTTCGGCTGAGCGGCCTCGTCGACGATCTGCGTGGGCTCGGCGCGCTCCGGCTCTTCGTGGTTGTTGCCCTGGATGACGCTGAGCGCCATCTCCGAAGGCAACGGCTCCGCGCTGTCCGGGCGCCGGCGCGCCTCCAGCCGGTCTTTAAGCGCCATCGAGCGTCGCCTCGTGCAGCTGATGCAGCGCGTTCTGGGCCGCTTTGCGAACTCGCACGTTCGGATCGATCTGGAGGTACTTGAGGTCGTCCTTCGCCGAGCGAGCCCGCAGCGCGCCGAGGGCTTTGGCCGCCGACATTCGCGTCTTCCAGTCGCCGTCGCGCAAGGCGGCGGTGAGCATGGGCACCGCCGTCCCGGAGCCGATCCAGCCGAGGGCCCGACAGCTGATGACCCGTTCCCGCCGGCTGCCGTGCTCGAGAAGGTGCAGGAGCGGCTCGATTGCGGAGCGGCGCCGGCGCAGGCCGGCGGCCATCGCGAGTGCGGGCCGTACGGAAGGACGCTGGGGCTCGGCGAGCGCCGACTCGATGAAGAGGTCCGGCGCCGAGCGCGCCAGCTCTGCGACCAGGCGGCGGTTCAGCCCGCGACGGTGGATCGCCCTCACGATCAACCGCGCGCTGGCCGCGCCCCGGATCTTGCCGAGCGCGCGTGCCGCGGCGTCCGAGACCGAACGATCGCGTGACTCGAGCAGCGGTGCGATCCAGGGAACGCCTTCGTACAGGTGGAGCGCGCCGATGATCCGCGCGCTTCGCGCGCGCTGCTGAGGGCTCTTGGCCAGGAGCCGTTCGACGACAGCGTCGGCCGCGCCGGTGTTGAGGAATGCGACCACCAGCCGCTGCAGCTCGGCGCTGTCGAGCTGTTGCCCGTCGGTGACCTCGTCGACCAGCGCCCCGACGTCGACCCCGGCATGGTCGAGCTCGACCGACAGCGTCTCCGACTTGCCGGTGGCCACCGCGTGGAGCTGACGGCGCAGCGCCGCGCGCTTCAGACCGGCCTGGGCCTGCTGCAGGACTCCGGCGGGCGAGGATGCGCCCGACATCAGCTGTGATGCGCCAGCGCGGGCACTGGCGCCGTGTTGGTCTGGTCTGGCTGGTGGCGTGGCGTCTGCGCGTGCTTCGCCTCGAGCAGGGCGGCGATGGTCTCGCATCCGCGCGCCATCTCGCTCTTGGGATTGGTCAGGGTCAGGATCACGCCTTCGACGGCGGCCCTCTCCGGGCGATCGGCGTCGAAGGCGATCTCGACGTCGATCTCGCGCTTCAGCATCCGCTCCACCGCGGGTTTCGAGACCGCCGGCTTCTCGGTCCGGTTGTTCAACACGACGGCGAGGCGGTCGTGCGGCGTGCCGAGCTCTTTGAGAATTTCGATCGCGTCGGTCGCGCTCTTGACCGCCGACAGCTCCGGTGCCGCGACCACGACCACGTGTTGCGTCAGGTCGAAGAGCGCGAGCGTCGCGTCGGTGATGGTGACGCCGAGGTCGACCACGATGTAGCGGAAGCTCTTCCGGAGCGTCTCGATCGCCCTCGAGACGAGCTCCGGCGTCACCTCGTCGGCCTCCTCGGGGCGGAGGGCGCCAGGCAGGATCATCGGTCCGCCGGCGTGGTAGAGCACCGCGCTGAGGAGGACCTCCTCGAAGGACTCGCGCGGCAGCGACCCCATGCGCGCGAGGCAGTTCGTCGGCACCAGGCCGGCGAGCAGCGCCGAGTGCGAGTACGGGAAGTCGAGGTCGAGAAGAAGGACCTGGCCCGGGTAGCGGCGCGACAGCGAGCCGACCAGGTTCAGTGAGATGCACGTGCCGCCGGAGCCGCCTTTCGGCGAGTAGACGCCGACGACGGTCGCCTCCTGGAGCAGGACGCTCCACGTCGCCTGGACGCTCGCGTCGGCGAATGCGCGGAAACGCTGGTCCGCGAGGCGGCGCAGCTCATCGAGAGCTTCGTGCTCGCGTGTGCCGAGGATCATGTGAAGGCTCTGCCGGTCAAGCGCGAGCAGGTAGCACTCCGTCTGCGCGTAGATCGATGCTTGCTGGGGCTGTCCCAGCACGCAAGCGGCCTCGCCAAAGAAGTCCCCCTCACCAAGAAGCGCCACGGTGACGACGCTCGGTGATTTCTCGATCATCACGCGGCAGCGGCCGCGCTCGATCAGGAAGATGGTGTCGCCTGGCTCGCCCTGGTAGGCGATGAGCTCACCCGCGTGGACCTTGATCCGGCGAAGCCGCCGCGCCAGGTGGCGAAGAGTGGCATCGGAAAGGCCGAAGAACACGGGCGAGCGTTCGAGCACCTCGAGCCGCGAGATCATGTCGCGGAACGGGATCGACGGTCGGTCGGGCTTCTTCTGCGGCGCCGGTCGCTCGTCAGGCGCGAGCACCGGCCGGCCCGGCTGCGGTCGATCGAACCCGTTGCTCCTGGGACCCAGCACTGCTATCCCCCGAGGAAGCCCCACCGGTTGTTGACGGCGGTGGGCCCGACGACGGCGGGCGCGATCGACGGGTCAGGGCAGGCGGGGCTCGGCTTCTGCTCTGGCGCAGGGTTGTAGTCCTTGGGGTTCAAGAGCACGTAGTTGATGGTGGCGTTCAACTTCAGCCAGTCCATGTACTGCGCGTCGCAGAGCGGCATCACGACGGTGATGCTGCTGGTCACGCCTTGCACCTGGCCGGCCTGCCGGGTCACGGTCGTTGACGGCCCGACCCTGATCACGTGGACGTCCGTGAAAACGGTTCTGGTGACCTGGCGCGGATGCGCCAGCGTGAACAGCTGCGTGTTCACGGTCGCGATGATGTTGATGTAGTCCCCCTGGTTGATGTAGCCGGCGACGCCGGTCAGCTCGCTGGTCGGGAGCGTCATCGCGACCCAGCCAGGCGGGATAGGCAGGTAGGGCGACGTGGCCGTCAGCTGATCGGGCCTTGCCGCGACGATGTTTGGGCCGAGGATCTGCCCGGCGGGGATGTCGACCATCGCGTACTGCCCCGTCAGCTGGGAAAGGCTCCTGAAGGCGTTCGCCGGGACGACGCTCTGCGGCGCCGACGCCATCTTGATGTCGAGTGGTGTGATCGGAGACCGCGCGTCGATTGGCCCGGCGGCGACAACGACTGGTACGGTCGTGCCGCTCACCGTCCTGTTCGCAAACAGGAGGCCGAACGCGAACATGACGATGAACGCGACGAGCGCGAGCGCCACTCCAAGGATGAAAAGAGGAGCTCGAATGCTCGAGTTTGCGGGTCGTGGTTGAGTTATCGCTGCCATCTATGACCTCTCCATCGGTGGCACCGACGCCACCCATCTTGTTCCGTCCCAGTGATCACCAACTTCCTTCGGGGGTTCGGGCCCGAACACGAAATACGTGCTCTTTCGCAGCACGAGCGTGCCGGCAAGCAGGTCGTGAAGCGCCTGCTTTCGCGGCGTGAACGCCGCCAGGGCCCAGCCGGCGAACAAGATCAGGGTCGAGAGACCCTTCAAGGCGTTGCGGAGAACCGCGCGCCAGAACGGGATCGGGTCTCCGTAGGTGTCCGCCACGTAGAGGCCGATCGCCGCTTTGCCTAGCGTGCCGCGGAGCGGCGAGCTCTCGAGGATCCCGTAATAAGCCCAACCCAACGCGGGGCATACGGGGGCGACATTCAGCTGGGCGCCGATGTCGTCCGGCGCGAGGAGCCGGACGGTGGCGAAGATCACGAGATACACGCCGCCGAGCATCGTCGTGTCGATGGTGTGAGCCAGCGCCCGCCGCCAGAATCCCGCGAACGCGATGTCGACCTTCGTGACGTGCGCAGGTGCGGCGGTCCCCGGTGAGTACGTCACCACAGGAACCATTCCCCACCACCCGTCCAACGCCCGCCTGAAGAAGACGGGCGCGACTGCACTTGCCGGCGTGCGATCACTCCCTACTCCTGATTGAGGTTTTCCTCACCTTAGGGAGCGCGGTTGGCTCCAACAAGAGGACATTCGTCCCTCACGGCCGTGGTCGCGACCAAGACGCATGGGACGAACGTCCCATTGAGCGGGCGCGCACCGGACGGTTAGCGTCCGTGCTTGGCAGTCTGTGTCCGGCAGACGCACAGTCGCCAGGCAGCCGAACAGTCGGCGGGGAAGGGGGGTCCGCCTTGCCGGAGGCGGTCCCCTTCTCCGGCGCGCGCGAGCCGCGCTAGTTCAGCGGCAGACCCATTCGCATGGCATTCATTACCGCCTCGGTGCGGTTGGTCGCCCGGAGCTTGTTGAACACCCTGCTGAGGTGGTTGCGAACCGTCGTCTCGCTGATGCCCAGCCGGCGCGCGATCTGCTTGTTCGACAGTCCCGCGGCGACGTGCTTCACGACGTGGGTCTCCCGCTGCGTCATCACGGGGCGTGGCTTTTTCGCACGGCCGCGTCGCTTCGGAGCAAAGACCAGGATCTTCTCGACGATCTCCTCGATTGTCACGTCCTTGTTGACGAAACCGTTGGCGCCGCTGGCCAGGACCTCTCGGATGACCGACTTGTCCGTGAACGCCGACAGCGCCAGCACGCGGACGCCTGGCGACTCGCGGCGCAGCCGTCTCGTGGCCTCGACGCCCGTCATCTTGGGCATCTGAAGGTCCATCAGGACGACGTCAGGGTGCCTGGCAAGCGCCTGGTCGAGCGCGTCTGCCCCATCGGCTGCCTGGCCCACGACTTCCAGCCGCGGATCCGCTGCCAGCATCCGGGCAAGGCCCGTGCGGAAGAGGGTCTGGTCGTCAGCGATCAGGACCTTGACCCGGTCGACAGTCTGCTTCAACGAAGGCGCTCCGCCGGGACCCGGATCTCGATCCTGGTGCCTCCCGCCTCGCGCGCCCTGGCGCTGAAGGTTCCGCCGATGATGACCGCTCGCTCCTGCATCCCGAGTACGCCCAATCCGCCGCTGGCGTCGTCTATTCCTGTGCCGTCGTCGGAGACGATCACGACCGCCTCGTCCGTCGGCCCCACGTCGAGGATGATGTCGATCCGCTCCGCGCGGCCATGCCGTGTCGCGTTCACGATCGCCTGCTCGACGATGCGAAGGAGGTTGAAAGCAGCCCAGCCGTTGATGCTCTGCGGCCAGCGCGAGGTGACGTGGAGGTCGATCGTCTCACCGTGCTGGGGACCGATCGCCCCTCTCAGCGCCATCGGAAGGTCTGTCCGCAGCTCACCGCGATCACGGAGGTCGATCATCATCTCGCGGGCCTGCCGTAGCACTTTGCGCGCCTGCTCCTCGAGACGCTCGAGCTCCGAGTCGCCGTCGCCGGCCTGGCCAGTCCTCAGCTGCCTGATGGCGAGGACGAGCTCGATCAGCGGCTGTGCCACCTGGTCGTGGAGCTCGCGCGCGAAATGCCGCCGCAAGTCGTCATCGGACGGAATCGAAAGCGCCGAGGAGCCATCGGACACGTCCAACAGACCCCGAGAAATCCCAAGCCCCAAACGGCACCCTCCAACTTGGCCCCGAGCAAGACCGATACCGGATGTCGGTCAGCGCCCAGGAGATTCAGAGTGTAGCGGCTCCAGGGTCTCAGTCAATATCTAATCGATCGGCCGTTATCGAACCGACCGGATCCGCGACACGAAGATCGTCCCCAGGGCGAAGAAGAAGATGACGCTCGCGAACGCGACGCGGTATCCGGAGTTCGGGGAAACGTTCGAGTTGAAATGCTCGATCAGAGGGCCCTCGATGAACGGGATGATGCTGTTGGGCAGCGTCTGCGCGACGTGGAACAGGCCCATGTCCTTCGCCGCCTTGGCGCGGTCGGGGATGGTGTCGCAGGCAAGCGCCCAGTCGACGGCGAGGTAGAGACCGTAGCCGAGGCCGTAAATCACACCGAGCCCGATGACGAGGCCTTGCTGGGTGGGATAGAAGGCGATGAAGACGATCGCAACCAGCGTCTGGAGAGTGCCGGCGGCGTAGACGAATCGTTTGCGCCCGTAGCGGTCCGATGCACGGCCGCCCCAGATGCCGGGGAGGATCATGGCGGCGAAGGCGACCCCGAGCCAGATCGATGTGAACTGCGGCGCGTTTTCTACGTGCACGACGGCGCCGAAGAACGACTCGAGGAAGTAGGCCACGGCCGCCACGCCGGCGGTGACCATCGTCCGGGTGAAGATCACCCAGCCGAAGTCGCCCGTCCACAACGGGCGAAGGAATTCGTTGATGGCCGGTAGCAGCGGTCCACGAGGCTTGACCTCGATCGGTCTCTGTCCTTCGCCCTGGGCCGCCCACAGGACAGGAAACAGCGACGCCAGCAGAACGACGGACATGACCAGGAAGCTGAGCCGGATCTGGTGAGACGACATGACAGTGGTCAGTCCAAAGCCGAGCAAGGCCCCGCCCTGCTGCATGCCGGCGAGAAAGCCGCTCGCCTTCCCGAACTCCTCGTCAGGGACGACGTCCGGAATGATCGCGTAGTAGGCGGCGGCCGCCCCGTTGAGAAAGATCTGCGCGATCACATGGCCGATCACGAACTGGGTGAAGCTGCCGGCAGTCATCATCACGAAAAGTCCGACGATGCCCAGCACGACGCCGACGACCATGAACGGACGCCGGCGGCCGAATGCCGTGGTGATCCGGTCGGACCATACGCCGACCAGTGGGGGGACCACGATCGAGAAGAAGGCCCCGATGCCCACGGCGTAGCCGATCCACGTGTTGGTGTTCGTCGGGTAGTACTCGCGCACCATCGCGGGAAGCACGACCAGCGGGTACGGCAGCCACGTGAAGGACAAGCCGAGGTAGAGGCTCGCCAGCGCTGCATGGCGCAGGTTGCTGAACCGGGCAACTGCGACGGAGCCGGCTGCGGTCGTTTCAGCCATTGCCTTGCGGCGGTGATTGTCGGCGAAAACCGTTCACGCCGCCAGACTGGGCTGGCGGCGGTATCGAAATCAGTCTCGCCGCGGTCTCAAAGTTGTTGAGACTGAGTCGCAGCGCCGCAGCACAGCACCGTCTAGATTGAGTCTGCTGTGCGCCACGCCGACACCGATCGCATGCTGACCCGCCGTCTGGCGATCGACCATGCCGGCTGCAGCGCCTGCCTCTGTACCTAGCCCGACCCCACGCGGACTCGGACCAAGAAAGAAGTACAGGAGGCTCATCCCATGAGCGTGACCGACGAACTGCTACGCAACAATCACTCCTACGCAGGCTCGTTCAAGAAGGGCGACTTGCCGCTTCCGCCCGCCAGGCACGTGGCGGTCGTGGCGTGCATGGATGCCCGCCTCGACGTTCACAAGATCCTCGGCCTGCAGGAGGGCGACGCCCACGTGATCCGCAACGCCGGCGGAGCCGTCACGGACGACGCGATCCGCTCACTGGCGATCTCGCAGCGCCTGCTCGGGACCAAGGAGATCATCCTCATCCACCACACGGACTGCGGCATGCTGACTTTCACCGACGACCAGGTGAAGGGCACCATCGAGAAGGAGACGGGCATCCGGCCCGCCTTCGCTCTCGAGGCATTCAGCGACCTCGACGAGGACGTGAAGCAGTCGATCGCCCGCATCAAGGCGAGCCCGTTCATCCCGCACAAGTCGAACATCCGCGGCTTCGTCTACGACGTCCGCACCGGCAAGCTCAACGAGGTCGGAGCGGCGGTCGCCGTTTAGCAGAACGCTGTCATGTGGCGCCCTGGGCCCACCTTCCTGGCCCGGGGCGTCTTCTCTATCCGCCCGGAAGCGCCTGCAGCGCCACCACCGCCTCGTCCAGCCGCGCGCGCGGCAAGCGGCCTGACAGCACGGCTTTCTTGATCGCCGCGAACGTCGCGTCGGCAACCGACATGTGGTGGGCGATCATGACCATGTCGCCGCCGGCCATCAGGAACTGGACGGCGGCTTCGGGCGCCGGCGTCGAGTCGGTGATGGCGCCCATCTCCATGTCGTCGGAGATGACGGCGCCGGTGAATCCCAGCTCTCCGCGCAGCAGCTGAAAGGTCGCCGGTGAGAGGTCCGCGGAGCGATGCGCGTCGATGGCCGGATAGAAAAGGTGGCCCATCAGCACGAAGTCCGTGCCATGGGCGATCGCTGTCGCGAACGGAGGAAACTCGCGCGCGCGAAGCGTGGCCAGGCTCTCGTCGATTCGCGGCAGCTGTGTCTCCGAGCTCACCGAGGTGTCGCCGTGGCCCGGGAAATGCTTGGCCGCTGACAGCATCACCGCGTCGTGGATCCCATCCACGACCGCACCAACGGAGCCGGCGACGGCTCCGGGCGACGTGCCGTAGCAGCGGCCCCACATGACAGATGCCGATCCCGAGCACACGTCGGACACCGGCCCCAGATCGAGGTCGAACCCGACCGTTTTCAGGGCCGCCGCCATCCGCGACGTCGGCGCCTCGCCGACCGGCATCGGCGCGCACGGCACCGTGCTCAGCGCGATGCAGACCTGGCCGCCCTCCTGGTCGGTGGCCGCGATGACTCGGTGGTCGGACGCGGCTCGAATCTGGGATATGACCGCGCTCATCTGGGCCTGGGTCGACGCGTTGTGGTTCAGGTTGACGATCAAGAGGCCGCCGTACTGATGCTGCCTCCAGTCGGCGAGCACCGCGGCGCTCGGGGGACCCTCGAAGCCGACCATCATCACGGCTCCGATCTCCTGGTCGAGCGTCAGCCCGCCAGGTCCGACGGGCGTCGCGCTCGGTGACGGCTCCTCGACGGGAGCGCTGGAGACCGTAGGGGAGCCGGTGGGTTGGCCGCCACACGCGCCGAGGAAGGCGGCGAGCAGCACGATTGCAAAGACCTTCTTCAAGGCAGTTCCGACAGTTAAACGCCGCGGGTGGGCGGAGGTTCCTAGATCACCACCGCGTTTGCAGTTCGCTGACAACTGTGTCGGCCGCGTCGACGAACTGCTGGATGTCGTCCTCGTTCATCGGCACAGACAGCGCTCCCATCGCGCGCGGCGCCATGAGCACGCCGTGGTTGACCAGTCCCAGAAACAGCTCGCGGGCCTTGCGCTTGTCCGCGGCGGCCATCGTGCGATAGTCCACAACCGCCTGGCCCGTGAAGTGGATCGCGAACATCGAGCCGGCGCCGTTGACCTGCACCGGCACGGCATGCGAGGCGAAGACCTCGTTGAGGAGCTCGCACACGCGCGCACCTTTGCGGTTCAGCTCGTCGTAGACGTCTGGCGTCAGCTCGGTCATCGCCGCCACGCCCGCCGCCATGCCGAGCGGGTTGCCGTTGTACGTGCCGCCCTGGGCGAGGCTCGGGTCGTGCCTTGGATCGAGCAGCTCCATGATGTCCGCGCGGCCGCCGAACGCTGCCACGGGCAGCCCGCCGCCGATGATCTTGCCCATCGTCGTCAGGTCCGGGGTGATGCCGTACATCTGCTGCGCGCCACCAGGCGCCACGCGTAGCGAGATCACCTCGTCGAAGATCAGCACGATGCCGAGCTCGTTGGTGACGCCGCGCATGCGTTGCAGGAAATCTGGCGTCGCGGCAATCACGCCGCCCGCTCCGATGATCGGCTCGAGGATCACCGCGGCGAGCTCGCCTGCGTGATCGCGGATCA
>Ga0075423_10004895_pt1 | contig 12457 bp, 9 predicted proteins | sample SoiMethybrSBSTD2_FD_80114 | JGI IMG/M metagenome (GOLD analysis project Ga0075423, IMG submission 80114) | Bulk soil microbial communities from a Populus tree surrounding site in Tennessee, USA - Soil MetaG P. TD hybrid SBSTD2 | ecosystem: Environmental > Terrestrial > Soil > Tree plantation...
CCTCGAGCGCGCTCGAGCGGAGCGGGAGCATGGACGGGATCTGTCGGCCCGGCTGGCCCTTGGTGCGTACGTGGTGACCCGCTTGGTCGATCGTCTGCTGGAGCAGGCTTCCGGTCCTGAGGCGCAGGAAGGCTTCCTGTGGCAGTTGGAAGCTGTCCGCCGACACCTCGATGGAATTCCGGACGATGCTCCCGAGGCGGCCCATCTGCGGGGCATCACCGAATCGGTTCCGACCGCCGGCCAAAATCTCAGCAATCTCCGCCTCGGTCTGGTTGCGTACGCCTACTTCCTGGAGCACGAGGCCCGGCTGCAAGAGGCGCTGGAAATTCTCGCCCTGGCCGCGCGCACTCACGGTCAGGAAATGCCGGCCGGGGATGCGGCCACCGTCGCGCTCTTCGCCGCCCGTCTCAACCGCCTCCTGGCGCATTGGGACGTCGCCAACGCGAGTTATTCTCTCGCCGAATCAGCTGCCGCCTTGGTGAACGACCAAGTCATGATGTTGCGCGGTCGTCTCGGTCGTTCCGCGGTGCACCGGGGTCAAGGGAATCTGCCTGCCGCCAGGTCGTTGGCCGAAGCGGTGGCCCAAGACGCCGGCGCAGCCGGTCTCCACGAGGTACAGTCGATGGCCCATGCCGAGCTCGGCGTGCTGCTCGGCCTACAGGGGCATGCGGTCGAAGCGGTGCAGGCTACCTATCGTGCCTTCGTGCTCTCGGAAGACGCGCTGAATCGGATGCGGGTGCTCGGCGACCTCGGAATCGGCCTCCTCGAGATCGGGGCCCGCGATGCCGCTCGGCTCGCGTTCGAGATCGTCTCCAGCTCCAACACCAGCTTCATCGTTCGAACCAACGCACTGCTCGAGCTCATGGATCTCGAGTCCGCGGCCGGCAACCGGATGGCGTTCCAGCGCCGGCGTACCGAGGTCGAGGAGGGTCGCGACCGGATGCCTCCGAGCATGGTCGCCGACTACTACTTCAAGGCAGGCACCGGCCTCTCGCGCTTTGGCCAGACGGCGCGTGCCCGCGAACTCCTCACCACCGGTATGGGGGTGGCCGAGGAGCACCACTTGAACGCGTGGTTTTTCCGTTTCGAGCGGGTCCTGGCAGGCCTGGAAACCGGCAAGGCGCCGGAGCCCCATCGCCCCCCTCAGCCAGCGGCGCCCAGCTGGTCGCCAGCGGTTGAGGAAGTGACGATTGGACTCCGCGAGTACGCCTCGCAAGCCGGCTAGCTCGGACGGCAGCGCGGCCTGGGGCCGTCTGCCGGGCGTCACGAGCTAGTTATTCGCGCCCTGTCCCTCGAATGACGGAGCGGTCTGATCGGCGGATGGCCCGGTGGCGTCAGACCGGGTGCAGGCCGTGGTGAAGCTGGCCAGGACGAGCGAAGCGATCGCGAACCACTGCGCAGTGCGACGAGACATAGGGTTTGACCCTTTCAGGGGTGTCGGTACTCTCTCTGGGGGGCGCCGCCAATCTGAGCCTCTGTCTCGCTCGTTTTTAGGGCCCTTTTGCGACAAATAGGGGCTGTTTTGCGACATTTGCTCCTGGCTGCCGTCCCGGCAGAGCGCCTGTTTCGGCTGCGCGCTCTCGACCCAGACCGGTTTCAATGGGTCTCGGCGGGGACGTGGCCGGAAGCGGTCGACGCCATCCGGGGAAAGCCCGTCGACATGGCCGTGGTAGACCCGCTACTGGGGAGTGGTGATCCCCGCCCCCACGGTATCGAGCGCCTGCGCCAGTTCTTTCCCTCCCTCCCGCTGCTGGTCTATACCGAACTCACTCCTGCCAATGCTGGGATCCTGCTCCAACTGGGCCGGGCCGGCATTCGGCGCGTGGTCATCCACCGCTTCGAGGATGCCCCTAGTGCGCTACGCAGCGTGCTACTCCAGGAGCTGGAACAGAGCGCGTCCCAGCAGGTCATGCAGGCCCTCGATGGGATCCTGCGGGATCTACCGCCGGAGCTTCGGGTCGCGCTCGAAGCCATGCTGCATCTCCCGGGGGATGGTCCGACGGTCACGGCTCTGGCCGATCGGGCCCAGTTGACCCGGCGAACCTGCGAGCGCTGGTTTACCAAGGTAGGGTTGCCCTCACCCAGGATGGTGATGGTGCTGACCCGGCTGCTTTATGCCCATCGCCTGCTACTCGACCCCGGTTACACGGTCGAGGACGTAGCGCTCAAGCTGGGGTACAGCAAGACGAAGACGCTCCAGATGCACCTTCGGGCGGTGTTTGGGCTGACGGCCGGCGAGCTTCGGGTCTCGCTCTCTACCGAGGATGCGCTGGCGATGGTCACCCATCGCTATTTCACAGCGCTGAGTCAGGCAGCGTCATGAAGTCGCGCATTCTGGTCGTGGATGATGAGCCGACACTCCGGCGAACGCTGGAACGGGCCCTGCGATCCTTCGATTACGACGTGATCGCAGTGGGTGAACCGCATCTCGCCTACGAAGTGTTGGAAGACGGGGATTTCGATCTGGTTCTGCTCGACATTCACCTGCCCCAGATGGCCGGCGATGCGCTCTTTCTGGCGCTGGTGCGCCGGTGGCCGCAGTTGCTGGGTCGGGTGGTGCTGATGACGGGCGATCCCGGAGCAGTCCGCCCGGATTGGCCGGCCGAACTGTTATGCTGCCCGGTGCTCTCCAAACCGTTCACCCTCGACGCGCTGAGTGAGGCCGTCGCGGGAGCTCTCTCCACGGCCACCGCCGCCGAATCCCAGCGCAAGCGTAACGGCGGCCACGGATGACTGCCGGGCTCTCCGTGACCGCTCCACCGGATCCGCTCGCCACTCTGCGGGAGTATCGGACCATTGCCCCGTGGGGATTGCGCGATCTCGCCGCGCTCTCGGCCGGCATTCTGGACGCGTCCGGGGTCATACCGGTGAATGCCGCGGCTCGTGCGCGCCCCAGCGAGCGCACCATCCGATTCTACGTCGCGCGCGGGCTGGTCAGCCCCCCGGATGGCCGGGGGACTGCGGCGGTGTATTCCTATCGCCATCTCCTCCAGGTGCTCGCGATCAAACTGCGCCAGATGGAGGGCGCTACCCTGGAGGCGATGACCCGCGAGTTCGCCGGCGTCACCGGCGACCTGATCGAACGACGGGTGGCCGCCGCGCTGGGTCCCGGGCTACCTCGACCGGAGCGGCTTCCCCTGCTGCACACGCCCGGCACCGGTCGGGGGCGGGTTGGTCGCGCGGTGCTGGGTTGGCTCACTCCGGTCGAGGGCGCTCCCGCCAATGGCTCGGTCTGCCGCCGCATTACGGTGTCGCCCGGCGTGGAGGTCCTGCTAGACGAGCAGCACCCCGCCATTCGACTGAACGGTGATACCGCCGCCATCGCCGAAGCTTTCCGCCAGGCGCTCGCCAGCCTGCTCGCGCCTTAACCCCTAGCCGGAAAAGGTCTCCCCCATGGCCACGATCGTCCTTCTGGTGATTCTTGCCGTCATCGTTCTCTGGGTGATCGGCTCCTACAACGGGCTCGTGGCGCTCAAGAATCAGGTCGCTAATGCTTGGAAACAGATCGACGTGCAGCTCAAGCGGCGGCATGACCTGATTCCCAACCTGGTGAACACGGTCAAGGGCGCTATGGACTTCGAGCGTTCGACGCTGGAGGCGGTCATCAGCGCCCGCAACAAGGCGGTGAGCGCCACCGGGGTGAAGCAGACGGCGCAGGCGGAAGGCGAGCTGACCCAGGCACTGGGGCGGCTGTTCGCCCTGACGGAGGCGTACCCAACCCTCAAGGCGACCGGAAACGTCGCCCAGCTCCAGGAAGAGTTGACCAGCACCGAGAATAAGATCGGGTTCGCCCGCCAGTTGTACAACGACGTCGCCACCCAGTACAACACTAAGCAGGCCACCTTCCCCACGCTGCTGATCGCCGGGCTCGCCAAGGCCTCACCGGCCGAACTGTGGGAGATCGAGGACGCCGCCGAGCGGGCCGTACCGACGGTGGATCTCTCGATGAACAAACCGACCCCGTGACCGAGGAGTCCAACCTCTTTGCGCAGCAGCAATCCAATCGTCGCCGTTCCACCTGGCTGATCATCGGGTTCATCCTCTTCTTCGCCTGGGTGGGGTTCGGCGGCGATCTCGCGTTCGCTCTGCTCACCGCCGACAGCTCTTCCGGTACCTACCACCATGTGGTGCCGTTCATCGGCATCTTCACCACTTTGGTCGCCGCGGGCATCTGCTGGTATTCCTGGCGCTATGGGCCGGAAAAGGTGCTCTGGGCGACGGGGGCCTGGGAGATCATCGAGCCGGCTACCCCGGAGCAGAAGCAACTGATGAACGTGGTGGAGGAAATGGCGATTGCCTCCGGACAGCCAAAGCCCCGTGTCTGGGTGGTTCCGGACGATGACCCCAACGCGTTCGCCACCGGCCGGGACGCGCAGAGTGCGAGTATCGCGGTCACCGAGGGGCTGCTCCGTACGCTCTCCCGGGACGAGCTGCAGGGCGTCATTGCGCACGAGATGGCCCACGTCCAGAACCTGGACGTGCGGCTCATGACCCTGCTGGCCGGCATCGTCGGCGCGATCGCCCTGATGTCGGACGGTATGGGAAGGATGTTCCGCGCCGGCGGACGGGGCATGTCCTTGAGCGGCGGGTCCGGCAGGCGAACTGGGGGGAAGGGCGGCAACCCGCTCGGGCTGATCATCCTGGTGCTCTGGCTGCTCACGCTGATCGTGGCGCCGATTGTCTCCCGGCTGCTGGCAATGGCGGTGAGCCGGAAACGAGAATACCTGGCCGATGCCACCGGCGCCCAGTTCACCCGCAACCCGATGGCGCTGGCCACAGCGCTGGAAAAACTGGAGGCGGCCTCCGCACCCACCCGTGCAATTACCCGAGGAGCCGCGCACCTGTGCATCGTGGATCCGGCACCGGGGTTGCTCTCCGCCCGCGAGGGCAAATTCGCCGACGTCTTCGCCTCGCACCCGCCCATTCGGCAGCGGATCGTCCGACTCGAGGGTATGGCCTATCAACAAGCCAAGCGGCAAGCGTCGGTTGGCTGATCGTGCGTTACAGCGAATACCGGCCGTCCCCAGCCCTGGCCTCGTTAGTTCATCGGGTCTGGACGTTGCAGGGCAGCGCGCGGGCGGAGCGACCGGCCTTTCAACGCGCCATGCCCGATGGCCGGCCGGAGCTGATCTTCAATCTGGGCGATAGCTTCGAGCAGCTGGAGCGGGGAACGACCATCGAGCAGCCGCGCAGGCTGATCGTAGGCAGCACTCGCCGGGCCTTGCAGATCCGGCCCACGGGCAGCGTGAACCTGATCGGTATCCGGCTTCGGCCCGACGGGGTCGCCGCACTGCTGCGGGTTCCCGGTCGCGAGCTGGCAGACCGCGCTCTCGATCTCGCCCTCCTGCCCCGCCGCTTCGACCAGAGCCTGCTGGACCAGCTGGCCGACACTCCCGATGTCGAGGCCCGTCTCAGGCTGCTCGAGTGGCAGCTACGCCTGGCTGCGGAGCGGGCTACCCCGCATCGTCGCCTGGGTGCCGCGGTCGAGCTGATATTGCGCGCGCATGATCCGTTGGCGGCTACCCAGGTAGCGGGAGCGGTTGGGTTGAGCTATCGCCAACTGAGTCGCCTCTTCCGAGAGCGGGTGGGATTGGGGCCCAAAGTCCTCGCTCGGATCACCCGCTTCCAGGGGCTACTCCGCGCGCTGGAGACTCGGCCCGACACATCCTGGTCAGCGCTGGCGGCGGAGACCGGTTACTACGATCAGCCCCACCTCACTCGAGAGTTCCGGGCATTCGCCGCTGTCTCCCCCCAGGCCTACCGCGCTGAGCTGCGGGAGCTGACTCGCCATTTCATCGATCGAGGAGAAGCCGAGACCCCCGCCGACGGCAGATTCGTCCAAGCCGATCGCAACGGGACCCGGTAGCTTAGAGACTCTCCCCCAATCAGGAGTGGCGGATGCGGGTGCCAATCTCCCTAGCTCTCCTCGCTCTCGTGGCGGCCGAGCCTGCGTCGGCGCCTTCGCTGCAAACGCTACGATTCATGACTGGGTGCTGGCGCGGTCCGGCAGGGAGCAACACGACCCTGGAGGAGTTCTACACCGCGCCCGCCGCGAACCTGATGTTGGGGGTGAGCCGGTACGTCCGAGAAGGAAAGGTCACCGACTATGAATTCACCAGCATCGAGCAGCGCGATAGCGACCTGGTGATCACTCCCCGGCCCAAGGACCAATCACCCGCGTCCTTTCGTCTTCGCAAGCTGACCGATGGCGAGGTGGTCTGGGCCAATCCGGAGCACGATTTTCCCCAGATCATCAGCTACCGACGGGTAGCTCCGGACAGCCTGATTGCGCGGATCGAGGGGCCTGGGCCTCAGGGTACGCGGGCGATGGAGTGGCGGATGGCACGATCCGACTGCGGGAAATGATCGGCTACTGTACCAGGTTGATCATCTCGGTAGTGAAGGTGCCAGGATCGAAGGGGAGCTGAATGACGTGGTCGGCACCGGCTGCCCGCGCCGCTTCGACACCCCCGGCCACCAGGGAGACCACCCGGTAACTGCGGTTTTCGCTCGGGTCGAATCCCGAAAGCGGATGGACGCCGGCGGAATCGCTCCCCCCGATCAGCAGCACGAGAGTAATCCCGAGACGGCCGGCAGCCTCTTGCAGCTCGGCGATGCCGGCACAGCGCTCCACGCGAAAGCCGGCGTGCCGCAGTAGCAGCGAGACGATTCGGGCGAGGTCTTCGTCCGGAACGAAGATCAGCGCGGTCCCCCGATTCACGGCCGCGACCGGGGGAACATCGGAACCCAGATCGAGCATGCTGACGCCTTCGATGTAGCTCTTGCTCCGCGCTTCCCGCAGCTGGCCGATCTGCCGCACGATGTCGCGGATACGCTTGAGTGAGCTTAGGACCCCGCGGAGTGATTCCTGGCGGTCTTCCAATGGGGTGTCGGGGTCGCCGAGCAGAAGCTCGACATCCGCGAAGGCCGACATGAGCGGGTTATTGATCTCGTGGTGCAGCGTCACGGTCATCTCACCGATGGCGCCCAGGCGCTCGGCCCGTACCAGGTCGCGCTCGGCGGCAATCAACGCCTTGCGGAGCTCTCGGGTACGGCGAACCCGCTCGATGATCTGGGGCAACAGTTCGGTGAGAGAGGGGTCCTTGGCGAGATAGTCATCCGCTCCCCGGCGAAGCGCGGCCGCCGCCAGGGACTCGTTCCCATGCGCGGTGACCAGGACGACGGCCGGGGGATTGGGACGCGCTCGGATCGCGTCCAGGACCTCCAGGCCGCTGACATCGGGGAGTTGATGGTCGAGGAGGACGATGTCGATGTCGTCCATGACCTCCAGCGCCTCCCGGCCCGACCCGGCTACTACGGCGTTGGCAAATCGATTGGCCTGCAGGATAGTCTGGACCAGACGAACCATGGTGGGATCGTCGTCCACCAGCAAAATGCGTGGTCCTTCTGCCCGATCACGCATGTGCCGGGTTGGCCCCCTCCCGGAATCCAACCCGGGCGAATTTCTCCCACCCAGTCTTGCCCCGCCACGCGTCCCACAGACCTCGCAGGCGCCAGTAAAGCGTGAGCTGGCGAAAGCCGAGGTTCTCCATCACGGCATACAGCAGGAGTATCACCACGTCGCGACGGCGGCTGAAGGGCAGCAGTCCTCGCTGGAGCCGGTCTGCCAGGCCAAAGCGAAAGCGCCAGGCGCCCACGAGCACGGCCATCAGGTTGACCAGAATGCCGTATCCCAGGGAGGCGAGCAGGAAGGCCCAGAGATAGTCATAGTTGAGGAATCGGTGCCCGAGCACCTTTTCCATCACGAAGAGGAACAGCACCAGCAGGTACCCGGCCAGCTCGACCAGCGGGCCGTAGTACTCGAAGATCCAGAACGACGGCAAGGCGAACCAGCCGATTCGGCCGAACTTGCGACGCCATAACATCGCCCGGTGATAGTGGAGCGACTCTCGGAGGCCCCGGTACCACCGTCCCCGCTGTTTGCGTAGCGACTCGAGAGTCTCCGGCACCTCGGTCCACGCCACCGGGTGGGGAAGAAACGCGATCCGTCGCTGGTGCAGCTTGTCCCGCACGTAGCGGTGTAATCGGACCACGATCTCCATGTCCTCGCACACCGTGCCGACCCGACCTCCGACGTATTCCTCGACCAGCCGATGGCGCACGAAGGGCGTCAGGTATCCTCCAGCCCGAATGACCGTCTCTTTCTCGAACACCGCGAAGACTCCGCGCAGGATGAGGATCGCATCGATCCGGTCGAGCGCGGTACGTCCGGTGGTAAACGAGCGGAGATATTCGACCATTTGAAACCGCGCCAGCGAGCGCGCCGGCAGCCCCACACTCACCACCCGGCTGTTCTGAACGGTACACCCGTTGGCGATGGCCACCTGTCCACCGACCGCGACCACCCGGGGGTCTTCCTGGATGACCCGCATCAGCTCCTTCAGCGCCCGTTCATCGAGGATGGAGTCGGCGTCGAGTGAGACGAAGTAGGGGGCCGTGGAGGCGTTGATGCCGGCATTGAGCGCGTCGGCTTTGCCCCCGTTCTCCTTGTCGATCACGATGACTTGGGTGACTGACGGCGGCAGTGGGATGGTGGCCTCGTAGATCCCGCGCACCCGCGCCGTCCCGATCGCGTCCCGATAGGGGAGATCGCTTCGGCGGAGCCGAAAAGCCTGCTCCAATTGAGCCAGAGTTCGATCCTGGGATCCATCGTTGATCACCACGATCTCGAATCGAGGATAGTCCGAACGGACCAGACTGGTCACGCTGTCGACGATGGTGATCTCTTCGTTGTAGGCCGGTACGATCATCGTGAGGGGCTTGGTGAGGTCCCCCTGATCAATCAGATCGAGGTCCTCGACGAAGTGTCCCGCAACCCGACGGCGTACCTGGCGGGCCGAGAGGGCGATGAGCGCAAGGGTGTAGCTGTTGTAGAGCAGGAAATAGGCGAGAAACACCGGTTGGGTCACCAGCGCCAGGAAGGTGATGCTCTGGATCAGAATCTCGGTCACGCCGGGCCTCGCTCCCCGGGGCGATCGAACAGCTCCAAGGTGCCGCTCACCCGATGACGAATGGCCGGCACCGGATCGCCCCGGGCCACTTCCCGCGCGACCTCATCATGCAGCAGTGCCAAGGCCAGGGCCGCGGCCAGGCGACGATCTTCGGCCCGCGCGGTCCGGGCGGCTTCTCGCAGCGCTCCGACGTCGGCGGCGGCGCGCACCGCCTCAGCGGCCACTCGTAGATCGAGCCCTGGAGGGAGGGGAACCGGGACGCCTTGCAACAGCCGGCCCACGTAGGCCGCCGCCCGCACCGGCATTTCGGCGTCGCTCGCGAGCCGCTGCAGTGAGGCATGCCCGCGGGCCCCGATCCGTTGGGCCCGGCCCAGCACCAGCGCGACCGCCTTGCGCACGTCCGGGTCGGGGTCTTCCAGCATCCGATCGAGCAGTTCCCACTGCTGCCCGGCGACCGCGGCCGCGGCGACCATCCGGCGCACGGCGACTGCTGGATCCATGCTCAGCTCCTCGAGCGCGCGGCGATCGAGCATTTCCGGACGGACACTCCAGAGCGCCGCAACAGCCTCTCGCACCTCGGGCGCGGCGCTGCCCATCAAGGGCGATACCAGCTGGGGCAGATCCGGGTGATTGATGTGCTGCGCCATTTGGGCCAGGAGCAGCGCCTCCTGACTGTCGGGCGGAATGCCGGTAGCGAGGTGCAGGAAGCTCGGAAACGCGGCCTGAGCCAACTCGGCCGCGGCGGCGAGCACGGTAGGATCATCGTTCGGCGAAAGATTCTGCAGCAGAATCGGGAGCGCCTCTTCGGGCGAGCTCTTGCGGAGGAGACGCACCCCAGCGCGTCGCACCGAAAGACTCGGGTCCTTGAGCGCTCGACCAACTGCCTGGAGCCGCTGATGGTCGTCGAGTAACTCTCCGGCTGCCATCAGGGCGGCGGTTCGGACCTCCGGGCTGGGATCGCCCCGCGCCAGTTCCAGCAGCGCGCCACGGCTCTGCTGGCCCTGGAGTGCGCGCAGGCCGCTGATCAGGCGAATGCGCTCTCCGGCACTCAGGATGGTCCGCGTTCCACTCGCGAGCACCGCTCCGGCCTGAGCGGGGTCGAGGGCTCCCAGTGCCCTGAGCTCGAGGCGCAATGCAGCCGGGAGCTTCATCCCCAGGAGCCGGGTTTCCGGATCCTCCCTCAGCCGCTCTCGCAGATGCTGTCGCACGGCCGGCTGGTCGGGCATCTGAGCGATGACCGCGAGGATGCTTTCGCGTTCGAACGCGCCGATCGCCAAGGCCGCGGCAGCCCGCACAGCAACTGGCTCGGGCCGCTGGCTGATGGTCATGACCACGGCCTCGCCCGCGGCCACCCGCAGCAACCCGAGCGCCAGGGCGGCGCGCTCTCGGACGCCGGGGGACGAATCCGCCTCCACCAGGCGAACCAGGGCGGCGCCCTGGTCCACGCGGCCACAGCGGGCGCAGCCATCGGCCGCGGCGGCGCGCACCCGCTCATCCTGATCGTGGAGACCCTCGGCCAACGGCGCGGCGGCCTGGTCGCCGCCGGCGCGGCTCAGCTGCCGCAGGACGGCCGCACGGACCAGGGGATCGGAGTCGAGCCGCAGGCGCTGGAGAATGGCCGTGGCGGTAGGGGATCGCAGCCGGCCCAGGGTTGCGACAGCGACAAGCTTCCCCGCACTATCACGCCCTTCCACCAGTGACTCGGCAAAGGCGAGAGCTGCCGGCGGCTCGAGCCGGCTCACTGCATTCAGCATGGCACCTCGGAGAGGCGGCGAGGCACCGGCGAGGGCGCGGGCAAGGTGATACACTGCCGCCGGATCGCCCAGTGTTGCAGCCGCTTCGACCGCCGCCAGGCGAACACTCTCCTCCTCGTCCTGGAGCAGTTCGGTGAGCCGCTGCAGCAACTCGGCCACGCGGGCATCGCCGAGGGCTCGAACTGCGGCCGCCCGCACGCCGGCATCTCTGTCCCGGAGCAGGGTCAACAACTCGGTCGAGGCGGAGACCGCCCCGAGCCGGCCGAGCGCGCGCGCGGCGGCGGAGCGGACCTGAGGCTCCGGATCGGCCGTGCGGCCTCGAAGTGGCAGGATCATCCCCTCGCTACCCAGATCACCGATCAAGTCGATGGCGGACGCGCGCACCCGATCGTCCCGGTCGGCGAGTGCCTGCAGGGCCGCCGGCACGGCGACGCGCACCCGAAGACCGCGGAGTGTTTCCCAGGCAAGCGCCCGCAATTCTGGCGAGGGATCGTGGGTGGCTACCTGGAGCAACTCCGGCGCCATGTCCTCTCGCCGAGCCCGGCGAATCGCGGTGACTACGACCGAGCGGACTTCGGGTGAAGGTGAACCAAGCAAATCCGCGAGCAGTGCGCGGGCGCCGGCTCTTGCCAACTTCACCATGGTATCCATGGTCTCGGGGATGCGCTCCCCGGACTGGATCAGGCCGGTCAGGCTTTCGGGCAGTCCCAGCCGCTCCAGGGCCACCGCCGCGCGGCTCTTGATCTCGGGATCGGGATCCTCCAGCGCCAGCAGCAGCGGACCCTCGGCATTCAGGCCGATGCGCTCCAGCGCCTCCACGCTCCGCATTCGAACCCACCATGCTGGGTCACCTAACGCGCGGACGAGGCGATCGGTCACGGTGGGATCGTCGAATTGGCCCAGTGCGCTGGCGATGCGGGAGCGGACGAAGGGAGCCGGGTCGCCAAGCAGATGATCGAGGAGGTAGCCCAAAGCCCGAGGATCCCCCAGCCGCCCCAAGGCGCTCGCGGACTTGGCGCGGACATCGTCATCCGGGTCGTCGAGGCCTCGGCTGAGGGCAGGAAAGGCACGCTGGGCCCGCACCTCCCCGAGCACGTTGGCGGCCCAGGGGCGGGCGGGATGCCGCAGGGGGCGTTCGAAGAATGCGAGCAGCGGATCGACTACCAGGTCGCCGTGTCGAGTGAGGATGTCCGCGATGCGAGGCGCCAGCCACGCCTCCGCCGATTGCAGCGCCTCCACCAGCGGCTTGACCGCGCGTGGGTCGGCAATCCGAGCGAGCGCGCGCAACGCGATCTCGCGGACGTCGGCATCCTCGGTGCGGGTGGCCTGGACCGTCTCCAGGAGCGCTGGCACCGCCTTCGCGTTGCCTACCCGACCGAGCAGCTCAGCGGCAAAGGCCCGCTCCCGCCATCGCCGAGCGTTGCGCAGCCGGGTGATGTACTTGTCGATCAGCCCGAGGTGATCATAGGCCTCCAGCAACCAGGCCGGCCGCTCGGCGGTGCCCCGGGCCTGTTCCTCCAGCACCGCCTCCAGTGCTTCCAGGTCGTACAGCGTGCGCCGCCGCTGCAGCTCCGGCTCGAGCAGCTCGCGCTCTCGGACGGCGAGACTGGCGACCAGGTCGCGATAGAGTCCTTTGCGCGAGGCGAGGCGGCGCTCGATCCAGTTGAGATAGGTGGTGTAGCAGGCCCAGGCGAGCACCGACAGCAGCCCGACCGCGAGCATCGCCGCCGC
>Ga0075423_10004896_pt1 | contig 12456 bp, 10 predicted proteins | sample SoiMethybrSBSTD2_FD_80114 | JGI IMG/M metagenome (GOLD analysis project Ga0075423, IMG submission 80114) | Bulk soil microbial communities from a Populus tree surrounding site in Tennessee, USA - Soil MetaG P. TD hybrid SBSTD2 | ecosystem: Environmental > Terrestrial > Soil > Tree plantation...
CGCCGAACTTCTTCTTGGTCTGCTGTTCGATGGCGGCCAGTCCGGTCTTCACCTGGCCCTGCAGCGCGGAAGGATACGTGCGCTTGTGCGCGTAGTAATACGTGCAGACTTCGGTGGTGATGGTGAAGCCGGGAGGCACCGGCAAGCCGATGCGGCACATCTCGGCGAGATTTGCGCCCTTGCCGCCGAGCAGCGGCTTCATGGAGCCGTTGCCGTCGGTGTTCTTTCCAAAGAGATAAACGTGTTTGCCGGATATTTTAGGAGTGCTCGTCTTCTTCGCGGCGGTCTTCTTGACCGCCTTCTTCTTTGCCATCTCCGATCAGTCTCCTGTCACGATTTCCGAAATATCTGCGATCTCGAGAATCAGATCGCGCATCGTTGCCACCAGTCCGACGCGCGCCGCGCGCAGCCGCTCGTCTTCGGCCATCACGAGCACGTCGTCGAAGAATTTCGCTACCGTCGGCTGCAGCGCGGCGACGCTGGCAAACGCCTCGCGGTAATCGCTGCGCTGGGCGGCGGCACGAATCGCCGGCGCGCTGGTCTCGAGCGCGGCGACGAGCGCTTTCTCCGCCGGCTCGATGAGCAGACCGTTCGGATTGTTCGCCGGCGCGGCCACACCTTTGGAAATGTTCTTCACCCGCTTGAGCAGCGTCGCCACGCCGAGCAGCGACGGCGACCCGGCCATCTGCGTCAGCGCCTCGAGCTTGCGCTTCGCCTCCAGCGGACTGGTGCCGGCGATGTCGGCATGCAGCACCGCGCGAATGTTGCGTACGTCGAAGCCGCGCTGCTCGAGCAGATACGACAGCCGATCGGACATGAACGATCCGAGAGCGCTCATGACATCAGCGTCGGGAGTGAACGGCTGCGCCGCGCGCGCCAGAAGCGGCCCAATCTGCAGACGTCGATCGACGCCCGTGAGATCGGGCAGGTCGGCAAGGATCTTCACGATGGCTTGGGCCTGACGTCGCAGCCCGAGCGGATCGCGCGAGCCGGTCGGACGCTCGCCTGCCGAGAACATGCCGACCACTGAATCGAGCTTGTCGGCCAGCGACACCGCGGCCCAGGCGATCGCCGCGGCACCGAGCTGCTGCCGTGTCGGAGGCGCATCGGCCTCGACGCCGATCGGCAGATAGTGAAAGGAGATCGCCTTCCACACCGCCTCGGGCAGCTTCTCCTCGCGGGCGTAAATCCCGCCCATCGTGCCCTGTAATTCGGTCAGCTCGCGAACCATGTCGGTGGTGAGATCGGCCTTCGACAGGCGGGCCGCCTGTGCGGCATGCGGCGCCGACTCGGGGCTGCGGAACGCATCGATGGCGATCCACTCCGCCAGCGACGCGATCCGGTCTGCCTTCTCGCGATAGCTTCCGAGCTTCTTGTGGAACAGGACGGTCGAGAGGCGATCGATGCGCGACTCGAGTGTCGACTTGCGATCCTCTTCCCAGAAGAAACGCGCGTCTCGCAGCCGCGCCGTCAGCACACGCTCCGCGTTGCGAGCGATGACTTCCGGCTTCTCGGGCTCCATGTTGATGACGGCGAGGAATGCCGCCTTGAGCTTCCCGTCATCGTCGACGACTGGAAAGTAGTGCTGATGATGAATCATCGTCGTCGTCAGCACTTCCTCGGGCAGCGAGAGGAACTCGATCGGAATGTGTCCGGCGACCACGGATGGATACTCAACCAGATCCGGCACTTCCTGCAGAAGCGACGAGTGTGCGGCGCTCGTGCTCACGCGTCCGCTGAGACGCCGCGCGTGCGTCTCGAGCTCGCGCCGAATCTTCTGCTCGCGCTCGGTGCGATCGAGGATCACGAAATTCTCGAGCAGACGCGCCTGGTAATCGTCGAACGTCTTGACCTTGATGGCCCGACCGGCGCGACCGCTGGTGGTCTGGAAGCGGTGCCCGTAGGTGTTCGGCCCCGAGCGAATGTCCTGCACCGTCGGCCCTTGAGACAGCTCGGTTCGGCGAATGACGAACGGCACGACGCGGCCGCCGTACAAGAGCAACAGCCACCGAATCGGGCGGCCGAACAACAGGTCACCCTTGTTGTCCTCGAGATAGGCGTCCCAGCGCATCTGCTTCGGGAAGGACATGTCGCGCAGCACGCCACCCATCACATCGGCGAGCACGTCGACAGTGGCCTTGCCGCGCTGACGCAGACGATACGCGAGGTACTGACCCTTGGCCGTGTCGCTGCGTTCGAGCGCTGAGACTTCAACGCCGTATTTCTTCGCGAATCCGACCGCTGCAGGCGTCGGCTCGCCGTTCGATTGAAACGCCGCCGACACCGGCGGTCCGGTGACGAGATCTTCGAGATCCGCCTGCCGCTCCGCAACCCGAATCACACGCGAGGTCAACCGGCGCGGAGTGCTGTACGCCTCCGCCGGCGCATCGCTCGTGAGCCGTGCCTCTTTGAGACGCGCATCGACATGCCGCGCCAGTTGCGCCGTCAGGCCGGGCAGCCAGCTGGCCGGTAGTTCTTCGCAGCCGATCTCGATCAGCAGCTCGCGATCCATGCGGTTACGTCGCCTGCCCTGCGGCAGCCTCGTTCTCGGCGTACGCCCTGGCGACGCGAATCGACAGCTGCCGCACGCGAAGAATATACGCGGTGCGTTCGGTGACGCCGATGCTGCCGCTCGAGTCGAGGATGTTGAACAAGTGCGAACACTTCAGACACTGCTCGAGCGCCGGCAGGATCAAGTTCGAATCGAGCAGCTTCTCTCCGAGCGAGAAATTCTTGTCGAACAAGTCGCGATGGCGTTCGGCGAATTCAGCGGCCGAGAGCCCCTCCACCTGGCCGAACGCGTATTTCGATTGCTCGATCTCTTCCTGCAGCCGCACTTCCTTGTATTTCACGCCACCGCCCCACTCGAGGTCGAAGACGTTGTCGACGCGCTGGAGGAACATGGCAATGCGCTCGAGACCGTAGGTGATCTCGCAGGAGATTGGCGCCAGGTCCATGCCTCCGACTTGCTGAAAGTAGGTGAACTGCGTGATCTCCATTCCGTCCAGCATCACCTGCCAGCCGATGCCCCATGCGCCAAGCGTCGGCGACTCCCAGTTGTCCTCTTCGAACCGGATGTCGTGCACGCGCGGATTGATTCCGCACGACTCGAGGCTCTCGAGATAGAGCTGCTGCACCTCGTCAGGCGACGGCTTCAGGATCACTTGATACTGATGGTGCTTGAAGAGCCGATTCGGGTTCTGTCCGAATCGGCCATCGTCCGGTCGCCGCGCCGGCTGCACGTAGGCCACGCTCCACGGCTTCGGTCCGAGCACACGGAAGATCGTTTCCGGATGCGACGTGCCCGCGCCGACTTCGAGATCGAGCGGCTGCTGTAAGAGACACCCGTGCGCAGCCCAGAACGATGCCAGCTTGAGAATCAGATCTTGAAACGTCACGCTCTCTCGAATCTACAGTCCGTGGCGGAAGTGCTCGTACCGCGAAATGGGGTCATACCAAGCACCAAGCTACGCGTGACGACGAAGGTCGCGAAGAACCCGGTCCGATTTCAACGTCTTCTCCAGGTGCGTCGCGATCAAGTTGCGATGCACGCTCTCCAACTCCTTCAGGACCTGCGGCGCCGCCGGCATCTGTCCCACGTCCTGGGGCGACACCGATCGAGCCGACGTTAGAAACGCGACCGCCCCGTCCGACAGCGAGCCCTTCGACTCGGGATAGACCCCCTGTAGTCGAAGCAGCCAGTACTCGAAGTACCGGGCTAGAGCATCGATGGGCACGCCGGCCGCCATGGCGTCCAGCATCGAAGCACCCAGTCGATAGAGCCGTTCGTCGGCGTCGGCGTCCTGCGCCCACTCGTCGAGCAGCTCGGCGAAATAGCCCACATGCCCGAGCGCGTCGGGGTTGCCCAACGATAGCGGCGATCTTTGTGTTTCCGCGTAGTTCAACCCCACCAGCTCCCGGCGCTCCTTCTCGAAATACGCGACGCGTACTTCGGTGAGCGGTTCGAGCGCGCCCATAAACTTCGACCGCGGGCGGCGCGCACCCTTGGCGACGCCCCGCTTCTTCCCCCGATCCCTCGTGAGAAAGACGACGATCCGATCGGCTTCACCGAGCTTGTAGGTGCGAAGCACCAGCGCGTCGGCGGTGTACAGGGGCACGAACACGACTATTTTAGACCGTTATGCCGCCGCCAACGCGAATCTTGTGCCGTTGCGAACCCCCACAACGGCCGAGGCGCGCGCGCTTTTCGCCATCTTCTTGGCTTCAATGCGCTCGGGTCAAGTGCTGGACGAAGAGCGTGGCGAGCCCGAGAAACGAGAGAAACCCGAACACATCCGTCATCGTCGTGATGAACACCGACGATGCCAGAGCCGGATCGATGCTGGCCGCTCGCAGCCCGAGTGGAATGAGCACACCAGCGGTCGCGGCCACGAACATGTTGATGACCATGGCCGCCCCGAGCACCAGCCCGAGTACTGCATCACCCTGCGTGAGCCAGGCGACCACTGCCGCCACGAGCCCAAGCACGACGCCGTTGCCAATACCGACGGTCGCCTCTTTCATCAATGCCTTTCGCGAATTGCTCCAGCTCAACTCGCCAAGCGCGATGCCGCGGACGATGACCGTCAACGTCTGTGTCGCCGCGTTGCCGCCCATACCGGCCACGATGGGCATGAAGACCGCCAGCACCGGCAGCGCATCAATCGTGCCCGTAAAGATGCCCACCACGGCCGCAGCCAAGAACGCCGTGGCGAGATTCACGCCCAGCCAGGGCAAGCGTTTGCGAAGCGATTCCTGCGCAGGTGTGAACACGCGCTCGTCGCCAGACACACCGGCGAGACGATAAATGTCTTCGGTCGCTTCGTCCTTGATGACATCGATCACGTCATCGACCGTGATGATGCCCACCAGCTTGTTCTCCTCGTCGACAACCGGAATCGCGAGCAGGTTGTAGGCCGCCACTTGCCTCGCAACCTCTTCCTGATCCATGTCGACGCGGGCGCTGATGAGATCGGCGGTCATGATCCGCTTGAGCGGCGTCTCGGGCGAGACGAGAAGCAGCCGGCGCAGCGAGACCACGCCTACCAGATGTCGGCGCTCGTCGACGACGTAGAGATAGAACACCATCTCCACGTCGCGATTGCTCTGAAGCTCGATGATCGCCTCACCCACCGTCATGTCCTCGTTCAGCGCGAAGACATTCGGGTTCATGATGCGGCCCGCCGTCTGCTCCGCGTACTCGAGCAGGTGCTCGACCACCCGCGACTCCTTGGGGCGCATCAGATCGAGGACCGCGTTGGAGAGATCCTCGGGCAGGTTGTCGATCAGCGCCGCCGCATCGTCGGAAGGAATCTCCTGCGCCAGCTTCGCGATTTCCTCGGCGGGGCGCGTGGCGAGCAGCGCCGATCCGGCCTCGTGACCAAGCTCCGAGATCGCCTCCATGGCGAGACGGCCGTTGCGATCGGCGAGCAGGCTGAACGCCGCTTCACGTTCCTTGTCGGCGAGGTCGGTGAACACCTGCGCCAGATCGGCAGGATGCTGCTTCTGCAACAGGTTGAGCAGGTTGGCGGTGGCACCAATGCGCAGCAGCCGTTTCACGGAGTCGAGTACGAGATCGATTCTGCGCTGCGCCGCCATGGTGAATTTTCGTCAACCCACAAAACGCCAAATGTAGCACGAGCGGCGACGCGCGAACATCAATCAGGTTGACATTGCTTCGAGGACGATGGCATCGTCGTCGAGGCGGGGTGCGACCTAGGAGAACTATGTCGCAGATCGTCCCAGCACAACTTCGAGCGCGTCTCGGGAGCGAGGCGTCAGAAGGACTCGTCGAGATGTTTGCCGCCTACCAAGAGTTTTCAACGGACCGTTACGAGCGTCGGCTCAATCAAGAAATCGCGGGACTACGGCTCGAGCTGCATGACGGCCTTGCCGGCATCCGCCAGGAGATGATGCACGCGCGTGCCGATCTCATGAAGTGGACGCTGCTGCTCTGGCTCGGTCAGTTCGCGGCGCTCACGGCGGTCTTGTCGTATATGCTGCGCGGCCATTAACGGCCGGATCGCTGGACGCCCATTTCGTCTAGCAGCTGATCATCGTCGCGCCACTCGGCCTTCACTTTCACGTGCAGATCGAGGAACACTTTGCGCTCGAAGTGCGTCTCGAGCTCGGCTCGGGCGGCGCTGCCGATGGCCTTGATCATCGTGCCGCCGCGGCCCACGACGATGGGCTTCTGCGATTCGCGGTCGACGAGGATCGTGCAATAAAACTTCAGCAGATCGACGGCGCTTTCGTCGAACATGTCGACGACCACCGCGGTGGTGAACGGCAGTTCGTCGTGGGTGTGGGCGAGCACCTGTTCGCGGACGATCTCGGCAACGAAGAATCGATCGGTCTGATCGGTCAGATAGTCCTCGGGATACAGCGGCTCCCCCTCCGGGAGGCACTGGAGAATCAATCGCTCGAGCACGTCGACGTTGGTGCCATCGCCCGCCGACATCGGCACGATTTCTGCGAAGGGATGCGCCTGCCGGTACTGGTCGATGATCGGCAGCAGTTTCGGCTTGGCAATCAGGTCGACTTTGTTGAGCGCGAGGATGGCTGGCTTGGTGATGTCCTTGAACAGACCCAGCATGTGGCGATCGCCAGGGCCGGGCTTTACGGACACGTCGACGATGAGCACCACGACGTCGACGTCGCGCATCGCTTCGAGTGCGACATCGACCATCCGCACGTTCATGCGATGCGTCGGCTTGTGCACGCCAGGCGTATCGACGAACACAACCTGGCCGTCCCCATAATTCTTCACACCGACGACTCGTGTTCTCGTCGTCTGCGGCTTGTCCGAGACGATGGCCAGCTTCTGACCGATGATGCGATTGAGGAGCGTGGATTTGCCCGCGTTGGGGCGGCCGATGAACGAGACGAAGCCCGATTTCATGATCAGGACAGGCGGGTCACAGACCGGCCTCTACTCTCCGACGGCCTCGTCCCGATGCTCGTCGCGGCGGCGGGCGCGGACTTTCGTGATCCGGCGGCGCTCGACTTCCTGCACTTCGAACGAGAGGCCGGCAACCTCGATGGTCTCGCCGACGTACGGCATGCGCCCGAGGTGCGATAACAAATAGCCACCGACCGTCTCGAAGCCCTCCCGCTCGATATCGACGTTCAAGCGCTCGCGCACCTCGTCGACGCTCACCTTGCCGCTGAAGACGAAACTGCCGCTGCCCTCATCGGTCACGGTCTCGCTTTCGACGTCGTATTCGTCGCGGATCTCCCCGACGATCTCCTCGAGCAGGTCCTCGACCGTGACCAGGCCCGCGGTGCCGCCGTACTCGTCGACCACGATCGCCATCTGGGTCTGCCGCCGCTGCATTTCCTTGAGCAGCTCCGACACACGCTTGCTCTCCGGCACGAAGTGCGCCGTCCGCATCAGCGTGGTCATCGGCGGCTCGGCCCCGTAGGGCAGCGCCACCAGGTCCTTCACGAACACAATGCCGACGATGTTGTCGAGGCTGTCGCGATACACCGGAATGCGCGAGTACTGCTCTTCACGAAACAGGCTGCGCAGCTCCTGCAGCGAGGCGTCGACGCGAATGGCGACGATGTCGGGCCGCGGCGTCATCACCTCGCGCACCACGGTCTCGGTGAAGTCGACGATCGACTGCAGCAGCTCGCGGCCTTCCTCCTCTGAAATCGCGCCCTCGTCGCTGTCCTTCTTCTCGGCCGGCACGACTTCGTCGGCGTCGGCCGGCTGGCCGTTGCCGTTCGCCTCGCGCTCGCGGCGCATGTCGATCAAGTCGACCACGACGCTCGTGATCGGGACCAGCACCGTCGCCACGGCGTGAAACGCCGGAAGCAGCACGTCCAGCGCCCGCTCGGGGTCGCGCCGCACGATGAGCATGGGCAGCAGGTGCTCGCACACGACGATGAACGCGAGCAGCGAGACGATGAAGGTGACCACCGAGAGCGCATCGCGGACGTCGCTCAAGCGCGCGATGAGCACGCCGGCGAGGACGGTGCTCATGCCGATGAGCACTCGGACGGGGATGAACAGTTTGAGCGGGTCGTCGAGGTACTGGCCCAGGCGATCGTCGCGACGGCCGCGCTCCGCCATCAAGCGGAGTGATAGCCGCATCAGCGTGCTGAACGCCGCCTGGATCGATCCCAGGAACACCGTGGCGCAGCCAAGCAGGAACAGAATGAGCGGCGTCATGCGCGCTCGATCAACCCTTTGCGCAAACCGCCCTTCACGCGCAGGCGGCGTTCCAGCCGAGCCATCCGGCCATCATCGTGTTCGTGATCATAGCCAAGAAGGTGCAACAGACCATGCAGCGCCAGGACGCGCAACTCAGCCTGAAGCGAGTGACCCACCTCGACCGCCTGCCGGGCTGCAACCCCCGCTGCGATCACGACATCGCCCAGCACACCGACCTCGTCGGCGGGGAACGACAGCACGTCAGTGGCGAGATCTTTTCCGCGGAATCGTCGATTGAGAGAGCGGATTCGCGCGTCGGAGACGAGCGCGATGGTGAGCGTCCCTTTGGCGCGCGCCGGGGCGATCGATTGCAGCCAACGACCGAGACCGGGCGCGCGAACCGACCCGGTCGCGACGATGTCGACGGTGAGTTTCTTCTCTGGGCTACGACTGCCCACGTCCGCTGCCCGAGACGGCATCGTACGCCTTCACGATCTGCTGCACGAGCCTGTGCCGGACAACGTCGCGCTCGTCGAAGTAGATGAATCCGATGCCTTCGATGTCCTTGACGATGCGAAGCGCTTCGACGAGCCCGGACTGGCGGGGGTGCGGGAGATCGATCTGCGTGATGTCACCAGTGACCACGGCTTTCGATCCGAACCCGAGCCGGGTCAAGAACATCTTCATCTGCTCGGACGTGGTGTTCTGGGCTTCGTCGAGAATCACGAACGCATCGTTCAGCGTCCGGCCGCGCATGAAGGCAATCGGGGCGACCTCGATGGTGCCGCGTTCGACGAGACGGTTGGCGCGCTCGGTATCCATCATGTCGTAGAGCGCGTCGTACAACGGACGCAGATAGGGATTCACTTTCTCCTGCAAGTCGCCGGGGAGAAATCCCAGCTTCTCACCCGCTTCGACTGCGGGACGCGCCAGGATGATGCGCGTCACCTTCTTCGCCAACAGGTAGCTGACCGCCTGCGCCATCGCCAGATACGTCTTGCCGGTCCCGGCCGGACCGACGCCGAAGACGATGTCGAAACGCTCGATCGCCTCGAGATAGCGGCGCTGGTTCGGGCTCTTGGGATTGACGCGCCGCCTGGTGCCTTCCGGCTGCTTCTGCCCCTCGCGCAGGAAGTAGTCGCGAAGGTTCACGGCGCCATCGTCGGCCACCAGTTGCGCGGCGGTCTTCACGTCGCCGTTCTTGAGCTCGTACCCTTCGGCCATCAGGTTCGTGAGCTGATCGAAGATCCGTTCGACGCGCTGTTCTGCGCCCTTCTCCCCCTCGACGATGAGCTCGTCGCCTTGCGTCCGGATCGCAACGCCGAAAAGCGACTCGATGTGCTTGAGATTGCCATCGTGGGCGCCGTAGAGCGTCGCGATGGAGTCTTGCTTGAGGGCGATCTTCTTCATTCGAGCGGTTCAGTCGCGCGTTCCATTAGGTTTTGCGGATCTGCAAATGCAGTTCCCGCATCTGCTTCTCGTCCACGGACGAGGGCGCATCCGACATCAGATCCACGGCGGTCGCCGTCTTCGGGAACGCGATGACTTCGCGGATGGACGCTTCGTTGGACAGCAGCGCGACGATGCGGTCGAGGCCGAGGGCGATGCCGCCGTGAGGCGGGGTACCGTACTCGAGGGCTTCGAGAAAGAATCCGAACCGCAGCTTCGCCTCCTCGGCGCTGATGTTGAGCAGCGAGAAGATCTGGCTTTGCGTCGCCGCGTCGTGAATACGGATGCTGCCGCCGCCGATCTCGCTGCCGTTCAACACCAGATCATACGCCTTCGCGCGGACGCGTCCCGGGTCGGCCGCCAACTGTGCGCGGTCTTCGTCGTGCGGCGACGTGAACGGGTGGTGCATCGGGACATACCGTTTGTCTTCGGCGTCCCATTCGAGCAGCGGGAAATCCACGACCCACGTGAACGCGTAGTCGTCCGGTTTGAGCAAACCGTCCTTCTTGGCCAGCGTGAGCCGAAGCTGTCCGAGCTGCTTCGATGCCGTCTCGCCCGCGCCGGCAGCCACGAACAGCAGCGCCCCAGGTCCGGTGCCGGTCTCGTCGAGCACCTGTCGGACGATCTCCTCGCCGAGCGCCTTGGGAAACGAGCTCGTGATGGTGCCGTCTTCGGCCCGCCGAGCCCAGAGCAGGTGACGCCCTTCGGCCTTTTCAGTTCTGACAATGCCGTCAACTTCGCTGCGCGAGTAGCTGCCCGCATTGGAGACGACGAAGCCACGCACGGTCCCGCCGCCAGTGACGATGTCGCGAAACACGGCGAACGATGATTCGCGAAACAGGTGGCCGAAATCCTGGATCGGCATGCCACAACGAAGGTCCGGCTTGTCGGAGCCATACTTGGACATCGCCTCCGCGTAAGGCATGCGTGGAAACGGGATCTCGATCTCGCGATTGATTAGGCCGAAGATCCGTTTCATCAGCGGCTCGATGATCCCGAAGATAGTGTCGGGCCGAGCGAACGACATCTCGACGTCGACCTGCGTGAACTCGGGCTGGCGATCGGCGCGCAGATCTTCGTCGCGGAAGCACTTGCAGATTTGCACGTAGCGGTCCATGCCCGAGATCATCAGAATCTGCTTGAAGATCTGCGGCGACTGCGGCAGCGCGAAGAATTCGCCTGGATGCACGCGGCTCGGCACGAGGTAATCGCGGGCGCCCTCCGGCGTCGACTTCGTGAGAATGGGCGTCTCGATCTCGAGGAATCCCTGCTCGTCGAAATACTTCCGCACCAGCATCGTGAGCTTGTGGCGCAGGATGATGTTCGACTGCAGGCGCGGCCGGCGCAGATCGAGATACCGATACTTCAGGCGCACGTCCTCCGACACCGGCGTGTCGTCAGCAACCGGGAACGGCGGCGTCTTCGCCTCGTTGAGGAGCACGAGCTTCTGCACGACGACTTCGACTTCGCCGGTTGGCAGTTTTGGATTGACCGTGTCGTTCGAACGCAGCCGCACCCGCCCCGACACGCCGATCACGTACTCGGATCGGAGTCGCTTGGCCTTCGCCATCAGCGCCTCGTCGTCCTTGTCGAACACCGCCTGCGTGACGCCGGCACGATCGCGGACGTCGATGAAGAGCAGCCCGCCAAGGTCGCGCACGCGGTGCACCCATCCCAGGAGCACGGCCTCGCCGCTCACGTGATGTGGGCGGAGCTCGCCGCACGTGTGCGTGCGCGTCAGGTCGCCGAGTTGCTCAGCCACGATGCGTCAGTCCCTCGCGAATCGCCGCACCGGCGGCGGTCTGGTTGTAGGTCGTTTGCGTCTGGTTCTTCAGATCTTTGACCGTGACCGTGCCGTTGGCGATCTCGTCGCCGCCCAGGATGGCGACATACGGGATGCCACGTCCATCAGCGTACTTGATCTGTTTGCCAATCTTGTCGGCATCGGGATACGTCATCACGCGCAGGCCTGCGGCGCGCAACGTCGCCGCCACTCGCATCGCGTGCGGTGCGTCCTTGGCATCGAACACGGCGACCATCACGTCGGCCGGCGTCGTGTACAGCGTGGCCGGAAACATTCCGCGCTCGCCCATGACAACGAGAATGCGCTCGAGCCCCAACGAGAAGCCGCATGCCGGGACGGCCTGGCCGAGAAACATGCCGACGAGGTTGTCGTACCGTCCGCCGCCGCCAAGGCTGCCTGCGAGATCGGGCACGTTGATCTCCATGATGGCGCCCGTGTAGTACGAGAGACCCCGCGCAAGACTTGGATCGAACACGAGGCGGCCTTTCGCGCTCGTCTCATCGGCCAGCGCCGCGATGGCCGTCAGGTTTCCGAATGCCGCCTTGCCTTCATCGTCGTAGTCGATCGGGCTGGCGAAGCCTCCTTTTTGCAGGCGCTCGAATTCATTCAGAAGCCGCTCGGCCGCCCGCGCATCGATCTCGCGCGCAGCCATTTCGGCCTTCACGCCGTCGGGGCCGATCTTGTCGAGTTTGTCCATCGCCACGAGCGCGGTTGCCTGAAGCGTGGGTGGGATCTGACACCAGCTCAAGATCGAGGTGAGCAGCCCCCGATGGTTCACGCGGATTGTAAAGTCGCGGAACCCGAGCTCGACGAGCGCGTCCGAAACCGCTGCGGACACCTCGGCTTCGACGACCGGTGACGTCGACCCCAGCGCATCGACGTCGCACTGATAGAACTCGCGAAAGCGGCCGCGCGCCGGGCGATCGGCGCGCCAGACGGGCTGGATCTGATAGCGCTTGAACAGGCGCGGCAGCTTCGACTGGTGGTGTGCGATCACGCGCGCCAGCGGCACGGTGAGGTCGTAGCGGAGCGCGAGGTCGGCTTC
>Ga0075423_10004897_pt1 | contig 12455 bp, 8 predicted proteins | sample SoiMethybrSBSTD2_FD_80114 | JGI IMG/M metagenome (GOLD analysis project Ga0075423, IMG submission 80114) | Bulk soil microbial communities from a Populus tree surrounding site in Tennessee, USA - Soil MetaG P. TD hybrid SBSTD2 | ecosystem: Environmental > Terrestrial > Soil > Tree plantation...
ACGGCGCCCTCGACGCCGCCCATTGCCCCGAGCTGGAGGCGCACCTGGCCGAGTGCGCGCCGTGCACGGCGCAGGTCGAGGCGGAGCGGGAGCTCCGCGCCCGCCTGAAGGCGCTGCCGGCGCCGGTGCCGGCGCCGGAGCTGGAGGCGCGCGTGCGCGCGTCGCTGCGGCGGGGCCGGCGGGCGACCTCGTGGCTGCTCCCCCTGGCCGCCGGCGTGGTGGCGCTGCTGGCATGGGCGCGGGGCGCCACGCCGTTCGTGGCGTGGGAGCTGTCCCGCGATCACGACCACTGCTTCGGGCGGCGGCGCCTGCCCGCCGAGGTCTGGACCAGCGATCCCGTCCGCGTCTCCGAGTGGTTCGCGGGCCAGGGAACGAGCGTGCCCGTGATCCCCGAGGCGGCCGGCGGCCTCGAGCTGGTGGGGGCACGCTACTGCGGCCTCCTCGACCGCCGGGTGGCCCATCTGTACTACTCGAACGGGGATCACCACCTGTCCCTGTTTCTCGTGCCCGGTCCCGTCCGCGATCTCTCCCGGGAGCTGCGGCCACGCGGGAACTTCGTACGCCTCCTGCGGGTCGGGGGAACCACGGTGGGCCTCGTCAGCGAGGAGGAAGACAGCGTCGAGGCCTTCAAGCGCGCGCTGTCCTTCAGCCTCGCGTGGGATCTGGAAGAGGTTGACCGGTCCGCGCCCTAGCTGCTACGATGACGTTCTCACCCGTGGGGCTGTAGCGCAGCTGGGAGCGCGCGTGAATGGCATTCACGAGGTCACGGGTTCGATCCCCGTCAGCTCCACCAAATCCGGCCACGACTTGGCGAGATGCCGTCGAGGTCCACGCCCGGATGCGACTCAGGCCGTCGGCACGGTTCCCCCGTCGATGACGTACTCGGTGCCCGTGATCGAGGCAGCCCGAGGTGATACCAGGAAGGCGATGAGGTCGGCGACCTCTTCCGGGCTTGCCGGCCGTCCGATGGGGATTCCCCCGAGCGATTGCATCAAGCCCTGACGAGCCGCCCCGTAGTCGACCCCATCCTTGCGCGCAAGCTCCTGTACGAGGCTCACGGCCGCCTCGGTCTCGACCCAACCGGGCGAAACACGCACCACGCGGACTCCCTTGGGCCCGACCTCCTTCGAGAGGCCCTTGCTGTAGTTGGAAAGCGCGGCTTTCGCAGCGGCGTAGGCCAGGGTCGCGTCGTGCAGCGGCAACTGGCTCTGGATGGACGTCACGTGAAGGATGACGCCGGAACGGCGAGCGAGCATCATCGGCAGGAGGGCCCGATCCAGCCTCACGGCCGGGAACAAGTTGAGATCGAGCGCACGCCGCCACTCCTGGTCGTCGAGGGCCGCGAATCCGCCCGCAGGCGCCGACGACCCGCCGACAACGTGGACGACGATGTCCACTTCGCCCAAGCGATCGCGGGTGGCGGCCGCCACCGCCGCGCAACCCTCGGCGGTGGTCACGTCGGCAGCTACGAAGAGAACACCGTCCCTGGCCTCGGCGGGAGCCGTGCGCGCGGTGGCGAGAACCAGGGCTCCCCCTTGTTGCAGCCGCGCCGACACGGCCGCGCCGATGCCCTTGGTCCCACCCGTCACCAGGGCCTTACGCCCCCGGAGGTCGCCGGCGCTGCTCACCGAATCTCCAGCGACGCGATCTTTCCGCTGCGCTCCATGCCACCAATGTCGCGCGCCGAGACCCATACGTCCAGGACATCTTTACTATTGAAGCGATGCTCGTAGGATATCGGTATGGAACTACGGCACCTGCGCTACTTCGTGGCCGTCGGAGAGGAGCAACACTACGGACGCGCCGCCCAGCGGCTGCGTGTGGCTCAACCCGCCCTGTCCCGCCAGATCCAGGACCTCGAGAGCGAGATCGGGTTCCAGTTGTTCGATCGCCTTCCCCGCGGTGTCCGCCTGAGCGCGGCCGGGAGGACCTTTCTGGAAGAGGCCCGGCTGATCCTTCAGCACGTGAACGAGGCGACGATCAGGGCCGGGCGCGTGGCGCGCGGCCTCGCCGGGACGCTGCGGGTGGGCTTCACGGAGAGCGCGTCGTGGCACGGCGTGGTTCCCGCCTCATTCCTGCAGTTCCGCCGCGGGCAGCCCGACGCTGAGCTGCAGCTCAGTCCGCTGAGCTCCCTGGAGCAGATCCAAGCCGTTCGCTCGGGCCGGCTGGATGCGGGCTACGTCTTCAACATGCCGAGGACCGACCCGGAACTGGATCAGGTCCAGGTCGCCTCGCAGAGACTCGTGCTCGCCGCGCACAAGCGGCATCCCTTGGCGAAGTCGAAGAGTCTTCGCCTGCGCGACCTGACCGATGCCGCCTTCGTCTGGTTTCCACGGCGCCAGAGCCCCACCTACTACGACCGGCTCATGCAGGCGTGCTCCCGCGGCGGCCTCACGACCCCACGCATCGTGCAAGAGGCCGTGGATCAGGCCACGTTGTTGAGCCTGGTTGCTTGCGGTCTCGGCGTCGCCTTCGTCAGCGACGCGACGCGCTGGCGGTGTCCGAGGGACGTCGCGCTGCGACCGGTCGTGGACATGCACCTGCCGATCGCCTTCTCTCTCGTCTGGCGGAAGGACAACGCGTCGCCCTTGCTGGCGAGATTCGTGGCTGAGGTGCGGCAACTGCCGGAGGTGCGCGCTCTTGCGAGGAGCGCTGAGTCCGTCAGCTCCACCAACTCCCGCAAGGACTAAGCGTGCGCAGCGGACGCGCTCGGTTCCGCAAGCACGGCATCGAGTTGGGGCATTGCTGCGGCCGTTCGAACATGGGACGACGCTGTCCGGAAACGGTAAGCGGTCGGACCCGCGATCGGACGGCGTGCTTGCCGTATCCGTCACTTAGGAGCACGCCGGCCTGGCATCGTGATTGCGTCGCGCGGGAAAGGAGGGTCCGATGCTCCACGACCTGCGGTACGCGGTCCGGCTTCTCGGGCGCAACCCCGTCTTCACCATCGCCACCACCCTGACCCTCGCCCTCGCCATCGGCGGGACCACCGCGATGTTCACCGTCGTGGATGCGGCCCTGTTGCGTCCGCTCCCCTTCGCGGAGCCGGACGACCTCGTCTGGGGCTGGGGCCAGTTCCCCCAGGGCGATTCCGCCTCCATCTCGCCGCCGGACTTCGTGGACTATCGCGCCCAGGCGCGCGCGGTGCGCCTGGCCGCAATGACTTCTTTCGGCCGAGGCTTCGCGCTCTCCGGGACCGGCGAGCCGGAGAGTGTCCCCGGCCGCCTGGTCACCGCCGGGCTGTTCGAGCTGCTGGGCGTCGCCCCCGCGATCGGTCGCACCTTCACGACGTCGGACCAGGACGTCGAGAACGCCGAGGTTGCCGTCCTCTCCGACGGGCTATGGCGCCGGCGCTTCGGGGCCGATCCTTCCATCCTCGGGCGGCGGGTGACCGTGGACGCGCGCCCGGTCACCATCGTCGGAGTCATGCCGCGCGGCTTCGCGTTCCCGCAAGGCACCGACCTCTGGCTGCCGCTGCCCATGCGCGGTCCGGACATGCAGGTCCGCCGCTTCCACTTCCTGCGCATCGTGGGCCGCGTGGCCGCCGGAAGCACGTTCGCGTCGGCCCAGGCGGACCTGGACGCGATCGCGGCGCAGCTCGCGGAAGCCCATCCTGATTCGAACAAAGGCTGGCGCGTCCGCCTCGAGCCGCTGCGGGAGCAGCTCGTGGGCTCCTATCGCGTCGCCCTGCTCCTCCTGTTCGGCGCCGTGGCCTGCGTCCTGCTGATCGCCTGCGCGAACATCGCGAGCCTTTTCCTCGCCCGCAGCGGCGCCCGGCGCCGCGAGCTGGCGGTACGGGCGGCCCTGGGCGCGTCGCGGTGGCGGCTCTCGCGCCAGCTCCTGGTGGAGAGCGTCACCGTCGCCGTGCTCGGCGGCGCCGGCGGCCTGCTGCTGGCCATCTGGTCGGTGCAGCTCCTGTCCGTGCTCTTTCCGCGCGACCTCGTCACCCTCCGCGACGTCGCCGTGGACGCCCGCGTCCTCGCCTTCACCGCGTTCGTCTCGCTCGCCTCCGGGATCCTGTTCGGGATCGCGCCCGCCCTCCAGGCGGCGCGACTTTCGTTCCGCGACGCCCTCACCACCCGCGGCGCCGGGCCCTCGCGCCAGAGAGCCCGCGCGCTATTGGTCGCGGGCGAGCTCAGCCTGGCCGCGATGTTGTTGATGGGCGCCGGCCTCCTCCTCCGCAGCTTCACCGAGCTGCTGCGAGTGGACGCCGGGTTCCGCGCGGGCGGTGTCCTCACCGCCACCGTCCAGCTCCCGGATGTGCGCTATGCCGACGCCGAGCGGATACTGGCCTTCGCCGAGCAGCTCGAGGAGGCCGTGCACGCGCAGCCTGGGGTGAGCTCGGCCGCGGTCACCTCGCGGCTGCCCATGGCGCCGCAGGGCGGCGACACCTACTTCACGATCGCGGGGCAGCCCGAGCCCGCGGGCGGCAAGCCCAACGCCGACATACGCGCGGTGACGCCGGGGTATTTCCAGACGATGGGCGTCCCGCTCTTGCGCGGCCGCGACGTCTCGCGCGCCGACCGCCCGGGCGCGCCGCCGGTCGTCGTCGTCAACGAGCCTTTCGTGCGCTCGTTCCTTCCCGGACGGGCGGCCCTCGGGGAGCGTCTCGTCATCGACTACGGACGTCCGATCACGGCGGAGATCGTGGGGGTCGTGGGCGGCGTGCGGCACTACGGCCTCGACAACGACGCGACCGCCGCCATGTACCTGCCCTACGCGCAGATCCCGAACCCGCTCGTGAACGTCGTGGCCCGGACGGAAGGGAACGAGACGGCGGCGGCCGGCGGCCTGCGCAACGCCGTGCGGGGCCTGGATCCGACCCTGCCCGTGGACGTCGTGGCCATGAGCGATCTCGTCGCGCGCTCCGCGGCCCAGCCCCGTCTGCGCGCGCTCCTCGTCGGGGGGTTCGCGGCGGTGGCCATCCTCCTCGCCGCCATCGGCGTGTACGGCGTGGCCGCAGGCGCCGTCGCGGAGCGCCGGCGCGAGATCGGCATCCGCATGGCCCTCGGCGCGCGCGTCCCGGAAGTCGTCTCCCTCGTCGTGCGCGAGTCGGCCCGCCTGGCCGTGGCCGGGCTGGCCATCGGCGTCGCCAGCGCGCTTTCGCTGTCGCACGTCGTGGCCGGCCTGCTGTTCGGCGTGCGGCCCCTCGATGCGGCGACCCTCGCCGGCGTGGTGGGCGTGATGCTGGCGGCCACGCTGATCGCGACCGCCGTGCCGGCGCGGCGCGCGGCCCGCGTGGACCCGGCCACTGCCCTGCGGGACGAGTAGCGGGAACGGGGACGAGGGCCTACTCGGCCCGGAGGGCCTCCACGGGGTCCACGCGCGTGACGCGCCGCGCGGGCACGTAGCTCGCCAGCACCGCCGACGCCAGCAGCACGGCCGCGACGGAGGTGAAGGTCGCCGGATCCGCGGCCCCCACGCCGTAGAGGAGGCTGGCCATCACGCGGGTGAGTCCCAGGGCGGCGGCCACACCGGCCAGCGCTCCCAGGACGGCCAGGCGCAGGCCCTCCCCGACCACCATGCGCCGCAAGGCGGATCCCTCCGCGCCCAGCGCCATGCGGATCCCGATCTCGCGCGTGCGCTGGGAGACGCCGTACGAGGTCACGCCGTAGATGCCGACCACGCCGAGGACCAGGGCCATGCCGCCGGTGAGGCCGAGCATCACCATCGTGAACGACGTGCGCGCCATCGACGCCTCGTACAGCGCCTGCACGGTCTTCACGGAGGCGAGGGGGAGGCTTCCGTTCACCGACCACACCGCGCGCTCGACCTCCTTGACCAGCGCCTCCGATCCCGCGCGGGGGCTGCGCAGGACGAGGGCCAGCGACCGCGCCATGCCGTTACCATCGAAGCCCTTCATGAGGATCGGCCAGTAGACGATGGTGGGCGCCTTCTTGTCGAGGCCGTCGGAGTGGACGTCCGCCACCACCCCCACCACCTCCCGCCAGTCGCTCTTGCTCGTCTCGCGGAGCCGCTTGCCGAGGGCGGCCGTCTCGCTGCCCCACAGCTCGCGGGCCAGGTTCTGGGAGACGAGGACGGCCGGGACGCGGTCGTAGACGTCGCTCCAGGTGAGGTCGCGGCCGGCCAGGAGCGGCGTGCCCATGGTGCGCAGGAAGCCGGGGGCGAGGAACTTGAACGAGCGCAGGGGCGGGATCTTGCCCTCGGCGTAGACGCGGTCCTCCGCGAACACGGGGTCGTGCCAGCCGTCGCCGTCCAGGGGGACGTCGCTCGTCAGCCCCACCGCGGCCACCCCGGGAATGGCGGCCACGCGGTCCTGGATCGCTTGCTGCATCCGCACGACCACCTCCTCGCCCTCCACCTGCGCCTCCGGGATCGTGAGGCGGACGGTGAGGAGCTCCTGCGGCCGCGAGAAGCCGGGCTCGACGCCGCGCAGGGCGCGGAAGGAGCGGATCATCAGCCCGGAGCCGACCAGCAGGACCAGGGCCAGCGCCACCTGCACGACCACCAGCGCGTTGCGGGCGCGGTGGCGCTCGCGGCTCGCGCTCGCCGAGCGCGTGCTGCTGCGCAGGCCCGTGGCCAGCTGCGGGGCCGCGTACTTCGCGACCGGGATGAGGCCGAGGAGGACGCCGGCCACGAGCGCCGTCACCAGCGTGAAGAGAAACGCGGCCGGATCGAGCCCGATCAGGTCGAGGCGGGGCAGGCCGGTCGGCCCGAGGAAGACGAGCAGCCTCAAGAGGCCCCAGGCCAGGGCGAGCCCGAGGGCGCCGCCGAGGACGCCGAGGGTCACGCTCTCCGCCAGCAGCCCGCGCGCGATGCGCGAGCGCGTCGCCCCCAGGGCCACCCGCACCGCCAGCTCCTGCTGGCGGCCCTCGACGCGCACGAGCAGCAGGTTCGCGATGTTGGCGCAGGCGATGAGCAGCACGAGCACGATCGTTCCCATGAGTATCCAGAGCACGCTGCCCACGTCGCCCACCAGGTCCTGCTTGAACGGGCGCAGGCGGGGCGCGAGGCGCGCCTCCACGAACATCTTCTTGTTGAATCCGGGCGGCGGGGGGAAGCGGTCGAGAGCGATCGGCAGCATCCGCGCCACGTCGGCGTTGGCCTGGTCGAGGGTCACGCCCGGCTTGAGCCGCGCCACCGACTGCTGGTTGAAGCCGCCGAGGAAGACCTTGCCGCGGTCGAGCTGCATGGGCAGGAACACCTGGGCCCGCACGTCGAGGAACCGGAACGCGGCCGGCATCACGCCGATCACCTCGTGGCTCCGGCCGTCGATCATCAGCCGGCGCGCGACGACACGCGGATCGCCGCCCAGCCGCGACCGCCAGTAGGCGTAGCTGAGGACGACGGTGGGCGGGCTGCCCGCCTGGTCCTCCTCGCGCGAGAAGGTCCGCCCGATCACGGGCGGCACGCCGAGCAGGGGGAAAACACCGTCCGTGACGCGCAGGACGCTCACCCGCTCCGGCTCCGCCAGCCCCGTCACCGTGGCCGACCGCTCCGACCACAGGCCCACGTCCTGGAACGTCCGGCCGTCTTCCCGGTACGTGAAATACAGGAAGGGCGCGGAGTTGACCTCGGGGAGGTTGACGCCGGGCGCAGCGTGCCAGACGCCGACCAGCCGATCGGGTTCCGGGTAGGGCAGGGGCTTGAGCAGCACACCGTTCAAAACGCTGAAGATCGCGGTGTTCGCGCCGAGGGCGAGGGCGAGCGTCGCCACCGTGAGGACCGTGAACAGCGGAGCCCGGCCCAGCCGGCGGAACACGTGCCTCAACGGGCTGGAGAGAACCATGCCCCCTGTTACGCACCCGGGCGCGCGCGGGTGCGGAAAAATCGAAGGAAGCGGTATCGGCTAGACTGGCGCGTCAGCGCGACGGGACGACGCTCAGGGGATATGGACCACATCCGCAACTTCTGCATCATCGCCCACATCGACCACGGCAAGTCGACGCTCGCCGACCGCCTCATCCAGCGATGCGGGGCGGTGGAAGACCGGGAGTTCCGCGACCAGATCCTCGACTCCATGGACCTCGAACGCGAGCGCGGGATCACGATCAAGGCGAACACCGTCACCCTGCCCTACACCGCCCGGGACGGGAGGACGTACGAGCTCAACCTGATCGACACCCCCGGCCACGTCGACTTCTCCCACGAGGTGCGCCGCTCGCTGATGAGCTGCGAGGGCGCGCTCCTCGTCGTCGACGCGTCGCAGGGCGTGGAGGCGCAGACGCTCGCGAACCTCTACCTCGCCATGGAATTCGGCCTCACCGTCGTCCCCGTGATCAACAAGATCGACCTGCCGTCGGCGGACATCGACCGCGTGATGGAGGAGATCGACCGCGACCTCGGGCTCGATCCGTTCGAGTCGGTCCAGGTCTCGGCCAAGCTGGGCACGGGCATCGACGACCTGCTGGAGGCGATCGTCGCCAAGCTTCCTCCGCCCAAGGGCGACCCGCAGGCGCCGCTGAGGGCGCTGCTCTTCGATGCACAGTACGACGCCTATCGCGGCGCGGTGCTGCTGGTGCGGTTCTTCGACGGCACGCTCAAGGCCGGAACCCGCGTGCGGCTGATGCACTCGGACGCCGAGCACAAGGTCGAGGAGGTCGGCAACCAGCGCCTCAAGCGGGTGCCCGTGCCCGAGCTGTCGGCCGGAGAGGTGGGCTACGTGCTCGCGGGCATGAAGAGCCTTGCCGGCCTGGCCATCGGCGACACCCTCACGGAGGCCGAGCGGCCCGCCGCGGAGCCGGTCCCCGGCTATCGCGAGGCGAAGCCCGTCGTGTTCTCGTCCATCTATCCGATGGCCACCGACGACTACGAGGACCTGACGAAAGCGCTCGAGAAGCTGAAGCTCAACGACGCGGCCCTCATCTACGAGAAGGACAGCTCGGCGGCGCTGGGCTTCGGCTTCCGCTGCGGGTTCCTGGGGCTGCTGCACCTCGACGTGGTCCAGGAGCGGCTCGAGCGCGAGTACGACCTCTCGCTGATCCTGTCCGCGCCCTCGGTCCGCTACCGGATCGTGCTCAACGACGACAAGGAAGTCTGGATCGACAACCCGACCTTCTATCCCGACCCCGCCCAGATCAAGGAGGCGTACGAGCCATACATCAAGGCGACGATCATGACCCCCGAGCGGTACCTCGGGACCGTGATGGAGCTGTGTCGCGAGCGGCGGGGGGTGGAGACGACGTACAACTACCTGGCCGCCGGGCGCATGGAGGTGGTGAGCCAGCTGCCCCTGGCCGAGGTGCTCTTCGACTTCTACGACCGCTTGAAGTCGATCACCCAGGGCTACGGCTCGTTCGACTACGAGCTGCTCGACTACCGCCTGGGCGACATGGTGAAGGTGGACATCCTCGTCAACGGCGAGAAGGTCGATGCCCTGTCGCAACTGGTGCACCGCGAGTTCGCGCGGCCGCGGGCCCTGCGCTACTGCGAGCGGCTGGCCAAGACGATCCCGCGCCAGCAGTTCAAGATCGCCATCCAGGGCGCCATCGGCGGCCAGATCATCGCCCGTACCACCATCAATCCCTTCCGCAAGGACGTGACGGCGAAGTGCTACGGCGGCGACATCACCCGCAAGCGCAAGCTCCTCGAGAAGCAGAAGGAAGGCAAGAAGAAGATGAAGATCGTGGGATCGGTGGAGATCCCGCAGGCGGCCTTCGTGGCCGTGCTCCGCACGGAGGATGAGGACGAGGAGTGAATCCCGGGCTCTACCTGCATATCCCCTTCTGTTCGGCGATCTGCCCGTACTGCGACTTCTCGGTGATGCCCGCGGCATCCCCGGCCCGCCCGCGCTTCGCCTCCCGGCTGGGGGCGGAGGTTTCCCTCGCCGCTCCCACGTGGCGCGATCCGCGGCCGTTCGACACCGTGTACTTCGGCGGGGGAACGCCCTCTCAGCTACCCCCGGAAGATCTCGAGCGCGTGCTCGACGCGTGCCGCACGCACCTCGCATTCGCGGCGCCGGCGCCGTCAGTCTTCCTCGAAGCGAACCCCGAGGACGTGACACCCGAGACCTGCGCCGCGTGGCGTGGGCTCGGCGTGCGCACGCTGTCTCTCGGGGTGCAGTCCTTCTCGGACGAGGCGCTGCGTTTCCTGGGCCGCCGTCACACCGGACGACAGGCACGGGCCGCGGTCGAGACCGCCCTCGCCGCGGGCTTCGACACGGTGTCCATCGACCTCATCTTTGGTCTGCGCGGGCAGACCGCGGAGGACTGGCAGCTCGAGCTGACGACGGCCGTGTCGCTCGAGCCGCCGCACCTGTCGTGCTATCAGCTGACGATCCACCCGCGGACCCGATTCGGGGTGGAGGCGAAGCATGGCCGGCTCTCGGAGCTTCCCGAGGACGACCAGGCCACGCTCTTCGAGCTCACGCACCGCTTCCTCGCGGACGCGGGCTGGCCGGCGTACGAGGTCTCCAACTTCGCGCGCGGGCCGCTGCACCAATCGCGGCACAACCGCAAGTACTGGAACCACACGCCGTACCTCGGACTCGGCCCCTCGGCGCACTCGCTGGCCGCCGCGGATGCTTGTTCGCCGGCGCGGCGCTGGTGGAACGAGCGGGGCACGACCCGTTGGGAGAGACGGGTCGCGGCGGGTGAGCGTCCGATCGAGGCGCAGGAGCTCCTGGGTCCGAAGGAGCTGGCGGCGGAGGCGCTGCTTCTCGGCCTGCGCACCACGGCCGGGATCGACCTCGCGGGCCTGAGGGCGCGTTACGGCGTCGACCTGCTGGCCGCGAACGAGGCCCTCGTCGCTCGCCTCGTGGACGAGGGCCATATCGTGGTGCGCGCCGACGCGGAGGGCGGCCGGTGGCTGGTGCCGACGCTGTCCGGACTCGCGATTGCCGACGGCCTGGCCGCGGCGTTCGACCTGTCGCTGCGGAACTGAGGCGTCCGTCGCGTGAGTTGCCGGATCCTGATGGAACCCGGGTAGGGGCTCGCGCGTTAACGGGATGCGGGGAGAAATCCATGAAGCGATTGGCGTGCCTGCTGGTCGTCGGGTGGCTCGGAGCGTCGGACATCGGGAGGGCCCAGGAGCTCCCGCCCGACTCAGAGGCGCCGCCGCAAGCTCCGGCCCCTCAACCAGCTGCCGAGACCGACATCACGCTCGGCCTGCGGACCCAGGTCAGGGCCGGCCTCGGCTTCTCGGGCCCGCTCGGGTTGATGGGCAGCGTGCAGATCCTCCATGGCCTGGATGCCGACATCCGCGACCGCGACACGCGGGTGAAAGCGGTCTGCGCGATCCCGATGCCGCACTGCGCGCGGGGATTCCTCCTGCGGGCGGACGCGGGCTCCGGCGGCGGGAGGCTCAGCCTGGGCCTGGGAGCCTGGGCCAAGGTGGACGCGGATGGCTTCAAGGGTACCGCGGGGACGGCCTTGCGCGTGGCCGTCGCCCACACGTGGGGAAACCCGATCGGCCAGCCGGCCGGCCTCACCTACCTGGGCCCCGAGGTCGACCTGTCCCTGCTCCGCATCAACCTGACCCTGGGCGTGCTGTTCAAAGTGGGGGGCGACGGCGGATCGTCCGCCCTGTTCAGCTGGGGCCTCGGTTTCGGGCTCTAGCTCAGCCCCGCCGCGCGGCGTCGATCTTCGCGACGTCGATCTTCTTCATCGTCATCATCGCGTCGAACGCACGCTTGGCCTCGGCGCCGCCGGCCGCCAGCGCCTCCATCAGGGTGCGCGGGGTGATCTGCCAGGAGAGGCCCCAGCGGTCCTTGCACCAGCCGCACTCGCTCTCCTGGCCTCCGTTGCCGACGATCGCGTTCCAGTAGCGGTCCGTTTCCTTCTGGTCGTCCGTCGCGACCTGGAAGGAGAACGCCTCGCTGTGCTTGAACGTCGGGCCGCCGTTGAGGCCAAGACACGGAACGCCCAGGACGGTGAAATCCACCGTGATGACATCGCCGGCCTTGCCGCCCGGGTAGTCGCCGGGCGCCTTGTGAACCGCGATCACTTTGCTGTCCGGAAAGGTGGCGGCGTAGAAGCGTGCCGCCGCCTCGGCGTCCTTGTCGTACCAGAGGCAGATCGTGTTCTTGGCGTTCATGGTCGACCTCCTATCCCATCTCACAGCTTATGACCATGTCCACGGTCGATGGGTAGCGAACGGAAAACCTCAGATCCGCAGGGTTTCGATGAGGGCGGTGAGCCCGGCGGGCTGCTGTCGCCGGCTCGGATGGTAGAGAAAGTAGCCCGCGAACGGCGCACACCAGTCTTCCAGCACACGCACGAGGGCCCCGCTTGCAATCTGCGGCGCGACGTAGTCCTCAAAGGAGAACGTCAGGCCCAGGCCATCCATGGCGGCGCGAATCATGAGGTCCGCGTCGTCGACGATCAGCGGTCCGCTCACGTCGACGACGACGGCCTCACCGTCCTTCTCGAACTCCCAGCGGTACGGCCGGGCGGACCCGCCGCGCAGGTTGATGCATCGGTGCGTGAGCAGGTCGTGGGGCGAGCGGGGCTTGGGGTGCGAGGCAAAGTATTCCGGCGAGCCCACCACCGCCAGCC
>Ga0075423_10004898_pt1 | contig 12455 bp, 9 predicted proteins | sample SoiMethybrSBSTD2_FD_80114 | JGI IMG/M metagenome (GOLD analysis project Ga0075423, IMG submission 80114) | Bulk soil microbial communities from a Populus tree surrounding site in Tennessee, USA - Soil MetaG P. TD hybrid SBSTD2 | ecosystem: Environmental > Terrestrial > Soil > Tree plantation...
AGATGGCGCGAGTCAGCGCGACGTAGGTCTTCTCCTTCGACCAGGGGTGTCGGCTCGCGTGCACACCAGCGCTGGGCCGCTACCAGATTCGAGCGATCGGGCATCGCGCAGGCATGCTCGAGTAAAAGCGTCGCGGCTTCTGTGCGAGCGATCGCGTATGACAACGAGCGCGCCCCAACCTGTTGGAACGAATCATCTGCTGCCGTTGCCCGCTTCGCGTACTGCACAATGCGCTCGACTGCGTTCGTGACGCGCTCGGCTGACCCTCGGAGATCTCTCACCTTGATGTCATCCAATCGTTGACGGAGGTTTTTGATCCATTCATCGAGGGCATCGACGCGATGAATGGCACGCAGGGTGTCGAGACTCAGGACATTCGTCGTGCCCTCCCAGATCGGAAGAACCTGTGCGTCGCGGAGAAGTCGCGGGATTCCAGTGTCCTCGACATAGCCCGCGCCGCCGAATGACTCGAGCGCCTCGCTGGCGACAGCCACCGCTTGCTTCGCTGTGTACAGCTTTGCGACTGGTATGAGCAGACGTAGCAGTTTGAGCTCCGAGTCGGTTGCCTCACCGGTTTCCTCTTTGCCGAGGAGCTCCACAGCACGGAATGCCAGCATGAATCCAGCGCGGAACTGCAACGTCATATCGGCGAGCGTTTCGACATGCAGTGGATGTTCGATCAGCGGTTTCCCGAATGCAGTTCGCCGTCTGGCGTAATCCGTCGCAAGCGCGATCGCTCTCCGCATTCCCGCAACGGCGGCCACCGCGTTATACACGCGCGTGATGTTGAACAGCGTAGCGATCTTTCTGATTCCGTCCCCTGCTCCGCCAACGAGGCGTGCTGGCGTTCCCTCGAGCGTGAGCTCCGCGGTCGGCAGTGCGCGCGTACCCAGTTTGTCCTTCAGTCGCTCGACCCGAATGTTGCGCAGCGATCCATCGCGATCGCGCAGCGTCACGAGAAAAACGCTGAGACCCGATCCACCAGCGGGCGCGCCCTCGATGCGCGCGAGCGTTATCGCTACCTGAGATGTGGTCGCAGATGTGAACCACTTCAATCCGTACAGTCGGTAGTCATTTCCCGAATCACACTTCGCGATGGTCGAAGTGCTGCCGACGTCGGAGCCGCCAGATCGCTCCGTCATCCATTGGCCCGAAGTCCAGAATTGGCGCGGATCGCGGGATGTCAGATGCGCGAACACAGGCCGCGTTGATTCGTCACCGTACACCTCGAGAAAACGCGCAGCACCATCGGTCATTGCGAGGGGACAGCTGTAGAGCGCTGACGACGGAGCGAACAGATATAGCCGAGCAAACTGATCGATACGCGAGTAGGCTCCGTGCGCGCGCTCGTACGCGGCCGCGACAATTCCCTCCGCTGCCGAGATCTGATCGAGCTCCCTCCACGCATCACTCGTCTCGATCCAGTCGACGCGTTTGCCCCACGCGTCGTAGGGAACGTGCCGTGGCGGCGATTTCTCCGCTTCTTCGCCGAGCGCGAAAATGTCGGTGGCCGCGCGCTGACCGAGTCTCACCAGATCCGGCTCGATGTCGGCAAGAACCGATCTAGGAAGTCGCCAGCGTAAGTAGGAGCGCAGCACGGCGTCGTCGTCGTACTGGTTGGCGAGCTGCGGCGAATCCTGGATGTACTCGGCCATGCGAGGTCAGTAGTTGCTCAAACCCCAATCTACGCGTGAAACCACCGCGTTGGTGGCCGCCGTAGGAGTTGGAATGACGCGACACATTTACCGCTTCCTCGATCGAACGCTGGCCGTGATGGAGGTGGTATTCGGAGCTGGAACCTTGTTCGGTTTGTGTATCGGAGTCATCGCTGGTCCTGAACAGACAAGACCGCTGGAGTGGATACTCGGGATTCCAGTGATGCTCCTCACGATCGTCGCCGGTGTTCTGCTTTGGCGCGGCAAGCGCGCGGGATTCGCGCTCTCGCTGGGGCTGCAGCTTTTCCAGATTCTACCCGTGATCATTGCGCACACGGCAGTGAGATATGTGGCTGGATTCCACTGGACCCTACGATTCGGCGCACCAAGAATCTGGAAACCGTGGGGACTGGAAGGAACGTTCATCGTTCTGCACGATCCGGCTTTCCCGCAAACAACGTTTGGGCTCAACGTGGTAGCATTGGCAATCGCGATCTATCTCGTAAAGCGGCTACACGACATATCACAAAACTCTACAGTAATGCCGGCGCAACAGCTGAGCTAGTATCCTCTTCAGTAGCAACGGCCTGCGTCATGCGATTGTGTTTTTGTGACTCTCGCATTTTGGTGATGCTATGCCGTTGCAATACGAATCTCTCGACCCAACTACTCGCCGTTTCGCCATCGCCGAGCTGGATAGCGACTTGGCGACCGGCAGCTACCACTCGTCGGAACGAATTCGCCCGACGGCGATCGCCGAGTATCAGCGCTATCTGCACGAGGCGCTTCGCTACTATGACGATCGCTGGCTCGAGGAACACGCATCCGACCTGATGGTCGACTTCGAGCCACGTCGAACGCGCAGTGGCGGGCAGACCGCGGTGAAGCTGCCGCAAATGGCGGCGAGGATGCTCGCCGAGGGCGATTTCAATCGCTACTACATGCGCGGTGTTGCCTTGCGCGCGAGTGAGGAAGGGAGGCAGGTCGTGGAAGTGTACCGCGCCCGATTGTCACTGGAGCCGCGCCGCGAATCAGCCGTGTTGGAAGGTCGTCGACTTCCCGCCGAGGAAGTCCTAAAATATTTGCGCGGGGATCAGAGCTCCGATCCGGAGGTAACCGCACTCGGCAGACCGAACTCAGGACTTAGCGTACGACTGGTATAGAGCAGAGGCCGAATCCATCAATCAGATACGCGCGCTTGCTTTGGCTGCTGCTGGCGCTGTTCGTCGTTCGAGTTCTGGCGCAGCCACTGTCATTGATAATCGATACGCCGCTGTTGCCGCGATTTGAGTCGTGGCACAGCGGCGTTCTACCTTATCCTGCTCTCGTTCTTGCGCAGCTTCTGATCATCGCCTGGTTCGCGCACATCGCCTGGCGATTTGGAAAGGGCGAAGTCGTCCCGAGTTACCGTCGCGGCGTTTTCTTTCTCGCCTTCGGCAGCGTGTACTTCGTGTTCATGCTCGTGCGTCTCCTGCTTGGCCTTACCATCATGCGTGACAGTCGTTGGTTTACTTCCTATTTGCCGACGGCGTTTCATCTGGTGCTGGCGAGCTGGCTGCTGACGTATGGGCACTTCCATCTTCGGTATGGAGTGCGAAGTGGAACTGCGCTAGCGGCTGGCGGCCGTCGGCCTGCTGCCGGCGGCTAGCCCACAGCCGCTGGCTGCCAGCAGGTAGTTCGTACTTTCAGACGCGATCGGCAAACATCGCGCGGTAGTGCCGATACCAATCACTCTGAAAGATCTCAGTGGGATCGTATCGTCTCTTCAGCCGCAGGAACTCCGGAAACTGCGGATAAGCCGCGTTCACCTGGCGCGGCTCGGCCCAGCGATGGTAAGTCAGGTAGTAGCTGCCGCCGTATGGTAGTGCGCGGTCGATCAGCCGCCGGAATTCCTGCTTCGCCTTTTCGATGCCGGCGGCGTCCGGCATCACGTGCAGGTTGAAAATGATGCACGCATAGGCCTGCTTGGCCCATGCGAGTTTCGTTTCGTCGTCACGCTCGATCAGCCGGATCGTTCCATAAATGAGATCGGTTTGCTGAGCGAGAAAGTCCGACCGCACATCGCTCAGATATCGCACGAGCGCGTCGCGCGGAACGTAAATCTCGGTGATCATCTCGCTGCCATGCGCGTACTTTCCGAGCCGCGCGCCGAGCGTCTCGTGATAATCCGGCACGTAAGTGCTCATCTGATGTTCGTCGGACCAGTAATACTGGCCGGAGGTGGTGAGGTAATAGCTGGAATACGCCTGGAACGCGCGAGCGCGGTCGACGTGCGCGAGGTAGATGAGCTGATGCCAGTTTTCTGTCTCGAGGTGTAGCCTCGATGCCGGCATCGGCGTTGAATCTGCCACGGGGCGATAGCACGAGAAAACTCCTTTGCGCAGCAGCATCGCCGGATCGAGCTCAGTCGCGAATTGGAAATCACCGTACTGATAGCCGTCGGCAATGCGTCGCTCGAACATCGTCGGCAGCTGCTCGATGTCGATGACTTCGACAATGCGCTGAACCTTGTGTCGGCGCGCGAGTCGAAGCCTGGCGCTAACGATCGGACCGAACAACCCGTAGCCGCCGATGGCTGCCCGGAACAATTCACTGTTTTCACCGCGACTGCAGCGGCGAGCGGCACCGTCTGCCCCGACGATGGTAAAAGCGACGACGTCGCCGACGAATGGACGCAGCTTAAGTCCACGCCCGTGCACGTTGGCGGCTAACGCGCCGCCGATGCTCAATTTGTCGGCGCCTGTCTGCTTCTGAATGAACGCCCACGAGCTATTCGACCCGCGCTGATTGTCGACGAGATACTTGTACAACTCCGGCCATTGCATGCCGGCTTCGACCTCGATCTCACCCTTGTCGCGATCGAATTCAACGACGCGGGTCATTCCATTCATGTCGATGAGCGTCGTATCCGTTCCGAATTGCTGCCCGCCCATTGCGTGGCGTCCGCCCGCGACGCTGATTTGCCGCCCTTCATCTCGTGCGGTGCGCACAACGGCTTGCACAGCCTCGATCGAGTCGGGGCGCACAACGTCACGGACCCGCGTCGGATTCAAATGCGAGTGAACATCGTTGACGACTACGCCTTCGCCGCCGCTGGTGCCGGTTCGGGCAGCGCTTTTGCACGCGGCAATCGCGCCGGCCGCCCCCGCTGTGGCGGCCAACTGCAGGAAGTCACGTCGTGACAGCATAGCTCCTCCTGATCGGTGGCTAAACAGTGGAGAGGTATCGCGCGGCCTTGAAAATCATCCAGAACGCGGCGCCCTGAATCACGTGATAGAATGCGTTGTGATCGAGATAAACCGGGTGGACACCGATGCGCAGTCGTTGTACTCCGGCCGCAAGCAGAGTGAGCGAGAGTCCCGCGATGCCCCAGCCGATCGACCTTGCCTTGCGGCGACGGTACACGGACCAGAGCGCAAACAGCAAAAACAAGGTCGACGGGAGATAGCCCACGATGGCGATCGCGAAATTTCTCGCGCCGAGGATCACAGCTGCGAACAGTACGGCTACCATAGCAGTCCCGGCGATGCGCGCCCACGTCTCAGCGTGTGGCTGCAGCTCGAGGCGCGCGGCGGCGAACCACGCCGCGAGACCACTCAGCCAGATCGACAACAGCGTCAGCGCCCAAAGCGTTGCTCGTCCGCGACTGTCGGGGGCTTTGAGAAAACCGTGAACAGTTCCGCCAAATAGCGACGCTGCCGCAGCGGCGGCAAAAAAGACCAGGAACCACAAGCGCAGCGTCTCGTCGCTTGCTTGTGGTCGCGCCAGGAGTGCAACCAGGATCACGCACTCGATTGCCAGCCCATAATCGGTTAGCGTGACCGCGGGATCTGTGATTGTTGGGTTCATGCGAGTCGAGTTGAGTGAGGTGTCGTCGAATGGTTCAACGCTGCCTGTACACTACCCGCTCGTTGCGGCTCACGCGTTACGCATTGTTACGTAGTAGGCCTGGTGCCGTCACGTAGGACGCGCGGCAGGCCGCGCCGTGTACGCTCCAGCTGTGAAGAGTTAGAGCGGATTGGTCGCCCAGATCGTCGATTCGGTTATGAATCCGCGATCGGGTGTTTCCAGCATGTCCGCGATCAGCTGTGCGATGTCCGGAGCGTGCAGCTTCGACGGATTGTCCGGCCGCTCATTCGCGCGCTGCAGGGCGCCAAAATCCGTCAGCACCTCGCTCGGATTGACCTGCATCACACGGATGTTGTGCTGCCGCAGCTCGGCTCTCCAGCATTCGGTCATTCCGTGCAGCGCGAACTTGCTGGCGCAGTACGCCGTCCCATTCGCAAATCCGCGCTGTCCCGCCGTCGAGGCGATGTTGACGATGTTACCGTAGTTGCGTCCGACGAAATGCTTCGCCGATTCGCGCGCCACCATCATCGCGCCGAGGACGTTGGTGCGCCACACACTGAAGAAGTCGTCGCTGGTCAGCTCGACGAGAGGACCAAACCATCCAAAGCCCGCGTTGTTGATCAGCACGTTGTAGTCGTCGAATTCCTTGATTACCGCTTCGACCATCTTCAGCACGTCGTCTTCCTTGCTGACGTCGGCGACAATCGGCAGAGCATCGATCATCTTTGCCGACGCCTCGAGCTCCTCCTTGTGCCGGGCGCAAACCGCGACGCGCGCGCCGCGCTCACGAAGGATGCGGGCAGTCTCGAAACCAATGCCGCAGCTCGCGCCGGTAACTAACGCCGCCGCGTTTTTCAGATCCATTGCTTCTCCCGCGACCCCATCTTCTCGCGAGTGAAGTCAACGAAGTCCGCGACGTCCGACTCCGTGGTGTCGAATGACGCGATCAAACGCACCTCCGACTTCTTTTCGTCCCAGACATGAAACGGCCACCGCTCCTGCAGCTTCGGAATGACTTTCGCCGGAATGATCGCGAACACTTCATTGGCCTGGACTTCCTGTGTCAATTCGACGCCCTCAATCTCGGACAAACCCCGCGCCAGTAGCTGCGCCATCCTGTTGGCGTGCGACGCGCTACGCCTCCACAGCTCATTGGTCAACATCGCATTGAACTGAGCGGCGATGAATCTCATCTTGGATGAAAGCTGCATGCCCTGCATGCGCTTGAACTCGAAATCGTCGGCGAGCGCCGGTTTGAAAAAGACGACCGCTTCACCAGCCACCAACCCGTTCTTCGTTCCGCCGAACGAAAGCGCATCGATTCCTGCCGCACTGGTGATCGCTTTCAGCGGAACCTCCAGATAAGCGGCGGCGTTGAAGAGTCTCGCGCCGTCCACGTGCAGCAGCAGTGAGTGGCTGTGCGCGAAATCGGCAATCGCACGAATCTCCTGGGGCGTGTAGACCGTGCCGTACTCCGTCGCTTGCGTTATGGTGATCGCGCGCGGCTGGACGTGATGCTCGTTGCCGATGTCGTGCAGATGCTCGCGAATTCCGGAGACCGTGATCTTGCCATTGGGCGACGGCACGGGCAGTAGCTTGCAACCGATGTGCTTCTCCGCCGCGCCGCACTCGTGGACGTGCACGTGCGCCGTCTCGGCGCAGATGACCGCTTGATGCGCCTGCACCATGCTGCCAAGACAGAGAACGTTGGCAGCCGTTCCGCTAAAGACCAGAAAAACCTCGGCGTCTTCGCCGAGCTCGCGGCGAATGCGGCTTACTGCCTCGTGGGTGTACACATCGTCACCATACGACGGCACGTGCCCGACGTTCGCCGCCGCCATCGCCGCCAGGACTTCGGGGTGAACACCGGCCCAGTTGTCGCTGGCGAACGCGCGTCCGGGGGGTTGGCGGTCTCGCATCTGCCAAGGATAAGGCGGGATACGGTTACCGGGAAGCGGGAAGCGGTAGCTCGAGGACCGAGGACCGAGGACCAACGGCATTGCTGATTGCTGACTAATTGCGGACCGAGGACAAATCCGGCAAGCAGGACCGAGGACGCGAAGTCGTCACTTGTCAGCAATCCTGCGGTTTGCCCTTTGTTCTAAATCTTCACTCAGTCCGCAATCAGCAATGCACTTGGTCCTGGGGCCTCGGTCAGAGGCGTCTCCGCTAATGAAAGTCTCTACTGGCGTGAACGAGCTCCCTCACCTTGAGCTCGCTGAATTTCCTGCCGATCACGTTCCGCACACCATCGTCCCGCTCGAACTTCCCTTCCACCAGGACGAAGGTCGAGAATCTCACAATTTCCGCGTATTCATCGACCATTTTCTTGGAGACGATGACGTTGATGAAGCCGAACTCATCTTCCATTAGTAGAAACACAGTTCCTTTCGCGCTCTGCGGCTGCTGACGGATGGTGACGAGTCCCGCCGTCTTGATCCACTCCCCGCCCTTCAGTTTCTCCAGCTGCTTCGAGTCGAGCACGTTCTCACTGCGCAATTGCTCGCGCAGATGCTCCATTGGATGGCCGTCGACGCTGATGCCGACCGAGAAGTAGTCCAGGAATATCAACTCGTCGCGAGACAACGGGCGCGGTTCGTACGGAACGTGGCGTGCGGGCGCCAGCGGCAGACAATCGCCAACGGCTCGCATCGCCACCCACGCCGCGCGACGACGATCCGGTTCCCAACAGGCAAAGGCTCCCGCCCGCGCCAGCTGCAGCGCGTCGGTCCGCTGCAATTTCGCTCGCTGCACGACATCGTCGATCGACGAGAAGCGATCCCAGCCTCGCGCTGCCTTGAGCGCCTCGAGAGACTTCTCGCCGAGCCCACGGATGTGCCGCCAACCGATTCTCAGCGCAGGACGGTCGGGATTGTCCGTCGGCTCATTGGTGCACTCCCAATCGCCTTCGCGCATGCATGGCGGCAAAACTTTTAAGCCATGGCGGCGAGCATCGTGTATCAATGTTGATGGCGGATAGAATCCCATCGGGTATGAGTTCAGCAATCCGGCGTAAAATTCCGCTGTGTAATGCGCCTTGAGATAGCCAGTGGCGTAGGCAATCAGTGCAAAGCTCCACGCGTGCGATTCGGGGAATCCATAGTTCGCAAAGCTCTTTAGATCCTCAGCGATCTTCGTCGCGACATCTTCGGTCACCCCGCGCTCCATCATTCGCTGCCGCAACTGCTCCAGCACTCGATGCAGCTTTTCCACTTTACGTATATGTCCCATAGTTCGCCGTAATTCATCCGCCTGCGCCGCGGAGTAGCCGCCGAGCTTCATCGCGATCGCCATTGCCTGTTCCTGGAAGATCGGAATTCCCTGAGTGCGTTTGAGAATCGGCTCGAGATCGGGATGCGGGTAAGTCACCGGCTCCAGTCCGCGACGCCGCGCAGTATATGGATGGACGAAGTTCGCCTGGATGGGACCAGGCCGAATCAATGCCACCTGCACCACGATGTCGTACAACCGATCCGGTTTCGTGTGCAGCACCGACGCGATTTGCGCGCGACTCTCGATCTGGAACGTTCCGATCGTCTCACCCGTCGCGATCAGGTTGTAAGTCGCCTCATCGTCCGGCGGCAGCTTGTACATCTCGGGACGAGTGCCGGTGCGCACCTCGATCATGTCGAAGGCGCGGCGCACCAGCGACAGCGCACCGAGCCCGAGGAAATCGAATTTTGGAACGCCAACGGCGTCGAGATCATCCTTGTCGAACTGAATGATCGTCCGGCCCATCGTGGTGTGCTCGACGGGCATGTAATCGCCAAGTCTTGCCGATGAGAGCACGAAACCGCCGACGTGGGTCGAGCGCAGACGTGGTACTCCCTCGAATGCCGCCATCGCCGCCAGCGTCGCTCGGCCGCGTGGATTGTCGAAATCGATGCCGAGCTTGGGTGCGAGCTCCTGCTCTACGTACTTTGCGCCTTCGGCGGGATCGCTCCAGTGAATGCGCTTGGAGATCTTGTCCGCCATCTCCACCGGATAGCCGAATGCGCGCATTGAATCGCGAATCGCGTTTGGCCCGCGGTACATCTGAACGATGCAGGTGATCGCCGCCTGTGCGCGATTGTATTTGCCGTAGACGTAATCGAGGACTTCCTCGCGCCGATCGTGCTCGATGTCGACATCGATGTCAGGCGCTTCGGTTTGGCCATCTACTCGGATCTCCGACAGAAATCGCTCGAACAACAAACCGTGACGCACCGGATCGACCGCAGTGATCGCCAGGCAATACGCGACCGCTGAATTCGCGGCGCTGCCCCGACCTTGGCAAAGAATTCCCTTGCTCTTGGCAAAGTGCACCGCGTCCCACATCACGAGAAAAAATCCGCCGAAGCCGAGATTCTTGATGACGCGCAACTCGTGCTCGATCTGCGCCGTTTGCTTGTCGTCGATGTCACCCCATCTATCCCGCGCGCCCTCGTAAACTTTCTCGCGCAGGAACGTATCGTCGTTGTAGCCGGCAGGAACCGGGAATTCCGGTAGTGGCGGACGAACCCACGACAGATTGAAATCACACTCGGCGGCAATGCGCTCGCTCTCCTCGAGACCCTGCTCGCGACCTTTCCACCGCTCCGCCATTTCATCGGGTGAAGCGAGTCGCCACTCGCCATTTGGATGCAGCACTCCGCGCGCGACAGCATCGTCGATTGTCGTGTCGTAGCGCAGGGATGTCAGCACGTCATGAACGAGTCGCGTGCCGTTGTCGATGTAACGCGGCTCGTGACTGATCACCCACGGCACGTTGTGTCGCTCGGCGAGCTCGATCAGTGCTGCAGCGAGCGCGGCTTCAGTGCCGCTGGTGTGATGTAGTTGCACTTCGACCGCCACTCTTTCGCCAAACACGGATCGCCAGCGACAGAGCGTGCGTTCCGCTTCGCGGTAGTCGCCTTTTCGGAGGTGAGATGCGACTGGTCCCGTAAACGGACCAGTCAGCACCTGCACTCCCTCGCTCCGCTCCGCTACCTGTTGCCACGAAAGTCGCGGCCGTCCGCGCGTTTTCTTCCCGTCCCCCTTCTGCCAGGTCGATAGCTCACCGACGCGTGATTTCGTCACGAGCGATGCGACGTTGTTGAATCCGGTTTTGTCGCGCGCCAGAAACGCGACGGGACAGCCGTCGACGTTGAGCTCAGCGCCGACAATTGCTTTCAAGTCGAGTCTTCGTGCTTCCAGACCGAATCGGATAATGCCGCCCAGGTCGGCCGTGTCCGTTATGCCAAGCGCCGAGTAGCCCAGCGATGCGGCACGGACAGCAAGCGCTTCCGGCGAAGTGCCGCCGTCGCCAAACGAGAAAGCGGTATGTGCCCTGAGCTCAACAAATCCCATAGCTCAGGTATACCCGAATATATCCCGAAAGTCAACTCGGCTGTAGTGTAAAATCTGGTGTCAGATCGCAGTGGTCAGGCGCGACTGAGGCCACTCGGCGCGGCGTCTGCGAAACGTCGAGAGAATGCAGGGTTATGGGAGAGTCTGCGCGCTATTGGTCGGCATCGCAGCGATCGCGAGCTGCAGCCGGAATAGCGGCAACGAGGCAAATGCGGGCGACACCGCTGCACTTTCACCCGACGTCTTCTCGCACAGCGATCCGGCGACGATCGTCGATCAGCCCTGCCTGGGAAGTACGGGAGTGCTCATCACTGCCAACGCTATTGGCCCGGTCCGCGTCGGTACTTCGTTATCGAGGCTCCGTCAGCGTTGCCAGATCGCCCTCGTCAAAGTCCCTTCGTCGGTAGCGATCCACGGACCAGTGTTCGGAGTATCAGTAACCGGCGGCCTTATCATCTTCACTGTCGCCGGTAAGGACAGCGTCATCGAGACTATCGGCACTTCGAGCCCTGCGTTTCGCACGTCGAACGGCATTGGGGTTGGTTCGCCGTCTCGAGGTCTTTCGTTCAACAAAGGCCGGGTGTGTTTCCAGCACGATTCAATACAGGTCACCAGAGTCTTGATCTCGCGGGGAGAGTTGTCTTGTTGAATGCAAGGACCGAGGCCTCGGTCCTTCCACATTCAACTCTCAATGCTCCCACATATATCTATCCGACTAACTAAAATTCACTCTGAACTAACGCCGACTTCCCACAACTAAATGGCAACGCAAGTCTCTTCACAGCGCGTCAACACCACCTACGCGGCGACTCCAAAAAAAGCGGCGACATCGACGGCGAACGGTTATCGGCCGTCCTACATTCCCGCCGCGATTGCTGCGCTGCTCGTTTTCCTCCTCTACCTGATCACACTGGCGCCGTCGGTGGCGATGTGGGATACCGGCGAGTATATGGCGGCGGTCAAAGTGCTCGGCATCCCGCATCCGCCCGGCAATCCATTTTTCGTATTGCTCGGGCATGCGTTCGCGTCGTTGCCGATCCCCGTTTCGTACGCCGAGAGAATCAACATCATGGCCGCGCTCGCGAGCGCCATCTCGGCCGGGCTCTGGTTCCTGATCACCGAAAGAATCGTCGCGCGCTGGGTGACCGAGCGCTGGCAACGACTGGTGATCGCAAGCTTGGCAACACTGATTGGCGCGACGGCGTTCACCGTCTGGAATCAATCGGTCGTGAACGAGAAAGTCTACACGATCTCGCTGTTGTTCTTTACGATCGTGTCGTGGCTGGTGATCGAGTGGATCGAAGCCCCCGACTCGCCGCGCGCGGATCGCTACATCGTCCTCGTCTGCTTCCTGCTTGGACTCGGCTACGCAAATCACCCCGCCGGTTTCCTTCCGCTACCGGCGGCGGGCCTCGCACTCCTCACAACTCGCTGGCGCACGCTACTCCGCTGGCGTCTGGTACTCGCCTCGGTGGGCGCGCTCGCACTCGGCCTGACTGCGTTTGCGTATGAGCCGATCCGCGCGGCGTACTTCCCTGCCATCAACGAAGGCGCCCCGACGGCTTGCGAAACGAAGATTGCGGCAAGCTGCACTTTCACCAAGCTCACCGAGAAGCGGTTGAT
>Ga0075423_10004901_pt1 | contig 12451 bp, 11 predicted proteins | sample SoiMethybrSBSTD2_FD_80114 | JGI IMG/M metagenome (GOLD analysis project Ga0075423, IMG submission 80114) | Bulk soil microbial communities from a Populus tree surrounding site in Tennessee, USA - Soil MetaG P. TD hybrid SBSTD2 | ecosystem: Environmental > Terrestrial > Soil > Tree plantation...
GGGCGGCTCGCGCCTGCCCGCCATGGCAGCGCTGCACGACGCGCTCGCCCAGGCCCCGTCCACGCCGCGCGTGCTCGTCAACCGCGGCGACGTGGACGGCGTCCTGAAGCGGGCCGCCGCCCCCCTCGAGCGCGAGTATCGCTGGCCGTACCAGATGCACGCCTCCATCGGGCCCTCGTGCGGCGTCGCCGACGTGCGTAGGGACGGCGCCACGGTCTGGACGGCGAGCCAGAGCGTGTTCGAGCTGCGCGGCGCGCTGGCCGGGCTCCTCGGCCTGCCCGCCGAGCGCGTGCGCGCCATCTTCGTGGAGGGCTCCGGCTGCTATGGCCACAACGGCGCCGACGACGCGGCGGCCGATGCCGCGATCATGTCGCGCGCGGTGGGCCGGCCCGTGCGCGTGCAGTGGATGCGCCACGACGAGCACGGCCACGAGCCCAAGGGCCCGGCGATGGTCATGCGGGTGCGGGGCGCCCTCGACGCCGACCGGCACGTGGCCGCGTGGGACTACGCGGTGTGGACGCCCACGCACACGCGGCGGCCCGCCGGCCGCGCGGGCAATCTCCTCGCGGGCGGGGAGACCGGCGCGCTGGAGACGGTGCCGCGCGTGGGGGGCGGCGACCGGAACGCCCAGCACGGCTACACATTCCCCTCGAACCGCGTGATCGTGCACGAGCTGGACCGGAGCCCGCTCCGCGTGTCGGCGCTGCGCGGGCTCGGCGCGCCCGCCAACACGTTCGCCAGCGAGTCGTTCGTGGACGAGCTGGCCGCGGCGGCGGGCGCCGATCCCGTCGAGTTCCGCCTCCGTCACCTCGGCGACCCGCGCGCGGTCGCGGTCATCCGGGCGGCGGCGCGCGCGGCCGGCTGGACGCCGCGGCCCGCGCCTGGCGCGCGCGGCGGCGACCCCGCGCTGGGACGGGGGATCGCCTACTGCCAGTACGAGAACGAGAACGCCTACGTGGCCGCGGTCGTCGAGGTGGAAGTGAGCCGAGCCCGCGGGACCATCCGGGCGCGCCGGGTCGCGGTCGCCCACGACTGCGGGCTCGTGGTGAATCCGGACGGCGTGCGCAACCAGATCGAGGGCAATGTCCTGCAGGCGATCAGCCGGACGCTCAAGGAAGCCGTCCAGTTCGATGCGGGCGGGGTGACGAGCCTCGACTGGTCCTCCTATCCCATCCTCACCTTCGCCGAGACTCCGGACACGGTGGAGATCGTTCTGCTGGATCCCGGCGACAAGCCGCCCGTCGGCGCGGGCGAGCCCGCCACCTGTCCCATTCCCGCCGCCATCGCCAATGCCGTCTTCGACGCCACGGGCGTCCGGCTGCGCACGGTGCCGTTCACCCCGGATCGCGTCCGCGAGGAGCTTGCCCGCGCATGAACCACCGCCTCGACAAGAGCCAGGTGCACCACGAGTGGAACAACGCCCTGCCGCCGCGTTTGGAGATCGCGCCGGGTGACATCGTCACCTTCGAGACGCGCGACGCCGCGGACGGCTACTACTCGCCGTCGTCCACCCACGACGACGTCATCAAGCGCGGCCCGTTCCGCGGCCATCCGCTGACGGGACCGGTGCGGGTGCGGGGCGCCCGGCCGGGTGACGTGCTCGCGATCGAGATCCTCGAGGTGAAGCCGGCGGCGCCCTTCGGTTGGACGGCGATCCGGCCCGGGCGCGGCCTCCTCCCGGAGGCCGACTTCCCCAAGCCGTATCTGCAGATCTGGGACGTCTCCGACGGGAAGTTCGCCCGCAAGGGCAGCCGCATCGCGGTGCCCATCGAGGCCTTCCCCGGCGTGATGGGCACGGCGCTGCCCGAGCCGGGCGGGCACAGCACCATGCCGCCCCGGAAGAACGGCGGCAACATGGACATCAAGCAGCTCACCGCGGGCACGACGCTCGAGCTCCCGGTGTGGGTGGACGGCGCGCTGTTCAGCATCGGCGACGGCCACGCCGCGCAGGGCGACGGCGAGGTGTGCGTGACCGCGGTGGAGATGAACGCGGAGGTGACGCTGCGCTTCGACCTCAAGTCAGGGCGGGGGCTGCCCGAGCCGCGCTTCCGCACGCGCGGGCCCATCGCCACCGCGACCAACCGGGGCGCCTGGGTGGCCACCACCGCGCACGGCCCCGATCTCTTCGCGTCCGCGCAACAGGCGATTCGCTATATGATCGAGCATCTTGTGGAGGAACGGGGGCTCTCGCGGGAGGAGGCCTACATCGTGTCGAGCGTGGCGGTGGACCTCAAGATCAGCGAGATCGTGGACGCGCCGAACTGGATCGTCTCGGCCTTCCTGCCCGAAAGCATCTTCATCTGAGCGAGGACGGCATGAGCAAGGAGCTCGCAGTGGTGCATCATCGGGACCGACGGACCGACGTCCACATGCCCTATGCGCCGGGGATCGTCGTGACGCGGGGACGCTTCGTCTTTCTCTCCGGCGTCACCGCGGCGCCGGTGTATCACAGCCACCCACACCGGGACGAGGAATTCGACCTCCCCGACAACATGCGCGAGCAGGCGCGCCTGACCATGGAAAATCTCAAGAAGACACTCGAAGCTGCCGGCTGTACCTTACGTGATCTCGTGTCCGCCACCCGCTACCTCACCGCGGTGGAGGAGCAGGACGACCTCAACCGCGTGTGGGCCGACTACCTCGACGGCCACCTACCCACCACGACCACTGTGGAGGTGTCGCGCCTCGCCACCCACGCGCGCTGCAAGGTCGAGATCAGCGCGATCGCGGTGGCCGACGTATGAGCGCCCGCCAGAACTACGGATTCGAGCGCCGCCGCAAGGCCGACGCCCAGCGGGCCAAGCAGGAGGAGAAGCGTCAGCGGAAAAGCGAGCGGGAGACCTCCGGCGCGAGCGGGCCCGAGATGGGCGAGCCGGTGGACACGGCGGCGCCGCCGCCGGGCTCGTGGGAGTGGTTCTCGCCCAGCCGCGCCCGCACCGTCACCGTCGCGGAGAACACGCGCCCGCCCGCCGACGCGCCCGACGACTGGGTGCTGCTGACCGACGTCCCGCCAGGGACGCAGCTGCCGAGCTGAGACGGGGAGACGGGCGGAGTCGTCGCCGCCCTACGCCCTACTGCCCGTGGCTGAGGGGCAGCTTCGCGATGGGCCCGATGATCCCGACGAGACGGATCGCCGCGAAGACCTTGATGGCCACCCAGCCCGGGTCGAACTCGAAGCGCCCCACGCTGAACTTCGGCGAGCGGGGGTAGGCGTGGTGGTTGTTGTGCAGGCTCTCCCCGCCGGTGAACCAGGCCAGGACACGCGAGTTGTAGGCGGTGTTCATGAAATTCTGGGCGCCCCGCCAGTGCCCGAGCCCGTTGATCAGTGGGGAGAGCACGAACACGTAGAGGATGCCGTGGGCGACCATGGCGATGATGCCTGCCCAGAAGCCCAGGATCACGCAGAGGATCGAGGTGCCGAGGAAGAGGCCCGTCCAGCCCCACGAGAACACGTAGCGATCCCAGCGGTCCTCGACGAGGTCGGGGGCGAACTTCCGGACGATGTCGGGCGACATCGCCTCGCGCGCATAGTAGTAGACGTTGAAGAGTTGCACCTTCCAGAAGCCAAAGATCATCGGGCTATGGGGGTCGCCCTCGCGATCCGTGAAGGTGTGATGCTTGCGGTGCACCGCCACCCACTCCTGCCGCCGCATGCCGGTGCTGAGCCAGAGGGTGACGCGGAAGACCCAATCGAGGAGGGGGTGCACGTCGAGCGCTCGGTGGGCGAGCGCGCGGTGCAGGTACACCGTGGTGGCGAGCACCGTCGCCTGGGTGACGACGATCGCGGCGATCACGACTAAGACGGCGTGAAGGAACATGTGTCCCCTATTCGTGTAGGTACGGCTCAGTTTTCAAGTGGAAGCCGGCACGACGTGGCGCCGGGCACCCGAGGCCCGGGCAAGTATACACGAATCCGGGTCCACATCAGCCTTCTCGAGCGACCTTAGGCTAGGCTAACCGGCGTCGACCCGGTGGGGGTCCTTGAGGCGGTCCCCCGGCCGAAGGTTCAGGACGGCCTCCGGGAAGATCTCGGCCAGCCACTTCACCACGTCGTTGACCGTCACGATGCCGATCGGCCGTCCCTCCGTGTCGACCAGCGGGATGGTCCGGAAGCCGGCGGTGCTCATCCGGTTCACCGCGAAGCAGATCCGGTCCTGGGGCGAGAGCGCCTCGGGCCGGGCCGTCATGACCGCGCCCAGGCGGGTCGTCCGCGGATCGCGCCCCTCACCAATCACGCGGATCAAGACATCGCGCTCGGTGAAGATACCGACGAGACGGCCGTCGCCGTCGACCACCACCACGCCCGCCCGACGCTCGCCCACCATGCGCTCGATGGCCTCGTGGACGGTCGCCTCTGCGGTCAGCTGGATGGGCTCGCTGGGCGCCAGGAGCCGGACCGTATCATTCAGCAGGGCGCCTTCGAGCTTCTTGAAGTCGCTGTCCAGGGTTTCGGAGTACTCGTCCTCGAACTCGCTCATGGGGCACCTCAACAGAGCGGATTGTGGGAGGAGCATAGGCGGGGCCCCTGAGGGGTGTCAAGCCGCCGTAAGGCTGCCCTCAGTCGAGCACGGCCACCGCCCGGACCGGCGACCCGTCGGCCCCGTCGATGGCCAGCGGAAAGGCCATGAAGCGGCAGCGGGGCGCCCCGATCCGATGGAGATTGGTCAGGTACTCCACCACCGTGATCCCCGCGGGAAAGAAGATGTAATGGGTCGTGCACTCCTCCCGAGGCACCTTCCGCCCGGGCTCGAAGATGCCGGTCCGGACCGTGTAGTCGGGGGGATAGTCGTAACCCACGGCCTTCACCCGCTTCTGCACGAGCCAGTGGCAGGCGTCCGCGGCGGTGAAGGGGGCCTCGCGCCAGAAGCGCGGATCCTCGACGTCCACCCGTCGTGGCCAGTCCGTCCGGAGCAGGACGATGTCGCCCGCCCGGACATGGCCGCCGCGTCCCTCCAGGTCGGCGGCGGTGACGCCGGCGTTCTCGCCGAGGTGCGTGAGGTCGACGACCGCGGCGTCGCCCACCCACTGATCGAGGGGCATCTCGGCGATGTGGCGATCGCCGGGGAGGAAGTGGCGGGGCGCGTCCACGTGCGTGTAGGCGTGGCAGCCCAGCGTCATGATGGAGGACTCGAAGTTGTCGCCGTTGGCGTGCGAGGCGCGGATCTCACGGCCGACCTTCCACCGGAAGTGCGGCCGGATCGGGAACGAGAGATCGATCAGGGTGGGCATGGCACCTGGATAGGCGCGACGAGGGCCCCTGTCAAGCGGCGCGGCCGCGCAGCCGCAGGCAGAGCTGCAGCGCCGCCCGCGCCGCCGCCGTGGGGTCGTCGTCGGCGGGGAGCGCGATCGCGCGCGAGCTCCACGGCGCCCAGCGCGCGCGCGTGGCCTCGGGGTAGAGGATGACGGCGGGTGTTCCCGCCGCCGTGGCGAGATGGCTGATGCCGGAGTCGCCGCCGAGATATGCGCTCGCCTGGGCGAACACCCCGGCGAGCAGCGGTAGGTCCGGCTCGACCAGGCTCGCGCGATTGGGGGCGGCGCCCAGCGCGTCCAGCCGGGCGCCGAGGGCGCGGGTGGCCTCATGGTCGGCGGGGCCCTCGTGGAGGAGCAGCGCGCAGTCGGTTCCCCGCACGATTCCCGCGATCGCCTCCGCGAAGCGCTCGGGCGGCCAGCGCTTCCAGTCGCCGCCCGCCCCCGCGTGCACGACCAGCAAGGGGGGCCCCGCGCCCAGCGCGGCCACCGCGGCCCGGCCGCGCTCCCGCCACTCGCGCGGCACCGCGAGCGGGGCCAGCCACGCGCCCCGCGGCGCGATCGCGCGAGGCTCGGCGAGCGGCGGCCCCAGCGCGGCCAGGCCCGCGAGGAGATGCCGCCACACCGGCGTGGCGTCGTCTGCGTCGGGCACGGGCGGGGCCAGCACCGCGCGGGGCACCAGCGCCCGCAGCCGCTCCGGATAGGGCGCGGCGCGCGCGCCGAACCACGAGACCACGACGTGATAGCGGTCGAGGAGATCGGCGAGCGTGGCGGAAACGGGCGCGTCGGCGAAGAGATTGTCGAGCCCCAGGGATTCGAAGGAGAGCGCCTCGTCCACCACGCTCGTGCCGGCGAGCAGCGCCGCGAGCCGCGGCTGCGCGGCGAGGCTCACGCGCAGCCCTCCGTCGACCGTGGCGAGCGCGCGCAGCGCGGGCACCGCCTGCAGCAGATCGCCGAGCGCGCCGGGATGGATGACGAGCGCCTGGCGGACGGGTGGCGGCGCGGACGTGGCCATGCGCGCGTATGGTACCCTCGGGCCCATCGAACAAGGAGGGGTATTCATGAAATTCGCCCTGTTCAACGGGATGGGCGGCACCACCTGGAGCGAGGTGCTCGATCTCTGGCGGCACGTCGACGCGACGGGCTGGGACGCCGCCTGCGTGACCGATCACTTCATGCCCAACACGAAGGACCGCGTGGGCGACACCATGGAGTGCTGGACGACGCTGGCCGCCCTCGCCGCCGAGACGCGGCGTATCCGCGTGGGCACCATCGTATCGGGGAATACCTACCGCCATCCCGCGGTGCTGGCGAAGATGGCCGCCGGCATCGACATCATCTCCAACGGCCGGCTCATCTGCGGGATCGGCGCCGGCTGGCAGGAGAACGAGCATGAGGCCTACGGCATCCCGTTCTACACGGTGGGCGAGCGGCTGGCGCGTCTCGACGAGGCCTGCGAGGTGCTGAAGCGCCTCTGGACGGAGAAGAAGGCCACGTGGAAGGGTAAGTACTACGCGCTCGACGACGCGCCTCTCGAGCCCAAGCCGGTGCAGCGACCGTATCCCGAGCTGATGGTGGGGGGCGGCGGCGAGAAGGTGACGCTCAAGATCGCCGCCAAGCACGCCGATCACTGGAACGTGTGGGGCGGCCCGGCGACGCTGGCGGCCAAGGGGAAGATCCTCGAGGGGCACTGCGCGGCGGTGGGCCGCAACCCGAAGGAGATCCTGCGCTCGGCAGTGATGGTGCTCGCGCTGTCCGACGATGGCGCCGAGGTCGAGAAGCTGAAGAAGGCCTACATGGCGCGCATGGGCGCCGACGCGCAGAAGGCGGAGGACACCGTGCTGGGCGGCAGCGTGGCCCAGATCCAGGACAAGCTCGGGAAGCTCCGCGCCGCCGGCGTCGGCATGCTCTTCATCCCTTCCTTCTTCCTCCCCGGGGACAAGAAGAAGACGCTCGACCGCTTCATCACCCAGGTCGCCCCCGCCCTGCGTTAGCGGGCGATGCTCCGCCAGTGGGTCGCGATCTCGCCCAGGGGCGCGATCCACACGCGCGGCGTGTGGCGCACGTGGTCGATCAGCTCGCGGAGACAGGCCAGCCGCGAGGGGCGGCCGATGATCTGCGGGTGGAAGGTGAAGTTGGTCATGCCGTGGGTCTCGGCGATGCCCCCGAACTCGGTCAGCCAGCCCTGCAGCACCGGCCCAGGCGCCTGGATACTGCGCTGCCCGGTGAACATGAAGTAGGGCGCGTCGTCGAGCACCCACGACACGGGAATCTCCACGAGGGCGCGTCCCTCGATGGGCGGGTGCAGGTACGGACGCAGCCGGTCCATGAAGTTTGACGAGTAGTCGAAGCCGTGCTTGACGAGCAGCCCGAGCGTGCTCGGCGAGACCTGCCAGGCCGGCGCCCGGTACCCCAGCGGCCGCCGGCCCGTCAGCGCGGTCAGCACCTCCACGCTCTTCACCAGGATCTGCTCCTCGCGCTCGGGGGGCAGATCGCTCACCCGCTCGTGCTCGTCGCCGTGGCACCCCACCTCGTGCCCATCCGCCACGATGGCCCTCACCGTGTCCGGGTAGTGGGAGGCGACCCAGGCGGGGATGAAGAACGACGCCCGGATCGACGCGGCGTGTAGCGCGTCCAGGATCAGGGGCACCGCCTCGAGCGGGCCGTAGCGGCCCTGGGACAGCGCGACCGGCTCGTTGACGCCCCGCGCCATCCACAGCGTCTCGGCGTCGAGGTCAAACGTAAATGCGCATGCCGACAGTGTATTTTTGGGCCACGGAGAGGGCGGTAGAGGCATCGCGCGCGCTGATTGTACTATGGAGAGGATGGCCGCCGACGCCCGCACGACCGAACGCATCCGTCGGCTCGAGGACAGTATCGGCCGCGCGCTCGTGGGCAAGCCGGACGTGGTCCGGCTGGCCGTGGTGGGCCTGCTCGCTCGCGGTCACCTGCTGATCGAGGACGTGCCGGGGGTGGGGAAGACCACCCTGGGCGCCGCCCTCGCCCGCTCCATCGGCGGGGGGTTCCAGCGCATCCAGTTCACGTCCGACATGCTCCCGTCCGACGTGATCGGCATCACCGTGTATCAGCCCGAGCGCGGCGACTTCGCCTTCAAGCCGGGGCCGCTCTTCACCAACATCGTGCTCGCGGACGAGATCAACCGCACCACCCCCAAAACTCAGTCCAGCCTGCTCGAGGCGATGAACGAGGCGCAGGTCTCGCTCGACCATACCACCCACGCGCTGCCGCGGCCCTTCATGGTGCTCGCCACCCAGAACCCGCGCGAGTACGAGGGCACGTTTCCGCTGCCCGAGTCCCAGCTCGACCGCTTCCTCCTCCGGATCCGGATCGGCTATCCGGAGGCCCTCGACGAGAAGCTCATCCTGCGGGGCGGCGGGGGGGGCCTCGTCGAGCGGCTCGATCCGGTGCTGAGCGTGGGCGAGGTGCTCGCGCTCCAGGACGAGGCGGAGCGCGTGCGCGCGGATGAGTCCGTGCTCGACTACCTGATGGCGCTCGTGACGGCGACGCGCTCGACCGCGCTCCTGTCCCTGGGCGTGAGCCCGCGCGGCTCGATCGCGCTGCTCCGCGCCGCACGGGCCCGCGCTCTCGTCGATGGGCGTGACTTCCTCTTGCCCGACGACGTGAAGAGCCTCGCGGTGCCGGCGCTCGCCCATCGCGTGCTCACGCGGGGCGCGGGCGGCACGTCGGGCGGGGGCATGGACGCGGAGGCCATCATCCGCACGCTCGTCCAGGACGTGCCCGTCCCGCGCTGAAGGCGAGGCCCATGCGCGTGTTCCACTGGATCAGCCGGATCTGGCGTCCTCGGCGCACGATCTGGCCGACGCGCGACGGCTGGTGGAGCCTCTTCGCCGCGGTAGGGCTGGGCGTGGCCGCGGTCAACACCGGCAACAACCTCCTCTATCTGCTCTCGGCGATGCTCCTCGCCCTCGTCGTCGTGTCGGGCATCCTCTCCGAGGCAGTGATCCGGCGGCTGCGTCTGGCGCCGGCGCTCCCCGACGAGATCCACGCGCGGCAGCCTACGCTACTCGGGATCACCCTCCGCAACATCAAGCGGTGGACGCCGTCCTACTCGATCACGGTCGAGGTCCACGACGCGGGCGGCCCCCGGCGCTTCATTTACGTGCCCCGCATCGCCCCCGGCGAGTCGCGCCTCGTGACCTGGGAGGCGACCTTGCCGCGGCGCGGCCGCCAGCGGCTGGGCGGCGTGCGCGTGACCACGCGCTTCCCCTTCGGCATCTTCCTCAAGGCGAGCCAGCTCGCGCTGCAGGAGGAGGTGCTGGTCTATCCCGCGCTCGATCCCGTGCCTTCCGCGCGGCTCGGGGAGCTGGGCGGTAGCGGCGCGACACACACGCGCCGCCGTGGCCGGGGGGTCGATCTCCACAACCTCCGTGATTACCGTCCCGGCGACGACCCGCGGCTCATCCACTGGAAGTCGACGGCGAAGGCGGGCGCCCTCACCGTGCGCGAGCTGGAGGCCGAGACGACGCTGGACACGCGCATCGCGCTGGTCGGCGCCCCGCGGGCGGGGGAGCGCCTCGAGGCCGGGATCACGGAGGCAGCCTCGCTCGCGGCGCACCTGTTGCGCGCGGGGGCCCAGGTGGAGGTGACGGGCCCGGGTCTTCACGTGCCGCTGGGACGCGGACCGGCCCAGCGCCACGCCGTGCTCACCGCGCTTGCGCTGTGGGACCCGGATGCGCCGAGGCGCGCGCGGGCGGGGCGCGTGGAGGGAGCCCGGGGCGCGGGACTGCGCGAGATTCGCGTGAGCGTGGGCTAGCGGCGAGGGACCCGTCGGCAGCTGGGTCATTCGCCCGGCGGCCGTGCGCCCTTGACAGGATTGAGGGTCGGCGCTATTGCTCCGGGGACCGACGTGCACCCCCGACCCACGGCCAAGGAGGCCCGCATGTTCCCGTACGTGAAGCAGGTCGGCATTTCCACGCGACTCCTCGGCTCGCGCGCCCAGTAGCCCGCTCGTGCCTCTCGATCCGCGCGCGCTCGCATCGCTTCGCTGGCGCTGCGCCGGCCCGCACCGCGGCGGTCGCGTGGTGGCGGTGGCCGGCGACCCCAGCGTCCCGTCCACCTTCTACTTCGGCGGCTGCGCCGGCGGGGTGTGGAAGACCACCGACGGCGGCGTCTACTGGGAGAACGTCTCCGACGGCTTCTTCGAGACGGCGGCGATCGGCGCCCTCGCGGTGGCGCCCTCCGCGCCCAATGTGATCTACGCGGGGACCGGCGAGGCGTGCATCCGCGGCAACGTCTCCCACGGGGACGGCGTCTATCGCTCCGACGACGGCGGCCGCACCTGGCGCAACCTCGGCCTCAAGGACACGCGCCACATCGGCCGCGTCCGCGTGCACCCGACCGACCCCGACACCGTGTACGTGGCCGCGCTGGGCCACGCCTGGGGCCCCAATCGCGAGCGCGGGGTGTTCCGCTCCCGCGACGCGGGCGTGTCGTGGCAGCCGGTGCTCTTCAAGGGCGAGCGGGCGGGCGCGGTCGATCTATCGCTCGATCCCCGCAACCCGCGCGTGCTGCTGGCCGCGGTGTGGCAAGCCCAGCGCTTTCCGTGGGGGATGTCGAGCGGCGGACCCGAATCGGGCCTCTGGCGGTCCACCGACGGGGGCGACAGCTGGACCGACATCAGCCGGAATCCCGGCCTGCCGCGGGGCGTGCTCGGGCGCATCGGGGTGGCGATCTCCCCCGCCGACGGCCGTCGCATGTACGCGGTGGTGGAGGCGGAGGACGGCGCGCTCTTCCGCTCGAACGATGGCGGTGAGACCTGGGAGCGCGGCAGCGAGGAGCCGGGCCTGCGCGGCCGGCCCTGGTACTACATGCATGTAGTCCCCGATCCGAGCGACGCCGACACCCTGTGGGTGATGGACTACTCCCTGTGGAAGTCCATCGACGGCGGCAAGAGCTTCGCGGAGGTGGCGACGCCGCACGGTGACAACCACGACCTCTGGATCGATCCGCGCGACTCCCGCCGCATGATCGAGGGCAACGACGGGGGCGCCTGCGTGTCGTTCAACGGCGGCCAGTCGTGGTCGTCCATCTACAATCAGCCGACGGCCCAGTTCTACCACGTGTGCGCGGACGATCAGCGGCCCTACCGCATCTACGGCTCGCAGCAAGACAACTGGGCCATCAGCGTGCCGAGCCAGTCCCATCGCGGCGCCATCACCGCCATCGACTGGGTGCAGCCGGGCGGGGGCGAGAGCGGCTACATCGCGGTGAAGCCGGGCGACCCGAGCATCGTGGTGGGCGGGGCCATCGGGAGCGGCCCGGGCATGGGCCGGATGATCCACTACGATCACCGCACGGGGCAGGAGCGCATCATCAGCGTGTGGCCCGAGGGCTACGGCATGGGCACGCCGCCCAGTGAACATCGTTACCGCTTCCAGTGGACGTTTCCCATCTTCTATTCGCGCTGGAATCCACGTGAGCTCTGGATCGCCGGCAACGTCATCTTCCGCTCCACCGACGAGGGGCACACGTGGGAGATTGTCAGCAAGGATCTCACGCGCAATGACACCAGCAAGATGGGCCCCTCGGGCGGCCCCATCACCCGCGACAACACTGGCGCGGAGGTCTACGGCACGATCTTCGCCCTCGTCGAATCGCCGCACGAGCGCGACGTGCTGTGGGCCGGCACCGACGACGGCCTCGTGCACCTCTCACGGGATCGCGGCCGCACCTGGCAGGCGGTGACCCCGCCCGAGCTGCCCGAGTGGGCCCTCATCAGCGTCATCGAGCCGTCGCCGCACGACGCCGCCACCTGCTACGTGGCGGCCACGCGCTACAAGCATGACGACAGGCGGCCGTATCTCTTCAAGACCGCGGATCACGGGCGGACGTGGACGCGCGTGGACGCGGGCCTGCCCGACGGGGAGTTCACGCGCGTGATCCGAGAGGACCCCGCCCGCCGCGGCCTCCTCTACTGCGGCACGGAGTCGGGCGTGTGGGTATCGCTGGACGACGGCCGCGCCTGGACCCGGCTCCGCGCGAACCTGCCGGTGGCTCCCGTGCACGATCTCATCGTGAAGGATGGCGATCTCGTGGTCGCCACTCACGGTCGCTCCTTCTGGATCCTCGACGACCTCTCGCCTCTCCATCAGATGGCGGATGCCGTGACCTCGGCCGACGCCCATCTCTTCACCCCGCGGCGCACCATCCGCTGGCGTGCGTA
>Ga0075423_10004902_pt1 | contig 12448 bp, 11 predicted proteins | sample SoiMethybrSBSTD2_FD_80114 | JGI IMG/M metagenome (GOLD analysis project Ga0075423, IMG submission 80114) | Bulk soil microbial communities from a Populus tree surrounding site in Tennessee, USA - Soil MetaG P. TD hybrid SBSTD2 | ecosystem: Environmental > Terrestrial > Soil > Tree plantation...
AGACCCGGGATCCCGGGCAGCGACCACTTCTTGTAGACGCGGATCTTGGGCTCGGGGCCCGCGCCTGCGCCCTCGACGCGCCCGACCGCGTTCTCCCACGATTCGCCCGGCGCGTGCTGCTGGGGATCCGCGTACTGCGTCGCGTCTCCGCGCGGGCGCGCCGGGCCCTCGTGCAGGATCGGCGTGGCGTCGATGCCAGCCGGAGAACCCGCGCCCTCCGGCTGCCCCGTGGCGGTCAGCCACTCGGGGCGGTCGGGGCGCGGATGGGCGCCGCGCTCGAGGCGGCGGGTGGGGGCGAATCCCTCGATTTGGTCGTCGCGATGCGGTTGAGCCACGGGGACCTCCGGACTGTGCGGCCGGGTATAGATATCGGCAGGTTCGCCCGCGGTGTTGAGCCCATCCTGAGCCGCGCTCCCAGGGGCTCAGCGGAGGTCGTGCTGCTTGATCTTGCGGTAGAGGGTGCGCAGGCCGATGCCGAGCATGGCGGCGGCCCGCTGCTTGTCGTGGCCCGTGTAGCGGAGGGTGGCCGCGATGAGCTGGCGCTCGGCCTCTTCGACCGTCATCCCCACCGCCAGCTCGAGGCGCGGCGCGGCCATCGCCGTTGCGCGCAGCGGCTCCGGCAGGTCCGAGAGATCGAGCGCGCGCCGCCCGCGCGCCAGCACCACCATGCCCTCGACCACGTTCTCGAGCTCGCGCACGTTTCCCGGCCACGCGTAGGCCGCGAGCCGGTCGAGCGCGCCGCGCGTGATCCCGGTCACGCGGCGGGCGTGCTCGCGGTTGAATTCGCGCAGGAAGCTCTCGACCAGGAGCGGGATGTCCTCGGGCCGCTCGCGCAGCGGCGGCATCCGCACCCGCACGCCCCCGAGCCGGAAGTAGAGCTCCTCGCGAAAGCGACCCGCCGCGACGTCCGCCGACAGGTCGCGCTGGGTCCCGGCGATGAGCCGCACGTCGGACTTGAGCATCTCGGTTCCGCCGGCACGCTCGAACACGCGCTCCTGGATCGCGCGCAGCAGCTTGACCTGCACCGCCGGCGGCGCCTCGCCGATCTCGTCGAGGTAGAGCGTGCCGCCCCCCGCGCTCTCGAATCGCCCGCGCGGCGCCGGGTCCGCTTCGCCCTCGCTTCCGAACAGCTCGCTCTCGACCCCCTCCGCGACCAGCGACCCGAGCCGCACCCGCACGAACGGAGCGTCCTGGCGCGGCCCATCCTCGTGGATCGCCCGGGCCACGAGTCCCTTGCCGGTCCCGGGCTCCCCCTCGATCAGCACGGTCGCGCGCGTGGTCGCGACGTGGCGGGCCTGCTCGATCACGCGCGCGATCGCGCGCGAGTGCCCGATCAGGCGCTCGAAGCCGCGGCGATCGTCGCGGCGTGCATGCGGCTTGCGAATCGGGTCGCGGGCCATCCGGTCTCGGAAGGGCTAGCGCCGCGCGGTGAGGCGCAGCACGTCCTGGCTCGCGGCCGCGAGCTCGTCGAGCGAGCGCACGTCGTTCTCCCAGCGCCGCACCAGCTGGAGGAACAGATGCGCGGTGGTGAGCGCGTCGCCCAGCGCGCGGTGCGCGGGCTGGGGCGGCAGCCCGAAGCGCGCCGCCAGCGCGCCCAGCGAGTTGCCGCCGCCCTCGTACAGGCCGCGGGCGAGCCCGAGCGTATCCACCACCGGATTGTGCAGCGGTGCCTGCCCGCTCCGGCACATCAGATCGCGCAGGAACGGCAGATCGAATGGCGCGTTGTGGAAGACCAGCGGCAGGCCGCCGCACGTGCAGCGCAACCGCCCGGCGATCGCCTCGGGCTCTGGCGCGTCGGCCACCATCTCGTCGGTGATGCCGTGGACCCGCACCGCGTCGGGCGGAATCGGCCGGCCGGGATGCACGAGGCTCGACCAGGTCGCGCCGATCTCCCCGTTCTCGAGCACGACGCTCGCGACCTCGACCAGCGCGGCGCCTTGGCTCGGGCTCATGCCGGTGGTCTCGGTGTCGAGCGCGACCAGCCGCGTCCCGCTCAGCAGCCCCACGCTCGCTCGCGGCGCTACGGCTTGATCGGGCCCGCGGCCGCGCTCTTCTCGAACTCTTCCCAGCTCACGCCGCGCCCGATGTGATCTTCGCCGATGTACTGCAGCATGACCTTGAAGCGGTCGGCGGGAACATAGCCCGGGACATTCGCGATGTGATCGCCGTTGGGCTTGAGGAAGATCGTGGTCGGATAGCCGCTCACCCGCAGCTGCTGCGCCAGCGCGCGCGACGTGATCGTGCGCCCGGCGTAGTACGCCTCGTCCGTGGACTCGGCGTTGAGCTTCACCAGGATGAAGTGCTGGTTCAGGTAGCCGCGCACGTCGTCGCGCGCGTAGACGTCGCGGTCCATGCGCTTGCACCAGCCGCACCAGTCGGTATAGACGTCGACCAGGATCGGGCGCTTGGTGATGGACGCCTCCGAGATCCCCTGGTTCCAGTTGAGCCAGCCGAGCGGCGCCGGCCCGCCGGCCGATGCCGCCTGGGGCCACAGGGGGAGCGTGAGCAGGAGGAGCGTCCAGGTGAGTTTCATGCAGGAACCTCTGTGAGGCGGCCAAGGGGAGCATGGACCGCGGCTCGGGTCGATCCAAGAGTTTAGATGCATCGAAGGGAATCGGCAACGCGGCCTTAGCACCCAGTGGGGGAAAAACCGCACCCTCAACCGGCCCGGCCGCCGCGCTCCGCCCCCGGCCCAAGCGCCGCCCGTCACCCGTACACGGTGTGCCGCAGCGTCTTCTCCACCTGCATGGGATCGAACCACACGCCGCACAGGCGCGAGTTGCCGAACTGCCCGGGATTCACCGCCACCGTGCGCCCGACCGCGTCGCGGTACGAGGACGAGACGCGCGGCGATTCGTGGATGTGTCCCGAGAGCACGAGCGGCGGCTGGTGACGGTCCACGAAACGCCGGATCGCGCGCGAGCCGACATGGGCGCGCGCGCCGATCATGTCGCAGCGCGTCTCGCGTGGCGGCGAGTGCAGCACGAACACCGTGTCCGCGGGCGGCGTGCGGGCGGCGAGCGCATCGAGCGCGTCGGCAATGGTCGGGCTCCTGCGCGCGGGATCGAAGCGGTGCGGCGCCAGCTCGCCGCCGCGGCTCACGAAGCCTTCGAGCCGCGCGGGGCTCTCCGCTTCGCCGTCGTCCCAGCGCTCCCAGTCCTTGAGCCCGAACGGCGTGATCGGCACCCACGAGAGCCCCGCCACGCGCACGCCGTCGAGCTCCAGCACGCGGTCGTGGAGCACGCGCCACAGCTCGCCGTCGTGGCGCGCGAGCACGTCGTCGTTCGCGGCCCAGTCGTCGTTCCCCATCATCAGGAGCAGGTCGAGCGCAGGCGAGGCCTCGCGGAGGCGGCGCGCGAACTCGACGAGGAAGCCCTCGAGGAACAGCCGCTGCCGCTGGAGCCCGTCCGCGCCGCCGGCGTGCGGGCAGAGGTCGCCGCCGATCACGACCGCGCGCGGGTGATGGGCGGCGGCGGTGGCGAGGAGCTGCTCGTAGAGCGCGGTTTGACCGTGCAGGTCGGAGGTGAACAGCCACTCGGACACGAAGCGACTCCCGCGGGCTCGACAAAGGCATGACGAACGGTGCAGATTCGAATCTATCCGAGTGCTTCGGCGCGCGTCCACCGAGTCAGAAACCGCTTGACCGACGGTGGAGCCGCTCCGGATAATTTCGGGTCTGTCCACCCACCCGCTGGTTGCTCCTACGCTCCCGAAAGGATTCGCATGACCCGCCTGCGCTTCGCGCTGGTGCTTGCAGCGCTTGCCGCCTCCACGATCGCCGCGCCCTACGCGCACGCGAAGACGGTCTCGAAGAACCTGCTCCGGAACCCGGGCTTCGAGCAGCCGCTCCCCGATCACGAGTGGATGCCGGCCGGCTGGGACACGTCGATCTCGGGGCTGCCCACGGTGTTCTTCGGACGCGACACGCTGCTCGCGTACAAGGGCTCGTACTCGATCAGCCTCGCCAACCTGAGCGTGCTGTTCCCGATGGGGCACAACTGGAGCCAGGCCCTGCTGGTGGACTCGACGTCGGTCGGGCGGAAGATGTGGGGCAAGGACCTGGTGTTCTCGGTGTGGACGCGCAGCATCGGGATCGAGGGCCGCGCCTACATCTTGCTCCAGGCCTACCGCGACACCATCTCCAAGATGTCGCTGGTGTGGGGCGTGGACCGCGACGCCGCGCAACGCCGGCTCAACATCAAGCCGGTGGACGACCCGCTGCTCGACTTCGGCTGGAAGCGTCAGTTCTTCAGCGAGAACGAGACCGGGTGGGTGCGGCGCGAGGTGCGGGTCTACTGCCCGCCGACCGTGAACGTGCTCTTCGTGCGGCTCGGCCTGCAGGGCACGGGGCAGGTGATGTTCGACGAAGCCTCGCTCACCGTGGAGGATCCGCTGCCGGCGAAGGCGCCGGGCCCGGGCGAGAACCTGCTCGCGGAGCCGGGATTCGAAGGCGAAGGCAACGCGTGGGAGTTCTCGATGCCGGCCTACCGCGGCATGCGCATCGAGGTGGACACCACCGTGGCCCATTCGGGCAAGCACTCGGTGCGCTGCGAGAGCGGCGAGGGCGAGTACGTGATCGCGCGCTCGGGCGCGTGCCAGGTGATCTGCAACCGCGCGCTCCAGGGCAAGCGCTTGCGGCTCACCGCTTGGTGCAAGACCGACTCGCTCAAGGGCACGGCCTACACGAAGATCTACTGTCACACCCTGCGCGGCATGTACCAGGTGCCGCAGGGCGAGCAGTTCGGCGCCACCACCGACTGGACCAAGACCACGCTCGAGATGGACGTGCCGACCGACACGTACGCGATCTGGGCGTGGTGCGCATGGGACGCGCCGGTGCCGGGCCTGGTCTACTGGGACGACTGCTCGCTCGAGGTCATCGGCACTTCGGAAGGGCTGATGGACCCGCCCAAGCCCAAGCGGCGCTAGGCGGCGGGCGTTCGGGCTTAGGCGCGCCGGCCGCGGCCGGAACGCTGCCCCTTGACAGGCCCGGCGCACCGCCGGAAACTATGGGTAGCGGCTGGGCAGAAAGACTCCTTGGCAGGGAGCTTTCGTTCCGAATCCAAGATCGCGTTCGCTGCACGCGGTCTGCCTGAACGCGTCAACTGCGTGCTTCACGAGCGAGGTGAGCCGCAGGGAAGCGCGGTTAGGGCCAAGTGGTGAAGGAGCCGCAATGTGCGCGCGTCACCCGCCCGAGGTGACACCCTCAACGCGCACGAAGGGACGGATCCCCTCCCTCCGTAATTCGAGCGCGGAGCCGTGCCTTATGGGACGGCTCAATCCAGCTTCTGGCTGCGCAGGAACCACCAGGTCGCGGCCGCCGTCGCCAGCAGCAGCCCGAGCGCGTACCACTCGCCCCACGGCCACTTGAACTCCGGCAGCTCGAAATTCATGCCGTAGTAGCTGGTCACGACCGTGAGCGGCAGCCCGACCGTGGCGATCACGGTGAGGCGCTTGATCACCACGTTGAGCCGGTTCGAGACCATCGAGACGTGGAGCTCGAGCAGCGAAGAGGTCTCGTCGCGGAACGAATCGAGCAGGTCGCTCATCCGCGCCAGCCGGTCGTAGACGTCGCGCAGGTAGGGCCGCAGCTCCGCCGGCACCGCGCGGAACTCGTCGCGCGTGAGCGCGAGCACCGTGTCGCGCTCCGGGCCCATGATGCGGCGCAGCGCCGACATCCCGCGCTTGAGCCGCACCACCCGCATCGGCACCCGCCGCTGCCCGGGATGAAAGAGCTGCTCCTCGAGCTGGTCCACGTCGTCCGCGATCTTGTCCATGATCGGCAGGTAGAGATCCACCAGCAGGTCGAGGATGAAGTGCAGCAGCGGACCGGGACCACGGCTCAACAGCTCGGGGCGGCGCGGCAGCACGTCGTGCGCGGCCGCGATCGAGCGCGTGGTGCCGTCGTGGTAGGTGACGAGGAAGCGCTCGCCCAGCACGATGTCGATCTCGCGCAGCTGCGGCCGGTCCTGGTCCCAGCGCGCCGAGTGGACCACCAGGTAGAGATAGTCGCCGAAGTTGTCCACCTTGGGGCGGTTGATCTCCATCACCATGTCCTCGAGCACCAGCGGGTGGATGCCGAGCGGCTCCAGGGTGCTTCGCGCGGAGGCTTCGTCCTCGCAGTCGAGGTCGATCCATGCGTACCCGCCGCGCCCGAGCGCGGCCAGCGCATCGGCCGGCTCCGCGGCGCGCACCCCGTCCGCGTCCGCCAGCCACGCGCGGATCATGCCGGGCGGTCCTGGCGCGCCGGGGCGGCGAGCGCGAGTGCCACGCGGCAGGTGGTGGCGTGGATCGCGACCGTGTCCTCGATCCGGCGCGCGTAGCCGCCGCCCAGCGTCACGACCACGGGAATCCCGCGGCGCGCGCAGCCTTCGAGCACCCGGCGGTCGCGCGCTTCGAGCCCCGCGAGCGTCAGGGCGAGGCCGCCCAGCTGGTCCTCGAGGTACGGATCCGCGCCCGCCTGGTAGAGCACGATCTCCGGGCCGAAGCTCCACACTCGATCGAGCGCGGGATCCAGGCGGCGGAGGTACTCCTCGTCGCCGGTGCGGTCGTCGAGCCCGATGTCGAGCGTGCTCGGCGGTTTCGGCACCGGGTAGTTCAGCTCCTGGTGGATCGAGAGCGTGAACACCGAATCGTCCCCGTGGAACACCAGCGCCGTGCCGTTGCCCTGGTGGACGTCGAGGTCCACGACCGCCGCACGCCGGATCCGGCCCTCGTGCTGGAGCACGCGCACGGCGACCGCGAGATCGTTGATGTAGCAGAAGCCCTCGGCGTGGTCCGCGGAGGCGTGATGGAAGCCGCCGCCGAGGTTGATGCCGCAGCCGCGCTCGAGCGCGCCGCGCGCGGCGAGCGTCGTGCCGCCCGCCGCGAGCGCATATGCGTGCACGATCTCCGCGGTGAGCGGCAGCTCCGACATGCGCGTGCGGTGGGTCCAGCGCAGCGCGTCGAGGTCGTCGAGGTAGGCGGCGCTGTGGACCCGCAGCAGGTCCGCGCGCGGGGCCGGGCCCGGCGCCAGGACGTCGCCCGCCTCGATCTCGCGGCCGCTCACCAGCAGCGCCCGCACGCGCGCGAACTTTTCGACCGGAAAAACGTGGGGCCCGATGTCGCAGAAGTAGTGCGGGGAGTGAACCACGACCGCCGTGCTGGGCATGCTACGAATGTGCCACCTTCCACGGGGTGCGGCAAAAGGCCGGCATGCCTTAGAATCATTTGCCTGCCATGCCCGTGCACACCCCGGACTTCTCCGCCGCCTTCGCCGGTCTCGAGCGCGCGCTCGTGCGCCGCCGCATCGCCGCGGTCGAGCCCGTGCTGCGCCTGGAGATCGCGGCGCTCGCCGCGTTCCTGGCGGCCGCCCTGTTCTGGCGAATGCGTCTCCGCCTCGGCTCGATCGCCTTCGCGCACGGCCCGTGGGCGGCGACCGGCGAAGCCGCGGCGGCGCTCGGGGCTTGCGCGCTCCTGGGCGGCGCGCTCGCCGGCGCGCGTCACGTGATGACGCTCGCGCCCGGCGCCGCGGGCCCGCCGTGGCTCGCGCTGCCGATCCCCGCCGCCCAGGTGCACCGCCACCTCGCGCGCGCATCGCGCCTGCTCGCGCTCCTGGCCGCGCTCCCCGCGCTGTCCGTGCTCGCGGCCGCCCTGGGGATCGTGCCGTGGCTGGCATTCGGAGCGCTCGCCGCCGGATTCTGCGTGCTGCTCGATCTCGCGGCCCGCCTGGGCTGCCGCGCCGCATTCGGCATCGCGCGGAGCCGCGCGGAGCCGCTCGCCGGATGCGACGCGTGGACGCGCGTGCTGGCGGCCGCGGCCCGACCGCTCTCCTCGGGCCGGCTCGCGGCGGCGCGCTGGCGCCGCGAGGGTGCGCTCCCGGCCTTCCTGCGCAAGGACCTGCTGGTCACGCGGCGCCCGGGGCCTGCGCGCGGACGCCTCGCTCAGCCGCTCGTGTTCGGCGCGCTCTCGGTGCTGGTCTGGTTCGTGCCGATCGCGCCCGGAGCCGTCACGACCGTCGCGATCGGGCTCGTGCTGCTTGCAGCGGCCGGGCTCGCTTCGTGGATCGTGGCGCTCGCCGCGAGCGATCCGTTCCCCGTGGTCAAGGCGCTGCCGGTCGGCGTGGGCGTGGTGTGGGGCGCGCGCGTCGCGTGGGCGGCGCTCGGCGCTGTCGCGCTCGCGGCCGGCCAGGCCGTGGGCGCGGGGTTCGCTCCGCCGCCCGCGGCCGATGCCCCGGTCGCGGGCGCTGCGCTCGCCGCCTTCGCGGTCGCCGTGCTCGGCGCGAACTACGCGATCACGCTCTTTCCGCGCGCCGATCACGCCGAGCGCATCCTCGGCATCGCGCTCGCGATCGCGCTCGCCGCGAGCCTGATGTTCTACTTCGTGGGCTGGGCGGTGCTGCTCGTGGCGCTGCTCCATTCCGCGCGCCGCCTGCCGCGCTGGCCGCTGCAGGAGGAGGCGTGACGCTCCGCATCCACGGCCTGCGCCGCCGCTTCGGCGCCGTGGTCGCGCTCGACGGCGTGACGCTCGAGGTGAAGCCGGGCGAGATCGTCGGGCTGCTGGGGCCGAACGGGGCAGGCAAGAGCACTTTGATGCGCGCCGCCGCCGGGCTCCAGCCGCCCGACTTAGGCCAGGTGCACGTGGAGGACGTGGATCTCTGGCGCGAGCCGATCGCCGCCAAGCGCCGGCTGGGGTTCGCCTCCGAGCACCCATCTTTCTACGAGGAGTTGTCGGCCGACCAGTACCTGGCGTTCCTGGCCGCGGTGCGCGGGCTCGAGCCTAAAGCCGCAGCGGCGCGGGCCGGCGAGCTGGTCGAACGACTCGGGCTTAAGGGCCGGACCGACGAGCCGGTACGAGGCTTCTCGAACGGCATGCGCAAGAAGCTCTCGTTCATGGCCGCGATCCTCCACCGCCCCTCCGTGCTGCTGTGCGACGAGGCGCTGGAAGGATTCGACGCGCCCGCCGCGCTCTACGCGCGCGAGACGCTGCGCGCGCTGGCGTCCGGCGGCACGGCCGTGCTGTTCTCGAGCCACGTGACCGAGGCGGTCGAGCGGCTGTGCGACCGCGTCATCGTGCTCCACCGTGGGCGCGTGGTGCACACGCTCGCGCGCGCGGAGTGGGGTCTCGAAGCACCCGGTCTCAGCGCGCTCGAGCGTGCGTTCCTGGAGTTGATCCGATCCCCTGCAGCGGAGGTTCCCGCGTGATTCGAACTGCGTCCCGTACCCTCGTGCCCGCGCCCGGCCTGGGCGCATGGCCCTTCGGTTTCCTCCTGTGCGCCGCCCTGCTCGCGCTCCCGCACGCCGCCCGTGCAGTCGCGCCGTCCCGCTCGCAGCTGCTGCTCACGCTGTGTCCTTCGCGCACCTCGCTGCGCGCGAGCCTGCTCACGTACGCCGACAGCATCCAGGGCAAGCAGCCGGTGCTGGCGGGCGAGGCGCTCACCTACGCCGCCCAGAGCTACGACCGGGCGTCGCTGCGCGACAGCGCCATCGCGTGCTTTCAGCGCGCGCTCACGGCGCGCGGCGGCGACGACGAGCGGCTGGGGCTGGCGGATGACCTGCTGTTCCGCCACAACGAAGGCGATCTCGAGGCGGCGATCGGGATCCTCGAGCCGGCCCTCGATCCCAGCAGCGGGCTGACCATGGCGCCCGATGCGGTTCAGGCGCGGTTGGCGTGGGCGAAGCTGCTCGCCGGCGACACGCAGCGCGCCTACCAGCTGTTCAAGGGGATCGAGCCGGAGCTCGCCCTCGATCCGATCTGGGGCTACCGCATGGCGCGAGCGTTCGTCGCGGCCGACGATCCCAAGCGCGCGCTCAACGCGCTCCAGCCGCTCGCGGTCGGCTCGCGCGCGCAAGACGAGGAGGTCATGAAGCTCGCCGTCGAGGCGTTCGGGCGCTTCGGCGACAAGCGGCGCCTGGAGTCCGGCGTCCAGCGCGAGATCGATGAGCGCGACAAGTCGGAGAACACGCTGATCCATGCCCTGGGCGGCCGCCGCGTGCGCTTCAGCGCCGCGGACGGCTACGCGCTCGGCGGCGTGGTGGCGGCAGCGGACGAGAAGCTGAGGCGCGCGGTGGTGGTGGTGGTGGCGCCCGGCGACACGCTCGAGTCCTACGACAGCCTGACGGTCGCCCTGTCGCGCGCAGGCTGGGCGGTGTTGCTCATGCAGATCCGCGGCTCGGGCTGGTCGGCCGCGCCCTCGTGCCCGTTCCATGAAGCGTGGGTGGGACGCGAGGACGCGATGCAGCGGGCGTGCGCGCACGACGTGCGCGAGGCCATGCGCGCCCTCACGCTGGCGGCGAAAGTCGACACCACGCGCTACCTGGTGGCCGGCATCGGCGCCACCGCCCCGATCGCGGTCGAGGCCGCGCGGCTCGACGACCGCGTCCCCGCCCTGCTGCTGCTGAGCCCGCAGCCGGCCCTGGTCGATCGCGGCTCGATGCGCGAGAGCATCCGCCGGCTCCACCGCCCGGTCTACTTCTCGAGCGCGCCCGAGGACTTCCTGCAGTTCGAGACCACGGATGCGCTCTACCAGGCGGGCGACCGGCCGAACTCGCGCGTCGCCGACGTGAACGCAGCCGGCAGCGGCGCCCGGCCCTTCCGCCGCGACTCCCCGGCCGTGAAGCGGCTGGTCGCGTGGCTGAACGAGACCATGCCCGCCAAGTCCGGCGGAGCGAGCGCCGGCAAGGCGGTCAAGCGCTGATCCCGAGGCGCTAAGACCCCGGGCGGCGCGTGCGACGCGCGGGCCTGAGGGCCGTCCGGCTCAGCGGCGCGCGCGCCGTCTCGGTGGACGCGTGCGCGCGAGCGAGAAGGACAGGCTCTCGAACTCCATCGCCATGTCCACCGTGCGCAGCGCGACGTGCGCGGGGACGAACAGCTTGCGCGGCGCGAAGTTGAGGATCCCGCGCGCGCCGGCCGCCACCAGCAGGTCCGCGACCTCCTGAGCCGCGCTCACTGGCGTGGCGATCACCCCGATCTCGATCGGCTCGCGCGCGAAGGCGGCGGGCAGCGTCGCGACATCCTGCACCACCAGCGCGCCGAGCCGTGCCCCGATGCGCGCCGGCTCACGGTCGAACACCGCGACCACGTCGAAGCCCTGCTTCTCGAATCCGCGGTAGGCGAGCAGCGCCGCGCCCACGTTGCCGGCGCCGACCACCACCACCTTCCAGCGGCGCTCGAGCCCCAGGATCGCGCGGATCTCCTCGCGCAGGTGCGCGACGTCGTAGCCGAGGCCGCGGCGCCCGAACGATCCGAAGCACGAGAGGTCCTTGCGCACCTGCGCCGATGTGATGCCCTCGCGCTCCGCCAGCCGGCGCGACGAGATCACGCGCTTGCCCTCGACCTCGACCTCCTCGAGCACGCGGTAGTAATGCGAGAGCCGCCGCACGGTGGAATCGGAGATCTGCGGCAGCGGCCGGGGGCGGTGTGTGAATGTTTTCACAAGGAGGCGCGATCGAATGGCCGCGGAGCGCAACGACTCCGCGGCCCCGTGCTCAGCTCGAAGGCTCTTCGCCGCCGGCTTCTTCGCCGGTTTCTTCGCCGGCCTCGCCGTTCCCCTCGGCTTCATCTCCGGCCCCGCCATTCCCTTCGATCGCGTCCGGGGCCGCTGCATCGCCGGCCGCCACGGCCTCGGCTGCGGTCCCCTCGTCGTCCTCGTTCACCACCCGCGTCACGCCCGCGACCGTGTCCGGCGCCACCGGCAGCTCGCCCTCCGGGGCCGTCAGGTTCACGAGGCGCACCCCCTGCGTGTTCCGGCCGATCACCGAGATCCCCGCGACCGGCATGCGGATCAGCTGTCCCGAGCGCGTGATGATCATGAGCTCGTCGCCGTCCACCACTTCCTTCACCGCGACCACGTCGCCGTTCCGCTCCGTGGTCTTGATCGTGATGATGCCCTTCCCGCCGCGGTGCGACAGGCGGTATTCGGAGATCTCGCTGCGCTTGCCGTAGCCGTTCGCGCACACGGTGAGCAGCGAGGCCTGGCGCTTCATGCCCACCATGCTCACGACCTCGTCCCCCTCCTCGTCGAGGGTCGTCGCCTTCACCCCGTATGCGGTGCGGCCCATCGGGCGCGCCTCGCTCTCGTGGAAGCGCACCGCCAGGCCTTTCTTCTTCGCGATGATGATGTCCTGCGTGCCGTCGGTGACGATCGCCTCGATCAGCGCGTCGCCCTCCTCGAGCAGGATCGCGTTGATTCCCGCCTTGCGCGGGTGGCTGTAGGCGGAGAGCGCGGTCTTCTTGATCAGCCCCTTCTTCGTCGCGCACACCAGGTAGTGCTGGTCGTCGAACTCCTTCACCGCCACCACCGCCTGCACCCGCTCGTCGCGGCTCAGGCCCTCGAGGTGGTTCACCAGCGGCCGGCCGCGCGCCATGCGCCCGGCCTGCTCGACCTCGTGCACCTTGAGCCAGTAGCAGCGGCCCTTGTCGGTGAGGAACAGCAGGTAGGCGTGGGTGTTCGCGATGAACAGGTGCTCGA
>Ga0075423_10004903_pt1 | contig 12448 bp, 10 predicted proteins | sample SoiMethybrSBSTD2_FD_80114 | JGI IMG/M metagenome (GOLD analysis project Ga0075423, IMG submission 80114) | Bulk soil microbial communities from a Populus tree surrounding site in Tennessee, USA - Soil MetaG P. TD hybrid SBSTD2 | ecosystem: Environmental > Terrestrial > Soil > Tree plantation...
AACATCCGCTTGAGCATGCCACTTCTCCAACTGTTGTCAGGCATACGCATGGTAGTGATGTGCGCAGTGGGCTGCAAGAGGAGCAAGGCATCTTCAGGCGAAATTAACAACGCACCAATTCCTCGATAACAATTCCGTAACACCCGCCCAGTACCTCTAGTGTGTCACGAATGAGACGGTGCACGTGACCCGTGTCCGGTATCGTGTGTCCTAACGTGCTCGGATCAATCATGGTTATGTGACGTGGTCATGTGATGCGCGAGGGCCGGAACGTCACGACCACTCGGTGTGTGGATGAGAGCGATGGCATATGAAGGGGTGCGTGGAGAAAATTGCTTGGATCGGAGTTGTGTGTATTGTGTGTGTTGCGTGGTGGACGATGTTCCCAAGCCTGAACGAAGCCCATGAGCTGAGGGAAGGAAAGCCGAATCGAATGACGACCGCCCCGACGCGATTTGTCCAAGTCGCGCAGACGAACGGGCTCAGCGTGCCTGATGGTTCGTCCGAGAAACCACGCCGGGCAGAAGGGCCTCCGGATGAACCACGAGAGTCAGAAGCCGATGTTGCCGAGAAGCGATTTGAGATCGCCTCATATCTGGTTGAGGGGAACGCGATTCTGGAACAGGCGAAAATTGACTCGACCCTCCAGCCGTATAAGGGCTCTGGCCGCCGACTCAGTGATATCGAAAGTGCCCGGAGCGAACTCGAAAAGGCGTATCACACGGCCGGGTATCCGACTGTGGTCGTCATGCTTCCGGAGCAGTCGATCGAAGCAGGGGTAGTCAAGCTTCAAGTGCTGGAAGGACGGCTCGTGCACATTACGGTCACGGGCAATGAACACTATAGCTGGTTCAATATCCGCGAGAAACTGCCGTCTCTGCAGCCGGGCGCGCTGATCTATGAACCAACATTTGTCAAAGAGCTGGGCACTGCGAACGGGAATCCGGATTTGAAAATCGCGCCCGTGCTCAAACAGGGAATGGAGCCGGGAACCGTGGATCTCGAACTCAAAGTGAAGGATCGCCTGCCGGTCCACGGGAAGATCCAAGCAGATAACAGGGGACCGATCACGACTCCACAAAATCGGTTGATCGCAGAAATTCAACACACCAATCTTTTCGGCCACGACGAAATTCTCACGGTCAATACGGTCCAAACACCGACGGATTGGGGAGCGGTACAGAATTATGGAGGAAGTTTTGTGTATCCCCTCAAGTGGCCCGATCATCTGCTGGCTGTCTACGCGTCCAAGTCGCAAAGCAAGTCGGTGCTGGCTGTGGCCGCCATCACGGTTGGGGGTAGCGGGGGCGACATTGCAATCGCCGGCAACGCAATCGTCGCGGGATTCCGCTATATCTTTCCGATTTTTTCCGGAGGACCGAATACGCATCAACTGGCTGTCGGGGTCGACTACAAACGGCTTGAGCCCACGAACGCCACATTTCCAGACGGGGGAACCGCGCAAGTGTTGAGTCAGATCCAATATACGCCTGCCTCCGTGGCCTACACCGGTTTTTACCCGGATCGATTCGGCCTGAGCAAACTGGCTCTGTCGGCGAAGGGGTATGTCGCGGGCATGATTCCAGACGGCTCGGAGGAAGATTTTTCCGGCAATCGCAAAGATTCAACTGGCACCTTTGCCGTGCTTCAGGGCGGGATCGACCGCAACCAGCCCCTGCCGTGGGACTTTACGCTGGCGCTCCATCTGGACGGCCAATGGGGGAGCCAGCCGCTGATTCCTGCGGAAGAGTATTTTGCCGGAGGTTTTGACACGGTCCGAGGCTACAAGCAATACGAAGCGATCGGAGACAATGCGTTCCGCGGTCGTGCGGAACTGACGACACCGGAACTCTTCGCGATCCCGGTTGACCGGATCTGGCAGCGCCGTCGGAGTTCAGATTACACGATCAGAGTCAAGCTCGCGGCCTTTTACGATTACGCCCAACTCTGGATACAGCAGGCGCCGCAGGGCCAGACATCAAAGTTCGTGCTCAATGGGGTTGGGGGCGGAATCCGCGTCATGTTTCCCAAAGATATCGGGCAGCTCATCCTCGACCAAGGATTCGCATTACGAGACACCTTGAACACGAAGAAGGGCGACAGTTTCGTGCATTTCTCGGTAGGCCTCATGTTTTGACGAACGCGAAAGGCAACAGCATGGCACGTCAACGGTTTATCGCCGGTCTGATCCTCTTCGTCTATCTCGCGCAACTAAGCGCCGTGCCGATCGTGCTGGCCAATCCGACCGGACCGAGCGTCGTGGGAGGGCAAGCCAGCGTGTCCGGCCTCGGGACTTCGCAGGTTACGATCACCCAGGCTTCGCAGCGGGCTATCATCAACTGGCAACAGTTCAATATCGCGCCGAACGAAGTGACGCAATTTGTTCAGCCGAATGTGCATGCGATCGCGCTCAACCGCATCTTCGATCAGAATCCCAGCCAGATCTTCGGGTCGCTCAGGGCCAACGGCACCGTCATTCTCCTGAACCCGAACGGTGTCGTGTTCGGCCCCAATGCGCAGGTGAACGTCGGCGGATTGATCGCCTCCTCCTTGAATATCTCGAACGCCAACTTCCTGGCCGGGCACTATCTGTACGAGGGGACAGGTCTTGAGGGGTGGGTCAAAAACGCCGGAACGATTCACGGAAACTACGATGGCGTCTACCTGCTGGCGCCGAACGTCGAGAACAGCGGGATCATTACGAGTCCCGGAGGGAATATCGTGCTCGCGGCGGGAGCGACCGCGTACCTCTCGAATCGTCCGGACGGCCGCGGTTTTCTTGCCGAAATCAAAGCGCCGATCGGACAAGCGATCAACCTCAAGGATCTCATTGCCGACGGTGGCAACGTCACGTTGGCGGGCCGCGTCGTCAATCAGGACGGTTTCATCCAGGCGAACAGCGTCCGCGAACGAAGCGGCAAGATCGAACTCTACGCCAGCGAGACGCTCAATCTGAAGGCCGGCAGCCAGACGATTGCCAAAGGAGGAAGTGACGGACTCTCCGACGGCGGAACGATTCTCGCGGTCGCAGACAAATTCTCGGGAACGGCGAAGTTTGAAAAAGGGGCCACGCTGGATGTTTCCGGCGGAACAAACGGCGGCAACGGCGGATTTGTCGAATTAAGCGGGAGCCGCGTGGCGCTCGGCGGTCAGTTCGTCGGCAGAGCGATGCCGGGATTCCGGGGAGGGCGACTCCTAATCGACCCCACGATGGATCTGGACCTGACAGGGTTTGCCGCGACGAATTTTTCGGACATCAGCTTTGCGACGCCTCGGGATGCCCTTGGGAATTTGCTGCCGGATTACGATCTGCGGGTCACCGGATTTTTTGAACTGAATACCGTCCAGCCTCCACCAACAGGAGGCACCATTCGATTCGATGCAGGTCGGGATCTAATCTTCCGCGACCTGACGCTCTGGAACAATCCCTTCGGGACACCCGCGAAATGGGACATTGTTGGCGTGGCCGAACGCAATGTCCTGCTTACAGGATTTGCGGGCACGACCCTCCAGACGGCCTATGGCGGGGGGATTACTCTTCAGGCGAAAACTGGAAACGTGAATTTGATCGATCCGCAGACCGGAGCGCTGTCGACCATCAGGACGCAGGGAGGCGGAGGGATCACGATCACGACGGGTCAGGACCTCATCGCGAGCACGGGGTTCGATCCAAACGGCGGGCCGCTGGGCATCTTCAATATTCGTGGCATCAACATCGACGGCCCGGGCGCGCTCAATCTCAACGTGGGAAGAAATTTCATCGGCGGTCCGGTGGACGGGGTGCCGAGCGGCCCCGGGTTCGTTCTGTGGAATACCGATCTCACCGTGACCCCGCAACATACCATGACCGTCGGCGGCAACATCGGAGAGACGAATCTCACGCTCGGAGCGAACGGGTTGCCCTTGACCGCCGCAGAACTCCGTGCGCAGGGCAAATTGCCGGAAATAGAGTCATCCGCCCGTTATGCTGACTTTGCCCTCTCAGGCGGCCACCTGAATGTGTCGGCAGGAGGGAATATATATCTCGGCAGAATTCGCGACGCAGGCCTCCTTGGAGGCATGGATGCTCAAGGCAACCAACGAGACCCAGCCTTCGCCGCGGGACTGGAGAACAACAAAGCCACCATCGTTTCCCGCGACGGAAATATCCTCATCAATACGAGTTCCCGCGATGCAGGGCGACAGACAACGGTTGTGGAGGTTCTCAGCTCATTGCTTCCCGCCTCGTTCGACGCCAGGGCTGAGAAGGGGACGATACAGATTCGCTCGAACCTCAAGTTCCTCCCGTCGCCGACGGGATCAGTAAACTTCATCGCCCATCAGGACATTCAAGGCGTGCCAAAAACGGGGCGCGGTGATGATCCCAACTTCATCTGGCTCTTCGTCGGCTACGGAGGAGTCCTCGGAGGCCAGTGGGTCGCGGTCGATCAACGGACGATCCAAAATCGGCCGGATTTGTGGCCGTTCCTGTCGCACACACCGGGAAGCAAGACGTTGCCGAGGGGAGCGGGAGATCCGCCCACTATATTGCCTGAATATGCCAAAGTGGATGTGGATCTGAATCCTCCTACGGTCAAGCTGTTAGAAGTTGATCCCGGCAACCTCGTGGGGAACGTGGCACTGGATCAGGTGTCCGCAATAGTGAATAACAATCGCCCTCTCGCAGCGGAGAATCCGGCCCCTCCAGTGCAAGTCAGCTTCAAGGCTGAGACGGGTAACATCAGCAAGTTGTTTCTCGATCTCGTCAGCCGTCCGTTCCGCAAAGAAATCTCGATCGAGGCCGGCAACCGCATCGAACAGTTCAACGCCAACATCTACCTGCCGGATCTCGGAACCGAAACAAAAACGGTGCAGGAACGGGTGCCGCTATTCGTTGACCCGGTCACCAACCAGCCACGGCCGATCACCAGCAACGATGTCATTCTGATCCGCGATCCGATCAACGGCTCGGTGAGGCCGTGGGATAAGACCGAAGCGGTGGACCCCGCCAACCTCGTGAATGTCGTGTTCAGAGATGCCACAGTCACCGTGGCATCGCCGAAGCCGGCGGCAACCATCATGGCTCAAGACATCGTGTTGTCCAAGAGCGCTGCGGGTGAGGGTGGACTGCAGTTCTTCGGGGAGGGAACCGCCAGGATCATTGCCAAGCACAACCTGGATCTGGCCGATGGAAGGGGAATCAACCTGGATCGCAGCAAGCCCAGCGATCAAGGCGGGCTGCTCGACATCGCCGTCGGCAACAATCTCGAGATGGTAACTTCAGGGATCTTCAGCCGGAACGGGGCAGGGGTATCCATCCATGGGTATGACGAAGCGAAACCCTACCTAGTGGGCTACGATAACTCCGCCCTCTATCCGTTAGAGTTTCCCGACTCCGTGCGAGGAGGCATCAATCTTCCCGCCGTCGGGGGCCGGGTGAACGTAGGGGAAAACAGTCCTCGCTCGGCAGGAGGGGACACGCGTCCGACCGGCATTCAGGTCGTTCAAGGGGGATCGGTCGGACAGATGGCCAAGGAACCAGTTGTCAATGCAGATGGAACCGTCACGGTGACCATCGTCAAGGATCAGGCGGCAATTCTGATCAGGGCCAAGGGCGACATCGATGTCAATAAATCCCGGATTGCCACATTCGGAGGGGGCGACATTCGCCTCACCTCATTGCAAGGCAACATCAACGCCGGCAGCGGCAGCAAGGATGAACGGGCCCTGTTTGCGGTGGACGTTCCGGCGGTGGATGGACAAGGGAACCCGATCATCGATCCGACCACCGGCGTACAAAAGTTGAATCGTACGGTCTACGAAGTCCCGGGCAGCGGGATCTTTACCTTCCATCCCAATGATCCCCAGCCATTGGTCTTTCCGGTGTTCAACGATCCCCAAATCAATGCGTTGCTGGCAGAGGCCAATCGACAGGGATTCTTCGGACGGGATGTCTCACAGCTCTTGGCCCAAGCCAACCAATTAAAGGCGGAACGAGAACCGGTGTTCAATCAAACCGTCCTCAACCCGTTCGTGGATCGGTTGAAACTTGGCAACATCGCGTTAACAGTCGAGCGCGGAAATATCATTATTCCGCCTGCCGGCATCCGGGGTCGCGACATCAAGTTGATAGCCCCGCACGGTGTCGTGGACTTTCGAGGAGGCGCGCTGATCGGCAGAGTCGATCAGGCGAGTTTTCCAGTGGTGGTTGGCACACCCGTGATACCTGTGCTATCTCCGCCCAATGCTGGCCCACCTCCGCCACCGCTGACCGGTGGTGGCACGGTAGGGGCCGCATCCACCACGGCCGTCGCCAGCAGTACCTCTGCCAAGTCCACCGATGCCGTTCAAGAAACCGCTGCAGAGGTGTCCAGTCAGAATGCGCAATCCAAACAAGTGGCGTCGAAGACAACCGACGAGAATGATGGGAAGGGCAAACTGACAAAGGCGGTCCGCGTGAAGCGAGGAGTGGTGATCCAAGTCGACGTCAAACCGGACGCGAAGCAAGGCGGTTAAGCAAGGAAGGAGTCCCCGATGGATATGAGTTCAGGAGGCGTGGCGTTTGCGCTCAGCCATGCGACGCTGGAAGGCAAGATCACTATCTCGGTGCTATTGCTGTTCTCGCTGGTCAGCTGGACGGTGATCATCAACAAGTTCCGTCAGCTGGCGAAGGCGCGCAAGCGCAATCAGCTGTTCTTGGGGTACTACTCCAAAGCGAAAGGGCCCTTGGTGATTTTTAGCAAAGGTCCCATCAAACAGCTGCAGGGTTCCCCGATGTACGATCTTTATTATGGAGGCTGTGAAGAACTAAAGTCGCAACAGGAAAAGTACGGCACCGACAAGATCCCCCATCACGGCATGAGCGCCGTGCGCATCGCGCTGGAACGGGTGTTGGGCGAGGCCGCGGTGGGGTTAGAGAGCGGCATGATCATCCTGGCCACGGCGATCAGCGGCGGGCCGTTTATCGGGTTGCTCGGCACAGTCTGGGGTGTCATGGATACGTTTTCAGGAATCGGTCGTGCGCAGCAGGCTACACTGACGACCATGGCTCCAGGTGTGGCGTCCGCGCTTATTGCGACGGTTGCCGGCCTGATGGTCGCGATTCCCTCATTGTTTTGTTACAACTTCCTCGTCACCAAGACCAAGACGATCACGATGGAACTCGACAACTTCGCGGCGCACCTCGAAACCATGTTCATGACGGAGTATCTTCGAGACAAAAACGGCGCAGGAGCAGCGGTAGAAGATCTAGAGGACTATCGCCCCGGCGGGCACCGTCAAGAGTCGGAACCGTCCGGCGCCGCCACCGGCCACTAATGGGAATGATGAAACAGGCTTACAGCAGCGTTCTCACATCGCTCAGGCCCTCGCCGTACCGAACAGAGTACGCCTCGGGGCCTTCACTCGTTGCGGCCTTGCCGCAAGACCTGTTTGATCATTCCCAAATTCATGAGGAACTGGGGCATATAACAAGCTGCCGGCTAATTGATCGCCAGCTGTTCGGCTTACGGGGGACGACATGAGACGCTTCTCTCGCAAATCGCACGGTGCGGTGTCCGACATCAATATTACCCCGCTGCTCGACCTGGCCTGGGTGCTGCTGGTGATCTTCATCATCACGACGACGGCGATGGTGCAGGGCATCGAGCTCAAGCTGCCGGAGTCCACGCCGCATGAAACGGACATGGAGTCGAACACACCGACCATTTCTGTGAAAAAAGGTGGGGACATCTACATGGACGAAGAGCGGGTTAAGCTCAGTGAGTTGGAAAAACTCATCCGCGATCTTAAAGCCGCAAAAGGCGGCAAACTGCCGCTCGTCCTCCGCGGGGACGCCGGTGTAGAATACAAACATGTGGTCGCGGTCCTGGACATTCTCCAGCGTATTCCCGTCGAAGACTTGGCCATTGCCACCAAACCGATCAATGAACCGTGACAGGGAAATAGAGATCACGCACCCTCCATCCCTGTACCTTTTATAGCTAGATAGAAGATGGCGGGCTATCGCGGGTTTGAAAAAAAGAAGAGCAAGCTCGGCACAACCTTGCTGCTCGTCGGGCTCGTGCACCTGGGCATTGGCGCCGGTCTCTACTGGGTGTCGCAAACGGAGTGGGGCCAGAACCTTATCAAAGTCTACAAGCTGAACGCGTTCAAGAAAGAGGAGCCCCCTCCGCCTCCTGAGAAAGAACCGGAACCGGAGCCGGAACCGGAGCCACCGAAGCCGGAACCCAAGCAAGAAGCCCCACCTCCGCCCCCACCGCAGGCAGAAGCGCCTCCGCCGCCAAAAGCGTCAGACGCGCCGAGCCAGCCGCAGATGAATGCCGATCCATTCGCGATCGGCAAAAGCCGGGGCCGATTTGCCGGCTATACCGATATTCTCACCGCGATGATTCAAGCGCAGTATCACCAGCCGCCTGAACTTCCTGACGATCTCGAATATGCGGTGCTCTGCGAACTGATCCTTGATCAAGAAGGCCGCGTGTTGCAGTACCGCTTGTTGACGTCGTCCGGCAGTCTACTATTCGATCAATCCGCAATTGATGCGTTGTCCAAGGTCACGCAAGTTCGTCCACCTCCAACCGGTATGGACCACACGGTCGTCGTCAAGTTCTTTCCTCCGACTTGAAACACGAGTGGTGCGCGAGAGGTAGGACTGGTCCGAGTCATTTCTCCTCAGCACTTTTCCTCCGCTCCTTTATCAATGTGACCGCCTCTTAATCCACAATTTACTCGCCTCAGACTGTCATCTGACTCCTCCGTAATCCTGCTTCTGTACAACAACAGCCAATTCAAATGCCGGCGATCCGAATAGGCCTGACACAAGGCAAAAACCCTGCAAGGGGGCGTCTGTGGCTGGATGGGGCGAGTCAGAAATGTTAACGGGCCTCGAATGGAGACCTGAGGTCCCCGTAACACCGGGACGAGATAAGAGAGCGTGCAAGCTTGGCCTGCGGGCCCATGCTCCTTTCTCGAAACGGACGAAAGGAGGTGGCGGCCCAAGGGAATGCTCGTACGGTCACGAAGAAAAGAAGACAGCGTTCATCACAATCAAGGAGGAAGTCGATATGAGACTCACATCATTCACACGAACCGTCATGGCGACGGTTCTGGCGGTCGGGGCGGCGATGGCAGGCATTGTCGTTCAGGCGCAGGCCTTCACATTTACTGACGGCGATTTGGTGCTCGCCATTTATGGCAATAACACTGAAGCGCTCTACAATTTGGGGAATGCCAGTGCAATCCTCTCAGGACCGGGCATCGTGAATCAGGATGTATCGGCAGGATTGACTGCTGCATCCGTGGGGACCCTCGCGAACGTGAGGTACACCCTGTTCGGGTTTAACCTTACGGCCAATTCAGTCTACGCGGGGACGGCATTTGCTCCTGCGGCAATCACCGGGGCCTTCGACATGCAATCTCAATTCAACGCGACGATCAACATGACGACTAGTCCCTTCTCCGGGAACACCATTGGTAAGTCCACTCTGGGGTCGTTCTCCTCATACCTGAATACGGCCGGAGCCGCTAAGTTCGAGGGTGCCTGGCCTGTGGCGATGCAGGGTTCGTTAGATCAGGTGATAAACATCATGAATGCCAGTGTCGATAGCAACGCGTTTAGCCAGGTGGGCCGCGCGCTGTTGACAGCCAATGGTCTCTTCAGTGTTGGCAATCCTGGTCCAGCGCCAGCGGCGGTACCGTTACCAGCCGGCGTGGTGCTCTTCGGCACCGGCTTGATCGGTCTCGTCGGGATCGCCCGGCGGTCGTTCAACCGGATGACGTCGTAGAGGCGTACAGACATCAATAGAATCTTCATTTATACAAAGGAGAACAGATATGTCTATCAGCAAGCAATACCTCCCGATTCTCGCCGGCGCATTGGCGCTGGTCGGGCTGGCCGGCCCAGCCAACGCCGCCGAACTCAACATGGGCGGCTCGTCGGCCGGGAAGAACTTCGCCACCGACGTGCCTCTCAATCTCTGCGATGCGGGTACCGCCAACCAATATATCCACTCGGACACCAACAAGATCACCTGGGCTTGCAATCGTGCCGGCCTGCCGACCGTCATCCGCTATTCTGCAACCGGCTCCAGCGACGGGGTCAACAAGTTGCTCCAGCCGGCCAACAACGCCGCCTCCAACATGACCTTCATGAACCACAACGACCTTACTGGCTGCACCGGTCCAACTGACACTGTGAGACCTTCCGATGGCAAGCATTACAACAAATTCACCGGATGCAGCGCCACTGTCAGCCTCGGCGTTCACATGGGCGCGTCCGACGTGCAGGGTGCGTCGTTCCATCAAGTCGGTCCGTTTGGAACCAGCGTCAGCGCGTTGGACGACACCACGCTCAACAGCGTTGTGACGGCGATCGTGCCGTTCAGCCTGTTCGTATCGAAGGGTGTGGTCGCCGTGAATTCGAATAACAGCATCGCGGGTCCGATCTCGGGTCTCTCGCGCCTGCAGATCGAAAAGATTTTCAGTGGCAGCGTCACGGATTGGCAGCGGCTGGGCTTGGGAACCGTGACCGATGCGGCCCCAACCGTATTGGAAGCCACCTCGCCGATCGTGTTGTGCATGCGCAGCGCTGGATCAGGAACGAAGGCAACGTTTGATGAGACTGTCATGATCAATGACTCTGAATATTCTTCGATTAACACTGCCACAAAGGTCTTCAGTTCGAGCACCTCGGGCGTGTTGGACTGTCTGCATGCCAATCGCCGCGCGATCGGCTATATGGATGCCGACCAACTTCTCAAGTTCACCACCCACGCCCCCTCTGGCACCGACTTCTTCGGCGATGCCTACCCTGTTCGTCTTGATGGCGGCCTCGCCTATGATGAGGCCCTCACCGATAAGAAGAGAGACCTTAAGTGCGGCAAATATGCCTACTGGGCAGGCTGGCGTTTGAACCGCCGGACGACCTCCGAGGGTCCGGACATTGATGCTTTAGCCCAGGCCTTCGTCGATAACGCCGGCCTTTCGGCGACAATCGGCATCATTCCTACCGGGGCCTTCTGGGCCTCCGATGAGGAAATGTTTGTGAGCAAGAACGTGGACAAAGGTCCGTTGATCTGGAAGGCGGGCAACCACCCAGAGTGCCGCTAGTCCAACCCCTAGCAGACGGGACCAAGGGCCAGACTCTTGGTCCCGATCTGGGAAAATCCGGTAAATGATGAGACGATCAATGAAGCCACAATCTGGAATCGTGCTAGGGGTACTTCTCTTGATGCTCTGGATGTTTCCGGCAGCGGCACCTGCCGCCACTGTCACCTACGGGCTGGATTATGTTTTCAGTCCGCCGACAGGGACCGTTTCGCCGCTCGGTTTCGTCACCTTGACAGATCTCGGCACCGCGGTTCGCTTCGATGTATTGAATCAAGCGGGAGCCGGCACGAAACTGGATTCTCTGTATTTCAATTTTGTGAACGGCACGCTGAATCCCAATCAGCTGGTGTTCAGCAACGTCAGTGCTGCATCCAATACGTACAACACACTGTTAGCCCCTTCCACCAGCGTCACGATCTCCGCGTTGAAGGCCGATGGCGACGGGTATTTCGACGGGAAGTTCCAATATACCGGTAACAATTTTCTCGGCAGCGGACAGACGCTCTCGTTTCAACTGAGCGCGGCGGGCTACAACCTCGCTGTTGAAGATTTCAATTTCTTTTCGATTCCAGGCGGTGGGGCAGGAAGCTACATCATGGCCTCGCATATTCAGAACATGCCGTTGTCAGGCTCGGCAGTCTGGGTCGGCACAGTGGCGGCGGCGGTACCTCTGCCGGCTACCGTCTTGTTATTCGCATCGGGACTGAGCGGGATAACGTGGTTGGGGAGAAGGGGGCAGTAAGCCTAAAAAAATAACGCCTCGCACGAGGCGTGGATCAAGAGAACCCACCTTTGGGTCGCCTGTATGGGATCGCAAGGTGGGTTTTTCTTTTTGTGACCGAAACGTAATCAGAAGTACGCCGCAACTTAACGTCGATGTAACACGCCGGAAACAGGCAAGCGAGTAGGATTTTGCCTGCACATTTTTGATCCCAGCCTCCTGCCGTTGACACAGCAGGCGCCTGGAGAAAGGACGGCGTTATGAATCACTGGAATAAAAGGTTGACGGTGGTTGCGACGAGTCTGGTTGTGGCGTTGGTGGTTCTTGGCTCCATAGTCGATCGAGCCCACGCCGCGTTGGTGACGCAACTTGAGTTTACGAGCGGCGCGGTGAATTGGACGGGTCAGCATGCGCGGATACTCGATCGACTCTTCGATCAGGACGGTCTCATCGTGACAGGACAGTATCAGGCGTTGGGACAGATCGTGGACTCGATCACCAAAGGGCACAAGACCTACAGTCTCTTTACGAGCGGTCTGAACGGCGCGCCCGCTCCCTCTTGAGTCATCAACGGGAATGCGACCACCGTGGATCTGTCTTCGTTGTATTTCGGCTGGCAGCGCGGCGATCAACTCCGCG
>Ga0075423_10004906_pt1 | contig 12444 bp, 14 predicted proteins | sample SoiMethybrSBSTD2_FD_80114 | JGI IMG/M metagenome (GOLD analysis project Ga0075423, IMG submission 80114) | Bulk soil microbial communities from a Populus tree surrounding site in Tennessee, USA - Soil MetaG P. TD hybrid SBSTD2 | ecosystem: Environmental > Terrestrial > Soil > Tree plantation...
CCGGTGGCCATCGTGGGATACAACCCGAAAGATGACAGGGTCCCCTGGTGAAGCGCCTGCCGCTGCTGCTTCTCGCTGCTGTTCTGGTGACGGCCACGGGACTGTCGATTCCGCAAGAGGGTCCACCACCCGATCCGTCCCCACCTTCCGAGCCTCCACCGGCACCACCGTCCGAGCCGCCGCAGACCCCTCCTCCCGAGGCTCCTGCGACTCAGCCGGCCGATTCTCAGATTGTCGGACAGGAGCAGCCGACTCCCGCCGATCAGATCCCCGTTGAGCCTGCACCTCCTCCGCCGCGCAAGCCCAAGTCCCGCAAACCGCTCACACCCGAGCAGAAGCGTGACGAGTTGATCAAGAGCATGGGAGCGTTGGCTCCCAAGGGGATCTACCTCCTCATCGATACCGGGACGAACCGGCTCTACCTCATGCGCAACCGGTGTGCCCTGCGTTCCGCGGTCTGCTCCACCGGAAGCGGGCGGTTTCTGCCCGATCCGCCGCGTAATCGGGAATGGACATTCGACACACCGAAGGGTGAATTCAAGATCCGGCGAAAAGTGACCAACCCGGTCTGGATCAAGCCCGATTGGGCGTTCATCGAGGAAGGAGAGCCGATTCCCAGGAATCGGCAGGAGCGCCTGGCCCCTGAAGAGCTGGGTGACTACGCCATGGATCTGGGGGATGGGTACCTGATCCACGGAACGCTTTACGAACGTTCCCTGGGAATGTCTGTGACACACGGCTGTGTGCGCTTGGGGGCGAAGGACCTGGAGGCGGTATTCAAGTCGGTGAAAATCGGCACTCCGGTCTATATCTTCTAGGGGGGATTTTGAGACGAAGAGGAGCCCTCACCTCCGCCATCGTCGCCGGGTTGGCCCTCGGAGCCCTCGCGGGCTATTGGAGTGGAAGGCGTTCCGGCTATGCGCTGCCGATTGGCAAGACCACGCTGGAGCAGGAAGCCAGTCGGCTCGAGATGGAGTATCCCCTCGCGGCCGCGAAGAAGCCCTACCTGATTTTGGATCTCCTCGATTCGCGGCTGGATTATCGCCTCAGTGGCATGACGCTCAAGTCCCTCCCCCTGCAAATCGATTCCATCCGCATATCGGGCAAGGAAGGCAGGCTCTCGCGGGAGGGCAACTTATTGCTGGAGCTGGAGGATCGGGGCGCGCCTCCCGAACTCATCGTGCCCCCCGATCCCAATAAGCCGGTCGATCCCCTCAAGGATCCCAAACTCTTTCCCCCCGATCCCCCGAGCGATTTCACGCTGCTGTTCGATCGGTCCGTCAAGGTGCGCTTTCTGGGGATGAAGGACGAAGGATGGCAGGCCAAGATGCAGGGAGTCGGCCGGACGATGAAAGGCTGGCTCCCGTGGGGCCCCGGCGCCGGGAAGAACGAAATCCGCATCCAGCTCCGGCTTCCCGCCCCCGAGGCGCAGGAAATTTACCGGGCCCTTTACCAGCACGAAAAATTCCTCGTGCTGGGTCTGGCTGAGCCGGAAAACCTTCCTCCGGGCAAATCGGCGGCGAAATAGTCTGGGTCTATGAGCACCAGAACTGCCCCGGCGTTTCTTCAGCGCCTGCGGGAATTGGCGGTTTTTCCCGCGAAGGACCCACGGGATGAGGGCGATGGCCCTCATGGCGGATCATCGCGACGGCGGGAGATCTGGTCTCAGCGCAGGATGGCCAGCTCGCGCCCAACACGGCCGAAGACTTCCAGAGCAAAACTCAGATCCTGTTCGGAGTGGGTGGCGGAGATCATTGCCCGGATTCGCGCCGTGTCGCGGGCCACGGTGGGATACCCGATGGACATGGCGAAGATCCCCTCCTCGAACAGACGTCTCGAGAAGGCTCCCGCGAGCTTGGCATCGCCGATCATCACCGGGGTGATTGGGGTCTCGCTCCTCCCCAGGTCGAATCCCAGGGCGCGCATGCCGTCCTTGAATCTCCGGGTGTTGGCCCAAAGCCGCTCCACCAGATCGCCGGAGCGCTCGAGGATTTCCACGGCAGCGATGCAGGCGGCCGTGTCGGCAGGGGTCACCGCGCTGGAAAAGAGCAGGGGCCGACCCTTCTGCTGGACGTAATCCACCACCTGCCGGCTTCCGGCCACCACCCCGCCCACGACCCCGAATGCCTTGGACAAGGTTCCGATTTCCAGATCGACTTTTCCGTGGAGCTGGAAGTGATCCACGATTCCGCGCCCGGCTCGGCCAAGGACCCCTTCGCCGTGGGCATCGTCCACCAGCACCAGAGCATCGAACTCGGCGGCGGCGTTGACGATCTCCGGCAGGGGAGCGATGTCCCCGTCCATACTGAAAACGCCGTCCGTGATGACCAGCCGCCGTCGAGCCGATGTCTCGGCGCGCATCTGCTCTCGAAGATTCTGCGGATCGGCGTGGGCGTAACGGGTAACTTTAGCGCGTGAAAGCCGGGAACCGTCGATGATGCTCGCGTGGTTCAGCTCGTCGGAAAAGATCACGTCTTCGGGTCCCGCCAAAGAGCCCAGCGCCGCGAGGTTCGCGCTGAAGCCCGACTGGAATGTAAGGGCGGCCTCGACGCCCTTGAAGTGCGCCATCTTCGCCTCCAGCTCCCGGTGCAGTGTCAGCGTCCCGGCGATGGTACGCACCGCGGCCGGTCCCACGCCGAATGCCTCGATGGCTTTCTGGGCCCGGCGCTTGAGCACATCGTGGTTGGCGAATCCCAGGTAGTTGTTGGAGCAAAGGTTCAGGACTTTTTTCCCGTCGACGGTGACCCAGGCCCCTTGGGGAGAATCCAGCACCCGGATGGGAATGAGCAGACCCTGCTCCTTCAGCGAGGTCATCTCCTGATGGATGAAATCGAGCTTTCCGGGCATGGGTCTCCTCGGGTTTCAGGCGGCGGGAAGCAGGGCGATCTTGCCGCACTCGCCCCTCTTCATCAGATCCATGGCGGTCGCGAACTGGTCCATGGGGAGTCGGTGGGTCAGGAGCGGCTTGAGATCCAGCAGCCCGGAAGTGAGGAGTCGGGAGGACTTGTACCAGGTGGTGAATATCTTACGGCCGGTGATGCCGTAAATCCTGGCTCCCTTCAGGATCACCTCGTTGTTGAGATCGATACGAACCGGGCCGTGAGAAAGCCCCAGCAGGGAGAGCCTGCCGCCGGGAGCAAGGACCTTGAATCCTTGGCTCAGCGCCTCGGGGTTGCCGGACATCTCGATGACCACATCCACGCCGTCCCCGTGGGTGATATCCAGGATCGCCTCCACCACTTTGTCCCGCAGGGGATTGAAGGTGAAAGTCGCCCCCATCAGCTTGGCGAGGCTGAGCCGATACTCGGACACGTCGGTCGCGAAAATCGTGGCGGCGCCAGAGGCCTTGGCGACCCCCATGGCCAAAAGCCCCACCGGCCCGGCGCCGAGCACCACCAGCGTCTTCCCCGAGACGTCCTCCGCCAACACTGTGTCCACCGCGTTTCCGAGCGGCTCTTGCAAAGTGGCGATTTCGGGCGGCAGGGAGCGATCGTTCTTCCAGGCGCAGCGCGCCGGAAGCTTCAGGTAGCGGGTAAATGAGCCGTCGGTGTCCACGCCGACGATTTTTGTATTGCTGCATACTTCCGCGCGGCCTACCCGGCAGGGATAGCAGACGCCACACGTGATGTGAGTTTCCACCGAGACATAATCGCCCGACTTCAGCGAGGAAACATCCTTCCCGACCTCCACGACCTCACCCGCGGTTTCATGCCCCATCACCTGGGGGATGCGGATGCGCTTGCTGGCCCACTCGTCCCAATCGTAGATGTGCAGATCCGTGCCGCAGATGGAAGCGGCCTTGACTTCGATGAGAATGTCCTCGGATCCCACTTGCGGGATGGGAACCTGCTTCCATTCCGCGCCCGCCGCGGAGCGGCTCTTGACGACCGCCCCCATCGTCTCCGCTTTCATGTCGCGACTCCTCGCACTTGGGACCGAACGTGCGCACTCCTCGGGAGAGCAAACATCACAATGGCGGCATGATAGCACACCTCGGGGCGGCTCAGTCCCTGCTGTGCTAGCATGGCGCCGTTCGTCCAAAAGGGGTTCTCAACGTGATCGACAAGCCGCCCGAAATCGGCAAAATCTCCGCTGAATTCTTCCGCAATGTCATATTCCCGAACCTCGGAGCTGAATCGCCGAGGGTCCTGGTCGGTCCACGGCACGGGGTGGACGTGGGCATCGTGGAGATTGCGGAGGGCACCGTGATGGCTCTCACCACCGATCCTATTTTCGTGGTTCCCGAGTACGGGTGGGAGCGCGCCGCCTGGTTCGCGGTTCATATTCTTGCCTCCGATGCAGCGACATCGGGCCTGCCGCTGGCATTCGCCGCGTTCGACCTGAACCTGCCGGTTTCCATCACCGATCAGCAGCTGGGACTCCTGTGGAGGAGTCTGTCGAGCGAGTGCAAGGCACTAGGAATCAGCGTGGTGGCTGGCCATACGGCGCGCTATGAGGGATGCAACTTTCCGATGGTGGGAGGCGCCACCGTGGCGGCGGTGGGAGCCTCGAGCAAGTACGTAACCCCCGCCATGGCGGAGGCCGAGGACCAGGTGATCCTGACGAAGGGGATTGCCATCGAGGCGACCGCCCTGTTCGGCGTCACCTTCCCGGACCTAATTCGGGAAGCCCTGGGGGAGGAAACCGCGCGCCAGGCTGCGGCGCTGTTCTCTCAAATGACGGTCGTGCAGGACTGCCGGACCGCGGCGGCCATCGGTGTGAGAAACCGCGGCGTCACCGCCATGCACGACGCCACCGAGTGCGGCGTCTTTGGCGCTCTGGTGGAAGTGGCCACCGCATCGGAGGTCGGACTGCGCATCGACAAGGAGGCAATCCCGGTGCCCGAAGCGGTGTCGCGTGTCTGCGGACATTTCGGAATGAACCCCTATCACGCCATCAGCGAAGGAAGCCTCATCGTCACCTGCAAGCCTTACCGGGCCCAGGCGCTGCTCGCAGCCCTCGGGGGCGTGTCAATTCCGGCCGCCATCATCGGCGAGGTCACGCCGAAAGAACAGGGGCTTGTCCTGGTCGAAGGGGGCGCGGAAAAAGAGCTGGTACATCCCGGCGTGGATCCTTTCTGGACTGCGTTCGGAGACGCCCTTGCACGTCAGCGGGGAAAGTGAAGGACGCCGCATGGACCTTCTGCTTTATTTGGTCGCCGATCCGCAACACTGCGGGGATCGCCCCTTCCTTCAGGTGGTCGCGGCGGCGCTTTCCGGAGGTGTCGGTACCGTGCAGCTGCGTGACAAGCATTCTTCGGTTCGGGACCTTCTCGCGGTGGGGACGGAGATGCGTCGAATCTCCCACTCCCACTCCGCCTCGTTCCTGATCAACGATCGCCCGGATGTGGCCCTGGCGCTGGAGGCGGACGGTGTGCACGTGGGCCCCGAGGATCTGCCCCCCAGCGAAGCCCGCCGACTGCTTCCGAAGCCCCTCCTGATGGGAGTCTCCGCTGGAAGCCTGAGGGAGGCCTTGTTCGCCCAGGAATCCGGCGCGGACTACCTGGGGGTGGGGCCGGTCTTCCCCACGCAGACGAAAGGAGACGCCGGCGAGCCATTGGGACTGGAGCTGGTCTCGAAAATTGCTTCCTCGGTGAGTATTCCCGTGGTCGGGATCGGCGGAATCAACCTCGAAAATGCCGCCTCTGCCATCGCGGCCGGATGCGCCGGCGTGGCGGTTGTCTCGGCCCTCATGGGTGCCGCGGACCCGGAGGAAACGGCGCGGTCCCTGAGGACCCGCTTGCAAGACGCACGGCGAGGCATCTCCCGTCCCGCGCCGTCCGAGTCACCATGAGCCGGCGAAGAGCGCAGCCTTGCGCTCTTTCCATTGCCGGGTCCGATTCGGGAGGAGGAGCCGGGATCCAGGCTGACATCCGGACTTTCTCCGCGTTCGGGGTTCATCCACTCACCGCGCTGGCTGCGCTCACCGCTCAAAATTCCCTTGGAGTGTCCGGGGTTCAGGAAGTTCCTGAAGAGTTCGTATTGGAGCAGATCCGCACGGTTGTCTCCGACTTTCGCGTGAGTGCCGCGAAGACTGGGATGCTCGCCGGGCCATCCCTGGTGCGCTGCGTCGCGCGAGCCGTAAGGGAGCTCGAAATCCCCAATCTCGTCGTAGATCCGGTGATAATTTCGAAAAGCGGGTCTGCACTCCTGAGCCCGCAGGGTATCCAGTCCCTGCGACAAGAGCTTTTGCCTCTCGCGCGTATCGTGACGCCGAACCTTCCCGAGGCCGAGGCGTTGCTCGGGCGAGCGCTCGCCGGCCTGCGGGAAATGCAGGAGGCCGCCCGCGAGATTCATTCCTGGGGGGCTGCTTGTGTGGTTATAAAAGGGGGGCACCGGGAAGGAGAGCCGACCGATGTTCTGTACGACGGATCGGGCTTCGTCTTGTTCCAGGGAGAGCGCATTCAAACGATTTCGGATCACGGTACCGGCTGCACTTTTTCAGCAGCAGTTGCCGCAATGCTGGCGAAAGGGTCAGAGCCGAGGGAGGCGGTAGGGGAGGCCAAGCAGTATGTGAGCGAGGCTTTAAGACGGTCGGTGCCCCTTGGATCGGGCCGAGGACCCCTCAACCATTTCTTTTTCTTGGGAGATTGAAGCTAGTGACGGCCGCCACCGCGGCCGCCGCCGTGGGATCCGCCACCGCCACCGTGGAAACCGCCGCCACCACTACCACCGTGGCCAACACTCCGGCCACCGCTCATTCCTCCTCCATGGGAGACCCCGCCGCGGCTAACGCTGCGGCCGCTGCTCATGCCTCCGCTTCGGGGAGCGCTGCTTTGGGAGCCGCGCGCGCCTTGCATCCCTCCGCCACGGGGAGCACTTCCTTGAGAACTCCGAACGCCCCCCATACCGCCCCGCGAGGGATGGGAAGGAGTGGAGGCGGATTGCCGTGAGGTGGTGGAGCTCCTGCCATTGATGACCTGGGGAGCCGTTCCGGGAGAAGGTGCGCTGCGCATGACCCGGCCCGAGAGGTTGGTCGTGGAAGTTCCGCCCGCGCCGGTGGAGGGACGCGGCTTCGGACCAGGCTGGTTACGATACCAGTACGAATAGACGCCCGTCCCGCTGGTGCCGCCGGGATAGTACCCGGGGTAACTCCCGCCGCCGCACGGATAGGGTGAATAGATGGGATAGGCCGGGTAATAGTAGCCGGGATAGTAGTAGGGGGAATAATAGTAGGGATAACCAAAGCCAAACCCGATTCCGAACCCTACATACACTTCCGGAGAGTTGTAGGTGACCGCATCGACCGCTCCATCCGAATCGTACGTCACGGCAGGTGCAGTCTGAGCTTCACCCTCGGCTTGGCTGCTCGGCGCGGCTTCTTTTTCCTGCAGGAATTCGATCAATCCATCCGAGGCGCCGGCCTTCTTCAGTTCCACCAGATCATCGGCCGAGAGCTGCACGGTGTACTCATTGCGCTCGACGAATTGTTGAATGGAAACCTCGGAGACGCCGGCATCCAAAAGGTCCAGGATGACGCTCACGTCGAGAGGCTTGGCAATTGCCATTCCAGGGATCAGAAGCAAGATGGCCAGAGGCAGGAAAAAAAGTCTTTTCATAGTGGTTACATACTACACCCCTTCTCGAACTCCTTGCAAGCCCCCCTATGCCGGAACACCCTCCCTCGCAAGCTTCTGCCTCCATGGTTGATGGTGAGCCGGCTCGGAAATAAAATGAGGCCGTCGCGAGAATGCAAGCCTCGAGGGATTCCGCCCGGCTCCACGGTCACTCGCCGGATAAGTCGGAGGGCTGTCCCGGCCCACCGTCTTGTTCGGGATCCCCCTCATGCTCCACCCCGGCGTCGCTTCGGCCAGGAGCTCCGCCATGGCTGGTCCTTCTTAACAGGCTCAGCAGGGCGCCAATCAGGGCCGCGAGGAGCAGGGCAAAAATCGCGGCGATAACCAGGGTGGCCAGGGAGTTCCCTCCTCGTTGCGAGTCGCGATCTGCCCAACGGCGAGAGGACGGCAACACAACCTGTACAGGATAGCGGAACCCGCGCCAGGGGAGGAAAACTTTGGAAAAACGCGAGGTGGTCAGGCTACTGGAAGAAATAGCCCTCTTGCTGGAGCTAAAGGGAGAGAACCCCTTCAAGGCCCGAGCCTACTCCAATGCAGCCCGTACGCTGGAGGGGACCACCGCCGATCTCCGTGAGCTGATCGATTCCGGAACTCTCGGAGAGCTCCCGGGGATCGGTGAAGCCTTGCGCGACAAAATCGCGACCTTGGCGACTACCGGCCGGTTGCCCTACTACGAGGAGCTCGTCTCGGAATACCCGCGGGGCATTCTCGAGATTCTGCGCATCCCCGGCCTGGGACCGAAGAAGGCCCGGGTCATCTGGGAGCAGATGGGTGTCTCCACGCTGGGCGAGCTCGAGTATGCCTGCCATGAGAATCGCCTGGCTGGGCTTCCCGGGTTCGGATCCAAATCTCAGGAAAAGATCCTGCACGGAATTGCACTGTTGAAGAAAAACCGGGAAAGATTTCTGTGCGACGTGGCCTTGGAGGAAGCGGAAGCTCTCCTCAAGCGGCTGGAGAAGCATCCCGCGGTGCAGCGGCTCGAGTTGGCCGGTAGCATTCGCCGCCGATGCGAAACCTCCAAAGACGTGGACCTGGTCGCCAGCTCCAAGGATCCCGCGGCGCTCATGCAGGCATTCGCTTCGCAGAAGGGGATCGTCGAGGTCATCGCTCGGGGACCGACCAAGTGCAGCGTGCGGCTCGCCTCGGGCATGGCAGCCGACCTGCGCGTGGTGAGCGACGAGGAATTTCCGTTTGCCTTGCATCATTTCACCGGAAGCAAGGAGCACAACGTAGCGCTGCGCGCGAGGGCTCAGCGCGTGGGCCTCAAGCTCAATGAATACGGTCTCTTCCAGGGAGAGAAGCTGCTCTCCTGCAACGATGAAGAGGGGCTTTATTCCCTCCTCGGGCTGGCCTTCATCCCTCCGGAAATGAGAGAAGCCCGGGGCGAGATCGAGGCGGCCGAACACGGTGAGCTACCCGCGTTGGTTCAATGGGAAGACCTAAAAGGCGTGCTCCACGTGCACACCCAGGCCAGCGACGGCACCGCGAGTCTGGAGGAGATGGCGCAAACTGCCAAGTCTTTGGGGCTTTCCTACGTCGGGATCTGCGATCACAGCAAGGCTGCCCTGTATGCTCGGGGACTCGACGAGTCACGGGTGAACGAGCAGCACCAGGAGATCGACCGCCTGAACCAACGCCTGCACGGTGTGACTCTCTTGAAGGGCATTGAAGTCGACATTCTGGCGGATGGATCCCTCGACTTCGAGGACGATGTCCTATCGCGATTCGATCTGGTGGTGGCCTCGGTGCATTCACGTTTCAATCTCCCTGAAGAGGTGATGACGCGCAGAATCGTTCGGGCCATGGAAAACCCGCACGTTCACATCCTGGGACATCCCACCGGCCGACTCCTGCTGGCCAGGGAACCTTACGCCGTGGACATGGCGGCGATTATCCGGGCCGCGGCGGCGCAGGGGGTGTGCATCGAACTGAATGCCAATCCCCACCGTCTGGATTTGGATTGGAGGCTGATTCCGTCCGCCAAGAAGGCCGGGATCAAGCTCAGCATCGATCCGGATGCCCACCAGCCGGCCGGAATCGCCGATATGCGCTATGGTGTGGGAATCGCCCGAAAGGGGGGACTCAACCGCTCGGATGTCCTCAACGCCCTGCCGCTTCCCGACCTGCTGAAGCACCTGCGGGCCCGATCCTCACGCACCGCCTGAGGAGTCCTTCCTCCCGGCTTCAACGGCGGCCGACCTCACACTCTTGCCGCCCTGCCATGCATTGACATCGTAGAAATCGCTGTATATGATGCCCGCAAGTTCAACGCAGTGAACGGTTCCGCCCTATTCTGAAGGATGGAATCGCGTCCACGTCAGGCTGGTAGTCTTCCCCGGAAGGGGAGACGGTGCCCAGAGGGTGAGAGGAGAGCGGCGATGCCCACCGGAAAAATCAAACGGCTCATGAAGGATCGAGGATTCGGGTTTATCCGAGGCAGTGACGGTCAGGAGATTTTCTTTCACCGCAGCTCTCTGGAGGACTTTCCGTTCGAGTCCTTGAGTGAAGGCCAGGACGTGGATTATGAAGTGGAACAATCCCCCAAGGGGCCCCGGGCTGGAAAGGTCCGCCCGGCGAAAGGCTGAGCGCCGCGATGTCTTCCAAGGTCCTGATCTTCGGCAAGGCGGGCTGACCGTATACCACGGCGGCCCGTGAGGCTTTCGAAGCTAAAGACGTCCCGCTGGAATATTTCGACGTCAAAGGCGATCCGGCGCTGCTCGCGAAAATGCTCGAGCATAGCGGTGGACAGCGTCGAGTTCCGGTGATTGTCGAGGGGGGCCGCGTCACCATCGGGTATGGAGGCACGTGAGGCGTCTGAAGCGACGGTCCGCCGCCACGCCGACTCTGGAAGAATTGGATTTGATCTCCCAACTGCGCCGGGACGCAGCCGTCCTCGCATCCCGCTTCCATCTCACCTATCGCGAGATCTCACCTGAAAAGCCGCGGGTGAAGAGACGCTACGGAGCCTGCACCGTTGAAGGCAAAATCGCGCTCCGCCTGCGCCATGCCAAAACCGGGGAGCACCTGAAGTATTCCAGCTTGGTCAACACTCTCTGCCACGAGCTGGCGCACCTGCGACACTTCAATCATGGTCCACACTTCAAAGCCCTCTACCTGGAAATCCTCGAATACGCCAGACGATCGGGAATCTATCGCCCCGGTCCGGAGCGGAACTCCGTTGCAATCCAGCTGGAGCTCTTCCCGCCCACCTGACACTTTTCGTCAACGGCGCTGACAGCCCTTCGACGCGATGGGGCTCGCCATACCCCCGAACGGGTCGCTCTCTGACGCAACTCCACCACGTCGTAGGGTCGAGAGATTCCGAAGAATCAGCAAGTTACAGCCCCGGGAGGAAACAGGGCGGGTTGCATGGCATCAGCGTTGCTGTGCAGGAGGGTGAACATCCGGAGGTTGAGTCGCGATGCGTAGACAGAAGGGGTTCACCCTGATCGAGCTGCTGGTGGTAGTCGCCATCCTGGGGGTCCTCTCTTCGATTGCCATTGCGCTGCTGGCGAACGCCCTGGACAAAGGCAAGCAGAAGCGCACGATGATGGATCTGCACTCCATTGCCGAGGCGACCGAAGCCTACGGAGTGGATCACGCCGCCTATCCTTCGGGGATAGCGAATTGGCTGACGATGAAGCCGCTCATCTCGCCGTTCTTCATTCGCGAGCCGCCGGATGCCGACGGATGGTCCCACCCGTGGGAGGCGAGCACCGACTCTCCAGGCAAGAGCTACACACTTGTCAGCCTCGGGAAGGATGGATCACAGGGAGCCTGGGCAGGTGGGATCACCAGCTCCTTCAACTGCGATATCGTCTTCTCCGACGGCCGTTTCTTCCAATGGCCGCAGGGGACCCAGAATTGATTCGACCCTGAGGGGGTGCCAGGGAGGATTCGTTATGGCCACGCGTCCAGCGCTAGCGGAGCGCAGAAGAGTCGATCGGAGCCGGCGCCGCGTCAGCGTCCGGTACGGGGACGAAAAGGCGCAATTCCTCGGATATACCCAGGAAATGGGCGAGAAGGGGCTCTTTCTGCAGGGAAACCAGCTTTATACTCCAGGCACCGTACTCAGCCTGGAGATCGAGACTCCCGAGGGAGCCAAGTCGGCGCGGGGCGTGGTGCGCTGGGTGAAAGAAGTTCCCCCAGCCTTTCGCCGCAGCATGCGCGGCGGCATGGGGATCGAGCTCTTTCCGAAGAAGTAACCGGGGAAGCCTGGAGTAGAAAGGGGAATTGGTGCCGAAGGCGGGATTCGAACCCGCACGGTGTTACCCGCCACCCCCTCAAGATGGTGTGTCTGCCAGTTCCACCACTTCGGCAATCTTGGCAAATCCAAAAACCAAACCTTACTTCTTCGGCTCCGGCGGCTTGGACTGCGCCGGGGCGGGCTGCCCGCCCGACGGCTGCTGGGTTGAGCCCGTAGTCGGGGCTGCGGCTCCCGGGGCAGCGGCAGGCGGCGCCGGCGCTGCGGGAGGTGCTGCCGCAGGTCCAGCCGGAAGAGAGAGCGGCGTGCTCTGAAGCACTGCAGAAGTCCGCCGAGACGAGAAGATGGCGAGCGCCAGCGAGGTGAACATGAATAGGATTGCCGCGACAGTGGTCGCCTTGGAGAGCACCGTGGCTGCCCCTCGGCTCCCCAACGCCGTCTGGCTTCCGCCCCCGCCGAAAGCTCCCGCCAGATCGGCCCCTTTTCCGGTCTGCAGCAGCACCACCAGGATTAACACCAGGCAAACCAGGCAGTGAAGAATTATCAGCGCAGCGTACATCGGTTCTCCGATCGGCCTGCTCCAGGACTCGGCAGGCCAATAGTTGGTTGAAGGACGGTCAATTTAACACAGCCCTCGACCGGCGTAAAGAAGGTGGGAGGCCGC
>Ga0075423_10004907_pt1 | contig 12443 bp, 10 predicted proteins | sample SoiMethybrSBSTD2_FD_80114 | JGI IMG/M metagenome (GOLD analysis project Ga0075423, IMG submission 80114) | Bulk soil microbial communities from a Populus tree surrounding site in Tennessee, USA - Soil MetaG P. TD hybrid SBSTD2 | ecosystem: Environmental > Terrestrial > Soil > Tree plantation...
GAAAGCGGCGTGCGTTCTGGATCGTCCCCGCGATCTTCTGCCGGTTGCGGATGATGCCGGTGTCGCTCAGGAGCCGCGCCTCATCCGCTGGCCCATACACCGCGATGCGCGGTATGTCCCACCCTTCAAATGCACGCCGGAAGTTCTCACGCTTTCGCAAGATCGTCCGCCAGGAGAGCCCAGCCTGAAACGCCTCCAATGTCAGCCGCTCGAACAAGGCGTCGTCGTCGTGGCAGGGCACGCCCCACTCCTCATCGTGATAGGCGATCATCAGCGGGTCGCTCAACGACCAATCGCACCGCTGCTTCACGCCGTCGCTATCGATCATAGCGCCATGCTCCTCACTGCACTATAGGCGTTGCCGCCGGCAGCGGCGAGGTCCGCCAATATCGCGCCCCGTTGCGCTCACGATTGAGCAAATGATAATCATATAGCTCGCGCCGCAGCGTCACGAAATCCTCGAAGAGGATATGCGCGATCAGTATCGCGTTGACCTCTCTTTCGCTGTAGAAGCGCCCCGGCTCGAACAGCGACGCGAGATAATCGAGCACGGGCATCCGCTCACGCTGCTTCGACGGCCAGCGCACGACCCGACCCTGCGCGTCGAGCAAGCGTTTGATCTCCTGCGGAAGCGCGCTGTTGGCGTCGGCGGGCTGGTCGTCGGCGGGTGTGTAGTCTCCCACCAGCAGCTGCTCCAGCGCGCGGAGTGTCAAATCAAGGTTGAGCGTGCTCAGGCTATAGATTTTGTTGGCACCATTGCCGCGCCGCTCGCATATGTAGCCAACGGCGTTGAGCTGCTTCAGGTGCCGCGACACGCTCGATTGGCTGAGGCCCAGCTGTGCGATGATCTCCTGAGCAGCTAGCTCGTGATGCTGCGCGAGCAGCGCCAGAATGCGCAGGCGTGTATCGTCGGCCAGAGCGGACAGGCGCGCGCGTAGCTCGGCACTCCCAATCGCCGACGAGCGCAGCAGCAGCGTGTAATTCGACGGCGCGCTAAAGAAGATGCGCAGCACCGCATCGCTGTACCAGCTCGTCAGCTGCCATCCGTTGTGCGCTGAGGGTACCAGAATGATCTGCTGGATGCCGTCCGCAGCTACGAGCAGATCGGGCGGCAGCCTGCGCCCAGTAAACGTGCGAAAGCTTTCCGCTGCTGTCGCATCGGCGGCCAGCTGCTGCTGAAATACCCCAATCTGCTGCGGCAGACCCGCCGGCCCGCGCAGCGCACGCTGCCACTCGGCCACCAGCGTCGTCTCCCACATATGATCGAGGTGCGCGACGATCAGGTCGTGCAGCGCCGGCGGATCATCGAGCAACGTCTGGATCTCGGCGTATAATGCCGGATCGACGCGGCTGCCGGGGTGCAATCGCTCGACGTTTGCGACATATTCCGCGACATCGACCGGCGACCTCGTCATAGCGCCAGCGGGTGCTCGTTGGGCGGCCAGCTGCTCGACATAACCCGGTAGAGCCGCCCGCAGGCGCTGCGAGTCCGATGTCGGCGCTGCGGCGATCGCGCGCGCAGGGCTGGTCGCAGGCGCGAACACACGCTGCAACAGCCGATCACGTAGTGCGAAGGGATTCTGGGTTGCCAAGTTGTCCAGGTAGGCCGGGAAGTCGGGCCACTCCTGGTCGGGGCTCAATGCGTCGGGCAGGCCCGCGAACACCAGCCGGTTCGTGTGGCGGCGTTCGGGCGCGAGGGTTGCGGCCGTCTGCGTTACCCAATCACCAAGCCCGGAGCGCTGCTCGGCCAGGTTCAGCAGGGCAAAGCTGTTCAGTATATTGTAAATTGGCTCAAGCGCTAGCTGCGCCGACAGGTACTTGAATGATGCGACACGAGATTCGGCAGGCATAGCAATCCTCCTCCTGATTTTTGTTTATGTGTATATACGCATAATCAAATAAATCTGAGTGGAGTATAACCTGCCTCCTGGCCGATGTCAATCGGACTAACGATGGAGTGAGTTGCGGCTGATTGACAGTCGCAAGACAGCAAGGGTATAATCGACTTCACCCGTTGGAACCGCTGGACTGCCTCGATCAGCTCCTGCCGGACCTGGTCGCGCGCTCATGCTATCGAGAGTAATAAAGAAACCGCGATGACAGCTCTACCAAACGCCAATAACTGGATCGTCTACCCTCGGCCCAAGCCACAGGCCCGGCTGCGCCTGTTCTGCTTCCCTTACGCGGGGGGTGGTGCCTCGATTTACCGCCTCTGGCCGAACGATTTGCCGTCGGCTGTGGAGGTCTGCTCGCTCCAACCGCCCGGTCGGGAAAATCGGCTGCGCGAGAAACCGTTTACCCATGTTACGCCGCTCACACAAGCGCTCGTGCCGATCATCCGCCCGTACCTGAACCTGCCGTTCGCGTTTTTCGGCTATAGCCTGGGCTCGCTGGTCGCCTTCGAGGTAGCGCGCGAACTGCGCCGCCAGGGTGGCCCAACCCCATTGCACCTGTTCGTCGGCGGTCGTCGCGCGCCGCAGACTCCCGATCCCGACCCGCCAATTCACCAACTGCCCGAGCCGGAGTTCCTCATCGAGCTGCGCCGACTCAGCGGCACCCCAGAGGCGGTGCTACAGAATGCCGAACTCATGCAGTTGCTACAGCCGCTCCTGCGCGCCGATTTTGCGATCAACGAGACCTATCCGTACACGACCGAGCCGCCGCTTGCATGCCCGATCTCCGCGTACGGCGGATTAGAGGATGCCGAGGCCAACCAGGATGATCTCGCGCCGTGGCAGGAGCAGACGCGCGCGGCCTTCAAGCTCCAGATGTTTCCCGGCGGTCACTTTTTTCTGAACAACGACCGGGCGGCGCTGCTGCAAGCGATCTCGGAAGATCTGTACCGCTACCTGTAGCCGCTTGATCGCTACGATCTCGCGAAGATACGCGAAGGAAGATTCTCACTTCGCGCGCCTTCACGTAGCTTCGCGGATCACGAACGCCGGATCTGCGCGCGGCAGGTGTTGAGCGCCAGGTTCAACCGCCGCTCTACTTCCTGCTCGCCCAGCAGTTGCATCACCTCATACAGCGGCGGCGTGCGCTCCGACCCCGTCAGCACGATACGCAACGTCATGAACAGCTTACCAGCCTTGATGTCTGCCGCAGCTGCGTGCTCGCGGACTTTGGCCTCCCAGATCTCGTGCGTATCGTCCTGGCGATGGTAGGATTGATACGCTTCGAGCAGCTCGGCGGCCTTATCGATACCGCCAAGCGGCTTAGCGATCAGTTCAGCCGACGGCGCGACGAACAGGTCGGGGTAGAAAAAGCCGCACTGTAAGACGATGTCGCTCAGCTTCTTGAACCGTTCCGGCTCAAGCGTCAGAAGCTGCTGCGAATAGGCCGGATCGTGCGTGAATGCGGCAGCAAAGCGCGTCAGTTCGTCCTTGCCGATCGCGTACGTGGTGCGCTCGGCCCGGCCAGCGACCTCGAAGCCGACCTCCTGATCGAGCGCGACGATATGGTCGAGCCAGCTGGCCGTCGTCGTATAAAGCGCTTCCGTCGTCAGCATACGCAGATAGTGGCCGTTGATGAAATCTAGTAGATCGAGATCAACCACCGGTCCGGTTTTCGAAAGATCGCGCAGCGAGAAATCGCGGACGAACTCCGCATACGGGTAGACATCTTTGCCTTCTGGGTGCGTCCAGATGATCCGCGTCAGGAAGTTTCGGAAACCCTGCGGCAGGTAGCCTTGCAGCTGGAACCAGGCGATCGAGGTATCTCCCGTGCGCTTCGAGAGCTTGCGCCGGCTGGCGTCGCGCAGCAGCGGTGTGTGAACGATCGGCGGCACCGGCCAGCCCAGGTATTGGTAGAGCAACAGATGTTTCGGCGTCGAAGAGATCCACTCCTCGCCCCGGACGATCGTCGTCACACGCATGAAATGATCGTCCACGACCACGGCCAAGTGATAGGTCGGGAAGCCGTCGGACTTGAGCAGCACCTGATCATCGACTGTGTTCGAGTCGAAGACGATTTCCCCGCGAATAAGATCCTCGAAAGCGATCGCGGTATCTTGCGGCACAGCCAGGCGGATGACCGACGGCTCCGCCGCCGCGAGCCGCTGCGCGACCTCTTCGGCAGGCAGCCAGCGACAGTGCCGATCATACATCGGCGGCTGGCCGGCGGCCTGCTGCTGCTGCCGGATACGCTCAAGCCGCTCGGTGGTGCAGAAGCAATGATAGGCGTGACCCTGCGCGACCAGCCAGCCGGCCGCATCCTGGTAGATCGCGAGGCGCTCGCTCTGGAGGTATGGGCCATAGTCGCCGCCGAGCTGCGGGCCTTCATCGGGCGACAGCTCCAGCCACTGGAGCGCCGCCAGGATCTCCGCGAGCGCGCCCTCGTGCAGACGCTTGCGATCCGTGTCTTCGATCCGCAGGATGAATACGCCGCTCGTGTGATCGGCGACCGCGCGATCAATCACCGCCTGTAGCGCTGTCCCAATATGTGGGCGACCGGTTGGGCTGGGCGCAATGCGAACCACTTCGGCCCCCGGCGGCAGTGTCGCGCGTGGCGGATAAACTGTTGCGTACCGTTCCAGATCCTGTTCCAGATCCATGGATTTCTTCCGATCTTTCAATCACAATATCGCAGCCGAGGGATGCCGGATCGCCGCCGCCTGCCTGATCCGCGCTCTGCCGGTGCGTGTCAGGGATAATACACATTTCGCTTGGTCGTGTCAACGTCGTGGGCTGCCGATATGCTATAATTCCTCTAACCCAACTGTCGGCGGGCTGAACCCACTCCAAAACTCCGACCAGATTCCCGATCACAACACAGCGTCGGCCAGTCCACGAAGGCGACGACCGCTCCCACCAGAAGTTTGAGCGAAGGAGCTAACTATGACCCAATCTCCTGCGGCACCCAGCATGCGGACCTTCTTCCTGATCTGGTTCGGACAGTTTATTTCCATGATCGGCTCAGGGCTGACCGGCTTTGCACTGGGCGTGTGGGTCTATCAGCGCACCGGCTCGGTCACTCAATTCGCGCTGATTGCGCTGGTTGCGACGCTGCCGTTGATCCTTATATCGCCGCTCGCCGGCACGATCGTGGATCGTTTCGACCGGCGCACGATCTTGATCCTCAGCGATCTGGCAGCCGGCCTGTGTACGCTGACGATCGCCCTGCTATATGCCAATGGCCGCCTCGATATCTTGCCGATCTACATTATTGTCGGGCTCAAGTCGATCTGCGATAGCTTTCGTGGGCCAACGCTCAATGCATCGACCGTGCTGCTCGTTCCCAGCGCCCAGCTCGGCCGCGCCAACGGGATAACGCAAGCGTTGCGGGCGGCGGCGCAGATCGTGCCGCCGGTGCTGGCGGGCGTCCTGGTGCTGGCGATCGGCATCGAGGGCGTCGTCCTGATCGATTTCGTCACCTTCCTCTTCGCCATCATTGCGGTGCTGCTCGTGCGAATCCCGCGACCAGCGCCGACCAGCCCGGACGCACCCGCGCGGCGCTCATTGCTGCGCGATTCGGGCTACGGCTGGCAATACATCTCAGCCCGGCCCGGCTTGCTCGGGCTGCTGGTGGTCTTCGCCATCGTCAACTATCTGCTAGGCATCGTCAGTGTGCTTGTGACACCGCTGGTGCTGTCGGTCGGCAACGCAGCCGCGCTTGGCACGGTGCTGTCGGTTGGCGGTGTTGGTATGCTGACTGGGAGTTTGCTGATGAGCGCCTGGGGTGGGCCGCCGCGCCGTATGCAAGGCGTGCTCGGCTTCATGCTGCTGTGCGGCTTTTTTGTGGCGCTGGGTGGGGTGCGCCCGCTTGTGCCGATCTTCGCCCTCGCAGCCTTCGGCTTCTTCTTCTGCCTGGCCCTGCTCAACGGCTGCTTCTGGACGATCTGGCAGAGTCGCGTTGCACCGGATGTGCAGGGGCGCGTCTTTGCGACGATTCAGATGATCGCCTCGTCGTCGCTGCCACTGGGCTATCTGACCGCCGGCCCACTCGCCGACCGCGTCTTCGAGCCGCTGCTCAAGAACAGCGGCGGCGCGCTCGCCGACAGCGTCGGCCAGCTGATCGGCGTCGGAACGGGGCGCGGCGTCGGGCTGCTATTCATCGTCATGGGCGCGTTTCTGACGCTGACGACGATCATCGCGTATCTAAATCCACGCGTGCGGCTGTTGGAAGATGAGCTGCCGCACGTCGAGGCCAGCAGCGCCACAACCAGTGTTGAGCTCCAATCGCTCGATGGTGATCGAACGGCTGTGCCCGAATATACGCAAGGCTAGGATACACGTCGCTTTGCTAGATCGAGAGCAGCTCCTCGTGCAACTGCTGCAGATCTGGGTTGCGCTGAAGCCGCGCGAGTAAGTTCCGCTTGGCAAAGTAGACGTTCGCGACCTCCGTGAAGAGTTCGGGGTGACGCGCCAGGATGACGCGCGGCGGCAATTCGAGCACGAAGCTCTCGACCAGCACGATGCGCTCCTGCGACGTTTCGGCCAGATTGCTGATGATTTGCCAGAGCGTGCTGCTCTCGATCTCATTAAGGACGATCTCCTCAGGTGTCGCGAGCGTATGTGCTTCAAGCCTGAGCAGCGCTCGCTCGCGTGCCTGCTGTGCCCGCGAGCAATCGATCACCACTGCCACCACGCAGGTGCGCAGGTACGCCAGCAACTTCGCCAAGTTGGGAAAGCGGGAGAACCGCCTTGGCGAAAGCGCCATCCAAGCGCGCGCGAAGGCTTGGTCGGCAATATCATCGTGGTGTTCGCCGATCAGCAGGGCGGCTCCGCAACGGTGCGACCAACCGATCATCAGCGTCCGATAGCGCTCGTAGATCGCTGCCCATGCATCCTCATCGCGCTCGACGATCGCGCGGCGGAACAGCTCGTATTCGTCCCCTTGCTCCGACTGCCCTACCCGATGTGTGTCCATAGCTTCCCTCGACGAAATCAAGTGGGCCAATCCAACGGTCAGCTCTTGCTCGACGACAGGGGTGAGTTGGCAGCGACCAATCTGCATTTTCACAGTATACCAAGCAACGCCGGTGTCGCAATGGATGCTTCCGGCGGAAGGGCGAACATGGTCAGCCTCACTGGGAACACATGTGTTGCTGCTGTCATTTTGGAGATGCCAATACCAGTATATATGAGGACGTAGCTGGTGAAAATTGGAGAAACCCCTAATTTTTAATTAAGGGGAAACCCTAGTATAGCCGCCAGAGATCACGATTCGACGTGGTTCGCATCAAGATCGACGAGCCCTAATTGTACAGCAATACGGATCGCCTCGGTTCGCGAGCGTGCGCCCAGCTTCTCAAGCAGTCGGCTCACATGAAACTCCACCGTTTTGACCGATATCCCGAGCCCCTCAGCGATCTCCTTGTTACGGCGGCAGGATGCAAGCAGCCAGAGCACCTCGTGCTCGCGCTCCGTCAGATGCACGCTGGTGCCGCCCACGCCCAGCTGAAGCAGATCCGGTGCCAGCGCGAGCCGTCCCTGTGCGACCGCACGCACGCCATCGACGATCTCCTCGCCGGTGGCTGTTTTCCGTAGATAGCCCTGGACGCCGAGCGGCACCAGCGCACGCACATAGCCCGTGTCGTCGTAGCCGGTCAAGATCAGAATGGCGATATCTGGAAAATTGGCGCGAATCTCGCGGGTGACATCCATTCCGCTGATGTCGGGCAGATGCATATCGAGGACGACGACATCCGGGCGCAGCGCCGCAACCAAACGCAGCGCCTCGGCCCCCGTGCCAGCCGTGCCGATCACCGCAATGCCCGCGCTGCGTGTCAAAAGCGACTGTGTTCCCTCGCGGAGCATCGGATGATCATCAACCACAATGACCCGAATCGCTGTTTTTCCATTAGTCATTGTCGTTCTTCTTTCGTAATGCGACGGCCACCGAAACGATCATGCCACCGTGGACACCGCGCGCCAGCGTAATGTCGTTCGACCATGGGCGCAGACGTTGACGCATCCCCAAGATTCCCAGATGTAATGCCGACGGTTCTTGCCTCGTGCTCGAATCGAAGCCGCGCCCGTTGTCGGCGATCCGCAGCACAACCTGTTGCGGATCGCGCTGTAGCCTTACGGCGATGTGGCTCGCCTGCGCATGCTTACGACAATTGGTCAGCGCTTCTTGCGCCACACGGTAGATCGCGATTTCGAGCGGTGCCTCCAGCCGACCGAACGGCGTGTGATCAGCCGTTACCACCTCCAGATCCACATCCAGGTCGGTGCTTGCACGCATATCGTTGACCAGCCAGTCGATCCCGGCGATCAAGCCCAGATCGTCGAGCACCGGCGGGCGCAGGCCGGCGCAGACCGTCCGCAGCGCTGCGACGATATCGGCCACTGACCGCCGCCAGCGCTGAATCTGTGGCGAAGCCTCAGCCTCGGTAAGCTCGCGTTCAAGCAGCATCACCCGCTGGATTGTGTCGTCGTGCAGGTCGAGCGCGATGCGCTGGCACTCTTCCTCTTGGATCTGCATCAGTTGTGTGTTGAGCGCCGCCAGCGCGTGCTCGCGCTCGGCGAGTTCGGCAACCTGATCCTGAAGACGGCGAATCAGCACGGCGTTGTGCAGTGCGGTGGCGATAAGCGGTGCGAGCGTGGATATGAACGCCTCGTCGTTGGATGTGAGGCCCCCAACATGGCGCTTTGGGCCGATCGTCAACATGCCGATCATCGTCCGGCCAGCAACCAAGCCAACTTGCCGCATTGTGTCGTCGTAGGCTTGATACCCTTCGTTGCCCTGCGCAGCGGCGTTGGGCAATGCCGCCTGGTCCGAGCGCGGCGGGATGGGGCGCTCACCCCAATCATAATGCTCGGGAGGTGTGATATCGCTCTGGAGCGCCAGCGTTGCCCAGCGCAGTCCCAGCTTCTGGCCGAGCTGATCGAGCACATATGGGGCGATATCCTCGACCATCGTATAGCCGGCAATCGCGATACTCAGGTGCTGAAGCGTATCCGCATACGCATAAACATCGTGAAAGAGTATCTGCTCGATGCGGTGCCGCAATCCTCGCTGAATGATCGGGAACGTAATCGCGATCACTGCGATCCAGAGTGGGGCCATCCACAAATTATTCGATAGTAGGTCCGGCCCTGGATCGATCAAGCGGACGATCGACATGAACAGCACACTATAGATGGCGAGCAACGTTGACCAGACGACGATCGCCACCAGACCACGGCGCGCCACGTACTCAATCATGGCGAACTGGCCGTGTAGGATCGCAATACCGAGACTCAGCGGCAGCAACACGATGCTCAAAATGGCAACCTCCGGCGGTGCCAGGAGCGGAATGCCGATGAAGATCGGAATAAGCGAGAGCAGCGCGAATGGGGTGACCGCACCTGCCATACCGAGCCCAAGCAGCCCAAGCACATCCTGGTTATCCTGCCGGGATCGTTTTCGCAGGGTCGTCAGCCCCAGCAGCCCACACGCCCCCAGGAGTTCCAGGGTCACCAGCGCCGAGCTGGCACGCCGCAGCTCATTGTAGAGGGCGGGATTCATCAAAACTATCCAGGGGTAGACCAGCACTAACGCCAGGGTCGCAATCAGCGCGACGGCGGCAGTCACACGCCCGATCGTCGTGCGCAGTCGGTTCACCGGAAAGATCAGGAACAGTATGAAGGTGCTGAGACCGAAGATCATGATCCCGGCAAAGACAACCGCGAGCGCCCATTGCGCGCTCTGGTAGGTCGAGCGCGCAGCCAGCAGCGTCATGGCCATCGCGATCGTTAGCCCAAGTACGCTCCATGCCACGAAGGCATCTGCCGCCAGCACGAAGACCAGCATGCCGATCAGCACGAAGCAGACGGCTACCAGCGGGAAACTCCACACCGATATGGGTGAGAAATCGGCGAGTCCTTTGGCCACCGAAGTCGTTAACACCGCACCCGAAGTCGAACGCACCTGGATTTTCGGCGCGATATTGAGCGTCGGCGCATCAGCGGGTGTGACCGGTACATCTGCGACGGATAGCACCTGATCGCCGGGACGCACCTGCGCCTCCCACGCAACGCCAGCCGGCAGAACTTGTGTGATGATCACACGATCCCCCAACGCTTCCGCGCGCAGTCCTAGTTCTGGAAGCTGCGCTGTGGTCATCAGGCTCAATTCGGCAATAATGATCAAGGCGACGTTAGCGATGATTGCGCCGATCCATCGGTAACTGCTAACCCGACGTACTGCTGCGAATGCCACCGTGCGCCTCCTTACACGCGGCGTGCTCGGACGTTAGGAACAAGTCGTCGGAGGTGAGCAACGTGCTGTCGTTGTGTCGTTTGAACTAATTTCCGAAGGGCCGATAGTGCCTCACGGCGGTGTGCATCGGCGATGATCCATGTGTAGTGTAAGGCAGCTAAATCGCAGATTGTGGTCGCGATCTGTTGTTCATCCGCAGGGGTAAGCGGCGTCGTGCTGGTGCCCCAGGTCAACAGCTCTGATAGGCCCTCCTCGGCAGCGCAGCGCAGTGCGTAGGCGACCGGCAGCGTCTTCTTGCGCAGGCGCAGATCGCTGCCACGATCCTGGATGTTTGGATCGACGCCCGCAATATCGTTGAGCAGTTGCGCGGTGATCCCGACATGAAAGCTGAATGTGCCGATTAAGGCTAGGATCGCCGCATCGTCAGTTGCGAGCGCGGCACCAATCTGACACGCCGCTGCGACGAGCGCTCCCGACTTGCGCTGTGTGATCGCATAGGCCAGCTCCGCGTCGCCGCTCGCATTCGTTTCCTGGAGAACATCGAGATCTTGGCCGATGCAGGTCGATAGCAGTCCCTGCACCAGAAACGCATCGACGCGCTAGACGCGCTCGGCGCTGATTAGCGCCGGCAGCTCGTGCAGACAGTGCTGCGCGAACTGACTCAGCGCTAGGCCGGCGTTGAGTCGCCGACGCGGCTCCACCGCTCCGGGAGTCCATTCCTCGTCAAGAAGGTCGTCGATAACATCAACGGCAGCGGTGGCGCATTCGATGGCCGAGGCTGCGATAACGACGGCGGCTGGGTCGCCATCGAATGCCTGGCAAATCTCCAGCACAATCGTTGGCCATTCGCCAGCGCTACCGGGGTGGAGGATGCGCCCACGATGTGCTAGAAGCCGCAGGAGCAGTACGCGCAGCTCCTCGGTTATACCACACGTCCCAAGCATCGTCTGGACGTGCTGTACAACCTGTGCAAGCTGCATAGCGGAACTCGCGCGCATGGGATGTGAGATATATTCAGCAGCGAGGCGTGCTGGGCTTTACCACCAGTACAGGATATTGGCGGGTGGCGCAAGCCGGGTGGGGTCGTTGCGGACACTCTGGAGCCGTCGCTGCCAAGCGCGGAGCGCCGCCTGCTCCGGCGCTGAAAGTCGCGCTATCGCATCGCCACGCTGCGGATGCAGCTCTGCCACGCTCCCGCATCGCACAGCATCCCGAGCGAGAGTATGAAGCGTCGCGAGATCCAGGAGCTTGTCTCCTCTGTGCTATCAGCACGGTATTGGAACGTATACGCTGGAAGAGCCCGGATGCTGTGCTCTTCCCAAGTCAACACCAGCCGCCCGATCCGGGCGGTCTTGTCGCTCAGGCCGGGCGAAAAGAGCATTTGGCGCGACACCGTCTCGCCAAACCCTCCTGCTGAGCGCGACCAAGTAAGCGCTCTATATACCTTATACCATATCCTAGGAGATGGAACCACTAGGGAAAACCCTCGAATTATCTGGTCGCAGCGCGGCGATAGAAGCGGGGCGGATCTAGCTGAAAGGCCGATCGCGCTAGCTCGACATTAGGAGTGGGTGCTATGCCGCGAGCAGCGACATAGCACCCGCTCGACCTGTTATGGTGCCAGTGGGCTCCGCAGATCGATGCCCGATGGCTCGAGTATCTGCGGATTCGTTCCCGTCACAGTGAAATTATGCAGTTCAGCGCGGTTGTTGGTCTCGTTACTTTCGGCGACCGCGCCGGTCGCTACACCAGGATTCCAGTTGTCCACGTAGAAATACAAGTCGGTCGTGCCCGCAGCAAACCAGCCTGGCCAGAGCGAGTATGCTGGAGCATAGCTACCGGGTGCCGATGTCAAGGTGACGCTCGCGCCAGGTGCCAGGGCCGGCACAACCCAGGTCAATCCAAAGCAGGGATTGAGCCCGCAGACCATGTTCCAGGTGACATTTGGCGCGGTCGGCGGCGTCGATGGATTGATATAGAGATCGGCCCATGCCGGCACCGATGGCCCGTCGCCGATATTCGTGATGGTCACCGAGATCTGCACTGGCTCACCGGCGGCGAAAGTCGTCTTGTTCGGACTAATGCTGATACTGCCAACGAGATCCGGCAAGCCCACCTTGCTGATTAATGGCAGGTAGACCTTGAACGCTCCCACCTGTGGCGTGCTGGTAGGCGTTCTGGTCGCTGTTGCAGTGGGTGTCTTGGTCGGCGTATTCGACGGTGTCGGCGTGTTCGACGGTGTCGGCGTGTTCGACGGTGTCGGCGTGTTCGACGGTGTCGGCGTGTTCGACGGTGTC
>Ga0075423_10004908_pt1 | contig 12443 bp, 10 predicted proteins | sample SoiMethybrSBSTD2_FD_80114 | JGI IMG/M metagenome (GOLD analysis project Ga0075423, IMG submission 80114) | Bulk soil microbial communities from a Populus tree surrounding site in Tennessee, USA - Soil MetaG P. TD hybrid SBSTD2 | ecosystem: Environmental > Terrestrial > Soil > Tree plantation...
GATGCTGGAGATAGCCGATCGCGTAGTTCGGGATCGTGAGGTCGCGCCGGTAGACCGGCGTCACGAAGGGCAGGCGGTCCATGTCCTCCAGGATCGGGCGCGGACGCGTGTGCACGACGCGGGCGTTCTGCCGATAGCACAGGCCGGCGATCTGCGCCAGCGGCACGCCGCGCGCGACCTCTTCGATCGTGAAGTCGAACTCGTTGCCGGCCACGAAGTCGAGCGCCGGGCTCGTCCGCAGCGAGGCATCCGGCGCCACCGCGACCGCTGCGCCGACCATGCCGATGGTGAGCCCGGGGTGCTCGGCCTTGAGCGCCTCTGCCACCCGGATGTCCGCGGCGAAGGACGGCGTGCTCGTGTGCATGACGCAGAGGTCGTACTGCCGGGCGAGCGGGCGCACATCCTCGAGTGTCAGCCCGTGGGGCGGGGCATCGATCAGGCGCGAGCCGGGCACCAGCGCGGCGGGCTGGGCGAGCCACGTGGGATACCAGAACGAGCGGATCTCGCGCTTGGCCTGGTATCGGGAGCCGGCGCCGCCGTCGAAGCCGTCGGCGGAAGGGGGATGGAGGAACAGTGTGCGCAAGTAATCGGGCGCCATGGACGCAGCCCTATGATACACGCCGCCGGCTGACCGGGACGGCCGCCCGTGTGGGATACTCAGGGCCCGTGGTCCCGCTCACCCTCGTCCTCCTGCGCGCACTGGGCCTCCTCGGCCAGGCGCTCGTGCTGGGGGGCGCGGTGTTCGGTCTCGTGGTGCTCCGCCCCTGGCTGACGGGCGTCGCCGACGCCTCGGTTCTCCGCCGCCACGTCGTGCGTCTGGTCCGCGCCGGGGGACTGCTCCTGCTCGCAGCGCAGGTGGCCGCGCTTCTCCTGATTCTCAGCAGCGTGGTGGACGGGCCGGCCTGGCCTCTCGCCGACTTCCTGGCCACGCCCCTCGCCCAGGCCAGCGGGCTCCGGGTGGCGGCGGGACTGGCCGCGCTCGGCGCGGCGGCCTGGATCGCGCGCCGGCCCCGGGCGGACGGCCCGTGGTTGGCACTGCTCGCGGCGGGAGTCGCCGCCGCCGGGACGGCCGCCTGGACCAGCCACGCCACCGCCCGGCTCCACGGGCGCGAGGCGCTGCTCGCCGTGGACGTGCTCCATCAGCTCGCCAGCGCGGTGTGGGGCGGCGGGCTCGTCCACCTCATCGTCCTCGTGCTGGCGCGCGGCGACGTCGCGTGGCCCGCCGGCGCGCTCCGGGCCTTCTCGCGCGTGGCGCGGGTCGCGGTGGCGGCGCTCGGCGCGAGCGGGCTCCTGCTGGCGCTGGTGTACGTCGGAGGTCCGGGCGCGCTGATCGGCACCGCGTATGGGGGCATGCTGCTCGCGAAGACCGCGCTCGTGATCGGGCTCCTCGCCCTGGGAGCGGCCAACTTCCGCGCGGTCCGCCGCCTCCCCCCGACGCGGACGATGCTGCCCGTCCGGCTGGGCCGCTTCGTCGAAGTCGAGGCGGGGCTCGCCGTCACGCTGGTGTTCGTGGCCGCATCACTCGGCTCGGCGCCGCCCGGCGTCGACATCGTCCGCGACCGCGCCACCGCGGCGGAGATCGCGGCCCGCTTCGCCCCGCGCTGGCCCGCCTTCTCGACCCCGAGCTTCACCGAGCTCGCCTCGGCCGCCGCGATCGACGATCCCCTCGCTCCTCGCACCGCTGCCGATATCGCGTGGTCCGAGTACAACCACAACGTCGCCGGCGCCTTCGTGCTCTTCATCGGGATCCTCGCCGCCCTCCACCGACTGGCCGGCGTGGCCTGGGCGCGGCACTGGCCGCTCGTGTTCCTGGCGCTCTCCGCCTTCCTGCTGCTGCGCACCGATCCAAACGCGTGGCCGCTGAGCCCGACGCAGACCTTCTGGGGAAGCCTCGTGGATCCGGAGATTCTCCAGCATCGCGCGCTGGCACTTCTGCCCGCCGCCCTGGGGCTCTTCGAGTGGCTGGTCCTCGAGGGGCGGCTTGCCGCGCCCGGATGGGCGCGCGTGGCGCCGCTCCTCATGGCGGTGGGGGGCGGGCTGCTGCTCGCCCACGCCCATCCGCTGGTCGGCGTGAAGGAGTCCTATCTCATGGAGGTCACGCATCTGCCGCTGGGCCTGCTCGGTGTGCTCATTGGCTGGACACGCTGGCTCGAGCTCCGCCTGCCCGCGGCGGACCGCCGCATCCCCGCGCGCATCTGGCCGCCGGCGCTGGCGCTGGTCGGCCTCCTGCTCGTGCTCTACCGCGAGGGCTGAGGCGCGTTCACGTAGAGTCGGCGGCCGTTGTCCTCCAGGAGAAGATGCCGTCGATCGGGCGGCACCGTGGCGATGACGCTCGCGGCGGGCGCGCGCGGCGTGACCAGGTACACCGGCCGGTCCGAGCTCCACTCGCGCTGGAAGCGCTCGCGCGTCCAGAACGTGTCGCGCGCGTCGGGATAGGTGGCGCCGAAGCCCAGCACGCTTCGCGTGCCGTCGAGGAGCGCGGGCCGGCGGCCGGAGTAGAGCTCGAGCGCCCCGGAGACCTCGATGGGGCCTTCGTGCACGAGGAGATCGCCGGCCCGCGTGCGCGCCGCCACCTCGGCGGCGAGCCGGGGCACCGCGCGCGACGCCGAGAGGATGCCCAGCCCGGCGCCCACCAGCGGCACCATCGCGAGCATGGTGAGCGCGACGAGCGGCGCCAGCAGGCCTTCGCCTCGCGGCCGGCGCCGCGAGAGCACGAGCACGACCACGAGGGCCGCGGCGCCCAGCGTGAAGACGACGGTGGCGCGCTCCAGCAGCCGCGCGAACTGGGGCCAGAGCGCCGTGAGCGAGGTGCCCGCCGCGGCGGTGGTCGCCTTGCGCGCCGTCGCGTCGGAGACCCCGAGCACTTCCGCGGTGAAGAGCCGGCCGTCGCTCGCCGTGCCGAGCGCGCAGCCCAGCGCGACCAGCGCGAAGAGCCCGGCGTGCAGCCACCCCGCCGCACGCATCTGCCGCGGCACGCGCTCGGCCCACCACCGCGCGGCGAGCAGCGCGATCGCCGGATATGCGGGCAAGCCGTAGTGGGGGAGGCGGAACGGCACGAGCGCGAAAAGCGCCACGCTCCCCGCGGCCCAGAGGGTCAGCGCCACCCACGGAGCCTCCACGGGATGCCGCCACGCCCGCCGCCGCGCGAGGGCGACCACGGCGAGGACGGCGGGCACGACCCAGGGGAAGGCGCCCAGCGCGGTGGTCGCCAGGAACTCGAGGGCCGAGATCGGCACGTCCTCGTCGGGGAAGAGCCGCACGAGGGCTGCGTTGCGCGCGTGATTGTCCACCATGACGTACCAGAGAAAGCCCGGGTTCCGCGCGGCGGCGAGCGCGTACCAGCCGCCGCCGACCACCGCCATGAGGACGATGCCGAGCGGCGGAAGCCAGGCCGTGACGGGACGGAAGCGGCCGGCCAGTGCGGCCGCGCCCGCCACGGCGAGGAGCGGGCCGACGAGTCCGATCGGATCCTTCGCGAGCGCGGCCAGCCCCAGCGCCACGCAGCCGGCGAGCGACCACCCGCGCCGCGACTCGCGCCAGCCGATGAGGAGGCCGGCGAAGCCCCACTGTATCGCGGCGAGGAACAGCGTCTCCGGCCGCACGTAGCGCGCGAAGGCGGCGAACAGCGCGCATGACAGGAGGGCGACGCCGGCGAGCAGGCCCGGGCCAGGCCCGAGCAGCCGCGCGCCCAGCAGCGCCGTCCCCGCGACGGCCAGCACCGCGCCGGCCAGGGGCGCGAGGCGGGCCGACCACTCCGAGACGCCGCCGGCGCTGAAGGCCGCGGCCTGGAGCGCGTAGAGCAAGGGCGGCTTATCGAAGTAGCGCACGCCGTTGAGGTGAAGCGTCAGCCAGTCGCCCGATCGCCAAGCTTCGCGGGCGATCTCCGCGTGCTGCCCTTCGCCCGGGTCGTCGAAGGGCACGGCGCCCAGCCCGGGCAGGAACAGCAGGAGGGCCAGCGCCGCCGTGGCGAGCGCCACGAGGACGGCGGCGCGCACGCCCGCGGGCCTCAGCCCCTCGCGAGCCGGCCGGCGGCCAGACGCAGGCGGGCGTCCGCGGTCGCGGCGGCGTCGGGGCGGTGGGTGACGAGGATGACGGTGGCGCCGCGCTCGCGCGCCTGCGCACGCAGCTCGTCCAGGATCACGCGCGCGTGCGTGTCGTCGAGGTTGCCCGTGGGCTCGTCGGCCAGGAGCAGCGGCGGGCGATTGAGCACGGCCCGGCAGTAGGCGACGCGCTGCTGCTCCCCGCCGGAGAGCTGGGCGGGATAGTGGCCGCGCCGGTGGAGCACGCCCAGCCGCTCCATCAGGGCGAGGGCGTCGCGCTCCGCGTCGCGGCGGTCGCGCCCGACGTAGCGCGCCGCGAGCAGCACGTTGTCGAGCGCGGTGAGGCTTCCCAGCAGGAGGAAGGACTGGAACACGTAGCCGATCTGCGCGCCGCGCACCCGGCACTGCGCGCGGCGGCCCAGATGGCTCACCCGCGTGTCGTCGAACCGGATCTCGCCCGCGTCGGCTGGCTCGAGCAGCCCGAGCAGGTTCAGGAGCGTGGACTTGCCCGAGCCGGACTGGCCGATCACCGCCAGCACCTGGCCCGGTTCGGCACCGAGGCTCACGTCGTCCAGGACGCGCACGGGTGGCGCGCCGTCGACGCCCGGGTAGACCTTGCCCAGCCCGCTCGCCCGCACCCGCACTGCTCAGGTCCCCCGGCGGATCGCCTCGGCCGGCGACAGCCGCGTGATGCGGAGCGTGGCGTAGGCGGCGGCGAGCGCCCCGAGGAGCAGCGCGAACACGAAGGTGAAGCCGAGCAGGCGCGGCGAGAAGAAGAAGAGCTGCTGGCCCTCGCGCACCGTGCGCGAGTCCACCAAGACGCCGATGCCGAGCGCGAGCGCGACGCCGAGCCCGACGCCCCAGAGGCTCACGCCGAGCGCCTCGCCCAGCACTTCCCGGAGGAGCTGGACGTCGGTCGCGCCGAGCGCGCGCTTCACCCCGAAGTCACGGATGCGCTCAAAGACCGCCGCGGTGACGGTGTTCGCGAGTGAGAGCCCGCCGATCACGAGGGCCAGGGTGCCGATGCCGACCAGGAGCGCCGAGAAGAAGGCGGTGGAGGTGCGCAGCATCTCGGACAGCTCGCTCGGGATCGTCACGTTCACGCCCTTCACGCTGGCCTGGATGCGCCGCGCGAGGTCGTTGGGATCCACGCCGTCCTGCCAGGCCACCGCGGCGCCCGAGTTGAGATCGGCGCGGGTGAGCCCGCCGCCTCCGAACACCCGGAAGAGCAGCGGATCGCGGCGCAGCCACACGTCGCGGGCATCCTCGAGCGAGACCATGGCGAAGCGATCCGGCGCGGTCAGGGTCTTGTCGAGAATGCCGACCACCTTGAACTCGAGGGCGCCCATCGGCAGCACGCCGCCCACGTCCAGCTTGTGGGAGGCCGCGAAGTCGAGGCCCAGCACCGCGACGCCGCGGTCGCCGGGGGCGAGGCTCCGCCCCTTCCGGATTGGCAGCGTCTGGTAGTTGCGGTTGGCCTGTGGCGCGCTCGGGTCCATGCCCATCAGCAATTCCTGCGTGAGGGTCATGAAGCTCGACGTGCTCGGGTTGATGGGGAGCATCACCTGCGGCTGCACGAGCGCGACGCCCGGCACCTTCGCGATCTCGGCCAAGCGCGCGGCGGGGAGGAGGCCGCCCGCGGTGAAGCCCGCGCCCATGCCCATCCCCTCGCCGGCGACCGAGATCTGGCCGAGCACGAAGCGGTCGCCGCCCTCGATGAAACGGCTGATGCGCTCGGCCATGGCGCCGAGGGCGACCAGCCCGGCCATGCCCACCGCGATGCCAAGCACGGTGAAGCCGTAGCCGCGCGGGAACAGGCGGCGCATCGGCCGTCTAGTACTCGAGGCGCGACTCGGCTCGCCCCTGCCGCCGCCGGATGCGGCGATTGATACGCACGATGGTCCAGAAGAGCCCCATGAGGAACCGCATCTTCGGGGGGATGCGATGGAAGGCGCCGCCCGCGAGGACGAAGGTCACCGCGTCGATCAGCCCGAGGGTGTCCCGGGGGTTCATGAAGATCTCGAGGAACTGCCGGTCGTAGAACTGCGTGATGAAGCGCGCGAAGGGCCGCATGCCGCGGCGCACCCGCCGCGCGTAACCCCCGAAGCGTCGCGCCTCGAAGCGCCCGGAGTGGAAGGCTTCCACGATCTCCTTCGCCGCCATCTCCCCTTCCGCCATGGCGAGGAATACCCCGGCCGAGAAGATCGGGTCCACGAAGGCCACCGCGTCGCCCACGCAGAGAAAGCGGTCGCCCACGATGGGGTCCACCGCGTAGGCGAAGTTGGCTGCGGTGTACATGGGAGTCACCTGCCGAGCGCCCTCGAGGTTGTCGCGCACGCGCTCGCAGCGCTCCACCATGGCGCGGAAGAGGTCCTCGGGCGTGCCCTCGCGCGCCTTCACCACCCGCGAGTGGAGCACGCAGCCGACACTGGTCTCGTCCCGCGCGAGGGGGATGTACCAGAACCAGCCCTCGGGGAAGATGTAGATGCGGACATTGCCCTCGTCGCGGCCGGGCCAGCGCTTGGCGCCCTGGAAGTAGGCGAAGATCGCCACCTTGCCGAGGCCGGGCATGGGCTCGCGCCGTCCCTGACGCGAGGCGAGGAAGCCGTCGCGCCCGCTCGCGTCCACGAGGAAGCGGGCGCGCAGCGTCCGCTCGCCGTCCGCGTCGCTCACGCGCGCGGTGACCCCGTCGGCATCGAACGCGACCTTCTCCACCGTGACGGGCTGGAGCAGGCGCGCGCCCGTCCGCACCGCGTGGTCGAGCAGCACCTGATCGAACTCCGCGCGGTGCACGTCGTAGGTGAAGTGCGGCCACGGACGCCCCTCGCGGAACGTGAACGTGGCCTCGCGGTCGAGCTCCTGATCGTGGAAGGTGACGCCGAACTTGTCGAGGAAACCGTGGGCCTTGACGGCGCCGAGCACGCCCAGCCGCTCGAGGATCGGCATGCAGTTCGGCACGAGCGACTCGCCCACCTTGAAGCGGGGAAAGGGCTCGCGCTCCACCACCGTGACGTCGAGCCCGACGCGGGCGAGGAACGTCGCGGTGGTCGAGCCCCCGGGCCCGCCGCCGACGATCAGGACGTCGGTGTCGAATCCGGGGGTGGGCATCACCACGTGAGCCGGGACTCGACCGGCAACCCGAGCCAACGCCGCCGCCAGGTATTGATCCGCACGGCGAGCGAGAAGACGATCAGCGACACCCGCATGCGGAAGGGCATGCGGATGAAGGCGCCGCCGGCGAGGAGACCGGTCACGCTGTCGAGGATGCCGTAGTTCTCCCGCGGCCGGAGCAGCACCTCCAGGAACGCGGGCTCGTAGTAGCGGTTGATGAAGCGCGTGAACGGCCGGAGCCCGCGCTGCACCCGCCGGACGTAGCCGCCGAAGCGCCGGACCTCGAAGCGGTTGTCGCGGAACGCGCGGAGGATCTCGGCCGCCGCCAGCTCCGCGGACTGCATCGCGACGAATACGCCGGTGGAGAAGATGGGGTCGATGAAGACCACCGAATCGCCCACGCAGACGAAGCGGTCGCCCACCACGGGCTCCGTCCGGTAGGAGAAGTTCGCCGCGCTCTGCACGGGGGTGATGCGCTCGGCGTCGCGGAGGTTCTCGGCGACGCCCCGGCAGCGCGCGATCATCTGCGCGTAGATGGTCTCGATGCCCTCGCGAACGGAGACCGCGCGCCCGTGGAGCACGCAGCCCACGCTGGTCACGTCCCCGGCGAAGGGGATGTACCAGAACCAGCCGTCCTCGAAGACGTAGAGGCGGATGTTGCCTTCCTCGCGCCCGGGCCAGCGCCGCGCCCCGCGGAAGTGGGCGAAGAGGGCGACCTTGCCGAGCCCGGGAATGCGCTCGCGGCGTCCCAGGCGGGACGCGAGGAAGCCGTCGCGCCCGCTCGCGTCCACCAGGAAGCACGCGCGCAGCGTGCGCACCCCTTCGCCGTCCACCACTTCCACGGTGACACCGTCGGCGTCGAAGTCCGCCTTCTCGACGCTCGCCGGCTGCAGCAGCGTCACGCCGGGCTGCGCGGCGGCGTGATCGAGCAGCACGCGGTCGAACTCCGCGCGCGGCACCTCGAAGGCCCACGGCGGCCACGGCTTGCCCTCGCGAAACGTGAACGTGTAGTCGAGATCCGACTCCTGATCGTGGATGTACGCGCCGTACTTCGTGATGAAGCCGGCCGACTTCACGCGCTCGAGGACGCCGATGCGCTGGAGCAGCGGGATATTCGCGGGCAGCAGCGATTCCCCGACGTGAAAGCGCGGAAAGGCCTCGCGCTCGACCAGCGTTACGCGGAGACCCCCCTGGGCCAGACACGTCGCGGCGGTCGAGCCGCCGGGCCCGCCCCCGATGACGATGACGTCGGCCGCGGCGTGGTCAGGCATGGCGGTGGAGCGCGCGCGCAAGGCGATCCTGCGCGTACACGCGCCGGATGAACGGGGTGAGCGGATCGAGCCCGGCGCGGCCGAGGACGGGCTGGGCCACCGCGAGCGCGGCCAGCGCGGGCAGGGCGACGGTGGCGAGGCCCGCCTCGCGCATCTGGATCACACGCGCGTCGACCCACCAGCGCTGCCAGGTGTCCGAGGTGCGCGCGACCACGAAGGCCGCGACAGCCAGCCCGAAGGCGCCCGGGTTGTCGCGATGCCCGGCGGTGGCGGTGGCGAGCTCGCGATGGCGGGGCACGCGCCGCTCTGCCCCCATCACGCCGACGAGCCGCTTGATCACGAGGCCAGCATCGTGCGCCCAGCGTCGGAGGCCGTGGCCGGCGAGGTAGCAGCCCACCGCGACGCCGTCCCGAAGGGGCCGGAAGCGGCTCCGGCGCGCGCGGTGATAGACGGCGGTGATCGGCGTCTCCACCAGCGGCAGCCCGAGCGCGGCCGCCCGCAGCAGCATCTCGGTCTCGAGCACGAAGCCGCCGCGGCGCGGCCGCGCGGCCACGAGCAGCGCCTGCGGGTAGACGCGGAAGCCGGACTGCGTGTCCCGGAGGGCGTGCCCGCTGAGCCAGTCGATGAAGAAGCCGGCCACCCGCATCGCGTTGAGCCGCGCCGTCGGGATCACCCGGTAGCCCGGCTCGGCGGGATCCTCGGTCGCGCCGACGCCGAGCCGGCCCCCGATGACGAAGGCCGTGGGATGCTCGGCGGCGGCCTCGAGCAGGCGCGGGATCTCGTCGGGATCATGCTGCCCGTCGCCATCGAGCGTCACGACCCGCTCGGCGCCCCGCGCGAGGGCCAGGTCGAAGCCCCGCCGCAGCGCTTCCCCCTTCCCCTGCTGGCGCGGGAGCCGTATCACGTCGGCCCCCGCCCCCGCCGCCGCCGCGCCGCTGTCGTCGGTCGAGCCGTCGTCCACCACCACGACGGCGCCGTGGCGCCGCGCCCGGGCCGCGAGCGGGCCGATGGTGGACGCCTCGTTGAAGACCGGAATGACGATCAGATGGTCGCCCACGGCGTCACCGGCCGGTCGGGCTCGCGAGGACGAGCGCGACGCGGCAGCCGCCGCGGGCGAGGCCATGGACGAGCGCCGGGCCGGCGCCGAGGTCGAGGCTCGCCGCCGCCGCGCTCAGCGCGCCGACCCCGCCATGCTGACCGACGAGCGCCGCCGTCGAGCGGGGCGGGAGGAGATTTGGGCGCTCCGCCAGATCGGCGCGGAGCAGCGCCAGCTCCCAGTCATCGAGCGCCGGATCGCCGTGGCCGGAGCCCCAGCAGCTCCCGAGCGCGGCCGTGGGCAGGCGCGCCTCGACCAGGCTCGCGCGAAGCACCGAGCGGGGATCGCGTCGGCCGACGGGCGCGGCGTACGGCGCCACCGGAATGTTGCCCCAGCGCGCCGCGCGGAGTTCGGCGAGGATGGTCGCTCCGCGCGCACTGGCGACCTCGCCATCCTCCAGCACCACGAAGGTCGCGCCCTCGCCCAGCACGGGGCCGTTGTGGTCGGGCGCGTAGGGGCGGCAGCCCTCGACGCCGTCGCGCCGCCCGTCGGGCCGGCGCATCGGGGACAGCACGCCCAGCTCGTGCGCGAGGCGTTGATACACCGGACCGCACAGCTCGTCCACGCCGCCGGCCAGTACCGCCTCCGCGTGGCCGCAGGCGACCAGGGCGGCGCCGCGCGCCAGCGCGACCTCACCCGCCACCGTGCCCTGGTTCACCGTCACCGCGGGGCCCTTCACCCCGATGGCGATCGACGCGGCGGCGCTCATCGCGTTCATCACGGTGCCGGGGAACAGCATGGGCGAGAGCCCCGACGGACCGCGCTTGAGGAAGCCGGTGGCGAACTCGCCGCTCGAGCGAAAGTCACCGAACTCGGTGCCGACCACCAGGCCCAGGGTCGGGCCGGCGTCCACGCGCGCGTCCTCGACGGCGAGCCGGCAGGCCGCCACGGTGAGGCGGCAGATGCGGGAGAGTCGCCGGGCCGCGTCCCGGTCGAACAGTGCGTCGAGGGCCTCGTCGTCGACCTCCCCGGCGAGATGGCTCGGCAGCGTCGCGGTGTCGAAGGAGCGCAGGGGACGCAGCGCGGAGTCGCGTCGCGCGAGGAGGGCCCGCACGACGTCGCGGCCGCCGATGCCGGCGGCACTCACCGTGCCCATCCCCGTCACCACCACGCGACGCGGCGCGCTCATCGTCCGAAGATCAGGCTGACGTTCTGGCCGCCGAAGCCGAACGAGTTGGTGAGGGCGACTTCGATCGGCGCGGGCCGGGCGATGTTGGGCACGCAGTCGAACGGGATCTCGGGATCGACTTCGCGGAGGTTGGCGGTGGGCGGGATCAAGCCGTGGTGCAGGGCGAGGATGCTCGCGACCGCCTCGAGGCTGCCCGCGGCGGCCATCGTGTGCCCCACCAGCGACTTGGTCGAGCTGATCGGCACGCGCCCCGCCCCCAGCACGCGGGCGATCGCGAGCGCCTCGGTGCGGTCGTTCTGGAGGGTGCCGGTGCCGTGCGCGTTGACGTAGTCGACCGCGCGCGAGTCGACGCCTGCGGCGGCGAGCGCCAGCGTCATCGCGCGCGCCATCCCCTCGCCCTCGGGGTGGGGCGAGGTCACGTGATGAGCGTCGGTGGAGATCCCCGCCCCCAGGAGCTTCGCGATCTCGCGCGCCCCGCGCGCCCGGCAGCGCTCCGCGTCCTCCAGCACAACAAATGCGGCTGCTTCGCCGATGGACATGCCCTTCCGATCGCGGTCGAACGGGCGGCAGGGGTCGGGATCGAGGAGCTTGAGGACATTGAAGCCCATGAAGCAGATGCGCGTGAGGGCGTCCACCCCACCGGCGAGGGCCAGCGGCACCACGCCTTCGCGCACGAGATCGGCGGCAAGGGCGATCGAGGCCGCGCCGGACGCGCAGGCCATCACCACCGTCTCCTTGGGGCCTCCGATGCCGAGGCGCCAGCCGATGGTCTCGGCGTGGGTGTAGGGCAGGATCGAGCGCAGGGCCTTGATGCGCGGCGAAGGCCGGGCGGTCCGTGTCTCTTCCCAGTACCAAGCCTCACCTTCCAGCATGCCGCCGCCCACCGCTCCGATCACGAGCGCGGCCTCCGCCCGATCGGCCGGGCCGAGACCGGCGTCGGCGAGCGCTTCGCGCGCGGCCGCGAGCCCGAGGCGATCGGCGCGCGCACGGCGCGGCGACACTCCCAGGCCCGCCATCGCGTCGGCGGGAACCTCGGCGGCCACGCGCGAGCGGAAGCCCTCGGTGTCGATCAGCGTGATGGGACGGATGGCGCAGGCGCCAGCGGCGAGTCCTGCCCAGAACGTCTTGGTGCCCGACCCGTACGGACTCACGACCCCGAGCCCGCTCACGACGACCCGGCTCATGCGGGGCGCCGCGCCATGCGCTCGCTCATGCCTGCCCCATCTTGGCGAGGACGAAGCGTGAGAGGCTGTCGAACGAGTTGAACTCCTCGGCGAGATCCTGGCCTTCCTCGATGGTGATGCCGAACCGGTCCTCCATCGCCACCGACAGCTCGATGAAGTCGAGCGAATCCAGCCCCAGCGAGCCCTCGACGCCCTTGGGGAGCGTCGTCTCCAGCGTCATGTCCGCGGCCCGTCGGGGATCGAAGCGCAGCCGCTCCACGACGATGGCTTTCAGCTCGTCGAGCACTTCCTTCTGCGTCATCCGCCACCTTTCGTGATGATGAGATCGGCCACCTCGCCCCGCCATGCCCCCGTCAGCCCGAGCGGGTCCGCGAGCGGGGACGAATATCCCTCGTGCCGCCGCAGCGCCACCTCGGCGAGCGGACTCACCGCGAGCATTTCGCCCAGGCGCCGCGCGCCGTCCCCCCGAGACCGTCCGCGGGCCGAGCGCAGCACGAGCCGGCCGTCGCCGGGCTCGAGCCAGAGACACGCCGCCGCCTCGACCAGCGGCGGAGCCGTCCGCCGTCGCCCGCGCGCGTAGAGGTCCGCGCACTCCTCGAACGTCTCCACGCC
>Ga0075423_10004910_pt1 | contig 12441 bp, 10 predicted proteins | sample SoiMethybrSBSTD2_FD_80114 | JGI IMG/M metagenome (GOLD analysis project Ga0075423, IMG submission 80114) | Bulk soil microbial communities from a Populus tree surrounding site in Tennessee, USA - Soil MetaG P. TD hybrid SBSTD2 | ecosystem: Environmental > Terrestrial > Soil > Tree plantation...
CAGGAATCAGGAATCAGGAATCAGGAATCAGGGCTGGGCCACGCTTGAGGGGTCCAGTCCTGAGGCCTCAGCTCGAATTGACCCTGCGCCGACATTAGAACTACTATGTAGTAGTAATGATGTTGGGCGAGTTCGAGTACCTGCTGCTCACGGCCGCGGCGCGCCTTGGCGACGAGGCGTACGGCGCGGCCATCCGCGAAGAGATCGAGGAGGCCACTGGCGCGCCTTGCTCGATCGGTGCGCTGTACACGACGCTCGATCGCCTCGAACACAAGGGCTTCATCAAGACCTGGATGGGTGATCCCTCGCCCGAGCGAGGAGGCCGTCCGAAGCGCATGGTGCGCGTGACGGCGAACGGCGCGCGGGCGGCGTCGGCCTTCTACGACGCCGTGATGCGCGTGAGCCGCGGCGTGGCATGGAGCGCGAAGTGACGCCGCGTGGATGGTGGGCCGTCGATCTCCTGTGCGCGCTGCTCGAGCGCGACGAGCGCGCCGCGGTCTGCGGCGATCTCCTCGAAGCGCAGGCGTCGAGCGGCCGTGCGTTGATCGAAGTCGGTGGTCTCGTGATCAGGCGTCAGGCAGCGCTGTGGCTCGGATGGCGGCCGTGGCTCGCGCTCTTCACCATCGTCGTTCCACTTGGCTTCCTGCTCAGCCTGTCCTCACGGTGGTTTTCGGACCCCATCGCCGCGCATCTCTGGCTCTACGTACGCCTCGGTGAGTGGCGGTACATGACGATCCCTGGATGGCGCCGCGACGTGATTGAAGCGGCGACCATTGCGTTGGTGGGCTTTGCTGCGTTGGCCCTCTGGTCGTGGACCGCCGGCTTCGTTTTGGCGCGCCTGTCGCGAAGGGCATGGTGGACGCTCGGTCTGGTGTTGGCGCTCGCGATCGTGTTCACGGTCGGCCCGGTCAAGAACGCAGCGATCTCGTTGACGGCGACCGTACGCGTCCTCCTGGTGTTGCTTCCCTTGTGGAGTGGTTTACGGAGCGGAATCACTGGCAAGGCGCTGGGTACGGTGCGCACCATCACCCTCGCTGTCGCCACGATTGCCGTGACGGTTTTCATGTCGAGAGCGCTCGAGGGATCGGTGACCTATGGCTGGCTCGTGCCCCCTCAGCCGGGCCCCGACGGCATCTTCGGTACCGAAGACGATCTCCGTCCGCTGTGGTGGATCTCACTCGTGATCGCCTGGCCCGCGGCGTACGCGTTCACGAATTCGATTCGCGGCACAGCATCGCGACGATCACGATAACGACGGCGAGGAAGAACGGGATGATGAAGAACGGTCCCCGCAAGACGAAGAGATCGACGAGCACGGCACCGATCATCGTGCACGTCAGCATCGCGGCGCCGTAGACCATGGTCTTCGGCACGCACATCAGCAACCCGCCAAGCACCTGCATGCCGCCGGTGAAGTAGCGGAACCATTGACCGAGTCCGATACGCTCGAAAATCTGGTACCACTCGCCCTGCGGATTACTGTCGAACTTCGTGTAGCCGATCAGCACGAACAGCAGGCCGACGAGCGCCGGCGGCACGATCGTCTTCGCGCGATCGACCCAGGTGACTTTCGGTTCCGCCGCGTCGAAAAGACCAGGCATGGGCGCTAACGATCTACCCGTTAGACACCGGATTCGCTCAATCGGGTGAAGGCCGGTCGACGCGATCGATCACGACCACGTCGACTGGCGCGCGAGTCGGCTCAAGCCTCAGTCCCAGTTGCTCCTGAATCGATGCGAACAGCGACGCGCCATTTGGATCTGCCGGCGGGAGCGGAGGTGCGCCTTCTGGTGCAGGGCCCAGCACGCGACCTTGCAGTGTCCACGACAGTTGCAGATTGTACGTTCCCGTCAGCTCGGTTCGATCGATGACCAGCCGTCCCGCGAACGGCGCGAGAACGTTGGCGACGCGCGACATCGGGACACCGCCCAGGAGCATCTGACCCGGTCCGATTCTCATGCCGCATGGCGGCGGCTCGTTCGGCGAGAGCGGCGGCCGCGACTCCCCTCGTCCAGCCGCCGGTGCCGAACAATCGATGGTCGAGACGCTGGCTCGGGGACCGAGCTTTCGATCGGCGCGTGCAAGGACAAGGGCGTACACGGGAAGCTCGCGTCTGTCGGTGTGCGTCTCGAGGTGGAAACGATCGGCCAAGAGCGAACGCACCATCGACAGGAGTACCGCGGGAGGTCCGTCGGGCGTCCATGCCGGAATGTCGCGCTCGGCGGTCGCGACGATGTCGAAGCGCTCGGAGCGAATCCAGTCTGGTCCGCCGACGAGCCGGGTATCGTCGACGTCGTGCGCAAACCTGATGATCTCGCGCAGCGGCGCGTTGGTCACCGTGAACCGCCTGGCGCCGGGCACATCGAATCCGATATTGAGCGCGCCCGACCGGTTTGGCTTCACCGATGCCACGTCGAAGCGGTCCGCTGTTTGCGTCGGGACCGTAGAAGACATGGCGATGCTCATGACGACGATCGTGAGCGACGCAATCCGTCCGCGTGCGAGCGACGCGCGCATACGTTCACTCGACGACGAACGTGACTTCGTCATGACGCCGGTCGCCGGTGATGAGCCGGGTCTCGATCGATAACGTGTAGGTGTCGGCCGGCAGCTGCTCGGTGCAGGCGACGCCGCCGGTCTCGAAAAAACGAACACCCTCAATATGCGAGAGAAGCGGTGTCGCGGCTCCCTTGCGTGCGGGCTGGTCGTCAGATCCAATCGCACCCTGGAAGTAGTCGATCGGGCCGTGCGTCTCACCGAACGTCGTTTCCGCACCGCTCTGGGCACGCATGCCCCAGCGGATCGATACCGCCTTCGAGTCGATCGGGAACGACAGATACACGAATCGATCGGGATACGTGAGCGCAAACGGTCGCTTCGACGTGCTGACATCGACCGCGGCAGAGTCGAATCGTTTGAGCGGTGCCGGCGATACGATGCGGTAGCGTCCGCCGCGATAGGTGCAGGTGATGCCGGATGTCGGATCGAAGCGGATCGCCACGTTCGACCCCAATCGCGGCAGCGAGCGATATCGCCACTCTTCCACCGACGCTGTGCTCACGTCGATCGTCTGTGGAGCGCCGAACATGACGTACCAGCGACCTCGATCGGTTTCGTATCCAGGTACCGCCGCCGAGTTGGCATCCGCGTAGTGATCCCTCGCGTAGTCAACCCGGCTCGTGAAGTCGAGCTGAAACTCGTTCACGCTGGTGTCGGGAGTCGGATCGCGCCGCTTCCAGAACTGCCGGACAAACGCCTCGCGCTCCGCAGACGTTCGGACCTTCGCGTAGCCGGCGAGCTCCTCGGCAGTCATCAGCGGTGCCACTTCACGATGCCACTCGTCCTCGTCAAACCAGAACTCCGGGAGCTGCTCGCCACTCGCGATCGCGGACTGGGCCATCGATGCACGCGAGATCGGTCGCGGCTTCGCAGGAGCCGCGGTGATGACTGTCCCTGCCGCGACCACGGCTAGCACCGCGCATGCACACAGCGAAGAGACGAGACGTCGTGATGACAGCGTCGGCTCAGGTGCGCCGCTGAGAATGCGATGCAGGCGCTGCGACAGCGACGGTCCGGGCATCGGCGTGGCGACGATATCGAGGCGCGCGCCCGCCACGGTCACCGAGCGGGCGAGCGAGAGCAGGTATTCACAGTAGTCCACCGGCTGGTGGCCTCGCGACAGCACCGCGGCATCGCAGGCGTCTTCTGCCAACGATGCGAGCCGCCGTTCGAGCCACCAGGCCAACGGATGAAACCAGAACACCGCCCGGTTGAGCAGCGCCAGCCATTGCACGAGCGGATCGTGCCGCCGCGCGTGCTCGCGCTCGTGAATCGTCACCGCCTCGAGCTGGCGCTCGGACCACGCCTGCCATCCCCGCGGCAGAATCATCATCGGACGCAGCCATCCGACTGTGACCGGCGTCGCGCAGTCGTCGCTCGTCCAGTGTTCGCCATCGCGTACAGCACGCCGCATCAAGCGCCGCGCGCGCAGCGTGCCGATCATCAATCGACCGAGCAGCACCACTGCACCGACGACGTAGATGAACATCAGTGTCGATCGCCCGTTCGGGCGAGGGCGCGCTTGAGTCGCCTGTCTGTCAGTCGCTGCCGATGCGACAGATGCGATCCGAGACGAGGTATCGACGGGAGAGGTGACGGCCGGTCGTGTCCACCGCCCGGTCATGAAAGTGGTGAGCGGGCGCGAGGGCAGCAGAGGCAACGATGCTTTCGGGCCCGACCGCGTCCACAGCGGCAGCACCAGCATGCCCGCGAGCACGACGGTCCAGACCGCATGCCGGCCCGCGGCCGTCGTGATGCGCAGCGTTCTGACGAGGGCGCCGGCCGCGAGCGCCAGCAGCAGCGCTCGAACGGCGGATTCGATCAGGGCATCCATCATTTCTCCCTTCGGCTGCGCACGAACTGTTCGAGGCGCTTCAATTCGGCGGGGGTCAACACGTGCGCATCGACCATGCCGCTGACCAGCTCTTCGACCGAGCCGTGGCAGAAGCGATCGATGATCTGGCGTACCGCCCGCGCGGCGAGGCTGTGAGACGGTTCAACCGCGTGGTAGATGTAGGCGCGCCCTTCGGCTTCGTGGCGCAGATACCCTTTCTGTTCCAGCCGCCGCAGCAGCGTGCGGACGGTGGTCTCCTTCACATCGCGGCTGCGCGCAATCACCTGATGGACCGCTTCGACCGAGCACGGACCGGAGGTCCACACCACTTTCATCACGTCGTTCTCGAGGTCGGTCAGCGGAGCGCGGACGCGGGCGTGTGAGGTGCGACGTGCTGTCATGGTACAAGTTGTACCGGTAAGGACTGTACCGCGTCAAGAGGAAACGGAGGAGACGGGGGAACGGAGATCTTTTCACACGGAGGTAACGAGGGTAACGGAGATCTCTGGATCCAGAAACCCCGTTTCCCCCCGTTACCTCCGTGTGAAAAGACCCGTTCCCCCCGCCTCCCCCGTTTCCTCATTCTTCACGCAGCGCTTCGAGTGGATCGAGTCGCGCGGCGCGGCGGGCGGGGATGTGGCAGGCCAGGTAGGCCGCGGCGGTGAGCACCACTGGAGCGACCGCGAACGCGAGCGGATCGGCGGCGCTCACGCCCGAGAGGAATCGGCTCAGACCGAACGCGGCGATCCACGCGCCAACCAGGCCGAGCAGCATGCCGATGCCGGCCCACGACAGGCCTTGCCGCGCGACGAGCGCCATCACCGAACCGCGCGGCGCACCGAGGGCCAGTCGCACGCCGAGCTCGCGACGCCGCAGCGCGACCAGAAACGACATCGTGCCGTATAACCCAAACGAGCCGAGCGCCAGCGCCAGCACGCCGAGACCACCTGATACCCATGCGGCGGCGCGATTGACGATCAACCCGAGTGTCAACCGCTCGTCGAGCGTCATCAGGTTGTAGGCGACGAGATCCGGATCGAGTTCGGCAATCCGCGCACGCACGAAGGCCAGCAGCGCCGTGGGATCGCCGCTCGTCTTCATCAGGAATGTTGGACTCGCAATGGCGACCGAGGCGAGCGGGCTATACAGAAACGGCCTTGGTGCTTCGTCGAGCGAGACGTACTTGCTGTCACGAACCAGGCCGACGATCTCGATCGATCGACCGCCTTGCTCGACATGCTTGCCGATCGGACTTTCGCCCGGCCACAAGGTGCGCGCAAGCGTTTCGTTGACCACCGCCACCGACCCGAGACGCGCATCGTCGCTCGCGGCGAAGTCGCGACCGGCGACGAGCGCGATGCCAAGCGTCTGGAATAGTCCGCGCGACACCGCGTTGGCCGAGGCCTGCACCGTACGGTTTTCGCTGCGCAGCGTCACCTGCGGCAGCACGGTATTGTTGGTGAGCGGGATGTTATCGACCATCGCGACCCCGGACACACCGGGCGCGCGTTCGAGGCGCTCGAGCAGCGTGTTGAAAATCACCTGACGCCGCTGCGGCGGGTAGGCGTCTCCCGACAGGGGGACGGTGGCCATCACCACACCGGCGCTCGTGAAGCCTCGAGGCTGAGGGAGCTTGGCCGTGAGGCTGTGCCCCAGCACCACGGCGGTGATCACGAGGGCCGTCGACAGCGTGGCTTGCGTGATCACCAGCCCCGATTGCACCGCTCCACCGGGCGTCGACAGCCGCAGCGCGGCGACGACATCAGCCTTGAGCGCGCGCCGCGCCGGCGCGAGCCCGCAGAGCAGCGTGGCACCACACGACGCGCCAATCGCAAACATCACGACGCGCCAGTCCATGGTGAAGGTGAGTGCGAACGGCATCGGCACCGGAAGATAGAACTGCCCGACGAATCGCGCGACGACGTAGGCGCTGTACAGACCAAGCGCGCCGCCGGTGACACTCACGATCGCGCTTTCGACGAGCAGCTGCCGGATCAATTGCCGACGTGTGGCACCGATGGCCACGCGAATCCCGATCTCGCGGCTGCGCGCCGCGGACCTGATTGCCATGAAGATCGCTATGTTGTCGCAGGCGATCAACAGCACCACGATGACGATCAGTCCGAACAGCGCGGCGACCACCGATATGCCGCGCAGCAAGGGCGGCTGAACCGGTCGCCCGGGATACACCTCCAGCGATCGCAGTTGTCCGTCGCTTGCGGTCAAGTCGGCCGCGATGCGTGCGAGATCGGCGCGCGCCTGCGCCGGAGTGACGCCGGCTTTCAGTCGACCGATGATCTGCACGCGGAATGGAAATGCTCCTGGGCCCTCCACGATGAGCGGCCGGTAGATCTGCGGGACCATCGGCACGTTGGTGCCGCTGAACGACGCTGGCATGACGCCAACGATCGTGGTCGGCTCACCATTGATGTAGGCGTTCGTCCCGACGATGTCGGGCCGCGCGTGAAAGAAGCGGTGCCAGCCCGCGTCGCTGAGGACGATCACAGGGGCTGCACCGGATTTCCCGTCTTCGGGGCGCAGCGTGCGTCCCATCGCGGCGGACACGCCAAGAGCGTCGAAGAAATTGCCGGTTACCGGCGAGACCGGGACCATCTGCGGAGCACCGTCGATGCGCACACGAGCCGGTCCGCCAATGTGGCTCGCGGTGAGCGCCGAGAACGTCTGGTTGCGATCGCGGTAGGCGATGAAGTCTCGCGGCAGGATGTAGGCCTCGCTGGTCGTGTTGCCCGCCGCCATCGTGTCGCCGCCGGGCCCGGTGATGCGAATGATCTCGCCGGGATTGCGCGCATCCAGCGGCCGAAGCAGCCACTGGTTCACGAACAGGAAGATCGTGATGTTGGCGCCAACGCCGACGCCGAGGGCGAGAACAGCGACGAGCGTGAAGGCGGGGCTGCGGCGGAGTTGCCGGGCGCCGTACTTGAGATCGTCCCAGAGATTCATGACGTAGGTCTCCAGTCCAGGGAACGGAGATGCCAGGGGAACGGAGATGCCGGAGCGAACGGAGATCATTCACACGGAGGGAACAGAGGAAACGGGGATCATTCATCAAGACCCTCCGTTTCCTCCGTTCCCTCCGTGTGAATTCAACTCCGTTCCCTCCGGGTTCTCCGCTATCTCCCACGCCTCGCTTCTTCGAGGACGCTCGTGTCGATGAACGCCGACAGCTCCGCGCGTCCGAGTGGCGCGCGCTTCTGACGGCCTGCCAGCCATTGCTCCTCGCGGACGATCACATCGAGCATGTCCGAGGGCAGCGCCGCCGGGAACCGGTGATGCTTCCAGCTGGCGTCGACGAGCGGCTCGGGCTGCTTGATCATCTTCGCGACGAGTGGCATCAGCGTGGCTGGTTTGCGACGGACCGTGTCGGTTGCCGTCAGCAGACCGCGAACGAAGGTCACGAGCTGCGCGCGGCGACTCGCATCGTTCAAGACTTCGGTGCTGGTGTAGAGGCTAAAGAGCTCGCGATACACGCGGTTGTCTTGAAACTCGATCGCGTCGCGCCCCAGCATGTCGACCAGTCGCTGCGCTTCCGGTTCCCACATCGACAACGCATCGGCGCGACCGTCTCGAACTGCCGCGGCCATTTCCGCGGTTGGGACGCCGACCAGCGTGATGGCCGATTCGTCGACGCCGACCGTCGCGAGCATGCGCACGAGGTGATAGTGGGCGGAGGTATTCGCCGGAGCGATGATCTTCTTGCCGCGCAGATCGGCCAGACGCGCGATGCCCGCGGAGCGGCGCGCCACCACTCGATACAATCCCTCGGCAACAGTGAACAGCATGCGAATGTTGGGGGTCGTCGTTCTGGCCAGCAGCATCTGCGTCTCGGCGTTTGTGCCGGCATGGGCCGCGCCCGACCCGACGTCGCGCACACCGCCGTTGATCAGGCGGAACATCGCGCCACTCTGCTCGTGCGCGAGAAACACCGGACTCGCTTCGATCGTCGAGGTGTTGACCGCCACCGTGAACGGTGCGTCGCGCGCAAGGACCGGATTCGAGGACGGGGTCTGTGCGGAGGTGCTTGCTACGAACCAGGCGCAAAGGGGCAGAGCGAAGGCACAAACCATGCACAAACCGACCAAGCGACGCACTGAGATTCGACTCATGAATTCTTTTGCAAGGGCGAAAATTGGCCTATTTTGAACGATCGCGACCGGAGCCCATCTTTTTTTACGTCCTCTTAAACACCTCGGGGCGCAGCCGAGTATGTACTAGTAGTTCGGCTGAATGAAGGTTTCGGTGATCACCAGCCGCTGAGCGCGGTTTCCCGGCCGCGCCGCGCGCGGACGGTACAAGCCAGGAAGGGCATACCAAACGGTATGAGGAAAGTGCTGAAACGAGGCCTGTGGACGATCGTTCTCCTGGCGCTCTTGGGTGGCGGCGGCTACTACGGCTATCAGCGCTATAAGGGCGAGAAGCCCACGCTGCAGCTCGTCACCGCCACAGTTTCGCGCGGCAGCGTGGTGCAGGGGATCGATGCGACCGGCCGGTTGCAGGCCGTGACCACCGTGCAGGTGGGCTCGCAGGTCTCGGGCACGATCAAAGAGCTGCATGCTGACTTCAACTCGCAGGTGAAGAAAGGGCAGGTGGTCGCCGAGCTCGAGCCATCACTGTTCCAGACGCAGGTGGAGCAGGCCGAAGCGACCGTCACGCGCAGTCAGGCTGACCTCGAGCGATCGCGCGTGCAGCTCGAAGACACGAAGTTGAAGCTGACGCGCGCCAGGGATCTCGCAGAGCGGAAACTGATTCCGCAGGCCGATCTCGAAACCGCGGAGGCCAACAACCGGCAAGCGGAAGCAGCGCTGAAATCGGCGCAGGCGAACCTCGTGCAAGGTCAGGCCAATCTCAATCAGAACAAGGTGAACCTGAGTCACACGGTGATCACCGCTCCGATCGATGGCGTGGTGATCAACCGCAACGTCGACGTTGGACAGACCGTGGCGGCCAGCATGCAGGCGCCCACGCTCTTCGAGATCGCCAACGACCTGGCGCAGATGCAGGTCAACGCGAACATCGCCGAATCCGACATCGGTCAGATCAGCGTCGGCCAGCCGGTCCGCTTTCAGGTCGACGCCTTTCCTGGTCAGAACTTCACCGGCACGGTGTCGCAAGTACGCCTGAATCCGGTCATCGAACAGAACGTCGTGAGTTACGTCACGGTCATCGCCGTTCCCAATCCTGATCTGCGGCTGCGTCCGGGAATGACCGCGAATGTGACTGTCGAAGTGGCGCGCGCTGACGACACGCTCCGCGTGCCCACATCCGCGGTGCGCTTCACGCCGACGCCGGAAGTGTTTGCGCTGCTCGGGCAGCCGGTGCCTGAAAACTTGAATGCGGAGACGCGATCGCGAGGCGAGGATGCGCAGGCATCGGCAGGCGCCGGTGGTCGGGGCGGTCGCGAGCGCGGACCAGCAAACGCGGCGGCAAACACTGCGGCAAACGCCACCGACGGTCGTGGCGGCGCATCAGGCGGCCGCAGCGCGAACGCGACTGACGGTCGCGGCGGTGCACCTGGGCGCGCGAACGCAACTGATGGTCGCGGCAACGCAAACGCCACCGACGGCCGTGGCACTGCCACCGATGGGCAAGCCAATGCGACTGACGGTGGCGGCGGCCGTTTCCGTGGCGGCAGCGATGAGGATCGCGCCGCGCTCCGCGCCAAGCTTCAACAGATGACGCCCGAAGAACGTCAGGCGTACTTTGCCTCCCGTGGCGGCGGTCGAGGCGGGCGTGGCGGTGGCAACTTCGGCGGCGGCGGCGGAAACTTTGGTGGCGGCGGCGGCGGTAATTTCGGAGGCGGCAACGCCGGCGGCGGCGGTGGTGGCGGTGGCCGCGGCGGCGCGCGCAATGGGAATGTCGGAGCGCAGGACAGCATTCGTTACCGCGGTGCCGCGCCGACAGAACGACGCAGCCGGCCCGGCCAGGTGTGGACCGTCGCTGATGGAAAGCTGAAAGCCGTTCCCGTACGAATCGGCATCAGCGGCGGCGCGAACATCGCCGTCACGAGCGACGAGCTCAAGGAAGGCGAGACGATCGTCACCGGCGTCATCGAGACGACTCCTGCCGCAGCGCAGAGCGGTACGGGGAACCCGCTGTTGCCGCAAGGCCGCGGCCGCGGTGGTCAGTTCTTCCCAGGAGGATTCGGCGGCGGTGGCGGTGGCAACCGTGGCGGCGGCGGCGGCGGTGGCGGCAACCGCGGCGGCGGTGGCGGAGGCGGCCGCAACTAGTGCCGGGTCCGCTCATCTCGGTTCGAGATCTCACCCGCACCTACCACGTCGGCGAGGTCGATGTGCGCGCGCTGCGCGGCGTCTCGCTCGATGTGCAGGCGGGCGAGTTCATCGCGCTCACCGGACCATCGGGATCGGGCAAATCGACGTTCATGCACCTGCTCGGTTGTCTCGATAGGCCGACGTCGGGATCGTACTTTCTCAACGGCCGCGACGTCGCGAAGCTGCCGAAGCGCGATCTCGCCCGTGTGCGCAACAAGGAGATTGGGTTCGTTTTTCAAGGGTTCAATCTGCTGCCGAGAACCACGGCGCTGGAGAACGTCGAGCTGCCGCTCTTGTATGCGGGCGGCATCAAGGGCTCCAAGCGCCATGCGATGGCGAAGGAAGCGCTCGTGGCGGTGGGTCTGGGCGAACGGATGGACCATCATCCGAACCAGATGTCGGGCGGACAGCAGCAGCGCGTCGCGATCGCGCGCGCGCTCGTGACCAACCCGGTGCTCCTGCTCGCCGACGAGCCGACGGGAAACCTCGACTCGCGAACGAGCATCGAGGTCATGGACATCTTCCAGCGCTTGAACGCGGAGCGCCAACTGACCATCGTGCTCGTCACGCACGAGCACGACATCGCCGAGTACGGCACGCGGATCGTCGGTTTCCGCGACGGTCGCGTGCGCACGGATGATCCCGTGGAGACGCGCCGGACCGCGGCCCACGAGCTGGAAACGCTGCTCGCACAGACGCCGGACCTCGTCGATGCGTGAGCATGAACCCTCTGCACCCGCTGAACCGCTGAACTGAGGAAACCGATGGCCCTGTTCATGACCTTTGTGATCGCGGTTCGCGCCCTCCGGCGCAATGCGATGCGCACGATGCTCACGGCGCTCGGCATGATCATCGGCGTTGCCGCGGTCATCGTCATGATGGCGCTGGGCAGCGGCGCGCGGAACGCGATCGAGACGCAGATCCGAAACGTCGGCTCGAATCTCGTCACGGTCAACGCCAGCTCGGCGCGGTTCGGCACCGTGCGAGGTGGACAGGGTGGCTCGAGCACGTTGACCATTGCCGACGCCGCGGCGATCAGGGAGAACATCCCGGGCGTGAAACACATGACGCCGGGTCTCAACATCCGTGTGCAGGCGATTGCCAGCGCCGGCAACTGGAGCACGCAGGCGCAGGGCTCGAACGAGGAGCTGCCCGACATCCGCTCGTGGCCGCCGCAGCAGGGTAGCTTCTTCACCGAAGACGACGTGAAACGGGCGACCAAGGTCGCGGTGATCGGCGCGGTGGTTCGCGATCAGCTGTTCGGCGCCGGCAACGATCCGGTCGGTCAGATGATCAGGATCCGCAACCAGCCGTTCACCGTAGTTGGTGTGCTCTCGAAGAAAGGGCAGGCCTCGTTCGGCGGCGATCAGGACGACACGATCATCGTGCCGTATACCACCGTGCAGAAGCGGCTGACCGGTCAGGACTTCCTGCGCGAGATCACGATTCAAGCCGAGACCGGCGTCGACCTGCAGGAGATGGTCGCGCAGATCCAAACGCTGCTCCGCGAGCGTCACAACATTCCTCCCGGCGGCGATGACGACTTCCTCGTGCGGACGCTCGACGAGATGGCCGGCGTGCTCACGCAGACCACGCACACGATGACCTACCTGCTTGCGGGAATCGCAGGCGTGTCGCTGCTCGTCGGCGGCATCGGCATCATGAACATCAGGCTGGTGTCGGCCGCCGAGCGCACGCGCGAGATCCGCGTGCGTCTCTCGGTCGGCGCCCGCGATCTCGACGTGTTGCTGCAGTGCCTCA
>Ga0075423_10004912_pt1 | contig 12439 bp, 10 predicted proteins | sample SoiMethybrSBSTD2_FD_80114 | JGI IMG/M metagenome (GOLD analysis project Ga0075423, IMG submission 80114) | Bulk soil microbial communities from a Populus tree surrounding site in Tennessee, USA - Soil MetaG P. TD hybrid SBSTD2 | ecosystem: Environmental > Terrestrial > Soil > Tree plantation...
AATATTTGACTTTAGACTATTTTCAGATGATACGGTAAAAATAATAACTGAAAAGTAATCCATTATTGTAAAGGCGATCGACAACTACGGACAAGGACAGAAGCTGGTGCAAAGTCCAACTAAAGTTCCGAGATGAAAAAGAAAAATAGAGATTAAAAGTCAGAGCAGATTCCGCCCATGTACTCCCAGTCAGTAACTGATGGACCCCATGCACTGCCATCCCACCACTTGTGGTAGAGTGCACGATCTGTGCCAAGCACGAACACATCGAGACGATTTGATCCCCAAGCAACCACTCTTGGTGGACTTGTACAGGTCCCGCCCATGTACTCCCAGTCAGTAACTGATGGACCCCATGCACTGCCATCCCACCACTTGTGGTAGAGTGCAGAGTCAGTACCAATTACAAAGACATCCAAACGGTTTGGTCCCCAGGCGACCTCTCTCCGTTGACATCTTTCCTTGATCAGATTTCATGCCTTTGGTACCCTTCATTCCTGCATCAGATTTCATGCCTTTGGTACCCTTCATTCCTGCATCAGATTTCATGCCTTTCGTATCCTTCATTGCTTGATCAGATTTCATGCCTTTCGTATCCTTCATTGCTTGATCAGATTTCATGCCTGTGGTACCCTTCATTCCTTGGGTAGATTTCATGCTTCAACTATGTACCCAAATTATTTAACCATTTTTACTCCGTAGGGAAACATTGAGAATACTTAGCTATTAAGATTCCTCAAGTTTCAAGATATTATGAAAAGATAAAAGATCTATGACATTGAGCCGTATCTGGATCTCAAATCTGAAGTTTCCGATCCTAGATATGATACCAACGATAATAAAACGGATCACTACCTGTCTTCAACAAAATTTAAATTTTTCCCGAGTAATTTAGGAGTTTCTTATTAATTAATTTTGTTCATGAGGATTTCCGAACAAGCCAGTCGGCTTCTGTCTGGTTCAAATTTGTAGACGCTTGTTGGCACACGGAATGGAAAAGTCCTTGTAAGTCTCGGTAACTGCCACATTGTTTTTTCTTTACAATCATCATCTTGCTCCACAGAAATAATCTCGTTTGCAGAATACTATTTAAGTGTATTGAATTTTTCGGCGCCGAAAAATTAGTTGATAAAGATTAAGTCCAACAAGTTTATAAAAAGAACTTCATTATATTTAGTTCGATTTTTCTTTATTAAGTAGAACCTATACGATACTTATTATAGTATCACATTCCTATCGCTCTGAGTATGCGCGCCTGTTTTTAGCAAATATCTTAGTTCTCATACTAAGCATTACATTTATTATTTGAATGATCTCTTTAGCTGAGTAAATTAGCACGTCGACTGAAATCATTACATAGTGAAGCTTAATTACAATAACTTTAATAGTCATGCCGGTATCCCAAAATCATGGCAATAAAAGTAAAAGGATTTGGTTGGAGGAAGGAACTTCCTGATCATAGGGATTACACCCCCGAACACGAGGAAGTAAAAAAAATTGTTACAGAAAATGGTACTAAAACACATAAAAAACTATCTGCTGGTGATCTCCCAAAAGCTATTGATAATCGCCAATATTGTTCTCCTATTGAAGATCAAGGTCAGCTAGGAAGCTGTACCGCAAATGCAGGTGTAGGAATGTATGAATATATGGAAAACAAGGCAAACGGGACATATATTGATGGCTCACGGCTTTTTCTCTATAAAGCTACAAGGTTGCTTATGGGGGATGAAGGAAAAGGTGATTCTGGCGCTTACATCCGTACGACATTAGGAGCAATACGACTTTTTGGAATTCCAAACGAAGAATATTGGCCTTACACTGACGAAGAAACAAAGTTTGACATAATGCCCGATCCATGGCTTTGGTCGTTTGGACAGAGCTTCCAATCAATCAAACATTTTAGATTAGATTATTCTACAGACGCAAAAGAAAACGTACACCGAATAAAGGAGTACGTAACAAATGGATATGCTGTGGATTTTGGATTCGTAGTCTTCAGCTCTTATACGCAAACGAAAACTAATGGTGGGATATTTCCATATCCTAAAGCTGGAGAAAGCGTTGTTGGTGGCCATTCTGTTCTTATTGTTGGATACGATGATAATAAAGTATCAAAGAACAATACAGATGGTAGTACCAAGACAGGCTGCTTCCTTATCAGAAATTCGTGGGGTACATCGTGGGGCGATCAAGGTTACGGGTGGATGCCTTATGCATATTTCTTGCCCTCAGATAAAGGTAAGGTGTTCGCTGATGACGTTTGGGCAATAACTGAACAGGAATGGGTCAACACTGGAGAATTTTTCTACAAGTAGCTCCTCATTCAATATACCATCACCCAATGAATTAATAATCTATGAAGTCTACCAACTGTTACCCTAAATTGTTTCTGAAACTCATTTCAGAAGCGCCCCTACCTTAATTCTGCAATGAGATGATAGGACTAATAGTACTCTTGAGGGGATCATCATTTTTTTGATTATTGAATGATGGGCAAAACACGGGAAAACAAAGATATGACATCAAGGTCGGTTACTCAGAACTTGGTCAGGTAACTTTTATGAGAAATACTTTTTCTTCTGCAAAATCTTTTTCCCAGCTCCTCTTGTATTGTAACTTTAAAGTAGTTGTTCCAGGAGATATTCCCTTAAAAGTAAAAATATCCGTTCCACCAGCTCCTACAAGAGTAGACGTTGGTCTAAATGTGTGTGATGTCTGATTTATGATATTTTTGTCAAACACTGGTATCCATTCAAATCCGGTTGTTGGATTTGATTTAAAATTTAGTTCAAATTCCTGTCCTTCTTTAATGCTGATATTTTGATCAACATTACTACTATTGGAATTCAACGCCGATCTAGTTGTTGACAAAGATGCAATATAAAGTAAAGGCTCGTATATGCTATGTATCCTTGCATCGGAGTAACCGAAAATATTTGCATTACAGATACCTAAAATTAGAATTAAAAATGCTAATGATATTATTCCAGTCTCTAGGTACATCAACCTTGCTCAGATTATCCCCATCAAGTGCAATCTCTAAACATATAACTGTATGTTTCTACTGCAATTTCTCAATTTTGAATGTAAATTGAATTGATTAACAATAAAACAATGACTAAAATTCTTTTATACCCGATTTGGACAATAGTTGCATGTCATTTCAGTTAAAGGGAAAACTGACAGATGCAGCTGGTAACTCTCTTTCTTACTACACAATTAGAGCATTTGATGAAGACCCTATTATCCACCTCTTAGATGATCCATTGGGAAGTTCGGTAACACTTGATGATGGAACATTTAACATAGCCTTTACGAAGAATGATTTCAAGAAACCCGGAGAATTTTGGGAATCGCCCAGTAATGAACCAGACATATACCTTAAGATCTTCGATCGTGATGGAAATGAAATTCACAAAACCGCAACTATAACCACCCCATTCGTACCAGTAGTCGACTCAGGTGAATTAAATAAATGTGAAGCGATTGTAGTAGGTTCAGGATTTGGTGGAACTATAGTATCGTTATCATTGGTAAATCAACTTCATGAAGAGGATAAGTTAATCCCAGATCCTGCCAAAAGAAAAGTAGTTCTCCTTGAGCGTGGGCAATGGTGGCTTAGCCACGAAGTTCCAAATAGTCGAGGTTTCAACGAACAAAAGAGTGTGGATCCAATGCAACACAAGCATGGAATAAGAGAATATTTAGAGGCAAATGATATTCCCTACAGGACTTGGGCTTATCCTGATAATATCAATGGGCTTTCTCATTTTCTAAATACCTTGCGTATCGTAGACAGAAGAGGTCTCTATGATTATAGGATTTCTAAGAATGTTCATACTGTATCCGCTAGTGGAGTAGGTGGTGGTTCTTTAGTTTATGCAAATGTTACCGAAAAGCCACATGATTCTGTTATCGACAGATGGGATAGTGAACTCAATCTAGGAATAAATCACACGAATCTATCCCTTTACTTTGATATGGCAAAAGGATTTATTGGTGTAAATAAGATCACGACCGTAGCAGGAATTGGCAGTTTTAAGTTACCCAAGGCAAAGGCTTTTCAAGATGCGGCCGAAAAGATCAAAAACGAATCAGCTCCAGGTATAGTTACCAATGAGAGTACATTCAAGCCTTCGGATCCTGATCAAAATAATTCCGCTGAAGATATTTTTGCGGTAGATTTATCAATAACTGATATCCCATTTAGGGAAGACGAGGTAACGCTATTTAGGAAGGCATCATATCTACTTGATTCAGCCGGTAATTATTCTTACTCATCTGTATTAGATAATATTAAGAACAATGTGAAGGCTCAAGAAAAATTGGCAGTTCTAGTAAGAAAGTATTATGCGGAACCAAACGTTTGCGAGAGGCAAGGTAGGTGTGTACTTGGATGTATTCCACTTGCCCGTCATCTTAATAACAAGAAATTATTTGATTACTTGAGCCATCCGACTAAAAAGAAACATTTTGAAGTTCGCGCTTTAAGTGAAGTTTATGACATAGAACCAATAACATCCGGCGTCAATCGCTATAAAGTGTACTACACAGATTTCGGAGCAAGAGACTGGAAACAGATGAGCTTCGATTGGAATACAGGTCCTAACTCTTACAAATTAAATCTAAGACTATATAGGTTGGTTGAAGGAGGAAAGAAAAAAACTCTAGAGTGCAAGAAATTGGTTCTTGCAGCTGGGGCAATCGGAAGCACAGAAATCTTGCTCAAATCCATAAACACTACACGTACTGCTGGTCAAAAACTCAATCTGAGCGGTAGATTAGGAATGGGTTATTCAACAAATGGAGATTTGTTAGGGGTGGTAAATCCAACAAAGACAGATATCCATGCAACAAGAGGTCCTATAATTACTTCTTCTATCAAATTTAATGAAGGTCCTGGATTCGTATACACAATAGAGGATAGTAGTATTCCAAAGATGTTCTCTGGCATCTCGACGGTATTGTCAAAGGGAAGTTCGTTTAGAAAATTGCTTGCATTCGTAGGAATTGGATCTACCCAGTCAATTATAAACATGATTACCCAAAATCCATCAGGAATCCCTGTCGGAAACACAAGCATTCCAGTTCAAGCCTCAGAGGAAGACCTTGCAAACACTTTACTGCTTTCTGGTATGGGCACCGATAGTTCCGATGGAATAGTAAAGCTACAAGATTCATGGAAAAATAATCCTGACAGAGATATGAACCAATTAAACGTATTAAATGTAGAGTTTGATCCTAACAAACTCGTTCCATTATATACGAAGATAATAAATTCTATGGAAAGAATAGCAAAGTATCTGGGAAAAGGCGGTTTAACAAGTTTTTCGACACCACTTTGGGATGCTAACCATGTTAATGAAAGTTTCGCCGTAGTGCTGCACAATCTTGGTGCGTGTTCTATGGGAAAGGATAGGAATAATGGCGTGGTGAACAATTTCGGCCAAGTATACAAAGGAGATGCCGCTACGCTTACTGAAACTTACCTCGATTTTTACGTAGTAGATGGGGGGATAGTACCAACGTCCATAGGAATCAACTCTTCATTGACTATTTCAGCACTTGCGTTCCGAATTGCAGAAAAGATTGTCGGTTTATCAAGTTACCTTCCAGTAGAATCTGCTACAGTTGAAACAGAAACCATTTACTTTCCGAAATAGTTCCTTGGTAGCAATTGCTTGATAGATATGTACTACGTGAGAAACTTCCTTGAGGGAAATGGAAAATGCAATTTACAATAGAATTCAGCACAAGATCGAATATTCAATCGTAATTTTTTTGTACTTCTAAACCTTATCATTTGATACTGAAAAGGAAAACATTATTTTGTGCGCCCGTTTAGACTCGTAGTAATAACCTAGTAAAGGAGGAACTGTATGTATAATAGAGCAGATGCAAAGAGGAACAATAAGCTTTATCGGCTGTGGGCTCTTTTAAGTTCCAGTAAAGTATAATAATATCCCTCTTAGCCCTTAATTAAATGGAACATTACATCGACGATGAAGGCAATGTAATTGTATCCAAGTCCATCAGACCCATTATTGAATATCCTGAGACCATTCTAGGTAGTAAGCGAGGAGCAAAAAGACAGTTCAGATATGGTAATTTGCATATTAGAGAGTATGATGAGTATTATACCACACATATGGACAAAATTGATCCTAGAGAAGATCCCCTTGGACATCTGATGATAGATGCTCCCGAATACCTGGTCGGTCTATTCTGCGCGCTATCAATCGCCAAGCATATAGCTTCTTCATTTGGTAAAAGAAGTAACGTAGAAACTCCTGACGTACACAAGCATTTAGAATCTACACTAACCAATAATAAGTTGAAGACAAGCATTTTTGGGCTTGCAATTTGTGCAGCATCTTATATAGCGGGCAATTTTATAAAAAATTGTATAGCAAATTTGAAGTCATAAACGACTAAATAATCAATTGATAATAATGCCCGTTTCTAGTATTTACATAATTAAAATTATGATTACGCTGTTACCAACCATATTAAATTTTAGAAAGGACCGACGTGACTGGGTTATACGAGAAGGAAAGGGTGTTGACGAAAAAAAATATAAAAAACATGCAGAAAAAGCACTTAAAGCGTTTATTACGCTTGGTCCCTCATACATAAAACTGGGACAGTGGCTTTCGACAAGGGCTGATTTTTTGCCCCAACCATACCTGGAAGTATTGGCTAACCTTCAGGATAATGTTCCACCGGCACCATTCACGCAAGTGAAACCAATTATCGAAAGTGAGCTTGGGAAAATTGAAAGCATATATGAATCATTTAATACGTCAGCGATCTCTGGAGCAAGTTTAGGTCAAGTTTATCTTGCTCAATATAAAGAGAACGAAGTTATTGTCAAGGTTAGCAGACCTAATATTGAACAGACGATCGAAAAGGATATCGATGTTTTAAAGAAAATTCTCCCTCTCGCTGCGCGCTTCGTAGATCCTAATTTAGCATTTTCAGCAGAGGGTATCTTGTCACAATTTATTGAAACAATACACGAGGAAATTGATTATAGGCTAGAAACACAAAACTTGATGACCATAAAACAAAATCTCGGAAATAATCACCATGTGATTATTCCTAATGTCTTCATGGAACTAACATCCAAACATGTAATTACCATGGACTATATTCCCGGCATCAAGATTACGGATATTGCGCAGCTAGAGTCAATTGGAATAGACAGAGGAAACTTAGTAGCTCGAGTACATCGGATATTTTTTAAGATGTTGTTAAGCCACAAAATTTTTCATGCAGACCCACATCCGGGAAATCTATCTGTAGCTAACGATGGATCTATAATTCTCTATGATTTTGGTATGGTTGGAAGACTGGATAATGAAACTCGATTGAGGCTAATTAGGCTATATCGTGGTTTGATCGAATCAGATCATAGAAGGGTTGTCGATATTTTACTGGAGCTTGGAACGTTGGAACCTACAGTAAATCGATATTATGTGGAGAGAGCACTAGAGTTGAGCTTACAATCATTACATGGAAAAGAAGTGGATCAGATGGAAGTAAATGCACTTATGAATCTTGCCAATAAAACGATGAGCAAATTTCCATTTAGAGTGCCAAAGAATCTAGCTTTATATTTACGTATGACCAGTATTCTTTAAGGGATTTATAAATACCATGGGATAGAATTTCAATTTCTAAAAGTACTAAGAAATCTGCTTGAAGAGGAAGGGCTAATCCAAGAAGCATATATTGCTGAAATGAAATATTCCTTTCAGCGTTTGAGAATGTGGGTTGAAGACTCGATAAGGATTACACCTCTTTTGAAATCATACCTTGAGAGAGATCGCGACATTGGTCATGGTAACTCTGATAGAAGATATGACTTTCTAGCGTGGAGTATCTTTGCCTCAGTATTATTTATTGGATCTTCAATTATGTTGCCTCACAATCCCCTTCTGGCATATTGTGGCTTTATACTATCTGGTGTGACTATTGTTGGTGCAGCCTTAAAAAGAAAATTTACACGCTAGTTCATTTCACAATTATTCGATTTTTCAAAGGAATTTTTAGCGTAACTACACCATCAATGTAAGTAGCCTTTCCAATAACCTGCTTTTGTTCGTAATCTTTCGGTGATAAAGGCAACTTTATTTTTCTGTCGATATTAGACGGCCTTTGCATGGAGTATGTAGTTGCGGTGGTGGCTTTTAGGTCACGCTTTGCTTTAATAGAAAGCGTATCTTCCATTATACTTATATTTATCTCGTTTTTTGCAAAACCTGCTAAATCAATTCTTATAATCAAATCCTGCTCATCTTCTGTCATGTCAATCGGAGGCATAATTAATTCATAAAAATCTCTCGCATAGTTATCCATACCGCTAGCGAATTCTCTTGCGATGCGGGGCACCAGGCACATACTTCTGATACTACAATGAGATATATATCATTATTTGCCTCAAAATCGCATTTTATGGCCACTTTGTCTGGTTTTGCGTTTTAGTGTGAATCGAAGGCAGAGTCTCTTCTTTCCATTTTTGTCTATATCTGTACTTAAGAAGCCGGGAGTAAAATTTAGCGGAAGTTCGGTCCACGGGGCGCACCACTTTCCAACCATAAAATCTTCTTTAACCATCTTAACTTCATCATGCCAATCAGTCCAATCATACATATTCATTTGTCGGGGTGTTAAAATGACTCTGGATACACCCCTTAATAAATCACCAAATACATAGTTCATACGCAGTTTTCCAACTATGTCGTACGTATAAGTAAAAACTTGTACTACAGGAGTTACCGCACTGTCACAAACTAACCTTCCGACCCACCTGCCAATTAATTCATCAGGACTGGGAGCTCGAGCGTGATATTGATAAATTGTTTCATGGTCATGCTCAGTCATAAAGTCCACATAATATCTTCTAGACATACTGAAGGTAAGGATGTGTTTCCCCTGAGGAGGGGTTCCAATAAATGCCTTTCCAATTATGGTATCAAGATCAACAATCTTGAGAAGATCGTAAAATAGAGAATAGAGCGGACTGGTATATCTCAAATAAATTACCTGTCCGAATCCTGGGAAGTCTCTTAGCTCTGCCAAGTTATTGGCAAATACATTTGATAGTTCGTATGGATGAGTGATTCCTTTTATTTTTCCATTCTCGTCATAAAACTGCTTATAAAAACCCCCAAGATAACGAAATAGCGAGAAGTCTTGGTCAGTTGGAAAAAATCCTTTCCAATACCTATTGTTGTAAATCATCAACTTGTTCTTATCGAAAGACCATATTCTTTCCTTTGTAGACAATGCATTGTTATGGCTTTGAATTATCTTATCTCCATTCACAATTGTTTCTAGAGGACATGAATTAGATATTTGATTGAACATCGAATCCAAAGACCGGGAGGAGCAGTACATTGGCTGCTCAATTGAACATGTATCCCCAATGTCTATTGATAACCGTTTTGCACGATACTCGCTGTCCCAGATTTCGTTTATATTATCTGCGAACATGGTAGCAAGTGCCATTACTGTAATTTGTGGATTGACACCTAAGGCTGTAGGGAATATGCTCGAATCGCAGACATACAGATTACTAAAGCCATGAACTTTACCATTCGAATCTACAACACATATATTTGCATCCTCTCCCATTCTATTGCCACCTTGAGGATGTGCAGACGATATTAGAAGACCTTCTGGATCCTTTTCTACTGCATCTACTAATTTTGGAATATCTTTCTTACTATTCAATCTCAAACTAGACTGGTGTCCAGTAATTACGTGATCTGCGCCAATATCAAACCACATTTCAGCAAGAGTTTGTAGTCCTTTAGAAATATTTCTGATATCTCTTTGTGTGAGAGAATAATTCACTTTAGGATTTCCATTTTCACTCAGAGTTATGGATCCGGTAGCCTCGTCTCTGATTAACACCCCCGCCATAGTGTAATGATTAAAATCTTCCATAAACCCACTATAACCTTCTAGAAATGATGGCAATCCTAAAGAGAATTGAAATATTGGTAGGAATATACTCTCAATTAAAAATCCACCATCCGGAATACCGTTTGTTACACCGAATTGATGACAAGTGTAACCCATTGGTATCCCGTTGTATGCATTTATCTTTCTTTCAAACTTACCGAGGAGGAAAGGAGCAGGGTGTAAACTAAAATCATTTCCAGTTTTACCGTCGGCAATGACACTCTTGATTAAAAGTTGGGAAGAGGCTATGGCCCCGGCAGAAACTATTATGACCTTTGCATTGACTCGCAGTTTGTATTTTACCACCCTATTCTCATCAATGAAATTTGCCTCTACACCTGTTGCAATAGAAAAGTGACCCTTTTCATCCCGCTTGTTCAAATGAGTAATTTTTTCAGCACTACAATTACAATAAATTCTGATATTAGAATCAGGTTTTCGTAAAGCTTTTCTAATATAGGTAACAAGCATGTCTTGCTTTGTTTCATAATGACATCCTAAATGACAAAATCCGCACCTCATACAGTCAATACAATTTCTATCATTTTCAATTGCTTTGTACCCCTTAAGTTGACAAGCTTTCTTCAACATTAAATTATTGTCATTCAACTCTTGTTCCAGTACTTTGGATACGTGAATTGCATTCCAAACCTCATCGATGGCTTTATCCCACTGCTGATCCGAGATATTTACGCCCATCGATCTCCACTGTTCTCTCACAAGATCAGGTGTCTTAAAACACACAGCATCATTAATAATCGTGGAGCCTCCCAGACATTGACCCTGGGCAATAACTATGCGTAAATTATCCGTAAAATTGGCACCACCGTTTTTCCATAACAAAGGCATCATGTCGAGTTCTCGCTGATTCATATCTTCTGCGTCATAATACCCTCCTCTTTCCAATAGTACTACTGATTTACCTTTATTGGTAAGCTTTTCTGCAAGTATGGCTCCAGCGGCTCCTGAACCGACAATACAAACATCAGCATTTTCAACTATGTCGTGCGTAATTAAACTATATTTTTCCTTTCTTTTTTCAATATTTTCCAATCCAAAAATAGTTCCTGCCATTTCTAATTACTTATTCCGTACGATGGTCTTCCTTTTCGTTCCACGGCAAGGAATGATTATGCGAGACCCGTTTAGGATAGCGAGGAACTTGAGGTCCAGGGTATCCCTGCGCCTGCACACCGAGAACATTATAGTTTAGCAAGTTCCCAAATATGCGAATCATATGCTCAGCTGCTCTAGCAGGATCCACTTCTGAAATATCAACAACCTCAGCTGTTACATTTGCTAATAAATGACCAATCTCTCTTTGGAATGAATTTGCATATGGATCAAAAAAGGTGATCTCTTGCTTTATCGCAACATCGAAATGCTCCAATTCTCCAGGATTGCTACGAATATCACTTTTATATAATATTTTAGTGCCATCCCTTACTGCAATATAGATATCAGGTGTGCCTTCTGCCTTTATAATTTCATTAGACACCAAGTTTACCCTATAATTGCCTTTAACAGGTTCATGATTGAAAGTGAGCTCAAATTCACCCTTTGAATCCGTTGCTCTATATCCGAGATAAATATCACTCTCGTCAACTTTATTAAAGCATTCAACAATGACATTTGGTAGTGGCTTTTGTTGATAGTCGGTCACAGTTCCGGTAATCTTATAAAGCAACAGTTGAGAGAGGTGGATTCTTACATAATAAAGGTTACGATAACCGGTGATGGTTCTTCTTTACTACACAATATTGCGTTCTCCCAGAGATGATGATTAAATTCCTCCGAGAATCGAGTCTTTGACTGTATTGCCAAGGAACTAAGGATCATGACGTATATAAGAATAAAAAAGAATTGTTAGCAATTCGGATTCTTCCAGGACAAGGATGATGGTTTATTTTAATTCATTTAAGTTCTGCTTTCACAAAGCGTAAGCAAATACTAGTAATTTGTATTTTTGCTTTCTATCCGTTACAGATAAAGTATTTGGAATCCTTACATTTTCGAAAGCAAGGTTCAATACCGTGTTTGGACAAGTACTTTTCAATCTCACACCTGGTATTTGCACCCACATAGACAGGACATTGTTGTTCCCAGAGCCTATATTCTATTTTCCACTTGTTACAATTATTATCCCTTTCTGCCATAGCATGATTTGAAGTATTTATAAATACAATAGGGAGTAAAGGATTGTTACCAAAATAGTGCTCAATAGCGACTCCACATTTTGTCAGATGAACATTATCCTTTTCTAATCTTTTTTCTTCACTATAAATGTCAGGAAAATCAAATCCTTTAGGATAACCTTTTTTATCTGGTAGAATACAAAAAGATTCTACATCAAAAGTTCTGCCGTATCTTAATTTTCTAAATCCTCTATATATCCAATCCAACCAGGCGTGTTCACGCAGACGTTCACCATTATAGACTATTGTTACTAATATCTTATTTTCTG
>Ga0075423_10004913_pt1 | contig 12439 bp, 6 predicted proteins | sample SoiMethybrSBSTD2_FD_80114 | JGI IMG/M metagenome (GOLD analysis project Ga0075423, IMG submission 80114) | Bulk soil microbial communities from a Populus tree surrounding site in Tennessee, USA - Soil MetaG P. TD hybrid SBSTD2 | ecosystem: Environmental > Terrestrial > Soil > Tree plantation...
ACGGCGCCGCGAAGGAGGCGGAGATCCCGATCCGCCTGACGAACACTTCGAAGCAGCCGATCTATCCGCCGATCACGCTCGAGATCGTCGGGTTCGACCTGGATGATCCCGACATCTTCAAGTACCCGTACCCGCCCACCTATGTCGTGAACGCCGAAAACGGGAAGCGGGGGGAGGGGGCGACCTTCGACTTCTCCAAGGCGCTCGGCAACCTCGAGGCGCTGGCACCCGGCGCCCAGACTTCACCGGTCGTTCTGAAGCTCCAGTTCACGGATCCGTCCGAGGTGGCTCCGATTCGCTACCGGATCGAGGGAATGGTCGAGGGGAGCAAGTGAGCCGCGATTCGCGCGCGGCGTTTTCGAATGCGGAGGAGGAAGCATGAGCATGCGGACACTCGGCGGGCGACTTCTCGCGGCCGCGATCGCGTCGGCGGTTCTCCTTCTCGCGGCGGAGGGCACGGTCTCGGGCGCCGACGCCTCCGCGCCGAAAGTCACCGTCGGTCCGAACATCCTCGTGTCGCGCGACGGCGACGTGCCGCACGTCGAGCTGATGGTCGCGACGAGCCCGAGGACGGTCAAGAATCTCCTCGGGGCGGCAATCACCGCGACGCGGCCCTCGGGCGGCTGGGCCTGCCGGGCGTACTCCTCGACCGACGGCGGCGCGACCTGGAAGGCGTCCGAGTTTCCCGAGCAGGTCCAGTGGGGCGGAGGCGACCCTCAGACGGCGTTCACGATCCAGGGGACGGCGCTCTTCGTGGCCCTGACGATGAACAAGAGCGACATCGGACGGGACTGCGCGAGCATGCACGTCTGGCGCTCGGAAAACGGCGGCGAAACCTGGCTTTCCTCGACCGAGATCCCCTGCAGCCCCTCGTGGGACCACGAGCAGATCATCGTGGACACGACGAAGGGGCGTTACGCCGGACGGATCTACATCGGCGTGCTCTACGACTACCCGGTCTACCGCGTGGGCGTCTTCCGCTCGGACGACGACGGCCGCACCTGGGTCGGCCCTTCGGAAGCGGCCAACGGCGGCGGAACGATCGGCATCAACGACGTCACCCCGATGGTGCTCTCCGACGGGACGCTCGTCGTCCCGTACGGCGACTTCGACTTCCTCCCCGAAAAGCGCAAGTCGAAAGGGATGGGGTCGTCCAACTTCTGGACCGTGGCGTCCACGGACGGCGGGGTGACCTTCTCCCCACCGCGAAAGGCCGTGACGCAGAACTACAACCTGGACGACAAGGAGAGCAAGCTCGCCGGGTTCGGCAAATTCGCGGCGGACACGGAAGGCTCGAAGTTCCGCGACCGGATGTACGTGGCCTGGGAGGACGCGCGTTTCGGCAAGTACCGGGTCCTCTCCTCTTATTCGGCCGACCGGGGCAAGACGTGGTCGGCGCCGAAGGCGGTCGATGCGGGCGCCCCCGCCGCCGCGAGTCAGTGGCAGCCGGCGATCGCGGTCAACAAGGAGGGGGTCGTGGCCGTGACGTGGTTCGACGCGCGGACCGCCGGCGATCCCAGGGCGTACCAGCAGCTCATGGCGATCTCCGTCGACGGAGGCGAGACCTTCCTCCCCCCGGTGACGGTTTCCTCCGAGGTCTCGCACCCCGATGGTCCGGGCAACTCGCAGCTCGCGCCGATGATCTGGAGCCACGAGGGGCAGATCAGTCTGTCGCTCATCTCCGCGGGGTCGCGCTGGGGATCGGGCGGGGACTACATGGGGCTCGCCGCCGACAAGGCCGGCGTTTTTCACCCATTCTGGGCCGACGCCCGCTCGGGCACGTTCCAGATCTACACCGCCTCCGTTCAAGTCGAGCTGCCGAAGGAGGCGGCGAAGAAGGAGGGAGCCGCCGGCGCCGCCGCGGCGTCCGCGCCGGCTCCGAAGAAGCCGGAGCTCGTCGAGTCTCCGCTGAACGACCTGGTGGAGTTCATCTTCGACCCGACCCGCTACGACGCGGCGAAGAAACAGGTGGAGATTCCGGTGCGATTGAAGAACAAGTCAACCCAGCCGATCTCGGCGCCGATCCGACTCGAGATCGTCGGTTTCGGCTTCCCCGAGTACGAGAGCGAGGACGACAAGAAACGAAACGCGGAGAACGCTCCCTCGGCCTTGAACACGTCCAACGGCAAGGCTAAGGAGGGGGCCGTCTTCGATCTCGGCGGCACGGTCGCGGGAGCCGACGCCCTGCAACCGGGAGCGCTGACCAATCCGTTCGTCATCCGGCTGCAGCTGGTCGATCCAGAGAAGATGCCGGGCATCCGGCTGAAAGCGACGGGCATGGTGCCGGCGGGCCCGGTCTCGAAGACGAATAGCGACTCGGGCGGCGCCGGGTACCGGAACCCGTACGCGAAGCAGCACGAGCCGGAAGAACCGGACGGCGATCGTTGAAGGAGGCGTTTGCGATGAAGAGGCTTTTGGCATTTACGCCCGTTTTCGCCGTCGTGGCCGCGGGTGCTGCGGCGCAAACGCCGGCGCCGCTCCCCCTCGATCTGGCGTTCTCGAAGAAGACGCTCCGGTCGTGGAGCGATCGTCCGGTGTTGAGCCGCGACGGCTCGGTCCTGGCCTTCGAAATCTTCATTCCGCCGCAGCGAAGCCCCGAGAGCGAGATGGCCGAAGGCGTCCGTTTCCTTCCGGGCGGCACACCGGGGGCGCAGGTGGGGACCCGCGTCTTCGTCGTTTCCACGAAGGGCGGCGACGCGCGGTCGGTCTGTCCGGAAAAGGGGAACTGCTGGAGACCTTCGCTCTCGCCCGACGGCAAACGCGTGGCGTTCATCTCGGACGCGGGCGGATCGCCGCAGCTCTGGGTCGCCGACGTCGCGGGCGGGGCCCCGCGGCGCGTCTCCGAAGACATCATCAAGGCGAAGCACTGGCCCGGCGACGAAGCGGCCTGGAGTCCCGACGGCCGGGAGGTCTTCGTGCCGCTACGGCCCAAGAATCAGCCGTCGTTCGGCGAATCGCCCGCGGAGGCGAAGCCGGCGGCACCGACGGGGGCGCCCCTCGCGAAAGCGACGGTGACCGTGTATCAAACCTCGTCGGAGGCCGAGGCGCCGGCGGGCGCGGCCGCGACCCCTTCGGCCATGATGGAGCACTTCCTGCGCGAAAACGTGGCGACGATCGCCGCGTTGGACGTCGCGTCGGGAAAGTCCCGAATCGTGGCGTCGGCCGACGGCGACGTGAAGCCGAGCTGCGCGCGCCTGTCGCCCGACGGCAAATGGGTTTCGTTCCTGACCGTCTTCAAGATGAAGGGGGAAACGGCCTCGGAGACCTTCTACGACCTCGCGGTCGTGCCGGCCGCGGGCGGTAAGCCGGTCGTTCTCGCCGCCGATCTCGAAGTGCCGCAGAACGACTACTTCGAGTCCTCTTATCGCTGGATTCCCGGAACGACGCGCATCGCCTACTGGAAGGAAAAGAAGATCTGGCTGGTCGACGCCGCCGCGCCGGGCAAGGCGAAGCCGGTCGCCGAATCGCTCGGCAAGATCGACGAAGCGCCTCTCCTCCTGACGGCGGACGGGAAGAGCCTCCTCGTCGGACTGCAGGACGAGGGGGAGAAGACCTACTACTCGCTCCCTCCCAAGGCGCTCGCCCTGGTGCCCCTCGACGGCTCGGCCCCGACCACGATCCCGACGGTCGGGGCTCCGATCGAGGCGGACCGCGACACGCTGTGGCAGCCGGAGCCGGGCCGCTTTGCGGTCGTCGCCAACGACGACATGACCGGCGAGCGTTCCGTTCTCGGCGTGTCGGTCCGCGGCGGCGCTCCGACGACTCTCTGGAAGGGGCGCGGGCGCTTCGAGGCGGCCGGCGCGGCCCCGGGCGGGGTCGTGGCCAGATTCGAGTCGCTCGACGTGCCGCCCGATTTCTACTTGTTCGATTCCTCCTTCGCCTCGAAGAAACGTCTGACCCGCGTCGAGCCACGGCTCGACACCATCGCGGTCGGGCCGGCCGAGATGTATTCGTCGCCGATCCCGGGCTTCGACGGCCGCCTGCAGAGCGTCTTGACCGGAGTCTTCCTTCCGCCGGGCAAGAAACGGGGCGACTCGCTCCCGTCGATCGTCTACTTCTACTCGGGTTCGAAGATGTCCAACACCGCCCAGCAGTGGGGAGGCGGCGCTCCGAACTCGATCCCGGTACAGGTCTTCGCGACGCGCGGCTACGCCGTGCTCATGGTGGACGTGCCTCTCGGGCCCGAGGGCAAAGGGGGTAATCCCATTCAGGAGATGGGCGACGCCATCCTCGCGCAGGTCTATCGCGCGGCGGATCGCGGCTATACCGACATCGAGCGCGTCGCGATCATGGGTCAGTCGTACGGCGGATATTCGACCGCCGCGATGATCACGCAGACGAATCTCTTCCGGGCGGCGATCTCCTTGGACGGCCTCTTCGACCTGCCCGGCGCCTACGCGCGCATGGGGCCCGGGGGAAGCACCTTCAACTTCGTCTGGTCCGAGACGGGCCAGGGCCGCATGGGCACGCACCCCTGGGCGGACCTGCGCCGTTACCTCGCCAACTCTCCGTACTACCAGGCCGACAAGATCCGCACGCCGCTTCTCCTGATCCACGGGAAGAAGGACGAGACGTGCCCGGTCGAGGGCGCCGAGAGGATGTACAACGCGTTGAAGCGGCTCCAGCGCACGTCCGAGCTTGCGATCTACGATGGAGAGGGCCACGTGCCGGGCGACTGGTCTCTCGCAAACGCGGTCGACGCCGCGCAGCGGATGATCGACTGGCTCGGCAAGTACATGGCGCCGCAGAAGACGGCGAGCCGGTGAAGGGTCTCCGATTCGCCGCCGTGGCCGCGGCCGCGCTGGCCGGCGCGATCGCGGCCGCGCCGACAGAGCCGAAGCCGGCCGTCACATCGGCCGCCAGGATCGAGCCCGGAAAGACGGTGACGATCTCCTCCGACGCGCCGTCGGATCCGCACGGCGAGTCCTTTCTCGCGATCAACCCGAAGAACCCGGCGAACCTGCTCGCCGCCTCTTGCCGCATCTCGAAAGGGAAGTCGGGGTCGTCGGCCTACGTCAGCCACGACGGCGGCCGAACCTGGACGCGCGTCGTTCTTCCCGAGGGCGCGGCCAAGGTCTCGACGGGCTGGGATGCGATCGCATATTTCGACGGAGCGGGCAACGCCTTCTACGGCGCCAACGACGGCGCCGGGCTCTGGATCACGCGCTCGAGCGACGAGGGAAAGAGCTGGAGCGACGCAACGTTGATCGCGGGCGCCGAGGGATTCGACCGCCAGTACATGGGGTTCGACAGGACGGGCCGCTTCGCGGGACGAATCTATGCCGGCGCCTCCGTCGAGACCCTGGGGCTCGACGGCAAGTCCCGATCTGCCCTGGCCGTGGCGTACTCCGAGGACGGTGGGAAGACTTTCGGGCAGCCCACGATCGTGACGAGCACGCCCGACGAAAGGATCTTCACCTTCGTGAACATGATCGTGACGCCGGAAGGCACGGTCATTCTGCCGTTCACGACGATGCCGGAGCGGGTGATGCCGGATTGGACGCTCTGGGATTCGCACGAGGAGATCAAGTCGCTCCCGGACTACGACCTGTCGTTGCGCCTCGCGACGTCCAACGACGGGGGGAAGAGTTATTCGATCTCTCCCCGCGTCGCCCGTTTCCACGTCTCCGGAGACCGCTTCCGCGCAATGAACGCCCAGGGAAACGGCAACTCGGCGATCGACCTTTCCGACGGCCCGTTTCGCGGCCGGATCTACGCGGTGGGTTTGGACAACGCCGGCGACCGCACGGACGTTCGGGTCGTCCACTCCTCCGACGGAGGGAAGACCTGGTCGAAACCGGCCACGGTCAACGACAACAAGACATCCGCCGTTCACGCCAACCCGACGATCGCCGTCAACAACCGGGGGGTGGTGGGCGTGGTCTGGAACGACCGCCGCGCGCAGAAGAACGAGTGCTATGACCTGTACTTCTCCGCTTCGCTCGACGGGGGCGAGACGTTCGTCCCGAACGTCTCGCCGGGCGGGAAGGCGACCTGCTCGATGGCGACGGGGAACTGGGCTCCGAACGCGGAGGTCTCGGCCTATCCGAAGACCGAGGACGGGCAGTCGATCGAGGGGCAGGGCTTCAACGTGTTGATGATCTCAACGCGCTTCCCTGGGGGCGGCGACACTCAAGGGCTCGACAGCGACGGAAACGGGGTCTTCCACGCGGCGTGGATCGACGGGTCCTCCGGAGTGATGCGGCTCGCGACGACGCCCTTCTCGGTCGCGGGCGCGGTCGCCGCCGCTCCGAAGAACGAGCGCGACGTCAGCACGCAGGTCAAGCTCGTTTCGGAGAACTGCGCGTTCGACTGGAAGGCGAACGCCTTCGGATGCGAGATGCACCTCGTGAACAGGTCGCCGCTTCCCGTGACGGGACCCTTCGCCGTCGAGCTCCAGAACATGATGGTGAACCTGACCGACTTCCGGGTCGAGAACGCCGACAACCAGCGTCCCGGCGAGGGCGCCCGGTGGACGTTCTCCGCCCCCGCCGGTTCGAACGAGCTCTCGCCGGGGGCGCAAACCGCCGTCCGTCCGTTCCGCTGGAGATTCACGGGAATTCCGGAGAAGCCGGAATACCCGTTCATGATGTTCAAAGTCGTCGTCCCGAATGCCGCTGCGGAGAACCGCGGTTCTTCCGCCGGTTCGAACTGAGGAGGGGAGTCGTGAAACCTCGTCTCGCATCCTGCTCGCTCGTTTTGTTTCTCGCTCTCGTGGGCATCGGAATTTTCGCCGCCCGCGTGACCGGGGAGACGGCCGCCCGGCTTCGAGAGCCTCTGCCGCTCGAGACCGCCGCCGACGCGCTCGGCCACAACGGCCGCTCGCCGATTGCGTTGTCTCCCGACGGGCAGTGGCTCGCGCACACCGTCGAGACCGTGGACAACGTCCCCCGAGCCACGCATCAGTACTCGGCGACCGGCTTCCCCTTCGCCGAAGGGGACTCGCGGATGCAGGCGACGATTACCAACATGAAGACGGGCGAGAGCATCGTCCTCGGGAGCCCGAAGAGCTCGAGCTGGGCCGGCGTGTGGTCGCCGGACGGGTCGCGCGTGGCCTTCTATTCGGACGAGGGGGGAGAGCCGGGCCTCTGGATCTGGTCGATGGCGTCGCGAAAGGCCGAGCGGTTCCCGGGGATCCTCGCGCGCCCCTTCTTCGGCTACGAGATCGTCCGCTGGAGCTCCGACGGGCGGCGCCTCCTCTGCAAGATCGTTCCGGCGGGAATGTCGCTCGCCGAGATCACCGCTCTCGGCACGAGCCTCGAAGAGAAGCGGAAGTTCGACAAGGCCGGTCCAGACAAGGCCTCGGTCATCGTCAAGACGTCCGAGCCGCCCGACAAGAACAAACCCGCCGGTGAGACGAAGCCGAAGACGATGGGGGACGTCGCCTGGGGAATCGCGGATCTCGCCCTGCTCGACCTGGAGAGCCACAAGGTGACGCGGCTCGTCGAGCGGCAGTCGATCCGGTTCTACGGTTTTTCGCCGGACGAGAAAAGCGTCGCCTGCACGGTCTTGAAAGGATGGCAGGCGAACACCCAGCAGCCGACCTACGACTTCGACGTGATCGATCTCGCGACGAACGCGCGGCGGACCATCGCGACCGAAGCTACCCTCGGATACGGCATCGAGTGGAACTGGACGCCCGACGGAAAGAACATCGCCTACATCCCGAGCGGGATCTCGGGCAAGAAGACGGCGGGGCCGATCGTCGTCGTCCCGGTCGCGGGCGGAGAGACCCGGACGCTCAAGGCCGAAGGTGTCCCGAGCTTCGATCCCGGTGAGGGGGAGTACGCGCCGGTCATGGACGAAAAAGGCACGAACTTCTACGCCGTCGGGGAAGGGGAGCTCTGGAGGGTGGACCCGGCGACCGGGAAAGGAACGGCCGTCGGCAAGATCCCCGGCTGGAAGATCGCCTCCCTCGTTGCCCCGTTCGGTCGCGGAACGCTCCTGACCGCGGATGGACGCACCGTGTGGGTCCTCGCCCGCCTGAAAGGAACGGACCCGAACGCGAGCGGCGACTTCGCCGCTCTCCAGGACGGCGGGAAGGCCGGAATCTTCGCGGTGGACATCGTCGCCGGCACTTCGCGGCCGATCCTCCAGGAAAGCAAGAGCTACATGGCGATCTTCAACCTCGACGGGAGCCCGAAAACGGGCGACGTCGTTTTCGCTGCGACCGATCAGCAGCATCTGCACGACCTGTGGGCCGTGAACACGCGCGACGGAAAGGCGCGCCAGGTGACCCGCCTGAATTCCGGCATGGAACGCTACGAGCTCGGGCAGGCGCGTCTCCTCGAGTGGCGCAGCATGACCGGCCAGCCCCTGAGGGGCGCGCTCCTGCTTCCGCCTGGGTACCAGCCGGGGCAGCGCCTGCCGCTCATCGTCTTCGTCTACGGCGGCGACTACGGGTCGCGGTATTTGAACCGCTTCGGGTTCTGGGGTCTTGCCACCTTCAACTGCCACGTTTTCGCGACGCGCGGCTACGCCGTGCTCGCGCCGGACGCGCCGATCCGCGACGGGATGCCGATGGAAGACCTGATGGGCACGGTCATGCCCGGCGTCAACGCTGCAATCGATCAGGGGTACGCGGATCCCGACCGGCTCGCCGTCATGGGACAGAGCTACGGCTCCTACTGCACGCTCGCGCTCATCACCCAGACGAATCGTTTCAAGGCGGCCATCATCACGGCGGCCGTCCTGCACCCGGATCTCTTCGCCGACTACCTCGGCTCCGAGGGCTCGATCGGGTACTACGAAAAGGGGCAGGGGAACATGCACGGGACGATCTGGGAGCAGCGGGACCGCTACTTCCGCAACTCTCCCCTCTTCCTGTTCGACCGGATCGAGACGCCGGTGCTGATTGGCCAGGGACAGAACGACGGACGGCTGATCGCATCCGATGCGATCTTCATGAGCCTCCAGCGGCTCGGCAAGAAAGCCGAATATCGCCTCTACGAAGGGGAAGGGCACGTGATCACGCAGCGGCCAAACGTGCTCGATTTCTGGAACCGGCGTCTCGATTTCCTGGCCGACAACCTGGATCTTGTGCGAGACGAGAAAGGAAAGGTCGTGTTCGAAGGGGGCCGCCCGAAATCGCGCAAGGGGGCGCCGGCGCAGACGTCCGCCGGATCGTGATCGATCGCCCTGCGGCGCGCGTCGCGGCAACGGCCTTCGGACTCGCCGCCGCGGCATCGCTCGGCGCTCAGACATTTCGCGTCGGTCCGACGGTCCACGTGAGCCGCGCCGGCGCGGAACGCGCCCACGAGGAGGTCATCCTCGGTGCGCATCCCACGGATCCGCGGCGCGTGCTCGGCTGCTCGATCGTCGATCGCGACCGGTACGCCGCGGGCGGCATGCACGGAATCGCGTACGCGTCCACGGACGGCGGTGCGACGTGGAAGCCCGCCGCCGAGTCGACGCGGCTGAACGGCGATCCGATGTGCGGCTACGGTCCGGACGGCCGCGCCTACTTCCTCTCGATCGGGACCGACGACGAGAGCTGGAAGAAAGCCGAGTGGTGGATGGAGCTCTTCGTTTCCGCGGACGGCGGCGCGACGTGGGGGAAGGAGATCGTCTCGCCGGGAGGCGACCGCCCGTATCTCGCGTTCGACGACGGGGACGGCGCGACGCGTGGCATCGGGTACGTCGTCTATGCGATCCGCGCGGGAGCGCTCGACAAGAAGGGCCCCTTCGGGGTGCCTCGCGACGCCACGGTTCCCACGATCGAGGTCCTGCGCTCCGACGACGGCTGGAGGACACGGACGAAGGCCGCGGTCGGCGTCTCGCTCGGGCCCGGTTTCCCGACGGCGACGGGAGCCGCCGTGCTGTCCGACGGATCGCTCGCGGTCCTTTGGCTGAAGCGCTTCATGAAGCGCGATGCGAACGGGAACGACATCGGTCAGGCCGACCGTCAGGAGCTCCTGATGAGCGTCGCGCGCCCGCGCGGAGAGCTCTTCGGTCCCCCCGTCAAGATCGCGGACCTCGTCGCGGACCGCCCCGCGTCCGCGACATTCTTCTCGCTCGCGCGCGACGCGACGCGCGGGAGATACCGCGATCACCTCTACGCCGCGTGGACCGACACGCGGCCGCCTCGACCCCGGATCCTCGTCGCCGCCTCGTCCGACGGCGGCAAGACATGGTCGCCGGCGCGCGCCGTCAATGACGTCCCGGCGGCGAAATCCAGGGGCCGGCTCGACGACTACATGCCGACGGTCGCCGTCAACCGCGACGGCGTCGTGGCGGTCACGTGGAAGCGGCGCTACCGGGACGAGGACGACGCGGATATCCGCCTCACCGCGTCCCGCGACGGCGGCGCGACGTGGCTGCCGTCGGTCCTCGTGGCGGCGGCCCGGGGTGAGATCCAGGGCGGGTTGACGCGCGTCGCCCTGCGCCCGACCGACGACGGGGCGACTCCCGGTTCGCGCTCGATGAAACTGTTCAAGGGCGGCGACACGTCGGGGCTCGCCGCGGACGCAGCCGGAGTCTTCCACGCGCTCTGGGCCGATCAGCGAAGCGGGATCGGGCAGGTGTTCACGGCGACGATCGCCGTCGGGGACGCGGCTCGAGGCTCCCGATGAGCGATCTGTCCGCCGGCTCCAGGACAGGCCGCTCGCCCCGACGGCTCCGGATCATCGGCTTCGCCGCGGCGGTCGCGATCTCCGCCCTGGCTCGTGGTCAGGAGGAGGCTTCTCTCGCACCGGAGCTGTTGCGTCGGATCCCCGCGACCTATCGCGAGAGGGCGAAGGGCATCCGGTTCTCGCCGCAAGCGCAGGAGTACTACCGCACGGCCGCCGACGCGGAATTGTTCTCCGCCGTTGCGGAGGAGATCGGCCGGAAGGACGAAGGCAAGACTTTTCTGATCTCCGCGGCGAACCGGGAGAAATCCCCGGCGATTCGGCGCGCCGTCTTCGAGGCATTGGGAAGCGCTTCGGGCATGTCGAAGTACGCCGAGAGCCATCCCGCGGCGGTTTGGGCTCTGTCCCGACACGCCGCCTCCGATCCGGACGCGCCGGCCGCTCTCGCGGCGCTCCAAGCCCTTCGGCGCGTTCGCACCGAGCAGCTCGGCGATCTCCTGAGGCGGCGGCTGAAGCTGGCCCGGGGGAACGCCGACCAGTCCGGACTCGAGCTCCTCTCCGAGGAGGAGAGCCGCCACTACAAGTGGTTCGGCGAGGTCGCGAACTCGAAGGAGTCCCGCGACGCCCCGCCTGTCTTCTCCGTCATCCCGCCGGACAAGCCAATCCGAGCCGTGGCCTTCGGCGACTTCGGCTCGGGTCAGGAATCGCAGGCCCGGACCGCCGCGGCGATTCGCGCTTACGCCGCCTCCCGCCCCTTCGACTTCGGCATCACCCTGGGAGACAACTTCTATCCCGTCGGAATGGACAGTCCCTTCGACTCTCGCTGGAAGACGCAGTGGGAAGACCTGTACGGTCCTCTCGGAATCGCGTTCTACGCGAGTCTCGGCAATCACGACTACGGACAGCCCGCGAGCGCGATCGCGGAGATGTGGTATTCGGGTAACAGCCGGAGCTGGCATGCTCCGGCGCGCTACTACAGCTTCACCGCGGGACCGGCTCAATTCTTCCAGATCGACACGGTCGATCTCTCCGAGCGCGAGCTGCGCTGGCTGGACGAGGAGCTGGAACGGAGCGGAGCGGTCTGGAAGATCGTCTACGGGCACTACCAGATCTACTCGGCGACCCGGGGCGACAACGACGAGAAACAGGACGATCTCGTGCACCGCCTCCTGCCGATATTGAAGAGGCGGAAAGCGGATCTCTACATCTGCGGCCATGACCACAACCTTCAGATCCTCAAGGAGGACGGGGGCGTGAATTTCGTCGTCGCCGGAGCCGGAGGAGCTTCCCTGTACGACTTCGAGCAGAAGGAGTACGGCCGAAGCTCTTTCCGCGCGAAGACCTATGGCTTTGCCGTCCTGGAGGCGGACGCCGAGGCCTTGAACGTCCGGCTCGTGGACACCGACGGCAAGGAGCTGAGAGCGCTCCAGCTGACGAAGGGCGAGGCGCGGCAAGCGGCGCCCGGGAAGTGACCGTGGACGAGATCGATCCGGGAGGAGGAAGCCGGGCGTGAGAACCCGCGTCGCGTGTCTGCCGTCCGTCGGGCTCGCCGGCATCTTCCTGTTGGCCTCGGGCGCATTTGCTCGAGGAGTCGAGACCCTCGCGCCGTTGCCGGTCGAGGTCGCCTTGTCGGAGAAATCTCTCGGTCTCTACAGCACGCCCCGCCTCTCCGCCGACGGCCGGCGCGTGGCGTACACGGTCTGCGATCCGAGGCGGGTCGCGCTCGATCCCGATCCGCGTTACCAGGCGCACAGCCGCACCGGAGTGACCGCCTTCGGGCTCGGCTGCGACGTGTGGGTGGTGGACACGGCGGGCGGCGAAGCGAAGAACCTGACGGAGGGGAAGGGGTCGAGCTGGTCACCGCACTGGTC
>Ga0075423_10004914_pt1 | contig 12439 bp, 7 predicted proteins | sample SoiMethybrSBSTD2_FD_80114 | JGI IMG/M metagenome (GOLD analysis project Ga0075423, IMG submission 80114) | Bulk soil microbial communities from a Populus tree surrounding site in Tennessee, USA - Soil MetaG P. TD hybrid SBSTD2 | ecosystem: Environmental > Terrestrial > Soil > Tree plantation...
AACAGCGTGACATTATCTCCGATGGTGACATCATCATCGATGAACACGTAGGCGCCGATCGAAGGAGATTTCCCGATTTGAACTGAACGGGAGATCACAGCTGTGGGATGAACTTCTCGCTTGGGCGGGGGGCTCGAGTAAAAGAGATCAATTGACTTGGCAAAAGCGAGATAGGGGTTATCGCTCCTCAACATAGTCAGATGAAGGGCTGGTACCCCTTTTGAGACAATAATGGCTGACGCTTTCGTCGCCTTGAGTTTGTTGGTGTACTTCGGATTGGAAAGAAACGTCAACTCGCCGGAAACTGCGTCGTCCAGACTCGCAACCCCGGTAATTTCAAGTGAACCATCACCATCTAGCTCACAGTTCAATCTTTCAGCTATTTCCGAGAGTTTCACTTTGTCAAACTGCCTACTGACTGGGGTTTCAGGAAGTTCAGAAAAAGGACTGGTGCCGAAAAGGCAAAAGCGTCATGCTATATTATGCCCTGAAAAGGTGTCAAGCCTTTCGGCCGTCATCCTGAGTTCACTAGACCGCCGTTGCGGTTGTTACGTCTGCAAGAGGTCATTGGTTCGACAGGAGTCTGGTGATCGTCTTGAGTCGAAGACTAGGCCTCGCATTGGCTGGCTGCTCAAAAAACAAATGAAAAGAGAAAGATTAGATTACATCAACTATATTAAACTTGAAAAAGGACTTTCTGAAAATACAATTTTATCTTATCAAGCAGATTTGGACAAGTTTTCAGCCTTCTTAGGAGACCGACCATTGTCGGTCGTCGATCGTCTGCTTGTAATTGATTTCCTCAATGCTCTCCATCAAAGAGGTCTTGATAGTCGCTCCATTTCGCGAGTCCTGGTAACCGTCCGAAATTTCTTTCAATTCCTCGTATTTGAAGGCACCTTACTCCAGAATCCATGTACCGACATCGATTCTCCAAAAATCTGGAAGTCATTGCCGAAGGTGTTGTCACTGGAAGACGTGGATTTGCTGCTCTCACAACCCAATTCATCAACCATTCTCGGGGCGCGTGATAAAGCAATGCTTGAGGTTCTCTACGCTACCGGGTTGAGGGCATCAGAACTTGTCTCACTTCGCATTCAAGAGCTTTCGCTTGACTTGGGTTACCTAACCTGCATTGGAAAGGGAGGCAAGATGAGAGTGGTCCCCTTGGGGCGGTCTGCTCTTCGGCATCTGGGGTGTTATCTGAGCTCGGCACGGCTGGAGCTTCTCAAAGGCAAGTCTTCCGACTTTGTGTTTGTGAACCGACGCGGTTCCCGAATAACCCGACAAGGATTTTGGCGGCTGATTCGCGACTATGGCAGGAAAGCGAACATTAGAACGGAACTCAAACCTCATCTTCTACGCCATTCGTTTGCGACTCATCTCTTGCAGCGCGGTGCAGACTTGAGGTCAGTCCAGATGATGTTGGGACATGCGGATATTTCAACCACTCAGATCTATACCCACATTGTGCGAGAGCGTCTCAAGAATCTCTATCTTCAGCATCATCCACGAGCCTGAGTTTCTAATATCTCTACCAGGTGAACCGCAACTGGAGGCGCAAGTCCTGGAAAGACTCGTCGAGGCATACCAAGAGGAATGTTCTAGTCAAGCGGAATGGACCATTGATCGAGGTTTCTCTTGGCTCACGGACAAGGGGATCTGAATGGAGAACGTCGTTCCTAATCCTGGCTGGCTTTCGACAGATATCGTCCCGGAATGGCCGTCAATAATGGATTTGGTGATGGACATCCCCAGCCCAAATCCTCCGGATTTACCATGAGTGAAAAACGGGTCAAAAACTTTCTTCTTAACCTGTTCAGTCATGCCTGCTCCATTGTCCGAGATAGCAATCAAGGCATACGACTGGCTCGATCGGGTCGTAATCTTTAGTTCTCCCCGTCCTTTCAAGGCCTCCTTCGCGTTGGCGGTAATGTTCAGAATGGCTCGTCGCAACTTGTCAGGGTCCATTCGGATACTTGAATCGCATCCAAACTCCGTGCTAAGAGCGATCTGGGTACTCTTGAGAAGGGCGCTAATCTCAACCACGCATTCGCGAACAAACTGATCGCAATGATAGTCTACCAGTACCATTCTTGTCTTTTGGTCGCGAGCAAACTGCAGAATCTCCTCCAACATTCTCTCCATGCGCTCGACTTCGAAGTCAATGAAACGTAGGCACTCTTGACTTTTTTCTCTGGACAAGTCGAAGTCCTCTAGGACAGAAGCAAAACCTTTGATGACCGTAATCGGTGTGCGACAGTCATGCACAATTGAGTTAACCATATGACCGACGGCGGCCAATCTTTCGGATTTGATCCGTTCCTCTTGATTCGATTTGATTTGATCCATCATGTAATTGAAATTGGCCGCAAGACTTTCCAATTCGTCCCCGGAATGTACCTCAATACGGTGTAAGAGATCGCCCTCCGCAGCCCGAAGTGATCCCATCATCAACTTTGAGATTGGTGCACCGATCCGTTCTGCAACAACCAAAGCCCCAAGGAGGCCGAAGAACAACCCAATCAACCCAATTTGCAGAATCTGGGCTCGAATCTGTGCCAGGCTCCGATAAAGGCGATCCGGGGATATTCCAACGCGAATCGTCGCCCAGCGTCTCGCCGATTCAGGAGTTTTGACCGGCACGGAGACGTCAAAGACCCTCTGATGTTTCCCTGAGAAGTGACTTTCAACTTCAATCTCTCGCACAAAAGCGGACTTCCTTTTCATGGAGTCAGCAGCTTCACTACTTGGATCGGAAGACATGACGAGGCTGGGATCATCCGTGTGCACGACGGTTAACCCTTCCTTGCTATAGACAATGATGTAGAGCAGATCATTATCCCTCTTTGCAACTGCAGCGTTTTGTTGGACACTACTAAAATCATATAACTTCAGATGATTCAAGTTAGTGGCTCCAAAGAGTTGCGCAATAGCGATTCCGCGCGCTTGGGTCTCTTCCAAAATTAGGCCCCTCGTATCCCGGCTTACAAGAACCATCACCAGCAAGATAATCAGACCGACCAGCAGACCTGTGAGGAGCATCAATTTTGTTCGCAATTTCAATCGGGGAATAGGAGGAATCCACATGGCCTCGAGATCCTTTTCTTGACAAAGCCAGGAGCGAAGAATTTGGGCTAAAGAATAGCGTGCATTCTAGCAAGAAGCGCTTTTGAAAATCAATAGGTATGAGTCGACATGTCGACATCAGATCGTCTGATAATATCATCGATACTTCATCCAATATTACATATTACAGTGAATATAGTGTTCATATATACAGGTCTACTTTATTAATAAATAATAGCCTACACAATTTTTATAGCCACAAAATTGCCGTGTTTCAGAGGGCAAAGGGAAGGCCGCTCTTCTTATGTCGAAAGGATATGCGGAGCGAGATTGGTTATCTAAAGTAAAGCTTTAATTACATCTAGCCTCGTGGCTCTCTAATGAAGGGAATTGCCAAAAAGAGAGCTGTCGCCACGCGTAGTTTGTCCTTTGCTTTTGAGCTGTCCTGTGGTAGCTTTGAGGCCCTTGTTTAGCGTATGACCACCTGGTATTTCTGCCCTTGGGATCGTCACTGTCTTCAGTGTCGCCGCGACGACATTCCCTAATCAAATTTCCACGATGGTACGCATATGGGGCTTCTTCAAAGTGACGCAGTTGTCCTTCAAACCTACCCACTTTCTGAAACGGACCGAATTGTAGTTCTCTATAGTAGGGGACACGGAAAGCTGCGGGGCGTTGCGCCAGGGGCTAGAAAGATCAAGAGTTCGTTCTCAGGCCGGCTGGAGCCCTTTCACTGGATTGAGTTCTCTGGCTATGAAAGGGAGAATCAAGAACTGGTTCGGATTGACAAGGCTGAGCTCATCAGGTCCTTCGGTATGCGACTGCCGACATACCGATCTTTCCTTCAGTTTAGTGTCCTGGCAGAATTGCTTCTGAAAACTGTCCCTGATCGGGAGCCTAATGACTCTCTCTTTCGCTTGCTTCTGCAGGTTCTTCCAGAATTGAGGGAACCAGTCCGTTCTAACTTGGCTCAGCTCTATTTTGAGATTTGGCACCTTCGGCTAGCTGGTCTGCTCCCGGCATCGGGTTACTGTAGTCAATGTCACGCGGACCTCCTTGTGTCGCCAGAGGTTTTTTTTGAGCCGTTGTCACACAGCTTTTTTTGTGCGGACTGCAAACAAGGCTCCTGCTATTTGCTTTCTTCGCTAAGTTACAGGTTGCTTCGCACCGTCCTTCGTAATCCGATTTCTGCCATCTTGTCATCGGAGACTTGGACTGCGCAAAGCCAAAACGAGCTCTCTTTGGTCATTGAAAACCTTCTGCGGAGGAATTTTGAAAGAAATTTGGAGTGTCTTCAGTTGGTTCATTCCGAGTCCTGATCTCCATGTTGTTTCAAGAGCTTTTCCTAAAACTGCTCTCCTTTTGGTTCCAGAAGAACTGCATCATCCAAATGCCCTATGACATCGAAAAGGGCGCGGGCACAATGAATCCAGAGACCTTTTTCCGGGTTTTGGGACCTGAGCCATACTCAGTAGCCTATGTGGAACCTAGTCGTCGCCCGGCTGATGGCCGATATGGGGAAAACCCCAACCGCGTCCAGAAGCATTATCAGCTTCAGGTGATATTGAAGCCGTCGCCGTTGGACGTTCAAAGTACCTACTTGGAGAGCCTGGAGAGAGTCGGCATACCTCTCAAAAAGCATGACATTCGATTTGAGGAAGACAACTGGGAGTCCCCAACACTTGGCGCTTGGGGAGTTGGCTGGCAGGTACTTTTGGACGGGCTCGAAATTACTCAGTTTACCTACTTCCAGCAAGCTGGTGGATTGGATCTACAACCGGTTTCAGTAGAGCTCACATATGGCTTGGAGAGAATCGCCATGTTCCTGAATAATGCCGAGAGTTGTTTCGACCTGCCTTGGAGTTCGTGGGCGACATATGGAAAGGTCCGTCATCGCGATGAGGTCGAGTTTTCCCGATACAATTTTGAAGAAGCTGACATCGATCTCCATTTTCGAATGTTTGCACAATTTGAATTGGAAGCGCTACGGTTGGCTCAGAAGGCCTTGGTTCTCCCAGCCTATGACTATTGTCTAAAGTGTTCGCATACGTTCAACGTTCTCGATGCTCGAGGTGCTATCAGTGTTTCGGAAAGGGCAAACTTGATCCAGAGAGTGCGAAACATAGCGTGTCAGATTGCCAGGCGCTACTTGGCCCCACACTCTGAGTCCGAAGCAGAAAAATCAACAGGAAGTCTCACAGCTCAGCCCCAACCGTAGCACGGTCCGCAGGCAATTTATTTGAATGTGTTACATGAGTATTTTGGACTTATTGGAATCATAAAATTGGCATTAGACTTTTTGCTAGAAATTGGTTGCGAAGAGATTCCGGCACGCCATGTCAGCTCAATCCTAGAACAGCTGGACCGACTCTTTTTGCAGAAGCTCTCTGAGCGCGAGCTTTCACTTGGTCAGCTCCAGACGTTCGCGACTCCGCGGCGGCTCGTTGTTGTGGTCAATCAGTTGATGGATCGCCAACCTGATCGTTCCGAGATCGTACTCGGGCCGCCTGCCTCAGTTGCGTATTCTGCGGAGAAAACACCAACGCCAGCTGCGGAGGGTTTTGCTAAGAAGCATCATCTCAATCTAAGCGATCTGACCTGTGTCGAAACGGAAAAGGGACAATACCTCGGCTTTAGCAAGATAACTTTGGGCAAGACGACAAGGGAAATCCTTCCAGAGGTAATTCTCTCGGTCATTGACGGACTGGAGTTCCCCAAGAAAATGAAGTGGGAACAGAGCCAGTTCTTGTTCGTCCGTCCCATTCGGTGGATTCTTTGCCTGCTCGGTGGTGAGATTCTTCCCCTGAGTTTGGCAGGTATGGATGCCTCCAAAAAAACCTATGGGCATCGAATCTTGTCAGGAAACTCCGTAGCGGAAGTTAATGATTTCGATGATTATAGAACGAAACTTCTTAACCTAAAGGTTGAGATTGAGCCGGCGCGGCGTCAGAGCCTAATTACTTCGCTACTTGAGAGAGTGGCAAGCGACAACGAAGGAAGCTTGGTTCGTGACGAGGGCCTTCTTAAGTTGGTCGTCCACCTTAATGAGTGGCCCTCTGTTATTTGTGGGACGTTTGATACGTCCTTCCTGCGGTTGCCTCGTGAAGTCTTGATTACGGTCATGCGGGAACATCAGAAGTATTTTTCTGTTGAAGACAAGCACGGGCAGTTACTCCCAAGATTTCTAGCGGTGGTGGATGGAGATCCGACTCACCATGCGCTCATCAAACAGGGACATGAAAGGGTTCTAAGGGCAAGATTGGCTGACGCTCGTTTTTTCTGGGAAACAGATCTAAGAGTTCCACTTCAAGATCGATCTGACAAATTGAAGAAAATAGTATTTCAAGAAAAGCTCGGCACACTCCATGACAAGGCCAGAAGAGTTGGCTCGTTGGCCGTATTCTTTGCCAGATCGACGAAGAGATCAAGTTTACTTGATGATGTCGGTCAGGCCGCCAGACTCTGCAAGCTTGACCTGACCACGCAGATGGTGAAGGAACTTACCGATCTTCAAGGAGTGATGGGCGGTCTATACGCACGAGCCCAAGGCTTCGGTGAAACCGTGTCCGATGCCATTTACGACCACTATCGTCCCACGACGCTGGAAGACAAATCCCCCAGAAGTTTGGTGGGCGCAATCCTGTCGATGAGTGACAAGCTTGATTCAGTGATTGCTGCGTTTTCAGTAGGGCTCATTCCAACTGGATCCAGAGATCCATTGGCATTGAGGCGGCAAACCCTAGGCCTGATCAAGGTGTTACTTGATCACAGAATATCCATCTCTCTGAAAAAGATTTCCTTGAAAGCTTATGCAAGCCTCCGAAGGCAGCGCCTAACGGGGCAAAGTCTCGAAGAAACCTATTCGGAGTTTGAAAAGTTCTTCAAGGATCGCTTGAAGTTTGTCTTCAAGGAGCAGGGCTTCCGCTATGATGAGATTAATGCAATTGTTGATGTTGATGCTGATAATCCACTGGACTGTCTTGAGAGACTAACCTCCCTCGCTGCGATGCGAGATAGCCCTGACTTTTACTCTCTCGCCGTCAGCTTCAAACGCATCAAGAATATTATCGTCAAGGCCGGTCTCAACATTTGCGGACCGTTTTCAGTCGATGTGAGTTGCTTTCAAACGGATGAGGAGCGGGCGCTCTATGCCAGAATGCAAGCCACTTTGCCGTCAATTGCCCGGAATCGGAAGAAGAGAGCTTACCAAAGGACTTTTGAGCTCATGGCTTCCTTGCGTCCGGAGGTAGATCTTTTTTTTGATAAGGTGCTCGTAATGACTGATGACCCCGCCGTGCAGGCGAACAGGCTGGGGCTCTTAGGGACGCTCTTGGTAGTCTTCCGGAACGTGATCGACATCTCCGAAATAGTCGTCAGTGATGCCGTCTAGAGGAGCGACCGGAACAAGTCTAGTCACAGTGCTGATTTCCCAGGACCCAGTATGGTAAGCTGTGTGCGCGGGAACCACACCAATACATAGAAAAGGAGAACCACTCAGGATGGCTAAGAAGTTTGTTTATTTCTTCGGTAACGGTAAAGCAGAAGGTAAAGCCGAAATGAAGGGTCTGCTGGGAGGGAAGGGCGCGAATTTAGCAGAGATGACAAACATTGGGTTGCCTGTTCCTCCCGGATTCACCATCTCGACCGAGGTTTGCACTTATTACTACGACAATAAGAAGAAGTATCCCAAAGAACTCCAGAAAGAAGTTCGACGATTGCTTGAAAAGATGGAGAGGGCCGTGGGGATGAAGTTTGGCAATGCCGCAGATCCGCTGTTGGTATCTGTGCGCTCAGGGGCCCGGGCTTCTATGCCTGGCATGATGGATACAATCCTTAATTTGGGATTAAGCGATATCACTATTCAGGGCTTGATTCGCAAGACTGGAAATGAGCGCTTCGCGTGGGACTCCTACCGCCGGTTTGTCCAGATGTATGGCGATGTCGTCTTGGGACTAAAACCTCAACACAAGCATGAAACCGATCCGTTCGAACACATCATCGAAGAAGTCAAGAAAGTCCGCAAAGTGGAGCTTGACACGGAGCTTACGACCGCCGACCTCCAGGATTTAGTGACCCGTTTCAAGCAGGCCATCAAGTCGAAACTGGGGATTGATTTTCCTTCAGACCCTGAGGAACAGCTATGGGGAGCAGTCGGGGCCGTATTTGGGTCCTGGATGAATGACAGAGCTATTGCTTATCGAAAGATGAATGATATCCCAGCCAGTTGGGGAACGGCGGTCAACGTTCAGGCGATGGTCTTCGGGAACATGGGTTCGGATTCTGGATCGGGCGTGGCCTTTACGCGTGATGCGGCCACCGGCGAGAATATTTTTTACGGAGAATATCTCATTAATGCGCAAGGTGAGGATGTCGTCTCGGGAGCCCGTACTCCTCAGCCAATCTCTGCGCTGGCCAAAGAAAATCCCAAAATCTATGCGCAGCTCGAGAAGGTCCGTAAGATTCTGGAAAAGCATTACCGCGAGATGTTGGATATTGAGTTTACCATCCAGCAAGGCAAGCTCTATATGCTGCAGTGCCGTGTCGGGAAACGGACGGCATTTGCGGCCATCAAGATTGCTGTGGACATGGTGCAGGAAAAGCTGATCTCGGAGAAAGAAGCTCTTCTCCGGATTGAACCGGACCAGCTCAATCAGCTCCTTCGGCCGATCTTCGATTCGACCCAAAAGAAGAAGGCCATCGAGGCCGGTAACCTCCTGGCCAAGGGTTTGAATGCCGGGCCTGGGGCGGCTTGTGGCCGGGTCGTGTTTAACGCCCCTGACGCGGAAGAGTGGAAGCGGCGGGGAGAACGGGTGATTCTGACGCGGATTGAAACTTCGCCGGAAGACATTAGAGGAATGGATGCGTCAGAAGGAATTCTGACCGGTCGCGGAGGAATGACCTCCCATGCCGCTCTCGTAGCGCGCCAGATGGGGAAAGTCTGTGTGGCAGGATGTAGTGCGCTGGGCATTGATTACGTCAAGAGAGAGATTCGCGTCAAGGACAAGGTGGTGAAGGAGGGAGATTACATTTCCATCGACGGGTCCACGGGCGAGGTCATCGCTGGAGAAGTGCAGACTCGCCCCTCTGAGGTTTTGCAGGTACTCATCGACCGGACGCTCGATCCAAAGGCTGCGCCGGTCTATCGGGAGTATGACAAGGTCATGAAGTGGGCCGATAAATATCGCCGCCTCAAGATTCGAACCAACGCCGATCAACCGGATCAGGCCAGCTCAGCGGTTGCTTTTGGCGCAGAAGGTATCGGATTGTGTCGGACGGAGCACATGTTCTTTGGCGAGGGAAAAATCGGTCCAATGCGCGAGATGATTCTCGCCGACACTGTCGAAGAACGAAAGAAAGCGCTGGAGAAGTTGCTTCCGTTGCAGCGCCGCGACTTCGAGGGAATCTTTCAGGCGATGGACGGAAGGCCCGTGACCATCCGGACGATCGACCCGCCGCTGCACGAGTTTGTTCCTCACGACGAGGCTGCCCAGCGTGAACTGGCTTCCGAGATGGGGATTTCCTATGAAAAGGTCCACGAACGAGTCGAGTCTCTGCACGAATTCAATCCAATGTTGGGTTTTCGCGGCTGCCGCCTCGGCATCATTTATCCCGAGATCACCGAAATGCAATCTCGGGCTATCTTCGAAGCGGCCGCGAATGTGCGGCGTCGCGGAACCAAAGTAGAGCCGGAGGTTATGATTCCTTTGGTAGGGAATTTTAAGGAGTTGGAACATCAGGCGGCCATCGTTCGAAGGGTTGCAGAAGAAGTGATCCGGAATCAAAAGGTCAAGTTCAACTACTTGGTAGGAACGATGATTGAGGTTCCGCGTGGCGCCCTGACGGCGGCTGAAATTGCCAAGACGGCAGAATTCTTCAGTTTCGGAACCAATGATTTGACTCAGACAACCCTGGGCGTCAGCCGGGACGATGCCGCTCGATTTCTCGTTCCCTATGTCCAGATGGAGATCTACGGCAAAGACCCATTTGAAGCTTTGGACCGCGATGGGGTGGGCCAGTTGATGAAAATTGCGGTCAAGGAAGGCCGATCGACACGCGACAAGTTAAAGGTCGGAATCTGTGGCGAACATGGAGGAGAACCTTCGAGTGTGGAGTTCTGTGACAAGATCGCACTCGACTACGTGAGTTGTTCGCCATTCCGAGTTCCGATCGCGCGCTTGGCGGCCGCGCGCGCGGTTTTGAAAGCCAATCCTGAATCTTCGGAAAAAAACTCTAAGAGGCTCGGCAAAAAGAAGGACAAAAAGCCTAAGAAATAGCCCTTTCGTTAAGACACAGTCTCCCGTCCTACTTTCCCAAGAAGGTCAAGTGCTCAGGGCACGAGCTGAAATTTCGTCTTCGACAGCCACGAACGAATCTGCCTCTCACCCACGCTTGTGGCCTCTACCAATCGGCTCGGTTCTGCGGGATAAATCGAGCGCTAGGGGTGGGTATATGGTTGTTGGTTCCTAAACCGCTGGCCAGTGCATTCCCAAGATTCTCTGTTCAAACCACTCCGGTATTCCTAAGCGTTTCTGTTCTCGTCGTTTCCGGATCGGCACGTTCCTGCCAGGCGCGCGTCGAAGTCCGATCCGATGGTGGTGCTGCGCTATGAATAGGTGTTTGGGTGTCAGGTCCAGACTGTCGGGGCAGTGATTGGTGAGGAGTGACAGGATCCGCTTTCAACCACCACCAGTCGGCCATTAGCTACAACTGATTTCGATACTCTAAATTGGCTCCATTTGATCATTTGATTTGGCCCCACCATTGTATTTGAGGAATGGCTACTCTGTTCTTCGATTCGAAGAAGAGGAGAATGGGGGAGCCGGATGGAAAGGAGAGCCAAAGTGGAACTGTTCGAGCAGATGAGACGGGAATACGAGTTTGGGGAAGGAACGATTCGAGGAGTGGCGCGGAAGTTTGGAGTGCATCGGCGGATGGTGCGGCAAGCGTTGGGGGATGCCAGGCCGCCGGAGCGAAAGAGTCCAGAGCGAGACAGTCCGAAGCTGGGACCGGCGCGAGAATTTATTCATCGAATTCTAGTGGAAGACCAAAAAGCTCCGCGCAAGCAGCGACACACGGCTCATCGGATTTTTGTGCGGATGCGGCAGGAGATGCCGAGCTGTGAGGTTTCCGAGGTGACGGTGCGACGCTATGTGCGGAGCCGAAAGCGAGAATTAGGGCTGAAAGGTCGGGAGACTTTTGTACCGCAGAGCTATGGGTGGGGCCGTGAAGCCCAGGTTGACTGGTACGAGGCGACCGCGGAGTTGAGTGGGGAACGGCAGACGGTCCAGGTGTTTTCCATGCGCAGCATGGCCAGCGGCGGGGCGTTTCATCGGGCGTATCCACGAGCCACGCAGCAGGCTTTTTTGGAAGCGCACGAAGGGGCCTTTGCTTATTTTGGAGGGGCTTTTCATCGCTGTCGGTATGACAATTTGCGCAGCAGTGTACAGAAGATTTTGCGGGGTTATGAGAGAGAACAGACGGCTCGCTTCATTGGCTTCCGGTCACATTGGAAGTTTGAGGCGTTGTTTTGCACACCTGGGGAAGCCCATGAAAAGGGAGGTGTCGAGGGTGAGGCGGGCTATTTTCGTCGCAATCACTGGGTGCCGATTCCGCAGGCCAAAGACTTCGAGACCCTAAACCAACAGTTGCTAACCGCCTGCCAGCAAGACCAGCAACGCCAGATTGGAGATCGGGCCCAAAATGTGGGAGTGGGCATGGCGATCGAACGGGAGCATCTGTTGCCGTTAGTGGAGGAGGGTTTTGATCTGGCCGAAGTCAGCTTTGGCCTGGTCGACGGGAAAGGCTGTGTAAAGGTGCGGACCAACAGTTATTCGGTTCCCGTGCCGGCGGGGATCCGAGTTCAAGTCAAGGTGCTACCCGCCTATGTGGAAGTGTGGCACGAAGGTCGGCGGGTGGCGCGGCATGAACGCTGCTATAGCCGCAAGCAAGAGATTTTGGACCTGGAGCATTATTTAGAAGTCTTGGAACGCAAGCCCGGGGCGATGGCAGGCTCGAAACCGCTGGAGCAATGGCGGCGGCAAGGACGCTGGCCAGCCAACTACGACCGGCTCTGGCAACGCCTGATCGAACGTCAAGGCAAACAGCAAGGGACGCGAGAGATGATCGAACTGCTGAAGCTAGCCCGCCAGGAAGGCTATGAACAGCTCGAACAAGTGGTGAACCGAGCCCTGAGTTTGGAGTGTTGGGATGCTTCGGCGATCCGTTACCTGCTGGTTAACGCCAGCTTGAAACCCCAGCGACCGGATCCGCTCGAGGTCGGAGTTCTAGCTCGCTACGAGAGGCCGATGCCGGAAGTGATGCACTATGACCAGTTGCTGGCCTGGGAGGGAATGGCATGAATACCCAGACC
>Ga0075423_10004917_pt1 | contig 12437 bp, 7 predicted proteins | sample SoiMethybrSBSTD2_FD_80114 | JGI IMG/M metagenome (GOLD analysis project Ga0075423, IMG submission 80114) | Bulk soil microbial communities from a Populus tree surrounding site in Tennessee, USA - Soil MetaG P. TD hybrid SBSTD2 | ecosystem: Environmental > Terrestrial > Soil > Tree plantation...
ACGCGCGACGATCGTTTCTCGCCGAGCTCGACTTCGTCGATCACCTCGCCGATGTCGCGCGCGTTGCGATAAAAACTCTGAAAGAGGGTGAGCGTCTCGTCGACGGTGAGCTTTTCCGAGAGTTGTGTGTCCTGAAGCTGGATGCCGAGCAACTCGCGCAGCTGATCCGCGTCAGTCTCCCAGCGCTTGCCGAGTACTTCGACGGAGCCTGAATCGGCGGCGAGAAGTCCCTCACAGATCTCGATTGTCGTTGTTTTTCCGGCGCCATTCGGGCCGAGGAGTCCGAAGCATTCGCCAGCTTCGACGTTCAGGTCGAGACCGTCGACAGCGACGACGTCACCGTATGCCTTTCTCAGCCCGGTGACGCGGAGCGCGGAACCGGAGCTCTCGAGCGTTGTAGCCATAATCGACGATCGGTGTCACGGCAGGAGGTCAGCGTCGCTTCGGTGCTGCCGTGAAACTGGACTTAACCTCTACGCGTACAATGATCTAGCGTTGGCGAGGACGGAGGCATTGTCCGTGCGAACGCTAGCAGGAAACCAGAGGGGAGAAACTATGCTGTTCAAGGCCGTGATTCTACTGAGCACCGCCTCCTTTTTCGCGTCGGCATCGGCCGTCGGCGCGCAGATATACGGGCCACCCACAATTCCTTCGCGTTTTGCAGTAGGGGCCGATTTCGCGATCTCACAGCCCAAGGGCGAGTTCGCCACGGCTGGCATCCCGACCGGTTACGGCTTCGATGTGACGGGGTTGTTGAAGATCGACCCGAAAGGATGGTTTGCGCTTCGCGCCGATGGTGGCGGCGTCCGGTACGGCCATGAAGGCGGCTTCATCGGCTATTACGGTGGCATTCCGCTCGATTTGACCACGGACAACAAGATCGGATTCGGTTCGCTTGGTTTGCAGCTCGGGTTTCCAGACGGCCCCCTCCGCCCTTATGCGAGTGCGTCCTATGCACTGGTACGCTTTTACACCCAGTCGTGCGTGTCTGCGGAAGACAACTCGGTCCAGGAGCAATGCAATACGAATCATGGTGACTGGGCAGGGGCGGGAGTTTTCGGCGGGGGCTTCCTAATTCCCATCGGCACGTCGTTCTCGATCAACCTCGGCGCTCAGTATCACTACGGCGCAAAAGCGAGCTATCTCAAGAAGGGCGACATCACCGACAACCCCGATGGCAGCGTTACCCTGAACGTGCGCAACAGCAAAACCGATCTCGTGCTGTGGCAGATCGGTATCAACTTCGCGATTCCCAAGTCAACAGGCAGGTAGTATGCTCGTTCTCGCCCTCGCTGTCTTCGCGCAGACTCAGATCTCCGTAACGATCGGCAACAAGCCGAAAGACAGCTTGGACAAGGCGAAACGAGATTCCATCGCGTATATGCGCGACATGAGGCGCGACTCCCTGCGAGCACGCAGGGAGCAGCGCGATTCCCTCCAACGTGCTGCGCGTATCGCGCGACAGCTGCCTCTGACGCCGAAAGCTCTGGCGAACGCGTTCAAGGATCCCGCTGCCCGAGATCTGCTGCAGCGCGCAAGGACTGCACGGCTGATTCAGGATTCGACTCTCACCGGTTATGAGTCGAGCGGTTACGAGCGTCTGTCAGTCGGCATGGGGTTCAAGAAAATCGGCCGCAGCAGGCTGCTGCTGCGCGGCGAGCGCGCTTCACACGTTGTGTGGCGACGCGGCAAAGGCGCGATTGTGGACGTAACCGGACAACGCGCCGTCTTTCCGATGATCGAGGGGATCAATGACGGTGATCCGGATTTGAACATGAGTGGCGAGATGGCGGACATCCCATACGCCCCCGGTCGCGAGACGCTTTGGATCGGGGGTGGTCTCGCCAGAGCAAAAATCGACGAAGACGAGATGATCCATCCGCTCGCCGAGGGAGCAGAAGCGTACTACACGTACGAGTCGGGCGACTCGGTCACCTTCCAGCTGCCGGGCGGCAAGCGGATCGAGCTGCGCGAACTGAGAGTTCGTCCGCGGCAACCGAAATGGAACGTCGGTGTCGGATCTCTCTGGTTCGATATGTCGACTGCGCATCTCGTGCGCGCGGTTTATCGCATGGCGCAGGAGATGGACATCATGGCGGTCGCCAAGGAAGAATCGCAGGACGAGCACGACCCGGACGATGACATTCCTGGCTGGCTCAAGCCGATCATGACGCCGATGAAGGCTAACGTAAACGCGGTCACTGTCGAATACGGGTTGCACGAGGGGCAATTCTGGCTGCCACGCTCGCAGACGATCGAAGGCGAAACGCAGGTCAGCTTCATGCGCATTCCGTTCAAGCTCGAGCAGCGATACACCTACGCCAGTGTGAACGGCGATGAGCCGATGACGCCCGTGACTATCGCGGTCGCCGATACTGCGACGGACTCCCTCTCGCGAGCCGTCAGACGCGATCGCCGTCACGACGAGTGTAAGACGGGAACGCAGCGCGTGCGCGTGCAAAATCGCACCGAAGAGAATCTGCAGATCATGGTCAGAGTTCCGTGCGATTCTGTCGCCCTCGCGCACTCGGCCTCGTTGCCGAAATCGATCTACGATGACGGCGAAACGGTCTTTGGTTCGGCTGAGCGTGATGCGCTCGTTGCCGAAGCGTTGACGCTTACCGCGCAGCCAGGCTTCTCGCCGCTACCGGCGAACATCTCATATGGCCTGCCGTGGACGCGCTTCAATCGCATCGAGGGACTTTCCAGCGGATTTGCTGTCGACAAGGTCCTTGGCGAGGGCTACTCGGCGCACACTTCGTTCAGGATGGGCGTTGCCGATCTGTCACCGAACGCCGAAGCGTCGATTACGCGAACCGATGGACGGCGCACGCTAGGCGTCGGGGTATATCGCCGATTAATGGCTTCGAACGATTGGGGCGATCCGCTCGGCTTCAGCAGCTCGCTGTCGGCCTTGTTCTTTGGTCGAGATGAAGGTTTCTACTATCGGACCTGGGGCGGCGAGATAACGGGCGACGGTGGACCGCTGTTCACGACGTGGCGCCTGTTCGCGGAGCAGCACTTCGACGCGACGGTACATACCGAATTCTCGATTGCGCATCCTGGTGGGGTGAAGGGAGACCTGACGAACATCAACGCGGAGAACGGGAAAATCGTCGGCGTGTCCGCGCTGCATCATTCGTCGCTAGGCCTCGACCCGCACGGATTCCGCGCGCTCACCGACATCAAGCTCGAAGCGGCCACAGGCACGTTCGATTACTCGCGCGGAATGTTGCAGACCACGTTGTCGCGCGGGTTCCAGCTATTTGACGCGGCGGTAACTCTTGGCGGCGGGACTTCGGGCGGACATCTGCCTATTCAAAGGAACTTTTTCATTGGCGGCGTGGGCACCGTGCGTGGTCAGCGTGCGGGTGCAGCGGTTGGTGATGCATTCTGGGCGACGAGTCTGGAGCTTGGGGCTAACCGGGTCGGATTCCGCCCAATCGTTTTTGGCGACCTTGGCTGGGCGGGATCGCGCGAAAACTTTTCGCACCCGGGCAGACCGCTTAGCGGTGCGGGTGTCGGGGCGTCATTCATGGATGGTCTCATTCGCTTCGATGTCGCGCGCGGGATTTATCCCGAGCACTCTGTGCGCGCGAATCTCTACGTCGAGGCGCGCTTCTAGGACTACGCGCCTTTCCGTATCTCGGCGTGACGGTCGAGGCGAGTGGCGTTCCCTGAAAAACTGCTCGCCCGCTTCGGTTCGAAATCATTGTCGGTGGCGTTCTGAGATGGGCGGGCTGCGCGATGTTTTTCAGAGAACGCCTCTCGCCTCTCCCTCTCGAGATCCGTAAGTGCCTGACTATAAGCGCGCTTTCCCGGCCGGCCGCGCCCAGGAGCGGGAGGACCTCGGCGCGAGCGACGCTCACTCGGTCGTGCTGAGATCCGGGAGGGAAGAAGGCGAGGTGGAGGGTTTGCGGAGGTCGCGCAGCCGCGCCTCATATCTGAATCCGGCTACAATGACCGCGAACAGGCGCGGCGAGAAGCTCCGCAAACCCTCCACCTCGCCGACTGACCGCGCAAGAAATCTCAAGCGGCCAAGAGTCCGCAGTCCTATCGCGCCGAGGTGACGCGCGATTGGACTTCGTGCGCGGCGGGCGGGGAGAGGAGCGCGACGACTTCGCGCTTTCTCAAATTGAATTGCTGACCAGTACCGACGATCCCAACGCGCAGCGCGCTGATGGTGAGCTCGGGGCCTTTGGTAACGTCACTCGCGTTGTTGAAACGAACACTGCTGCCGTCTACGAACGTCACTCCGCCTTTGCCGACGACGGTACCGATCTCGCGCCTGACTATCAGCGCGGTGTCTTCGTCGATGCCGAGTCCCATCAGCGCCGGGAATTCGGCGATTGCCACGAACAACCGGTACAGCCGGCGTCGCTGGGTGAAGTGTGTATCGATCAGCGTGTGATAACCCAGTAGTCCGAGTCCCGGGCCGATATACTGCTCGACCAGTTTGCCCTCCTCGTCGACCTCATTGCCGGCAAGCGTCGTCTTGGTCAGCGCGGCAGCACCCGCGCTCGTTCCACAAATGATCGCGCCGTCGAGATACGCGTCCCTAATCGCCTCCTCCAGCGGCGTGCCGCTCAGACAGGAGACGAGCTTCACCTGATCACCACCGCCGAGGAAAATTCCTTTCGCGTGTCGCACCTGCTCGACGATCTGTAAATCGCATGCGTGCTCACGCGTCTCGACGAGAGGGATGGATGCGTTGGTGGCTCCGGCCTGCGCGAGATCAGTCAGCCACATCTCACGCGCGACGGGAACCTGACTCGACGCAGTTGTGAGCCCGACGATCGTGGCGCCATCCTTTGCGCGAGACATTTCGATAAAGGCGCCAAGTGCGGCGCCAGTAGGTGTTGTACCGCCGCCGATGAGAATGAGAGCGCCTTTGGCATCGCGAAGGCGGCGACGAGGAGTGCGGCCGTTCGGGGAGGGAGAGGCTGCTTCGCTAATCAGCTACCTCCAGCGCGCTCAGGGTAAAGGCAGCCAATGCTGCCGCAACTTGCGCAGCTACCGGCGCGCTGTCGTGCAGCCAACCGGCTTCGACGATACTATCGAGCTGCTCGATCATGATGCGCCGGCCGTCAACAATTGCGCAGGCACGTGCGACCTTCTTGTCTCTGCTCGTGACGTTGTCATCAGTTGCAAATATCGCCACGCGACAGCCGGCATCGCGAACCAGATCCTGAATCTCCCAGTTCTTCGCCGGCACGATCATCACTCCATCGTCCGGCACCGCATCGGCGAGCACCGAGACCAATCGATCCGCGCGACGCTTCACCTGATACCGCTCCGGCACATCGGTGAGATCAGAATCGAGGATGATGCCAATGTCAGAGCGCGAGTAGGGAAGACCTGCCTGCAGCACGTACGCGGGCGACACGTCCACGATGAGTCCACCGGTATCGAAGCCGAGCTTGACCAGCTCGCTCCTCGTCTCCGTTCGATTCGATCCGCCCGTAATTCCGCAGAGGACGTGTTGAATCAAGGTTGGCGTATTTGGCGTCTTTGACAGCGCCTCCAACTCGGCGATCGCATGGTCGATTGATTTGAGCGTCCCTGCGAACGCAGCCTGGACAATCTCCAACGCAAGCGCCGCGGCGCGCAGTCCGACCGCTTCGTGCTCGTGCTCGAAGATGAGAGTGTATTCGCCGACACTGTCGCCACCCCGCGTGCGACCGTAGGCGACATCGTAACCAATCATCCCCTGCAGCTCGAGCGCGACGTGCTCGACGATGTGAGCGCAGTACGTGCCCCGCTTGAGCCGGATTAGAAATCCACCCGGCTCGCCGATGCTGCAGCGGTGGTCGCGCAGCCCGGGCATCACTGAGATCAGAGACTCGGTAAAGCCAGGCACGTCCGCGGACGAGATCTCCTCGTACGCACCGATGCTGAGATCCATCCGCGTGATCGGCAGACGCGACCAGTAGTTCGCTCCACGTGTTGCGTGGAGCATAGTCATCCGGATTTCGGATTTCGGGTCCGGGAAGCGATCCAATCCGGGCACTATCTCACGCCATCGCTTGAAAATCTGCGAACGCGCTCAATGCTGCCTCTCACGTCGTCGGCAAGAATGACCACGAGGTCGTTCTCCTTCATTTGTGCGAGGGCGTGCTGAATCGCTTCTGCCTCGTCGTAGATAACCTCATACTGGTTCGAGCTCAAACCGCCGTCGGTGAGCCCGTCGACAATCAGCTCGGCGCACGCGCCCCGCTCTCGGCCGCGAGTTTGTTCGTCTTCCTTGACAACGATGTAATCGAGGTGTGAAACGAGACGGCCTATCTCGCGCAGATCCTCGTCACGTCGATCACCAGGGCCGGCGACGACAGCAATCCGACGGTTGGCGTCCATTGACTGCACAAAATCCATCAATCCACGAATTGCCGCCGGATTGTGCGCGTAGTCAACCAGCACCCGTCCACTGGGGACGCGCATCAGGTTGAGGCGGCCGGGTGTGAGTGACGGCGACGGGAAAAACGAAAGCAAGCCGGCGCGAATGTCGTCGTAACGCATTCCCTGCACATACGCAGTGGCGATCGCGGCAAGGATGTTCTCCTGCTGGAATCTGGCGGCGCCGCCGAGCATCAGCGGCACCTCGCGAACCGGTGCGATTGGGATGCGCAGCCGACCGCGGCGAATGACGAAGGTGTCGTTCTCGATGCGCGCGCCAATTCCGTTGCGCGACAAATGCAGCTCGAACTCCTCGCTCTCGCCCTCCGGTTTGGTCGAGAACAGCACCAGATCGCCCGGAGTCCGATCGCGCATTGCATAGACGAGCGGATCATCAGCGTTGAGTACGGCGTGTCCTTCGCGCTTGACGACCGCCGCGACTACGCTCTTCACATCAGCCAGCTGTGCGAGAGTGTTGATACCGCGCAGACCGAGATGATCGGCGCTGACGTTGAGCACCACACCAACATCGACTTCGTCGAAACCGAGACCGGAACGCAGCAACCCGCCGCGCGCGGTCTCGAGCACAGCGATGTCGACGGTCGGATTCGACAGGATGATGTTCGCCGAGAACGGCCCCGTCATGTCGCCCTCCAGCACGAGTCTGTTCTGGAGGTAGGTCCCGTCGGTGGTGGTGAAGCCAACCACGTTCTCGCCGAGTCGGAAGAGATGCGCGATGAGGCGAACGGTCGTCGTTTTGCCGTTCGTGCCGGTGACAGCGATCACTGGAATTGTCGACTTCGTGCCTGGCGGGTAGAGCATGTCGACGATTGGCGCGCCGACGTTCCGCGGGGTGCCTTCGGTTGGATGCGTGTGCATCCGGATACCAGGGCCCGCGTTTACCTCGATGATCACTGCTCCGTTCTCGCGGAACGGTACCGAGATGTCAGGTGTGAGGACGTCGATGCCGGCGATGTCGAGTCCGATGATGCCTGCCGCCATCTCACAGGCGGTGATATTGTCGGGATGCATTTCATCAGTTCGGTCAACCGAAGTGCCGCCCGTCGAGAGATTGGCAGTGCCGCGCAAATAGATCTCCTGATTCTCATCCGGCACCGATGCGAGCGTCAGTTTCTGCCTGGCGAGAAAGGCGACAGTCCTGTCGTCGGCAGGAAGCTTGGTGAGCGTTTTGGTGTGTCCGACGCCGCGACGGGGATCGCGATTCTCGCGCTCGATCAGCTGCGCGATGGTGCTCTTCCCATCGCCGATTACGCGCGCGGGAATCCGCTCGGCGCAGGCGACCACTCTGCCGTTGACGACCAGCACACGGTGATCGCGCCCCTCCGAGTACTGTTCGATGACGATGCGATTGCCGTACTCGCGCGCGTCATTCCACGCTTCCTTCAGGGCTTCCTCATTGTCGATGCGCCCCGAGATTCCGCGTCCGTGACTGGCATCGAGCGGCTTGAGGATCACCGGATATCCAACCTCTTCGACAATCTCGAGTGCGCGCTCGAAAGAGCGTGCGACATCACCCTTCGGCACGGGTAAGCCGATGTTCCCCAGCACCCGCTTGGTGTCGTCCTTGTCCTGGGCGATCTCGACGGCGATCGCGCTGGTGTAATCGGAGAGCGTCGCCTGAATGCGACGGAGATTCTTGCCGAGTCCCAGCTGGACGAGCGAGTAGTTGTTGAGACGGCGGACGGGGATACCGCGCCGTTTCGCTTCCTCGACAACCGCTGCGGTCGATGGGCCGAGTCGAACTGCTTCGTAGAGGGACTGCAGTTGCTCGATCAGCGCGCCAACGTCGATCTCCAGATCGGCAATGCAAGCGCGCACGATCTTCACTGCGTCGCGCATGCTCTGTAGACCGACTTCTTCCTCCTCGTAGGCGATGATCACCCACCAGGTGTCGGGATCGCCCGAAGGAACGACGCGTCCGAACGTGACGTCGCTGCCGGTGAGCGATTGCAGCTCCAGCGCGACGTGTTCGAGGATGTGCGGGAGATGTGTCCCTTCGCGCAGTCGCTCCAGGAATCCGCCGGGTTCCTGTCTCGTGCAGTGATGTTCGGCGAGGCTGGGCAGCGCTTCGGTAAGGCGCTCATAGAACCCGGGAATGTCAGCGGAGCTGACGTGCTCGAGAGTGCCTAGCTGGACATCGCACGCGATCACTGGCGCGAGTCGCCAGTAGTTGGGGCCGCGAAGGGCGCGAATGCGCGAAACCTCTAGTTGCTCCGCGTCAATGAGGGGCTCGGTGGCGGTACTCATCTCGTCGACAAAAATCGGGCTTGATTAGAGCGCAACAGCCGGACCATCCCGTAGTCAGCGATCTCCGTAATTCACTAAGCCAAAGTGGGTGTGATGCCTACGTAACGTTACGTAAAGTCCTGGATGACCAGGCGAACTAGGTTGCACCCGAACTCCAACCTGGACGTCTTATGACACTGAGATTTCTCTCGCGCGCTGGGGCCGCGCTCTGCCTCGTTTATTCTGTCGGCTGTATACCGCTAACCGTCGGCAGCACCGCCCAGCCCGTTCCCGTTGGCACGACGGTTTATACCACGTCTGTGTACGTGGTGCCGAGTTCTTTCGAAGATACTGTAAATAGCCGTTCGTTCCCTCGGTATGGCGTCGATCCCGAAGTCCGCTTCGGCCTGGACGACCATTCAGACATCGGAGTGCGCGTGCCGTCTTTCAGCGGCATTGTGGCCAACTACAAACGGCGACTCAATGGCTTATCCGAAGCTCCCGGGCAGGCGACTGCTGTCATGCTCGGCGGTGGCTTGGTAAACTGGGGCGATCATCTCCATCTGGAGGCCACGCTGATGACATCCGCCGAGGAAAATGATCGCTTCACGCCCTACGGTGGACTTCGCGCGATGCAGGTGATCCCGATCAGCAAAGGCGCGGTGCACGATTCACCAACGCTGGGCGGATTTCTCGGTGCGAGGATCGGCAGCCGAATAGCCGGGATCTCCCCGGAGCTTGGAGTCTTCTACGATCATTCCGCGCTGCATATCCGCAAAGGCAACCTGTTGCTCGTTCCCGCAATCACAATCAACGGCGACTTCGGCCGATTCCTCGCCCCATAGCGAGGGCCGCGAGTTGCGAATTCCTATGCATCTCGGCGCGGGTCGAGGCGAGCGGCGCTCCCTGAAAAAAACTCGCCCGCTCGACCCTTACTGCCGTATGGGTGCGGCTACAGAAGGGCGCGGGCTGCGAATTTTTTCAGAGAACGCCCCTCGCCTCTCCCTCGGAGATTCGTAACAGCACGCGCGACACTCGCTTCGCCGCGGGCTCGTGCTCGTCCCACCCTTGGACAGGGGAAGGAGGCGCGGTGGTGGGTTAGCGGAGGTCGCGCAGCCGCGCCACTTCTTTGAATCCGACTACACAGATTGCGAACGAGCGCGACGAGAAGCTCCGCCAACCCACCACCGCGCCGACTGACCGCGCCGAGATCTCAAACAAACCGATCCCGGCGAGAGAAACTATTCGGCGGACATGAACGGATATCGATAATCCGTGGGAGGCGAGAAGGTCTCCTTGACCGTCCGCGCACTGATCCAGCGCACGAGATTGAGCTTCGACCCGGCCTTATCGTTGGTGCCCGACGCGCGCGCACCGCCGAACGGCTGCTGACCAACAACCGCGCCCGTGGGCTTGTCGTTGATGTAGAAGTTTCCCGCTGCATTCCGCAGCGCGAGCGACGCCTCGCGAACTGCCTGACGATCAGTGCTGAATACGGAACCTGTCAATGCATAGGGCGACGTCTCATCGACGATGCGCAACGTCTCAGACCAGCGCTTGTCGGGATAAACGTGCGCTGTCACGACAGGTCCAAAGATCTCTTCGCAAAGGAGCCGGAAGCCGGCGTCTTTCGTCTCGATCAACGTTGGCTCTATGAAGTAGCCCTCGTCTCCACGCGCAACGCCGCCCGATACGACCGTCGCATTGCTGCGGCCGTGCTCGAGATACTCCCCAATCTTCGAGAACGCCTTCTTGTCGATGACGGCGCCCATGAAGTTCCTGAAATCGGTGACATCGCCCATGCGGATTTCCTTCATGATCGCGACTGTGCGATCGCGCACTTCCGGCCAGATCGACTCTGGCACGTAAACCCTGCTGACCGCCGAGCACTTTTGCCCCTGGTACTCGAATCCGCCGCGTGCGATCGCGACTGAAAGCGCGACCGGGTCCGCCGACGGGTGAGCAACGATGAAATCCTTGCCGCCGGTCTCGCCGACAATGCGCGGATACGATCTGTAGCGCGACATGCTGGCGCCAATCGTCTTCCACATGTTGTTGAAGACAGCAGTGCTCCCCGTGAAATGCACACCTGCCAGATCGCGGTGCGCGAGCAACTTGTCGGAGATCATCGCCGCATCACCGGATACGAAGTTGATCACGCCAGGGGGAAGACCGGCTTCTTCGAGCAGCTTCATGATGTAGTGCGCGCTCAGCATCGCGCTCGATGCTGGCTTCCAGATCACCGTGTTTCCCATCAACGCCGGAGCGGTCGGGAGATTGCCGGCGATCGACGTGAAGTTGAATGGCGTCACCGCATACACGAACCCTTCGAGCGGCCGGTAATCGAGCTGATTCCACATCGTGTGGTCGCTGAGCGGCTGCTCGTTGTATAGCTCCTGCGCGTAGTGCGGATTGAATCGCCAGAAGTCGATCAGCTCGCACGCGGCGTCGATCTCCGCCTGAAATGCAGTCTTCGACTGACCGAGCATCGTCGCTGCATTCAGCGTGGCACGCCACGTCGTCGCCAGCAGTTCGGCGGCCTTGAGGAAAACAGCAGCCCGGTCTTCCCATGCCCAGTTCGCCCAGTCCTTCGCCGCGTTCGTTGCAGCGCGGATTGCGTCGTCGACGTTCGACCCGGTGGCGCGGTGCCACTGACCGAGCACGTGGCGGTGATTGTGCGGCATCACCGAGTCGACGAGATCGCCGGTGCGAACTTCCTTGCCGCCGATGACGAGCGGGATCTCGATCTTCTCGTTGGCCATCGAGCGCAACCGATCCTTGAGCGCTGCTCGTTCCGGCGACCCGGGCGCGTAGCTCTTCACCGGCTCGTTTACCGGCGGTGGTACTCTTCGATTTCCGTTGAATGCGCTGGCAGTGCGGACAGGCGCGTCCGGCTTTGCGGTTTCAGCAGGCGCACCATCGCTGGCGGTCTTCGATTTCGATGATTTATCCGCGGCGGGTCGATTCGCGCGGCTGGGGCGAACGGTGGAAGCAGCCATTTAGAATTCCTCAGGTGACGCCTATAGTCGAAAGATAATGCCCCGTTCGATGCCCTTTTGCAGACGCCCGGGTGTCTATTGCCTCGCCCTGGTGACGTTAATAGTCGGATGCGTGCCCGACCCGGTCGATTGGGGCGATGTCGCGTACCGCACTTCCCAGCTCGGCGATCCCGATACACGTAGCGCGATCATGAGCGCCGGGCTGCCTGCAGTATCCGGCACCGTCAACCCGTGCATCATGTCGATTCGAACGGCAGGCGACAGCAGTGAGCTGTTCCGGACGTGGTGGTCCGTGCGCTCCGACAGCAGCGTGATTCTGTCGATGCAGCGCTCGGAAAATCGGGGAGCGACCTGGGATACTGCGATAGAGGTTGAGTCCCGTGACCGCGGTCGTCGGAGGTGCCAACGTCCCGCTCCAGGAATCACGTACGATCCTCGGAGTGGCTACGTGTATCTCGTGTACTTCGTGGAAGCGAGCGATGGGGCCGGCGTGTTCTTCGCCCACTCGATGGACAAGGGCGGGATGTTTCACTCGCCGGTGCCGGTCGTTTACGGGAACTCCCCCTCAGTCGCCAGCGTTGCCGCACACGGTGACAGCGTGGTGGTGGTGTTCGAGGATCCGAATTCGACGACGCCGAGAATCGGCGTCGTGCTGTCACACACCACGGGGCATACGTTCGATCAACGCGGCCAGGTGACGCCCGATGATGTGGCGGCCGTCGCCCCCTGGGTAGCGCTCAATCACCAGCACATAACTGTCTGGTGGAAAACTCCCGCGATAAGCGGCAGTCCGGTCGA
>Ga0075423_10004919_pt1 | contig 12436 bp, 12 predicted proteins | sample SoiMethybrSBSTD2_FD_80114 | JGI IMG/M metagenome (GOLD analysis project Ga0075423, IMG submission 80114) | Bulk soil microbial communities from a Populus tree surrounding site in Tennessee, USA - Soil MetaG P. TD hybrid SBSTD2 | ecosystem: Environmental > Terrestrial > Soil > Tree plantation...
CCGTCGGCGATCTTGAGGATGTACTCGACATCCTGGCGACTGCCGAGCTGGTCGACCACATCGTCGACGAAGGCGACCAGCTCGTGCATGAGCGCCTTCACATCGACTTCGGTGCGCTTGCCGAAGTCGATCATTTTGCCCTCCAGGCCCCAGCGTTGCGCACGCCACTTATTCTCGTTGATCAGCGCCCGCCGATAGACGCGGAAGGTCGTGTTGTCCTCGAACATCGAGCAGATCTTGACGACGAGCGCCTGCTTGAGCGCGGCCAGCGCGATGCACTCGTCAACGCGGGTTGCGATGTCGCAGACGCGAAATTCGAGCGTGCCAAAGATCGGATGCGGCCGGATATCCCACCAGAGTTTCTTGGCGTTGTCGATGCATTTGGTCTCGATCAGCAGGTTGATGTAGCTTTCGAACTCGGCGTAGGAATTGAAGTCGGATGGAATGCCGGTGCGCGGGAAGTTCGAGAAGATCGTGCTGCGATAGGATTTGAAGCCGGTGTGGCGGCCCATCCAGAAGGGCGATGAGGTCGAGAGCGCGAGCAGGTGCGGCAGGAAGTAGCGCACGACGTTCATCACCTGGATTGTGGTCTCGCGATTGGGCATGCCGACATGCACATGCATGCCGAAGATCAGCAGGCGCAGCGCCAGCTCTTGCATCTCCTCGACCACGCCCTTGTAGCGCTCGAACGGAGTGATCTCCTGGTTCATCCAGGACGATATCGGGTGCGTGCCGGCGGCGACGATGCGCAGGCCGTTCTGTGAAGCGAGCGCCGAGATGATGCCACGGAGCCGCACGACTTCGGCGCGCGCTTGCTGGATGGTACGGCATGGCTGGGTGCCGACTTCGACGATGCTCTGGTGCATTTCGGGCTTGATCTGCTCGCGCAGTATCACCTGGCCGCGCTCAAGGATCTGGGTGATGTAGGAGCGCAGCTCGCGGGTCTCGGGATCGACGACTTGATACTCTTCTTCGATGCCGATCGTGAAGGGGAAGTCGGGCGACATCGGGTCGTAGATGCTCATAGCAGTGCCTCCAGTTGTTGCGTTTGACAGAAGCAGTTTCGGCGGAGCTGTACGCCTCCGCAGCGCCACCGGGCGAACGGCGCACTGCTATTTCGCTGCGATCACGAAGCAGGGGGCGGTCGAGCCGCCGCCGGCCGTCACGTTGAGCAAGGTTACGGTCGAGAGGCGCACGAGGCAGCCGGTGACATCGCTGCCGAAGAGGAACGGGTCGGTATCGACCAGCCGCCGATCAATCCGCAGCTGGTCATCGACCAGGGATGGGTAGTCTTCGTAGGCGATCTCGACGCGCTCTTGCACGACAAACGGCGTCTGCAACGCCTCGTTGAGCGCGCGCTCCCATTCGTCTGCGCTGGTCTCCCAGCCGATCACGATGCCCTTGCCGCCGTACTCGTCGTTGGGCTTGAGCAGCAGCCGCGCTTGATTGGCGCGCGCGAACGCCAGCAGGTCTATCGTTTCGCCGGCATAGGTGGCGGGGCCTTCGCGAACCATGCGCGTCCAGGGAACGTGGCGAGCGATGGCGCTGCGCTCGTCGGCGGTGAACTCTTCCTGGAGTTTGTCGTCGGTGAGCAGCGCGAAGATCGCCTTTTTGTGCAGCAGCTTGGCGCGGAACGAGTTCACCAGGCATAGCTTGCCATCGGCGTAGGCGCGCACGAGCGGATGCGCGAGGGCATCATCGCCGTAGCGCATCAAGAATTCGCTGGTCAGCACGCGCTTGTACACCAGGTCGATCGGGAACTCGCGCCCAGCCTGGCGCGTATGCAGTTTACCATCGTGATAGGTCAGGTCGTCGGGCGAGCAGATCAGCGCGTCCAGGCTGTTCGCGCGGAAGTAGTCCTGAAACAGCAGGAACTCGGAGTGGGTCGGCAGGCCCTCCCAGTCGAGGATTGCGATGTTGGGCGTGCGCGCGCCGCCAAAGTCGCGCCAGGCGGCGAGCAGCGTTTCGAGCAGCCGATGGCGCGCGGGCAGCTGGGTGAGCGTGTAGTGCTCGGCGAAGCGCTGCATCGCCGGGAGTTGGAGGAACACTTCGGAGAGCGCATCCTGATAGGCGATCGCGGCAGGGCTCTCGGCGTTGTACTCGACGAACTGGAGCGATGCGCCATCGGGCGTCATGAAGGTATCCATGCGCGAGTGGGCGCTCGGCTCGTCGTAGCCGGGGTGCAGGGCGATCAGCAGCTCTTCGCCGGGGGTGAGCGCCAGGCCGGCACGCAGCGCCGGATCGTCGAGCATGGCGGTGGCCAGGCGGCGCGCGGCACCGGCCACGAGTCGGCAGGCGCTTTGCAGCAGCTCGTACTGCTCGGTGCTGATGAAGCGCGGTCGCAAGACGGTCACGAGCGGGCGGTCGCCAAAGTAGAGGTTGCGCGCGCGCAGCTCTTCGGTCAGGCGCGACTGGGTCGCGCGCGCGGTCTCCAGATCGAGCAGGGCGTGATACTGCGCGATGGCTTCCTCGATCATCCAGCTCTCCCTTTCACCCATTCAGCATGTCTGTAAACCTGTCAGGTGCGGCCAGGGCTGCTCCCAGCTATATGATGGCGCTCCAGGCCGCACCTGACAGGTTTGGGCGTTTACCGTGGATGGAGGATTGCTCTATCACCCTTCTATGTTCTGTGGGTTGAGCAGCTTGCTCCAGTGGATCTCGTCAAGTTGGGATGGGCCGCTCTTGGCCTTGGCGATACACAGGTCGGCCATGGCGTTGACGACCCAGGTGAAAAACTTCTCCTTGAGCGACCAATAGTCCATATCGGGCGCGGGGTTCGTGAAATCGATCGCGTAGGGCACGCCGTCCTTGAGCGCAAATTCGACTGTGTTCATATCGTAGCCGAGGGCGCGACAGATTTTGCGCGCGTCTGCGACCACACGCTCATGCTCGGCGGGCGTCATGTATTCGGGCTCGTCGAAGTAGCGGTGTGGGTAGGGCGCGCTGACATCGAATTTGATCGGCATGATCGTCTCCTGGCCGATGCACAGGCAGCGCACGTATTTCTCCCACTCGATGAACTCCTGGAGCATCATACACTCGGTGCCAGTCTGGTTGTAGGCTTCCCAGAGCTGCTCGATCGTGTATAGCTTGAACACATTTTTGAAGCCGCCGCCCGAAGAGGGCTTGAGGATGAGCGGGAAGCCGCCGACGTATTCGATGTGCTGCTCCCAAGGAATATTGGGCAGCATGTTGCGCAGCGACGTTTCATGGTCGATGCCCTCGATGTAGGAGTGCGAGGGCAATGCGACGCTGCGCGGGTGGGCGATGCCCAGGCGGATGACGATGCCCGCGCCGGTGAATTTGTCGTCGGCGCTCCACCAGAACGGGTTGTTGATCACGAATGTGCCGTTGATCATGGCGTTTTTGAGGAACGCGCGATAGTAGGGGATCTCATGCGAGATCCTGTCCACGATCACATCATAGGCGAGCGGCTCGTCCATGCGCGTGCCGTTCAGCTTGACGAATTCGGCCACGACGCCCGCGTTGCGGTGGTTGACTTCTTCGATGAACGCACCCGGCCAGGTGTTCTCGCGGCCAACCATGATGCCGATTTTCTTGGTCATAGTCTAGCTCCATGTTCATGCCTGAAACGTGAAACGTAAGACGTGAAACGTAAGACGTGAAACGCGAAACGTGAAACGCGAAACGTGATTCAGCCGATGTGTTCTTTGAAAAACGCCAGCACACGCTGCCAGGAATCCTGCGAGGCCGCCGCATCGTAGTTTGCGCCCTGATCGTTGAAGAACGAGTGCTTGGCACCGGGGTAGATTTTGATGTCGTGCGGGATGTTGTAGGTATCGAGCGCGATGTCGAGCTTGCGGCCCGGCTCGGTTGTGAAGTCGCCGGTCGGGTACGAGCCGACGACCGGGCACGCGCGCGCCACTGCTGCGAGCGGACGCGGGTTTATGGCGTAGTATGGCGCGATCGCCTTGAGCCGGTCGTCGGTGCAGGCCCAGCCGATCGCGAAGCTGCCGCCCATGCAGAAGCCGATCGCGCCGAGCCGCGCGGTAGCGACACCGGGCTGCTCGGTCAGGAAGGTCAGCGCCGCTTTGAGATCGCGAATGCCGCCGTGGTCGAGCGATTTGAGCACCATACCGGCGAAGAAGCGGAACATGCAGATCGTGCGGTTGCGTCCGGCGAAGAGATCGACCGCCAGCGCGACATAGCCCGCGTCGGCGAAGCGCCGGGCGATGTCCTTGATGTTCTCGTTGAGCCCGTGGAGCTCGTGGATGACGACGACGCCGGGGAATGGCCCTGTGCCGTCCGGGCGCGCCAGGTAGCCGTCGAGCCGGGCGCTGCCGGAGGCGAAGGCGACCGATTGGGCTGTGGCAGGCATAGGCGCTCCTGTCTGGAAGGGTTCTCGGCGGGGCAGCCGCGCGCTCAGGCGGTTGCGATGCGCGCCGCCTCGTGCAGGTTCAGCTCGTCGATCGCGACCTCGCGCATCTTGTATTTTTGAATTTTGCCCGTCACCGTCATCGGAAATCCGTCGACGAACTTGATGTAGCGCGGGATTTTGTAATGCGCGATCTTGTTGCGGCAGAAATCGCGCAGCTCTTCGGGCGTCGCGGTCTGGCCTTCTTTGAGCATGATCCAGGCCATGACCTCCTCGCCATATTTGAGATCGGGCACGCCGACCACCTGAACATCGGCGACCTGTGGGTGCGTGTAGAGGAATTCTTCGATCTCGCGCGGGTAGATGTTCTCGCCGCCACGAATGATCATATCCTTGAGTCGGCCAGTGATCTTGCAATAGCCGCGCTCGTCCATCGTGGCTAGGTCGCCGGTGTGCAGCCAGCCATCGGCGTCGATCGCCTTGGCGGTGGCCTCGGGCATGTTGTAGTAGCCCTTCATGACGATGAAGCCGTGCGTGCAAAGCTCGCCCTGCTGGCCACGCGGCAGCTCCAGCTTGGTCGCTGGGTCGACGATCTTGACCTCGACATTCGGGAGCGCGCGGCCAACGGTGCTGACGCGCAATTCGATCGGGTCGGCGGTGTCGGTTTGGGTGATCACTGGCGATGCCTCGGTCTGGCCATAGGCGATCGTGATCTCGCGCGCGCCCATCCGCTCGACCACCTGCTTCATGACCTCGATCGGGCAGGGCGAGCCGGCCATGATGCCAGTCCGCAGCGCGGGGAATGTGAAACGGTCGAACTCGGGGTGCTGTAGCTCGGCGATGAACATTGTCGGGACGCCGTGGAGCGCGGTACACGCTTCTTTTTCGACGGCGGCGAGCGTCTTGATCGGGTCGAAGTATTCGGCTGGGATAATCATGGCCGCGCCGCGCGTGACACAGCAGAGCGTGCCGAGCACGCAACCAAAGCAGTGATAGAACGGCACAGGGATGCAGAGCCGGTCCTGCTCGGTGAATTTCATGCGCTCTGCTATGTAGGATGCGTCGGCGACGACGTTGAGATGCGTCAGCTGGGCACCTTTGGGGAAGCCGGTGGTGCCGGAGGTGTATTGGATGTTGATCACGTCGTCGGGGTCACAGGCGGCCTGGCGCGCGGCCAGCTCGTCGTCGCCGATCGCGGCACCGTGCTGCGCGAGATCGCTCCACAGCAGCATGCCAGGCTGGCGCTGCTGGCCGACGAAGATCACGCGCTTGAGCAGCGGGAACTTGGCGGCGTGAAGATCGCCCGGCTGGGCGGCGTTCAGTTCCGGGATCAGCTCGTTGAGCATGGCCACATAGTCGGAGCTGCGATAGGCACCGATCAGGATCAGCGTCGAGGTGTCGGACTGCTTGAGTAGGTATTCAAGCTCGTGGGTGCGATAGGAGGGGTTGACGGTCACCAGCACCGCGCCGATCTTGGCGGTCGCGAATTGGGCGACGACCCATTCGGGGTAGTTGGTGGCCCAGATGCCAACGTGATCGCCGTGCTTGATGCCCAGCGCGAGCATGCCCTTCGCCACGCGGTTGCACTCAGCGCGGAAGGCAGCGTAGCTGAAGCGCAGACCGTGCTCGACGTGGATGAGCGCGTCGCGATCGCCGAAGCGATCAGCCTGCCGGTCAAGCAGATCGCCAATCGTGCTTTTCAACAATTCGCCGGCCATTGCTGTCTCTTTCGTTAGTCGGAGCCACCAATATAGTGCTGGATCATGTCCATCCAATAGGGCCAATCGTGCGACCAGCCATCCCACCAGCGCATCGCGTGCCAGATATTTTTGCTCCAGAAGGCTTCGGAGAGCCGCTGATTGGTCCAGGCTGCCGCGTCCGCGCGACCGATCGCCATAATGATGTCGAGATGGCGAATATCCTGGAGCAGCTGGCCTTCCTGAAGGCCGCTGATGAAATCGATCGGGTTGTGGTAGTAGACTTCCTCGTCGTTGTAGCCATCGAGGAAGTTCCGCATGTCGTAGTAGCCGGCGAACGCTAGCACGCGATTGAAGCGGCTTGGGTGGCGCAGGGCGATCAACATGGCGTGGCACGCACCAAATGAGCAGCCGTGGACCATCGTGAAGGTGGTGCTATTCTGGGAGCGGACGAACGGCAGCACCTCGTCGAGCAGGTAGTGTTCATATTGATCGTGGCGCCAGAGCCGACCGCGTGGGTGCGCCCAGCCGCAGTACCAGCTCTCGGCATCGACGCTGTCAACGCAGATCAGCTGAATCTGGCCCTGCTCCAGCTGCGGCGCGAGCGCGTCGACCATGCCGCGATCTTCGTACTCGTAGAAGCGTCCTTGCGAGGTGGGGAAGACCAGCACCGGCGCGCCGGCATGGCCGAAGACCAGCAACTCCATGGGGCGATTAAGCGCCGGGCTATCCCAGCGATGGTACGCGCGGTGCATAAGCGACGCCCTTATCTTGTACACGGATGCGATTGGGGTGCGGGTATGATACCGCGGAGCCGGGGGGCTGTCAATATGACTGCAACATTTTGGCAGCGCAAACGTACCATGAAAATACGAATCTATGGAGATAGCGCACACCTGGCGTGTGTCAAGGACAGATACGATGACAGAAACAATGCGCTGTGAGCGCTGCGGCGGCCACAACCCGGCTGATGCGCGCTTCTGTATCGACTGCGGCGCGTCTTTGGTGCGAGCGACGACAGGGCCAACGACGCGGCTCGCTGGGATCACTTGCCCAAACTGTAAGACCAGTAATCCCGAGCATGCGCGCTTTTGCGTGGTCTGCGGGCGCAACCTGTTGCCGCAGGTCGCGCCGACGCGGCCGGCCGCAGCGCCGGCAGCTAGCCCACGCACAGCGCCGCAGCAGAGCTATCCGCGCGTCGATGCACCCCTAGCACCCGTTCGCGTCGCTCCGGCGGCGCAACCCGCCCGCCGCGCACAGGGCCACAGCTATCAATCCGGCGCGCTGGTGTTCCTGATCGGCCTGTTCATTCTGGTGGCGACCCACTCGATCTGGCCCGGCATTCTGCTGCTGATTGGTGTCTACAGTCTGATCAGCTGCACGAACCGTGGGCAGCGCGATAAAGGGCTGATCAGCATCATCTGGTGGGGCGGCATGGCATTTCTCTTTGCTACGGGGATGTTCTGGCCGGGCATCATCGTGCTGATGCTGCTCAGTGGGATGGTCGGCAGGTGGGGCCAGCCGCACGGGCACCGGCACTGGTAGACGGGGCGAACGGAAGCTGACCACAAAGCCACAAAGGACACAAAGATCATATGATCTTTGTGTCCTTTATGGTAAATCCTTCTGGTATGTACGCAACGTTGCGCTAGCCCTGCGCCTCCAGCAGGTAGATCAGCGCTGCCGCGTAGGCATCCTCCGCGCCGCTGGCTACGAAATCGTGCATGCGCTCGCCATGCGCGATCTCGCAGCGATAGCCAACCTCGGCGCGCTCCAAGCGCAGCAGCGCATGCGGGCCAAGCAGGAACATGATCGCCTCGCGCAGCTGCGACTCGCTCGGCAGCCAGAGCGTATCCACAAGCAGCACGAAATCGAGCGCCCACTCGCTGGTTCCATGGAATGTGATCGCGGGCTGTCCATTGATCAGCTGGACTAGCGCTGTGAGCTGGCTGACGACGAAAATCTGGCCATCCATCTGGCGGTCGGGGATCGCGAAAAAGTCGCGCTCGGCCGGCAACCATTGCAGCCCAGCCTGCTTGAGACGTTGAGCCAGAGCGAGATCGATCATCAGCAGACCTCAATTCGACCGGAGCTACACTGGGACACCGATTGACTCTACCACAGGACCAGCGCCATGTCGAGCGCATGCGGACGGCGATGGCACGCCGTCCGACGACTGCGAAACCGTGCGTCGCAGCGACCGGCGCGGTTGGCGCGCGCGCATGCCTATGCTATAATGCCACGCGCATCGTATGCTCAAACCAACTGACGCTCCAAGAAAGCTTCGCCATGCGTTGTCCGTTTTGCCAACATCCAGATAGCGACGTGATCGACACCCGCAAGCTCAACGGCGGGGAGACGATCCGCCGACGGCGCAAGTGTGCATCGTGCAGTAAGCGCTTCACCACCTACGAGCGCGTCGAGTCGGTCAGCCTTACAGTCACCAAAAAGAACGGCGAGCGCGAGCCGTACGACCGCGAGAAGCTGATGCGTGGCGTGCGCACCGCGTGCTATCGCCGCCCAGTTTCGGCCCAACTGCTCGAAGGCTTCGCCAACGATGTCGAGGCAGCGCTGATGGCACTCGACGAGCCCGAGGTGCGCTCTTCGACGATCGGCGATCTGGCAATGCGGCAGCTGCGCGAGCTGGACGAGGTGGCCTATATTCGCTTTGCGTCGGTCTATCGCTCGTTCACCGACATCGGCAAGCTGCGCGAGGCGGTCGAGGAATTACTTGATCAGGACTGTGATGCGAAACGTGAGGCGGGAAGCGGGAAACGGGAAGCGTGAGGCGTGAAGCGTGAAACGGGAAACGTGAGGCGTCTCACAGCTCAATATATTGGGAGTAGCATTATTTATGGGAGTTGAAGTGTCGGAGCAGCGCAAGCCAACCAGTGCCGAGGCCAACGATCAGGGCGAGACCACTGCGGGTCGCCCGCTGGAGGTGGCCACGCCGCCGACTGGCCAGGGCATCGCTGCGCAGATCATGGACAACCTGCGGACGGGAATCCGCGAGCTTCAGTGGCGCCCAGTGCTGTTGTTCGGCGTTGCTGCGGGCTTGCTGATGCCGCTGTCGTTCTTACAGACCAATTTGCTCTCGATCGTCGCCGGTCTCATTCCAGTCGGCACCGGGCTGCTGCTCGGACGACGCGTCAAGGCGCATTATGGGCTGCACGGCTTTTTCACGGGAGCGATCGGCGCGCTGGTTGGGCTGGTGGTGCGGGCAGTGATGCTCTTTCTGACGCCGCTCGGCGCGGTCGAGCTGGCCACGATCAACGCCACACCGGCCGGCGCGGGCACAGCGCTGCTCGATCTCTGGCTGACAACTGCCGGCTTTATCGCCTTCTCGCTGATCACCTTCTGCACCTTTGGGACGACGATGGCCGGTCGTACCGAGCAACGCAACCGCGAGGCGCGCAAAGAGGTTGACTCGCGTGGTGGCAAGCTGGAGCGACCCGGCACCATTCGCACGCCCGACGATGTGCGCGGGCTCTCGCTGCCGCAGTTCGGCACGTATGTCAGCAATCTTTTCAAGAAGAACGGCTTCAAACTAAAGGAATATCGCTTCGTCGATAAAGATAAACATCTCGATCTCTGGATGGAGTACGAAGACGAGCCATGGCACCTGCGCCTGAGCGTGGCCGACAAGGTTAATCCCGGCACGATCGAAGGATTGAACCAAGAACTCAAGCGCGAGGGCTGTCGCAAGGGCGTCGTGATAACCTCGACCGAGTTCACCCCCGGCGCGCTCAAATCGGCTAAGGGGCGCTTGATCGTGCTGATCGACGGCCCGATGTTGTACCAGATCGCAGAGAAATAATAGGATTATTTCGACTACTGGGGTGTCTATGCAACTGAGCTTGCAGAATAAGGTTGCCCTGGTCACCGGCGGCTCACGCGGAATCGGCCGCGCGATCGCGACGACGCTGGCTGCCGCTGGCGCGACTGTGGTCGTCAACTACAAAGGCAATCAGGCTGCTGCCGAGGAGGTCGTGAACACGATCCTGGCCGCAGAGGGCCAGGCGCTGGCGGTCCAGGCCGACATCAGCCAGGCCGAGGATGTCGAACAGCTCTTCAAGACGACGCTGGAGCGCTTCGGCACGATCAACATCCTGGTCAACAACGCCGGCATCACCCGCGACACGCTGCTGCTGCGCATGAAAGAAGAAGATTTCGACACGGTGATCAATACCAACCTGCGCGGCGTCTATCTCTGCACCAAGGCGGCCTTGCGCCCCATGACCAAGGCGCGCGGCGGGCGGATCATCAACATCGCCTCGGTGGTCGGACTGATCGGCAACCCTGGGCAGGCCAACTACGCCGCAGCCAAGGCGGGGATCATTGGGTTCACCAAATCGACCGCGCGCGAAATGGCATCGCGCAATATCACCGTTAACGCGATCGCGCCTGGGTATATCGAGACCGAATTGACGGGGATGCTGGGCGATCAGATCCGCGCCGCGATCCTCGAAGCCATCCCGCTTGGCCGGCTGGGGGTCGCGCAGGATGTCGCCAACGCCGTCTGTTTCGTGGCTTCCGATGCTGCCGCATACATCACGGGCCAGACGCTGACGGTGGATGGTGGCATGGTGATGATCTAGGATTACAAGGTATCGGGAGCAGGAACCGGCAATACGTCCCGCTAACCGCTAACCGAAACTATGTTTGATAAAGTACTTATCGCGAATCGCGGCGAGATCGCCGTTCGGATCGTCCGTGCTTGCCAAGAGCTTGGTATTCGCACCGTCGTCGCCTATTCGCAGGCTGATCGCGACTCGCTCGCGGTGCGGCTGGCCGACGAGGCCGTGTGCATCGGGCCTGGCGCGGCGGCTCGGTCCTACCTCAACCCGCCCGCGCTGATCAGCGCGGCCCTGATCACCGGCTGCGAAGCCATCCATCCCGGCTATGGCTTTCTGTCGGAAAACGCCTACTTTGCCGAAATTTGCGCCGAATGCCAGCTGGCGTTCATCGGCCCGTCGCCCAACGCGATCCGGCTGATGGGCGATAAGGCGATCGCGCGGCAGACGATGCGCGACGCCGGCTTGGCCGTGATCCCTGGCTCGGAGGGCATCCTTCGCAATATCGACGATGCCCACGATCTGGCGCGGCAGATCGGCTACCCCGTGCTGCTGAAGGCCGTCGCGGGCGGCGGTGGCCGTGGCATGCGCACGGTCCAGGACGAAAACGAGCTGGCGCGGGCGTTCCCGACCGCGCGCGCCGAAGCCGAAGCCGCCTTCAGCCAGGGCGACCTGTACATGGAGCGCTACCTGACCGGCATGCGCCACGTCGAGGTGCAGGTGCTGGCCGACAGCTACGGCCACGCGATCCACCTCGGCGAGCGCGATTGCTCCATCCAGCGTCGGCACCAGAAGATCATCGAGGAAGGCCCATCGACCGCCGTGAACGAGGATCTGCGCGCCCGCATGGGCGAGGCGGCGCTGCGCGGCGTCAACGCGATCGGCTACGTCAACGCCGGCACAATCGAGTTTTTGCTAGGCCCCGATGGCAGCTTCTATTTTATGGAGATGAACACGCGCATCCAAGTCGAGCACCCAGTCACCGAGATGATCACCGGCATCGATCTGGTCAAGTGGCAGCTGCGGATCGCGGCTGGGGAACGCTTGACGGTCACTCAGAAAGACGTTAAAATACGCGGGCATGCCATCGAGTGCCGTATCAATGCGGAAGATCCCAATCGGGATTTCCTACCATCCGCAGGGGAGGTCGAGTTTTTTCTGCCACCCGGTGGGCTTGGCGTGCGAATCGATTCGCACCTCTATGCGGGCTACTCGCCACCGGGCGTCTATGATTCCCTCCTCGCAAAAGTGATCACCTGGGGCATCGATCGGGAGGAGGCGCTCGTGCGGATGCATCGCGCGTTGAGCGAGTGCATCATCACCGGCTTGACGACAACAGCGCCCTTCCAGCTCGTGCTCCTGCGCGATCCGGCCTTCCAGCGCGGCGAGTTCGACCTGAGCTTTTTGCCGACGTTGATGCAGCGCCAGAAGGGTTGAGCAAGCGTGACTGAGGCAACCGGCAGCGTGACGGTGGCACCACATGTGCTGGTGCGCCTGGTGAGCCGGGCGATTCGCGAGGTGCCGGGCGTCCGGCGACCAGGCACGGTGCCGCGCGCGCTTGCGAGCCTGCACGGCGGGAGCAGCGGCGCTGGCGTAGCGCTCTGGATGGAGGCCGAGGGCGTATGCGTGAATTGCTATCTGATCGCTCTGACGGAGACGAATTTGCTCGAACTTGGTATCGCTATCCAGGCTACCGTCGCCGCAGTTATTCAGGAATTGGCAGGTATGGCCGTCCACGAAGTTAATGTCGCTATTCAGGACGTGGAGGCTAGCAGTGGCTAGTCTGCGCCATCGCGTTCGCATTAGCGCGCTACAAATCCTCTTTGAGC
>Ga0075423_10004922_pt1 | contig 12434 bp, 8 predicted proteins | sample SoiMethybrSBSTD2_FD_80114 | JGI IMG/M metagenome (GOLD analysis project Ga0075423, IMG submission 80114) | Bulk soil microbial communities from a Populus tree surrounding site in Tennessee, USA - Soil MetaG P. TD hybrid SBSTD2 | ecosystem: Environmental > Terrestrial > Soil > Tree plantation...
AGACCATCACGGCCCTCGACCGCCGCGCGAAATACCTGGTGGCGACGCTGTCCTCTGGCGAGACGCTGCTGATGCATCTCGGGATGTCGGGGTCCTTTCGCGTCATGCGCGAGCAGCCCGGCAGGCGCACGCGACACACCGCCACGAGGTTGGACCGTCACGATCACGTCATCTTTCACCTGTCGTCGGGGCGCGCCGTGGTGTTCAACGATCCGCGGCGGTTCGGAATCATGGAACTGGTCGCAGCGGGCAAACTGCAGCAGCATCCTGTCCTGAGCCGCCTCGGCCCGGAGCCGTTGTCCCGAGAATTCGATGGCGCGGCGCTCGCACGCGCGTGTCATCGAAAGAAAACATCGCTCAAGGCGGCGCTGATGGATCAACGCGTTGTCGCCGGGCTTGGCAACATCTACGTCGTCGAAGCGCTGCACGCCGCCGGATTGTCGCCGCAACGGCGCGCCTCCATGATCGCGACTTCGTCTGGCGCGCCGCGTGACGAGGCTCATCGTCTTGTGTCTGCGATCAAACGGGTGCTCGAGGATGCGATTGCGCGCCAGTCGGGAGCTCGCTATCGCGATACGCGATTCCTTGTGTACGACCGCGAGGACGAGCGGTGTTTGAAATCAGGTTGTTCCGGGACCATTCGCAGGCACGTGCTGGGAGGACGCTCGACGTTCTATTGCCCCGTCTGTCAGAGTTGAGCTGATCGTTCGAACACTAGTCGTACTTTGTCATCAACATGTTCGCGCCCCACCCGTAGGCAACGGTTCCGAGAAGAAACAATCCGAAGAACAGGTTTCCCGTCCGCGTTCCGATGAAAACCAGAAACGCCGACGCCATGCCGCAGGCGAACAGCAGCGCGGTCGCGACGACGAGAGGGCGAAAGGCGCGAGTCCCGTGTGCTCTCGCGACTCCTCCGACCGGAACCAGCAGGAACGCACTGACGATCGCCAACACCTGCCATCCGTCGCTGCCGGTGATCAGATATGCCGCCATGCCGAGCAGGCCGCCAGCGAGGCACCCGCCGACAACGTTCGACGCAACTCGCTCAGCGCGAGTCAACGCGAGCCGACCGAACGAGCTCAGTTGCAGGAACAGATTTGAAAGCGGGTGAGCAATCCAACTCGCGAACACCATAAGGATGTAGATCCCCATGAGCGGCCAGAGCACAGGCCCGAGCTCCGGGTTCGAGCGCAGCGTCGCATTGACGACGCGAGAGAGGAAAAACAGGCCGAGGATCAGCAGCCATTGCGTTCGATTGCTCAGCGACTCGCCCCACAGACGGTACTGAAGCACGACGCGGTACAGCGGATTCCTGGCTTTCAACGCCTCGACCATTCCTCTTCGCGCCCAATCGAGCGTCGGGTCAAGCCTGAGCGCCTCGCGAAAGCTTTCGAGCGCCTGCTGCGGCTGCGATTCACGCAGCATGAGCCAGCCTCGATTTGTCAGCGCAAACGCGTCATCGGGATCGAGGGCGAGAACCTCAGTCATCATCGCCGTCGCATCGGCCGTGTGGCCAAGCGCGCCGAGCGACAGCGCACGCAAGTTCAAGCAGCCGGCGTCTTCCGGATCGATCTGCAGACCCGTTTCGGCCGCCTTGATCGCGTCCGCCCAGCGCTTCTGACGCACGTGGATTTGTGCCAGCAAGGCGTAGCCCTGGCTGTCCGGATCCAGGCGCAGCGCCTCATGCGCGGAGCGTTCTGCCGCACTCGTTTCGGCGCGCTCGAGCAGCGCCCAGCCGAGCGCGTAATGAGCAAAGGACAATTCGGGCGCCAGGGCTACGGCGCGTCGACCCGCCTCGATCGCGTCCTTTCCCTGCTCGAGATGCGCAAGGCCGAGCGCCAGCAGTGCGTGGGCGATCGGATCATCCGGGTCGGCCGCCAATGCCTGGCGCGCCGCAGAAACCGCGCGAGGCCAGTCGCCATGACCTGCAAACGCGAGCGCGGCATCGAGGTTCGACGGCACGGTCACACAATCCTGCGCGCCCGGAGGTACTCGAGCAGATCGTCGTAGACGCCGCCGTCGTTCGCGAAGAGCGCGTGATTCTTCGCCGTCTCCAGCCACGGCCGGATGCTCGGGCGAACGTCCTTGATCGCGCGCTTGAAATGCGTGCTGGAGATCGGCCGCACCTGCGATGCACCGAGCGAGTCCTCGAGGGCAAACTCCGCTGCTGACTCGCAGAGATGCGCGACGTCGGCGCCCGAGTAGTCCTCGAGCCGCGAGGCAATCGACGCGTAATCGACGTCGTCGGCCATCGGCCGATCGCGGCAGTGCGCTCGCAGTATGGCTTCGCGTGCCGGTGCATCCGGGGGAAGCACGAGCAGCATCCGATCGAGTCGTCCAGGGCGGCGGAGCGCCGAATCGACGTCCCAGGGATGATTCGTTGCCGCCAGCACGAACACGCCTCGATTGTCGGCCTGCATGCCATCGAGCTCCGCAAGGAACTGACTGATGACACCGGCGCCGGCACTGTGGCGCATCAAGCTCCGCTTGCGCCCGAGGGCATCGACCTCATCGAAGAAGAGCAGGCACGGCGCCTGGCGTCGCGCCGTCTCGAAGTGGCCTTTGAGATTCTGTTCGCTCTGCCCAAGCCACATGTCGAGCACGTCGGAGATGCCGATGGCGATGAACTTCGCGCCAAGCTCGCCGGCCGCCGCGCGGGCGATGAACGTCTTGCCGCACCCGGGCGGCCCGTACAAGAGCAGTCCGCCTCGCAGCGACTTGCCGAACGTTCGCCGCAGCTCGGCGTTTCGCAGAGGCGCCAGGAACGCAACGTTCAAGCGGTGCTTGACCTTCTCCATCCCGGCGACGTCCTGTAACGTGATCGCAGGCTTTTGGACTTCAACGTCAGGTTCCGATTCGTCGACGCGATTGCCTTCTACAAGCCGCAGACCAACGCGGTCTTTGCGACTACCCTGCGCGGATGACTGGGCGGATGACGTCGCCGGCGCCGTGGCCGGCGGTGTCTGAGACGATGGGGCACCGAGAGCGGCCGCCATCCGGCGATAGCTCTCGGCCTTCGCGATCTCACCTGCAGCATCCGCTGCGCGAGCGCCGAGCTCGAGCACCTTCACGTCATCGGGTCTGGCGGCTAACGCCGCCGACGCCTGAGAGAGCGCCTCGGCCGCCTGTCCGTCTTCGAGCAGCAACTCGACAAGATGGAGCCGCAAGGCGACATTTGATGGGTCGCGTTCGACGAGGGCCGCGATGCTGCTCAGAACACCAGGATCGATCGCCATGCGAGATGCGGCGAGCAGTTTAAATCATTACCAAACTGCCCGCCGGGACATTCATTTTTCACGTCGCTTAACGGAGGTGCTTATTGAAATGGGCGAGCGTTCGCTCCCACGCGAGTTTCGCCGCGGCCGCGTCGTAACGCGGGGTGGTGTCGTTGTTGAAGCCGTGCTGCGTGCCCGGATACTGATAGCGCTCGTACTTGATGTTCGCCGCTTTCAACGCCTTCTCGTAATCCGGCCAGCTGGCGTTGATGCGCTCGTCGACTTCGGCGGACTGGATCAGCATCGCCGCCTTGATCTTCGGCACATCGTCGAGATTCGGTGCCGAGCCATAGAATGCGACGCCCGCACCAAGATCCGGCACGCGGGTCGCAAGAAAATTCACAACACCGCCGCCATAGCAGAATCCAACCGCGCCGAGCTTGCCGTTGGTTTCCGGACGCGCCTTGAGCCACTCGGCGGCGGCGATGAAGTCTTCTCGCGTTTTCGCCTGATCGAGCCTGGGAAACACCTCGCGCGCTTTGTCTTCGTCGCCCGGGTAGCCACCCAGCGGAAACAACGCGTCAGGCGCAAACGCCACGAAGTTGTCGGTGCCGAGTCGGCGCGCGATGTCTTCGATGTGCGGGTTGAGCCCGCGGTTTTCGTGAATGACGAGAATTGCCGGCAGCTTACCCGCGGCTTTCGCCGGGACGACGAAATAACCGCCCATTTTGCCGGAGCCTTTGGGCGATTGGTATTCCACGCGCTGCACCTTGATGCGTGGATCTTCGGGCTTGATGACCTGCGCCTCGAGAAACTTGGGACTGAGTTGATCGAGCAACATCGCCGCGGTCACGCCCCCGACGGCGTATTTCGCCGCTTTATCGAGAAATCCGCGGCGATCGATCGCGCCGTGCACGTAGGCGTCGAACAGAATCAGCAGTTCCTGGTCGAAATCGTGGGCCGTCTTGCGTTCCATCGGTGCCTCCTCCCACCAAGGGGTTGTGCCCCTCGGACTCGGCCGTAGCATTGTCAATGCGCAGGGTATATTGTTTCGATCCGCGGTCGCGCATTCAACGGGGGCGATTATGCCAGTCACCGTACGAGACATGCTACGTGGGAAATCGAGCGTCCACTCCGTCGGACCAGGCGACACCGTCTACGATGCGCTGCGGCTGATGGCCGACAAAAACATCGGCGCCGTCATCGTTCGCTCGAATCAGAAACTCGAGGGGATCTTCTCCGAGCGCGATTACGCGCGGAAAGTGATCCTGCTTGGCAAGACATCCAAAGAGACGCTGGTCAAAGAAATCATGACCACCTCTGTGGTCCTGATCGACCCGGACTGGACCGCTGATCAATGCATGGCGTTGATGACCGAAAAGCGGATACGGCATTTGCCGGTCATCGAACGGGACCGGCTGGTCGGAGTCATCTCAATCGGCGACGTGGTCCGCGCCGTCGTCGACGACCAACAGTTCACCATCAGGTCTCTCGAGCGGTACATCACCTCCTGACTTCCGCCTAAAGGCGGAAGCCACAGACCGCCAGCCTTCATCTCTTAGACAGGAATGCAGCGTGAGTGTGAACGCCGGTGATTACCCACCGGCGCCCAACCCAGCTAGAACCGCAACCCAAACGACATCCGGAAGGTCCGCGGCGTCGTCCACGCGAAACGATTGGACGCCTGGCCGAAGAGCGGGCCGTAGTCCCAGTTCACCCCGCGCACCGGTGTCGTGGTGAATGGATCGAAGGCCGCGAACCGCGAAGTGGTGCCCGGCGATAGGACGGTCGTGTCGAGGCGCTGCAGGTTGACGCCGCCCGCATTCGCGGCGCTGCCGGTGCCGAACACCGTGCTGCCGCACGCGCAGAGCTGAAACTGATTGAAGACGTTCAGCAATTGCGCCTGGGCGAACACCTGCGCCCGGCCGGCCTTTGGAAGCGGACGCGCGTAGTTCAGTGCGAGATCGGTGCGGATCTGTCCTTCGGTATGAAACTCGTCGCGTGGACCAAAATAATAGGTCGTCGTCGTCGATCCCGGCGGCGTGAGATAGAACCCGCCTGGATTGGTGACATACGGTCGCGGATCGACGCCGTTGGTGTTCACCGCGCCGTAGGGAACGCCGCTTTCGAGTGCCTGCAGCACGCTGACGGTCAGCCCCGGCACCTGCGACGGACTGTAGTTGCCCCAGATGCGCGCGCGATGCCGCTGATCGACCGCGAGATCGCCGTCCGGGAAATTCCACGACCCTTGTTTGTATTCCGGGTAGCGATAGTCGAACGGCACCGGCCCGCTCGCCACGTTCTCGGCATCGTAATTCCCCTTCGCTCGCGACAACGTGTAGTTCGCACCGACGTCGAACGTCGTCCCGAAGCGGTACGTGCCGGTGAATGTTCCGCCGGCATAATCGCGCGAGAGCAGGCCGTCGGGCGCGTTCGTGATCAGCGTCAGATCGAACTGGCGGCCGGTCGGGTCCGCCACTTTGCCGGTCGACGTGTCCGCCTGCCGCATGTACAAGTCGACGTAGTGACGGATCAGCAGATCGGCTCGCAGCGACCCGCGCGCACCCCACTGGCGCGCCACGCCGCTCGCGTATTCCCACGCGCTCGGCGACGAAAGGGTGCCGGCGATCTGCGGGGTGATGCCAGGGATTGTCGGCGCGCCGTTCAGCGGGAGCGTCGGGCCGCCATTGGCGAAGAACCAGTCGAACACCGATTGTATCGCCGCTGCTGTGGGGGTCGGCGTCGCCGTGCCAGGGCCGTTGATGCTCGGACCGCGGTAGATGAACTGCCTGGTCTGCGGGTTTCCACCGGCGGCCGACGAGTCGGCGACCGCATTCGAGATCGCCGCGATGTATTTCGCCACGCTCGCGGTCACACTCCACGTCCCCTTCCCCGTCGGATCCCAGATGACGCCGAGCCGCGGGCTCCATCCGCTGTCCTTGGCGACGACGTTGCCTGATTGATCGGTTCCGTGATTCTTGTCGTAGCGGATCCCCACGTTCGCCGTCAATCGATTGCCGACGCGCCAGGTGTCGTTCAAAAAGGCCGAGTGCGTGCGGAAGTTCGTGCCCTCGCTCTCCTGGGTGATCGGATTCCACTGAATCGTGGTAGTGCCATCACCGAGAAAGATCGGAAAGATATCGTTCTCGCCGGCGCCGCTGCCGCTGAGAATCGTCCCCGCACTCAAGATGCGATAGTCGCTGCCCGATTGATGATTGTTTGCCTGCCGAATGTCGTTGAAGTTGTCGTAGCCGAACACAAGATTGTGCGAGCCGAAGCGAGGCGTGGACAGGAAATATGAACCCTTGGCAAACACATCTTCGGCATCGCGCGCCTCGGGCGTACACACGCCACAGAACGTATCAGACCACCAGCGGGTCATGCCGCGGCCGTTGTCGACGAGCAGCGTGCCCTCGATCAAGTCGGTGGACTTGGCACCCGAGCCGATGAACTCGAGCGTCCGCCTGGAAACCAGCGCCTCGACGAACAACTTCGACGACAGCGTGCCGCTGTACGTCGCCGCGTAGAGCTGCTCGGGAAGTCTTCTGGTCCCAAGGCTCCGTAGATCCATCGTCAGATTCTGATTGAAGCTGTAATTGAGCTGCGATCGATCGTGACGGTTGTAGTTCACCTGAAAACGATGTTGCGGATTGAGAGAGTACGTGCCCTTGACTTCGTAACGCCGCTGCTCTTCGCGGAACTCGTACGGCACATTGGTGCCGATCAGTGTCCGCCCCTGCGACTCGTCACGAAGCCGGCCCGAGGTAAAGAACCAGAGGCGGTCGCGCAACACCGGGCCGCCGAACGTGTATTCCGTCGTCGGGACGAGTTTATCGATCCGGGGCTTTGGCGTCATCGCGAGCCGCTCGGTCTCGAATGGTGTCAGCGATCGCCACCGGTCGTTATTGAACGATTCACGAACGCTTCCCGAAAACTGGTTCCCGCCTGACTTCGTGATGATGTTGACGACGCCGCCGCTGAAGCGGCCGAACTCAGCCGAGACGCCGCCGTTGGCGACCGTCGTTTCCTGAATCGCATCCTCGATCGCCGTGTCGAACGCCTGCCCGCGGATGTTTTCGTTGATGCTGACGCCGTTCAGCAGGAACAGGTTCTCGAACGTGACCGAACCGCCGAAGGAGAACGCGCCGGCCGGTCCCGTTGGGTGAACCCCCGGCGCCATCAGCAGAATCGAGTTCAGGTCCCGCGACGTTGGCAGATTTGCAATCAATTCCTGCGAGAAGTTGGTCGCGATCTGCGCCGTCTTCTGCAGCGTATCCGCCGTCGTTCCAACGACGTTGACCTCCTCGGTGAATTGCGCCGGACCAAGCGTCATTTGAAGCGGAAGCACTTGTGTCGGCGCCAGCACGACATTTCGCGTCTGCGTTTCGAATCCGGAGAGCGACACCGTGATCGTGTACGGACCGGATGGAAGTCCGGTCAGGATGTAGTCGCCGTTGTCGGAGGTCACCGCCTCGCGCGCGCCCTGAAGATTCGGGGACTTTGCCGTCACCGTCGCGCCGGGCAACGCCCCACCTTGCACGTCGAGGACCCGTCCTGAAATAGTTGCGGTTGTGGTCTGCGCAGCGGCACCTATCGCAAAGGTGAGCGCGATGATAGCTGCCAGCATGGTTCGAACACGCATGGTCGTCCCCCCACACAATTCGTCCCGGTGAGACGGGACGCTTGTTTCCGACTTGCCGTTCGGCAGAGCGAGCGCAGGAGCAAGCGCAGCGCCAATTCGCGAATGGAACTCGTTAATCGGCGGCGATGAAAAGAGTTTTGGGAGGAAGCGCTCGGTACGAGGTACGAGAGTCTCAGGCGGTGATGTGGACCGACATCACGGCGTCGCACGCACCTGAATCATTGTTGACTGTGTGTGGAGTCCAATTGGCTCCGAGCCGGTAATGGATCCATACCATTGGTGCCGTGGACCGGCGATCTGGATCCACCATGGCTCAATTGCTTGCCTCAAACGCCTCTTGCCAAGCAGAATTCAGCGCGGTGGTACCGTGACTGCTTCTCTGGTCAACAGGCTGCTGAACGCATCGCCGCGGTCGGTCGCAAGGTGGGTCGGGCGCCAACTCTCCTTTCGATCGCCGCGAACGGCGGCACCTATGGAGCCTGCCTGGGAACGCGTGTCCGCCGGGCCGCTTGCCGGACGGGAGATCCTCATCGATCGCCGCGGTAACGGCGCGTGGGACGACATGCTGTCGGGGCGGTTCGATGCGGAGATCTACGGTGTGATCGCGCAGTCGCGCCCGGCAAGAGGCGGCATCGTCTGGGACGTCGGGGCGCATATCGGATTTCACACCCTCGGCTTCTCCGCGATCGCCGGATCCTCCGGGCGTGTTGTCGCCTTCGAACCGAACCCATCGAATCGTGATCGGTTGCAGCAGAATCTGCAGAAGAACCCTGACCTCGCCGCGCGCGTTGAGATTCTCTCTTGCGCCCTGTCGGATCACAACGGTCAGTCTCTGTTCGGTCTCAGTCGAGATATTGACTCGGGAGCAAGCAGCATGAGTTTTCTCGACAGCACAACTGCCTCGACTGATCCAGGCACGTCTGCCTGGGACAGGATAGTCGTAACAGTGCGAACCGCGGACGCCCTGATCCAGGAAGGTATGCCCCACCCGACTGTCATGAAGGTTGACGTGGAAGGCGCGGAACTATTGGTTCTACGCGGGGCCACGGAGACGATTCGGATGGCACGGCCCACCGTCATCGTCGAGGCACACTCGGCGAGGCTGGCGTTCGAAGTGCACGAGTGGTTCCGGAACCAGGAGTATCAGGTTCGGCTGCTCGCCGATTTGGCCCCCTCACGAATCCTGCTGTCCGCGCAACCGGTGTAGCTATGTCGAACGGCGTATCGATGGTTCGCCGAAAATGCTGATTACTGATTGCTGATTGAAGAACTCCTGTCGTCAATCAGCAATCGAAATTCAGAAATCAGCAATTTCAGAACTCACGCCCCGACGAGCTTCATCCCAAGCACGCGCTCAGCATTCTGGTTGTAGACCTTGCGCAGAATCTGGTCGGGAAGGCCCACACCGTAAATCTTCCACCTTCCCTGCGGCGGTATCCGGGCAGGCGCGTAGTCGAAGTACTCGTCGTCGGTTTCGAGGAAGCGGTAATAAATGTGATACAGGTCCGCGCCGAAGACCTGCTGTGGCGTTTCGACGCCAAGCGGGATCGCGTCGGTGCCGAACAGAATGCGATCCTGATACTTGTCGAAGAAGCGCGCCGCGGTTCGCGGCTGACGGCCAAGCTCGCCGATCCGCGCACCAATTTCGACATTCACGTTGCGGAACTTATCGAGCATCTCGCCGACCGCCGCAAGGTTCTCGGCCCAGTGCCCAACATGTAACGCAACGAACGTCGTTTTCGGATGTTTCGCAAACACCCGATCCCGCGCGGCGAGGATCTCCTTAAAGGCGGGGAAATCTTTGCCATAGAACGACCAGTCCGGATGCGCGCCGAGTTCTTCGTATCGCTCGTTGAATCGATCGATCGGCGTGAAGAATGCCTCCGGATCGCCCACGTGCATCGCCACCGGCAACCCCAAACGACCACACGCATCCCACATCGGATCGAACCGCGCATCGTCGACGCGCACCAGTTTTCCCGTCGGACCACCGTCACGCAGGTAGAGTCCGAGTGTCTTCAGAATTTTCAGGCCGACTGCACCGGCAGCCTTGGCTTTCGCGATCTCATCGGCCTGCCACGCGGCGTACCCGTTCTCGCTCGCGCGCGTCCACGTCGGTTCAGTCATGGTGACGAATCGATGCGGAAACGCCCGGTCGAAATCCTTGATCGCGGCCGCAAGATCCTCACCCGATCCGCCAGTCAGGTTGACCATGGTGTGGAGATTGACCGCATCCATTGTCTTGACCAGTTCCGCTGACGGGACACCAGGTCGCTGAGCCCGTCGACGCGAAACATGCGTGTGAAAATCGATCACCGGAAACCGCGCCCGCGGCACGGAGGTTTCTTTGACATGCAACATGCTCTTCGGTTCAAACTCCGTCAGCCGCAGCGGCAGGCCCTTGTCTCCGGTCGGCTGCTGCCCTGCCTGAGCGTCCGCGTGTGCACCGGCATCAGAGCTGCCGATCGCGCTGCCTAGCACCGTCGCGCCCGCGGCCGACAACCACCCGCGCCGCGTCCACGCCATATGTCGTCCTTCCTGCTTTTCACGCATGGGTGCCCTCTCGGTCATAAATCGTGCTCGTGGCTTCCGGCTTCAGCCGGAAGTCATGTAACGGTATCATCTCGCCGGCGATCGACTGTCGCCCGTACCGCATCGCGTAGTCAGGGAGGTGTGATCATGCGGCGTAGCGATTTCTTCGGCCATGCAACCGCGGCCGCGACACTCGTCGGCCTGACGGCGTTCGGGGCGTTACTGCTCGGACAGGCGGCAACGCCCCAGCCGGGGCAGGCGCAACAAACCAGCGCGCCGGCCGTGCCGAAACCGATCGAGCCACCGGCGCCGTTCGTGCCCGAAGGTTTCACGGCCATCTTCAACGGTCGTGATCTCACAGGCTGGCACATCAGCTCGACCAACCATCACGGGACGACGCCTGCATATCGCGTGATGCACGGACTGATCGTCGGCACACAGAATCCTCTCGGGCAGGGAGGCATTCTCCTCACGGACAAGAAATACAAGAACGTCGAAGTCTACATTGAAGTGAAGCCCGACTACGGCTGCGACAGCGGCCTGTTCCTGCGATCAACTGAAGCAGGAGAAGCCTATCAGGTGACGCTCGACTATCTGCCCGGCGGTGGAATGGGAGGAATCTACGGAGAGCGCCTGACGGGCGTCGGCGGACGAGGCAACGCACAAGGTGCCGGGCGCGGTGCCGCACCAGCGGCAGCGCCTGCGACACCTCCGCCTCCGCCGGTCGTCGGCGGCATTCCGCTCGGGAGCACGACGCCGCAGGGCACCGCCGCGTGGATGAAGGCCTGGAAGCGTGAGGACTGGAACAGCGTGCGCGTCCGTTTCGTCGGAGACGTGCCGCACATCACGGTCTGGATCAACGATCAGCAAATCACCGATTTCACCGACACGGCCAACCATGCGGCCGGCGGCATCACTGAAGGATCGATCGCGATTCAGGTGCACGGCGGAACACGCTGGGTGCCGGGCGGTCTCTGGCGGTGGCGGACGATCGCGGTCAAGGAATTGCCGTAGCACTGTAGTAGCACACGTGTAGCTTCCGGCTTTAGCCGGAAGGATGCGGCTGTCGTTGAAGTTGTTGAGGGAGACACGCAATGAGGATCTCGTTCCGGAGACTGCTCGTCTCCTCTGCGATCGCAGCGACGCTTGCGTTCGCCAACGGCTCACCCGTCGTGACCATCGCCGGTGCTCAGGGCGGGTGCGAGAGCCTCGCCTCCCTCGCACTTCCGCACACATCCATCACGTCGGCGGCTGTGGTCCCCGAAGCAGCGATGACCGGCGGCCGCGCGGGCGGACCGCCGCCAATCGTCGCTCCCGCACGCTGCGTCGTCAAGGCGGTGACCAGGCCGTCGAGCGATTCCGAGATCAAGTTCGAAGTGTGGATGCCCGTCGCGGGCTGGAACGGCAAGTATCAGCAAATGGGAAACGGCGGTTGGGCGGGATCGATTCCGACGGCGTCGATGGCCGCAGCGCTCATGCGCGGCTATGCGACTGCAGGGACAGACGATGGGCACTCGGGAGGTCTATGGGCAGACTGGGCGATCGGCCATCCTGAAAAGCTAGTGGACTTTGGATATCGCGCGGTGCACGAAACCAGTGTGCACGCGAAGGCGATCGTCGCAGCGTTCTACAAACGGGATCCATCGAAGAACTACTTCTTCGGATGCTCGGATGGCGGTCGCGAGGCGTTGATGGAAGCGCAGCGCTTCCCCGACGATTTCCACGGCATCATCGCCGGCGCTCCGGCGAACAATTGGACAGGTCTGATGACCATGGCGCTGACCATTGAACGCGCGCTCGACGAAGCCAGCCTTCCGGCGTCGAAGCTGCCGGCGATCCAGGCAGCGGCGTTGAACGCCTGCGACAACCTCGACAACATCAAGGACGGCCTCATCGAAGATCCACGGACGTGCAAATTCGATCCGGCCGTGCTCACATGCAAAGGGGCCGAGACCGACCAGTGCCTGACGCCGCCGCAAGTCATCACACTGCGAACGATCTACCAGGGACCACGACATCCGCGTACTGGCGTTCAGATCGCTCCT
>Ga0075423_10004923_pt1 | contig 12433 bp, 9 predicted proteins | sample SoiMethybrSBSTD2_FD_80114 | JGI IMG/M metagenome (GOLD analysis project Ga0075423, IMG submission 80114) | Bulk soil microbial communities from a Populus tree surrounding site in Tennessee, USA - Soil MetaG P. TD hybrid SBSTD2 | ecosystem: Environmental > Terrestrial > Soil > Tree plantation...
GCGGTGCATGCGGTGTTGCTCAAGCCGATCCGCAACAGCACGCCCGCGATAGCGATCCTGCAACTCGCGGTGTCCTTCGTGATACATGCTCATCGCGACCCTCCGTCTGTTGCTGTGTCTAACTAGAAGTATCTAGGGGCTGTGTAGTAGCGGGGACATTGCGAGAGCGGCCCGGATAGCATCGCTGGGCTATTCTCCTCAGGCCCGAGCATACTCTATTTGGTGCACCGATGGCCGGTCTCACGGGAGGCATGGAGTCGAGATATGCGGACCCGTGGAACCCGGTGGGGACAGCGAGAGAAGCTGGTCACAGGCCCATGCGGTCGGCGGGGCTCTGGACCCCGGCGGGGCCGCGGTTGAGCACGTGCGTGTAGATCATGGTGGTGCTGACGTCGCGGTGGCCGAGCAGCTCCTGTACGGTGCGGATGTCGGCGCCATCCTCCAGCAGGTGGGTGGCGAATGAATGGCGGAAGGTGTGGCAGCTGGCACGCTTCGGGAGGCCGGCTTGCAGGACGGCGACCTTCACCGCACGCTGGAGCACCGACTCGTGCAGGTGATGGCGCCGGCGCTGGCCGGTCTCGCGCTCGACGTAGAGACGCGTCGCGGGGAACACCCACTGCCAGCCCCACTCGCGGCCGGCGTGGGGGCACTTGCGCGCCAGCGCGCCCGGTAACTCGACCCAGCCGGCGCCATGACTCAGGTCGTCGTCGTGCTGCCGCTTGACTGTCTCCAGATGGCGCGCCAGGTCCGTGGCACCGCCGCGCGGACACGATCGAGCAGGCGCGGCGGCGGATCCAGCATGATGAGCGAGGATAGGCGCACGCCGGCGAGCGCGACAAGAGTATCCGGCGAGAGACAGCGAAGTGCGTCTGACGACGCTACGCGACGACTTCGAACAGCGCCCCGTCCGCCCGCGGCGCGGTCACCTCGCCGATCACCGCCGCCCGCAGGTCCCCCGCCGCACGCAGCGCGGCCAGCGCCGCGTCCGCTCGCTCTGTCGGCACCGCGAAGAGCAGGCCCCCGGAGGTCTGCGGGTCGAAGAGGATGTCGAGCGCGGGGTGGCCCTGCGCCGCCTCCGTCACCCGTAGGGCACGGCGCGCCTTCGCGTTCTCGGGGTGGAAGGTACTGCGGTGCCCGCGCGCCAGCAGCTCGCCCGCGCCGGGCAGGAGCGGCAAAGCGTTCAGATCCACCACCGCCGCGCACTTGCTGGCGCGCAGCATCTCACCGAGATGCCCGGCCAGCCCGAAGCCGCTGATGTCGGTGCATGCGTTAGCGCGCTGCTCGCGGGCCACCCGCCCGGCGGCGGCGTTGGTGCGGATCATCGACGCCTCGGCCGCCAGCATCCACTCCCCGCGCGCCCAGCCACGCATGTCGGCGTAGAAGAGCACGCCCGTGCCCAGCGGCTTGGTCAAGATGAGCCGCTCGCCGGGCGACACGCCGCCCTTGCGCAAGAGCGCGTCGGGCGACGGTGCGGTGCCGAGGATCGCGAAGCCCACGTGGAGCTCCGCGCCCGTCGTGGTGTGGCCGCCCACGAGCGTGATGCCCTCGGGATCGAGGGCGGCGCGCGCGCCCGCCATCACCTGGAAGAGCTGCTCCTCCGCGCGCGCGGGGTCGGCCTCCGGCATCTCCACCGAGGCCAGGGCCCAGCGCGGCGTGGCTCCCTTCGCCCAGAGATCGCTCACCGCGTTCACCGCGGCCACGCGGCCCACCAGATACGGATCATCGGTGAAGGCACGGAACCCGTCCACGCTGGACACGATCACCTCGCCGCGCTCGGTGGCGACGGCGGCCGCGTCGTCGGGCACGCCGAGCCCCAGCACCACGCTGGGATCGCTTGCCGCGCCGAGCCGCTCCAGCGCGCGCGTCAGGGTGGACTCGCCCACTTTGGCCGCGCAGCCGCCACAGACCATGTCGGGGTTGCCCATGATCGGCATGCGCGCGAACTCGGGCGCGAGCGCGCCATCCTCCGCCAGCACCTGGAAGCGGCGCATGAAGCGGCGGTCGATCCAGTCCTTGAGGCCGAACACCCACGCGCCCTCGAACGAGGCGCCCCACTTGCTACCGATGGCGCGGCCGTCGCCCAGGTTCAGCAGCGAGAGGAAGTCGCGCTGCGGGTAGTACGCCTCGAGCGGGTGCCCCATGAGCCGCGCGCGGAGGTTGGCGACCAGCACCGGGCCCTCGCGCACCGCGTAGACGCCGGCCTTGGGCAGATCGGGCGCGCCCTCGAGGCTCGCGCAGTCACCCACCGCGAAGACGTCGTCGTGCCCGACGAGCTGCAGCGTGCGGCGCACGCGCAGGAAGCCTTTCGGATCCGTCGCCACCCCCGCGCCCTTGAAGAGGTCGAGGCTCGCCGCGCCCGTCACCCACGCCACGGCATCGCACGCGATCACGTCGCCGCTGGCCAGCCGCACCTCCTGGGCGCTCACCGAGGCAACCTTGGCGCCGAGGTGGATCGCGATCCCGCAGCGCCGGGCGTTGTCCTCCACGCGCCGCGCCGTCCCCGTGGAATAGCCGGGCAGCACGCGCGGGCCCGCCTCGAGCAGGGTCACGGAAGCGTCGCGCACGCCCTCGCGCGCGAGCCTCGCCTGGAAGGTGAAGGCGAGCTCCACACCGCCCGCCCCCGCGCCCACCACGACCAGACGGCAGCGGCCCCGCTCGCGGGCCCTTGCGATGAGCCCATCGACCATGGCGACGAACTTGCCGATCGGACGGGTCGGGATCGCGTGCGCGCGCACGCCGGGGGTGTCGAGCCCGGCCACGGTGGAGCCCACGTCGAACACGGCGGTGTCGTAGCGGAGGGGCGGGCGGCCATCGAGGAGGATCGCGCGCTCGGCGGGATCGAAGCCCACCGCGGCGGCATTCACGCAGCGGGCGCCCGCGCGCAGGGCGAGCGGCCGCACGTCGATCTCGAGATCGCGGTGGCGGTACTGGCCGGCGACGAAGCCGGGGACCATGCCCGAGTAGACGGCCACCGACCGGTCGAGCACCACGGTGAGGCGCACGCCAGGCTCGGGCCGCATCGCCCAGGCGCGCAGCACCTGGATGTTGGCGTGACCTCCGCCCACCAGCACGACGTCGTGGCGAATTCCGTCCGCTCCGGTCATCATGGAGTCCGTGACCGAGCGTATCACGGTGCTTCTCGTGGCCGCGGTGCTCGCCCTCGCCGCCGGCTGCGGGCGGGGCGACGTGAACTTCTCCCAGGATCCCGACTTCGCCCGCTACTTCCGCCAGCACCCGCCCGCGAGCACGCCCGCGGAGCCTGCCGATCAGACGCTGCTGCGCCGCTTCCGGCCACGCTACATGCTGCCGCCGGGCCATCCCGGGCTGATCGACTTCTACGCCGACTACATCCCGGAGGGCCATCTCATCGACGGCACGGGCCGTCGTCAGCGCGGCCCGCTGAATCGCGAGATGCTGAACGCGCTCAAGAACGACCCGCACGCGGTGTTCGTGCACGAGCCGTCCGGACGCCCGGGCACCGCGACGGTGTACGCGCGCGTGGACCGCGAGCTGGTCACGTTCGAGACGCAGCCCTCGCCGGTGACGCTGCCCTTCACCTTCCTCACGTATCACGCGGTCTTCCGGACGTCGGGCCTGCCCGCGGGGCTGCTGCCCTGGCAGGAGCGCCTGATCTCGATGGTGGCGCCCCCCGCCGACTGGCATCAGCTCGACCATTTCACCGCGGCGATGCTGGCCCTCGACGGCGAGGATCGGCCGGTCGCGCTCACCCTCCAGCAACACGACCAGATGCACACCTACCTCTTCGGGCGCGACGTGAGTCTGCCACCCGACGGGCGCGTGCTGCTCGACGTCGCCATTCGCTCGAACGAGCTGTATCCCCACGTGCCCGCGCGCACGACGCACCGGATGGTGGCGACCCCGGGGGCCGTGTCCCTGCGCTACCTGATCTCGGCCGAGCGGCGCGCGCTGCTCTCCGCCGACGACATCACCGAAGGCGTGACGCCGGCGGAGTATCATCTCGAGTTTCTGCCGCCGGATGATGCGTTCTACATGTTCCAGGGCTTTCTCGGTAAGCGGCGGCGGCTCCCGGGGCGGAGCGGGCCCCCGGGCGCCGCCTACAACGTGCCCGCGGCGCTCAAGCCGCGCGGCCGGCAGATGCTCGCCTTCTACTGGCGCGAAGGCGATGCCGGCGATCTCGAGCGGCTGGATGCGGTGCTGGCGAGCGACCGCGGGCTTTCCGAGTTCGGGCGTGTGCAGTCGGCCGTGTTCTACCGCGACTGGCAGGCGATACAGTCCGCGCCGGCCGCCCGCACCCCCTGAGCAGCGCCGCCGACGCGAGCCATCAGACCAGCCAGCGCCGGCCGGCGGGGCCGACCCGGCGCGCCGCGCGGAGGGCGAGCGCCACCGCCTGCTCCGGGTCACGCGCGCGCAGCAGTGGCACGCGGCGGCCCTCGGGCTGCGCGAGGCGCCACGTGCCCAGCCCCACCACGGGCTTACCGAGCTTGAGCGCCAGCGCGATCTCCGACAGCGTGCCGTAGCGGCCGCCCACCGCGATCACCACGTCGCAGGAGCGGACGAGGATGACGTTGCGGGCCTGATCCATGCCGGTGACGATCGGCAGCGTCACCCAGCGATTGGCGTCGCGCGCGTCGAAGCCGGGCAGGAGACCAACCACGGTGCCGCCGGCGCGCGCGGCGCCTCGCGAGGCCGCCTCCATCACGCCGCCGAGCCCGCCGCAGAGGAGCACCGCGCCCGCTTCCGCGATGGCGCGCCCCACGCGCTCGGCGCGCGCCGCGGTGGCCCGGGAGCACGCGCCCTCGCCGATGACGCCGACGTGAACGCCCGGACGAGCCGGCCGCTTCACGCGCCGCGCGCCGTCAGCTCGTCTTCGGGTAGCCGAGCGCCTTGAGGCACTCGGCGATCTCGCCGAGGATGGCGGGGTCGTCGATGGTCGCGGGCGCGTTGTACTCCACGCCGTCGGCGATGCGCTTCATGGTGCCGCGCAGGATCTTGCCCGAGCGGGTCTTGGGTAGACGCTTCACCAGCGTGACGACCTTGAACGAGGCCACCGGGCCGATGCGCTCGCGCACCATCTCCACCAGCTCGCGGGTGATGTCGGCCTCGCCGCGGGTCACCCCGGCCTTGGTGACGGCGAAGCCCACGGGGATCTCGCCCTTGATCTCGTCGGCCACGCCCACCACGGCGCATTCCGCGATGTCGGGATGCGCGGAGAGCACTTCCTCCATCGCGCCGGTGGACAGGCGATGCCCCGCCACGTTGATGATGTCGTCCACGCGGCTCATGATGTAGAGGTAGCCGTCCTCGTCCTGATAGCCGGCGTCTCCAGTCAGATAGAAGCCCGGATGTCGTTCGAGGTACGACTTCTCGTAGCCCGCGTCGTTGTTCCACAGCGTGGGGAGACAGCCGGGCGGCATGGGCAGGCGGATCGCGATGCTGCCGATCTGGCCCCGCGGCATCTCCTTGTTGTCCTCGGAGAGCACGCGCACGTCGTAGCCGGGCACCGCCTTGGTCGGCGACCCCGGCTTCACCGGCAACATGCCCATCCCCACGCAGTTGGCGGCGATGGGCCAGCCCGTCTCCGTCTGCCACCAGTGGTCGATCACCGGCACCTGCAGCCGCTCGCGCGCCCAGAGCAGCGTGTCGGGGTCGCAGCGCTCCCCGGCCAGGAACAGCGTGCGGAAGCGCGCGAGGTCGTACTTGCCGATGAAGTCGCCGCGGGGGTCTTCCTTCTTGATCGCGCGGAACGCGGTGGGCGCGGTGAAGAGGGCGTTGACCCCGTGCTGCGCGATCAGGCGCCAGAAGGCGCCCGGGTCCGGCGTGCCCACGGGCTTGCCTTCGTAGAGGATGGTGGTGCAGCCCTTGAGCAGCGGCGCGTACACGATGTAGGAGTGGCCCACCACCCAGCCGATGTCGGAGGCCGCCCAGTACACTTCGCCCGCGCCCATGCCGTAGACGTTTCCCATGCTCCACTTGAGCGCGACGGCGTGGCCGCCGTGGTCGCGTACCACGCCCTTGGGGATACCGGTGGTGCCGGACGTGTAGAGGATATAGAGCGGGTCGGTGGCCTCGACCGGCACGCACTCCACCGCGGGCGCGCCGGCGAGCGCCTCGCCCCAGTCCACGTCACGCCCCGCCACCATGGACGCGCGCTCCTGCGGCCGCTGCAGGATCATGCAGCGCTCGGGCTTGGCGCGCGAGAGCTCGATGGCGCCGTCGAGCAGGGGCTTGTAGGGGATGACGCGGTTCACCTCGATCCCGCACGAGGCGGAAAGGATCACCCTGGGCTTGGCGTCGTCGATGCGCGCGGCCAGCTCCTTGGGCGCGAAGCCGCCGAAGACCACGGAGTGGATGGCGCCGATGCGCGCGCAGGCGAGCATGGCAATCACCGCTTCTGGCACCATCGGCATGTAGATGATGACGCGGTCGCCCTGGCTGACGCCGAGCCGCCGGAGCGCGCCGCCGAAGCGGGCCACCTCGTCCTGGAGCGCGGCGTAGGTGAACGTCTTCACCGTGCCGGTCACCGGGCTGTCGTAGATCAGCGCGTGCTGCTTGCCCCGGCCGCGGTCCACGTGGAGATCGACCGCGTTGTAGCAGGTGTTGAGCCGCCCGCCCGCGAACCAGCGGTAGTACGGCGGCCGGCGGTCGTCGAACACGCGGTCCCAGCGCTGATCCCAGTAGAGATCTTCGGCCGCCGCGGCCCAGAAGGCCTGGGGATCACGCGCCGCCCAGGCGTACTGCTCGTCGTAGACGCTTCGCATGGCCCTCACCCTACCCGGCGCCGCCCGGGCCGCGCAAGCCCACCCCACACCGCGTGTGGCCCGGGGGCCAGGGCGGCGCTTCCGCCCCTACTGGTTGCTGAGCCGGCCGGGCAGCGGCCTCATCCATAGGGCCAGGCTGGCGGCGATACGGCGGGCGGCGGAGTAGCCCACCCGGACCCACAAAAGGGCCCCCGTATAGGCCCAAGGTGGCACCGACGCCTCGTGGCGCCGTGATAAACTCGACTGGGCGTAGAGGCCCATCCTTCGATGCGGACTTCCTATCGCGCACGCCGTGTTCGCAAAATCCTCTGCGTCTTCCCGCGCTACACGCCATCGTTCGGGACCTTCCATCATTCCTACGAGCTGCTGGGCGGCGTGCGCGCGTTCATGCCGCCACAAGGTCTCCTCCTTATCGCGAACTACCTGCCCGAGTCCTGGCGAGTGCGCTTCGTGGACGAGAACCGCCAGCCCGCATCCGTCGACGACTTCCAGTGGGCGGACGCGGTGCTTGTGTCGGGCATGCACGTGCAGCGGCCGCACATCGAGGACATCTTCGAGCGCGCGCACCGCTGGGATCGTCCCGTGGCCATCGGCGGGCCGTCCGCGTCGGGCTGCCCCGAGATGTATCCTGACGCCGACTACGTGCACGTCGGCGAGATGGGCGACGCGACCGATCACCTCATCGAGCTGCTCGACACGAGCGACGGGCGTCCGGAGAAGCAGATCGTGCTCACCACCGAGGAGCGGCTGCCGCTCTCGTCGTTCCCGATGCCCGCCTACGACCTCATCTCGATCCCCGAATACTTCCTCGCCAGCGTGCAGTTCTCCAGCGGCTGCCCGTTCACGTGCGAGTTCTGTGATATCCCAGCGCTCTATGGCCGCAACCCGCGCCTCAAGTCGCCCGAGCAGGTGATCGCCGAGCTGGACCGGCTGCGCGAGGGGGGCGCCCAGTCGGTCTACTTCGTGGACGACAACTTCATCGCCAACCCCAAGGCGGCGGAGAACCTTCTCCCACACCTCATCGCGTGGCAGAAGCGTCACCGCTACCCCCTCCGCATCGCGTGCGAGGCCACGCTGAACATCGCCAAGAGCGAGCAGATCCTCGCCCTCATGCGCGAGGCGGGCTTCGTCACGATCTTCTGCGGCATCGAGACGCCCGAGCCGGAGGCGCTGCAGGCGATGTCGAAGGCGCAGAACCTCCGCCTGCCCATCCTCGACGCGGTGGAGAGGATCAACGCGTACGGGATGGAGGTGGTGTCCGGGATCATCATCGGTCTCGACACCGACACGCCGGACTCCGCCGACCACATCGTCCAGTTCATCCGCGAGTCGAACATCCCCATCCTGACGATCAACGTGCTCTACGCGCTGCCGAAGACGCCGCTCTGGGCGCGGCTCGAGCGCGCGGGGCGCATCCGCAACGAGGCGGGCCGCGAATCCAACGTGGACTTCCTCATGCCCTACGAGGCGGTGCTCGGCATGTGGCGCCACTGCATCGCCGCCGCCTACGAGCCCGAGTTCCTCTACGCGCGCTACGCGCATCAGCAGGAGCACACGTTCCGCCACCGGCTGCCGTATCCCATCGATTTCCGCCGCCTCTCGCCCGCCAACGTGCGGCGCGGGCTCGGCATCTTCTCGCGTCTCTTCTGGCGCCTGGGCGTGCGCGGCAGCTATCGCCGCGAGTTCTGGCGCATGACCCTCCGCATGCTCGGCACGGGACGCTTCGAGCAGTACGTGCACAGCACCGTGGTGAGCCATCATCTGATCGAGTTTGCCCGCCAGTCCCTCGCGGGCCTGACGGAGTCGTCGTTCTACGCACCCGCCCCCCCGCGGCCGCTCGCGGCCGCCCTGGACGCCGACGGGTAGTGCTCGCCGCCTGGGGACGCCTCGTCCACCGACGTCGCTGGGCCGTCCTCCTCCTCTCCGCCTCCGCCCTGCTTCCGTCGATCTGGCTAGTGGTCCGCGGGGGCCAGTTCGACAACAACCCCGTACCGCGCCTCACCGAGTCGGGCCGCGCCATTGCCCTCGTCGAGAAGGAGCTGCCCAAGCGCCCGCCCTCCTTCGGACTAATCCTGGGCACCCGCGAGCGTCAGTCCACCGATCCCGCGTTTGAGACGGCGGTGCGGCAGGCTCTGGAGCCCCTCCGCGCGGACGCCCGCGTCGCGCGGGTGGTGACGCCGTACGACGATCCCATGCCCGACTCCGGCCGCATCTCCAAGGACGGCCACCACGTCTTCGCCACCGTCGAGCTCAAGGGCGGGCCCTCGGAATTCTCGGCGCTCAGCCTCGGCCAGAGCGAGAGCGGCAACTATCCCGAGCTGCGGGCGAAGGTGCGCTCGGAGACGCTCGCGGTGCTGCCCGTCGGCACGATGGCGCTCAACCACGACTTCACTGAGACGGCCACCCGGGCGATCCGCCGCGCCGAGCGTGTGATCTGGCCGGTGGTGCCGCTGCTCCTCGTGCTCGTGTTCGGCTCGGTGATCGGCGCGGCCCTCCCCCTCGGGGTGGGCATGCTCGGCGTCACGGCGGGCATGGCGGCGGCGATCGCGCTCTCCTACGTCGCCCCCGTCTCCGTCTACGCGGTGAACGTGGTGTCGATGGTCGGCTTCAGCGTGGCCGTCGACTACTCCCTCTTCGTGATCAGTCGCTATCGCGACGAGATCAAGAGCGATCCCGGCCCCGAAGCGCTCGCGCGCACGCTTGCGACGGCGGGCCGGGCCGTGCTCTTCTCCGGCCTCACGGTGGCCATCGGCCTCCTCGGCATGCTCTGCCTCCAGCTCCGCAGCCTCATCTCGATGGGCCTGGCCGGCACCGCCGTCGTTCTCCTCGCGGTCGCCTTCTCGCTGACCTTCCTGCCCGCTCTCCTCGCCATTCTGGGCCGGCGCGTGGACGCGCTCCGCATCCCGTACCTGCACCCCGAGCAGTCGGCGCTCAGCCAGCGCGCCTGGCAATGGCTTGCCTCCGCGGTCATGGCGCATCCATGGCGCGTGCTCGTGCCGGTGGTGGTGGGGCTCCTCCTCGTCGGGTCGCCCTTCCTGCGGCTCCGGCTCGCCGGCAGTGACGTGAGCGTGCTGCCCATCACCGCGGAGTCCCGGCGCGGCGAGGAGCTCCACCGCGCGGCCTTCGCCGCCGGCGAGTCCAGTCATCTCGTGGTCGTGCTGTACGATGCTCGGGCCAAGCTCCGCTCCGCCGAGTCGGTGGGCCGCGCCTACGACTTCGCCCAGTGGCTGGGCACGCTGCCCAACGTGACGCGCGTGCAGGGGCCGGTGGCTCTGCACCCCCAGATCACCCGCGCGCAGTACCTCCAGATCTTCGCGGCGAACCCGGAGATGCTCCCTGTGTTCATCCGTGACGCGGTGGCCCAAACGGCCGGCGATCGGCTCATGGTGCTGGCGGTCTCCACGCCGCTCCGGGCGGGCTCGAAGGAGGCGCACGACCTCGTGCGCACCATCCGCGCCGCCCGGCCTCCGCTCGAGGCCGAGATCCTCGTCACCGGGCAGAGCGCGGTGGACATGGACATCGCCCAGGTCATCGAGCGCAACGCCCCCCTCACGGTGGCGGTGATCGTGGTGGCGACCTACGCGGTCCTCTTCCTGCTGCTGGGCTCGGTGCTCCTGCCGCTCCAGGCGGTGGTGATGAACGTGCTCTCCATCAGCGCCTCCTACGGCGCCCTTGTGTGGATTTTCCAGGACGGGCACCTGCAGCGCTGGCTCAACTTCACCCCCGGCCCCATCGAGACGTCCACGCCCATCATCATGTTCTGCGTCATGTTCGGGCTCTCCATGGACTACGAGGTGTTCCTGCTGAGCCGGGTCCGCGAGGAGTACGACCGCACCGGCGACAATGCCCGGGCGGTGGCGGGCGCGCTCGAGCGCACGGGCCGCCTCATCACAGGCGCCGCCGCCATCATGGCCGCGGTCTTCTTCGCGTTCGGGACCGCCGACATGGTGCCGATCCAGGCCATCGGCATCGGCATGGGCATCGCGGTCGTGGTGGACGCCACCATCGTGCGCGCGCTTCTCGTGCCCGCGATCATGCGGATCATGGGGCGCTGGAACTGGTGGGCGCCCGCGTCGCTGGCCCGGCTCCACCGGCGTCTCGGTTTCGGCGAGGCGCACTAGCCCCGGCCGCTCGCCGCCTGGCGTAGAATCGCTCCGTGCCCACGACCCACGACGTCATCGTCATCGGCGGCGGCGCCGCCGGCTACACCGCCGCGATGTTCACCGCCCGCGATCGCTTCCGCACCGTGGTCGTCGAGCGCTTCGCCTCGGGCGGCCAGGTGCTCAACTGCGAGCACATCGACAATTATCCCGGCTTCCCCGACGGCGTGGCCGGTTACACGCTGGGCCCGGCCCTACAGCAGCAGGCCAACGCGGCCGGCGCCGAGCTGCGCATGAGCGAGGTGGGGGCGGTGCGCCGCGAGGGGGACGAGATCGCGGTGGAGACCGACGGCGAGCCCCTGCACGCCCGCGCGCTCATCGTGGCCGCCGGCTCGCGTTTTACAACGTTGAATGTTCCCGGCGAGGAGGAGTTCGTGGGCAAGGGCATCTCCCACTGCGCCTCCTGCGACGGCTCGTTCTTCATGAATCAGCCGGTCGCGGTGGTGGGCGGCGGCGACGCCGCGGTGGACGAGGCGACCCATCTCACCCAGTACGCCTCGCAGGTGACGGTGGTGCACCGCCGCGACCGCCTGCGCGCGGCGGCGGCGCTGCAGGAGCGAGCCCGCGCCAACGGCAAGATTCGCTTTCGCTGGAACGCGGCGGTGCGCGCGATCGAGGGGGGGGAGGGCGTGCAGCGCCTCGTGGTGGAGGATCTCGCCACCGGCGCGCGCGAGCCCATAGCGGTGAGCGGCGTCTTCATCTACGCGGGGCTCACGCCCAACACCGAGTTCCTCGGGGGCCTGGTGCCGCTGGCGGAGACCGGGCAGATCGTCACCGATCTGGAGATGCGCACCGCGGTGCCGGGCATCCTCGCCGCCGGCGACGTGCGCGCCGCGTCGGCGCGCCTGCTCGCGGCCTCGGCGGGCGACGGGGCCACCGCCGCGATGGCCGCCGTCCGCTATCTCCGGACGGGCGCCTGGCGCTAGCGCGCCGGGCGACCGCGACGGGCGCTAGAGGCCCTGCACCGCCGACAGCACCTCGGCGGCGTGGCCGTCCACTTTCACGTTGTCCCAGCGCTTGACGATCTTGCCCTCGGGCCCAATGAGGAAGGTCGTGCGGGCGATGCCCATGAACTGGCGCCCGTAGAGGGCCTTCTTCTTCCACACCCCATACTTCTCCGCGACTTCGTGGTCGACATCCGCGAGCAGCGGGAATTTGAGCCGGTGCTTCTTTGCGAACTTGGCCTTGCTCGCGGCGTCGAGGATGGAAACGCCCAGCACCGCCGCCTTGGACTTGCCGAACCGCGACAGATTGTCGCGGAAGTCGCACGCCTCCTTGGTGCAGCCGGGCGTGTCATCCTTGGGATAGAAGTAGAGGATCAGCGGCTTCCCCGCGTAGTCCGCGAGGCGGTGGATCGTGCCGGTCTGATCCTCGAGCGCGAACGCGGGCGCCTTGTCGCCTTCGTCGAGTGTCGCCATGGTGTCTGTATAATGCCACGGTGACCGCGCTCCGGCAGTTCCTCGCGCAGAGCCGCGCCGTCCAGGTCCTCCTCGTCAACGAGCTCACGATCTTCCTCTCGTTCTACATGCTCTA
>Ga0075423_10004924_pt1 | contig 12432 bp, 8 predicted proteins | sample SoiMethybrSBSTD2_FD_80114 | JGI IMG/M metagenome (GOLD analysis project Ga0075423, IMG submission 80114) | Bulk soil microbial communities from a Populus tree surrounding site in Tennessee, USA - Soil MetaG P. TD hybrid SBSTD2 | ecosystem: Environmental > Terrestrial > Soil > Tree plantation...
GCCACCGGCGACCGACAGCTCAGTGGCAAGGGCGCGATCTCGGCGTTCGTGGAAGGTTGCCGGGCGACGAATGTGCCGTCATCATGGTTCGACCGGATCGAGGTGGTAGGTCCGCTCGCCGAGTTCGAAGGTGCCGAACACTGGGTTTCGTCGCCGGCGAAGCCCGGTCTCGCCTTGATTGGCGACGCGGCGGGCGCCTCGGATCCGAGCTGGGGATGCGGACTCTCGAAGACCCTCATCGACGCAGAGACGCTTGCGAATTGCCTCACCGAGACCGACGATTGGAACGCGGCGTTGGAGCGGTATGCGGCCGCGCACGACGACTACGGGGGCAAGCTGCACAACATCACGTCGTGGATGACGGAGCTCGTCTGGAGCGCCGGGCCCGCCGCTGACGCGCGCCGCGCCAAGGTCTTCCCACGCATGGAGGCGGACCCGACTGGGTTCCCGGACTCGTCCGGACAGGGTCCCTTCGGCTCTAGCGACGAGAACGCACGGCGGTTGATTCTCGGGGAGTGGTGAACGGCCAAAACCGGGTGCTAGGTGCGTGAATCCGACCGATGGATCCACAGCCAGCCCTGCTCGGGGCGAACGAGCTGGTCCTCGTCGCCTTCTACCCAGGACATCACATCGACCCAGTCGTCAAATGGATGGTTGGGCTCGTCAGGTAAGCGTCCGAGATCAACGTCCGCGCTCGCGTCCTGCTCGTCCTGGAGGAATTGCCGCACGAGTTGACCCTGCTCCACGACAATGAGCTGCGCATACGGAATGGCATCGTTGTAGCCGGCGTACACCAGATCGCCGCCCTGCGCGAGCTCGAGCCAACGCTCGATCGGCCGGTCGCCCAACCCTCCGGAGAGTTCTGCAATCACCGTCCACGCGTCTGAGGCGTAGATGAAAACGGCCAGCCCCATCCACTCGCCGTCGGCGAGGGCCAGGTCGATGGCGTCCCGCTCTCGCACTTGCCGCGGCGGCGTGAGCTCCGGCAATCCAATCCAGCGACCGTACCGCGCCATGGCTTCCTCAACGGGACAGCGCACGCGCACGTAGCTCGAAACGCTCATGACTCCTCGCGCAGCGCGCCGTCTCGCAGGTTACGCCCTCGTCAGGAGCGCCTTCACCACGGAGAGTATCGCCCTGAGTCGGCGGCCTTGCGGCACGACATCGACGATCTGGCTCATGCTGAAATCCAAGTCGGCCGCGGCGGATATCGTCCGGCCGTCGATCTTCACGATGACATCGCCGCCACCGAGCACGACGTTCTCGATCCGACTTCCACCGGCGAGGATCAACGTGACGGTCGTCGCCCCGTAGGACGACTCGGGAAAACGGTAAGCCTTCGCGGCAAGTGCGTCAGGTATTTTCAAGTCCATTCGGAAATCCAGCTACGTCAGGTAGACGATCAGCCCCTCGCCATCGCGCGCGGATTGTTCGACAAATGTCCGGAGTTGGTCGAATAGCTCGACCAGATGTTCGAGTTCGCCCTCGCGACTGGATGTCTGTTTCGCTCGAGTCTTCGGATAGATGTCCAAGGCAATCATCTTCTGGACATCGAAGCGCTCCCGTAGTGTGGCAGCCGACAGCGTGTTGAGGCTCTCAGCAAAGCGGCGCACGTCGCTCACGTTCACCACACGGATCGAACTGTATCCGGCGTCGTCGCTATCCAGCCGATCGACGAACTCCTCGCCGGCGCGCGCCAGATAGCACTCGGGTTCCGCGCCTTCCCAGGCCGTTCCCGTCAGCAGGAAGTGGAGCGGCTGCCAGCCCTTGTCGAGATCGAGGTGACGCCCGCTGCCGGCGGCTCTTTCGGGCGTCGGGGCGACGGCATCGGGATCGGCCTCGTAAATTCTGATGGGGGTCAGCCGCAGCAGCCATCCGGCCAGCCCTTTGGGCCGAACCTCTTTCTGGGGAGGCGCCCACTCGTCGCCATCGATGAAGGAGACGATGTCCTCCGGATTGGTCCGCAGGCGGGCGATCTCGTGTTCTGTTGCGCGGACGAGTCCACAGGTCATGCCCATCGCTGGTGGCGCGTCGTTGATGAACGTTCGATTACGGGTGGTCCGCCTGAAGGCGGACGCTACTGAGCAATGCCGAGGGCGTGGTGGCGCTCGTGCGCGAGCCGGGCCTCTTCCAGAGCCGCTGACTTCGGGAAGTTGCGTCCTGTCATCTCGAGATAGACCTTCGCAACTTGCGCTTCGAACCCGGACATCGACGTCGCCTTGGCATCGATGTAGGTGGGGTGCCGTGGCAGCAGCGCGTCGCGAATCGCCTTCACGTCCGCTTGCATGCGATCGGCAGGAAGGTTCTTTCGCTTCTCGACTTCCGCGCGCAGCGCGAGGAAGTATTGACGCTGCGCGTCGAGGATGTTGCCCGCGCCCACCGGGCCGTGTCCGGGCGCGACCGTCGTGGCGCCCAGCTTCTGCGCCTTCGCGAGTGTCTCCACCCACTCACCACTGTTACCGTCCGCCATGTAGTTGAATGGTCCGTTCAGGGCGGCGTCGCCGCTGAACAGGATCTTCTCGTTGGGCAGCCAGGCGAAGCCGTCGCCGTGCGTGTGGCCGACGCCGAAGTAGCGCAGCTCGACCCGATGTTTGCCGTCGTCGAAGATCATGAGATCGCGGTAGAGCAGCGACGGCGCCTTCAGCTTCGTGTCGGCCATGTCCTTGCGCTGCTTGGCCTCACTTTCCCATCGTCCCGGTTTGTCGCCGAAGAGGCCGGTGTCGTACTTGCGCATTTCGGCGACGACGCCCTCCTGCGCAACGATCGTCGCTCCGAGATCCGCCCACACTTGATTGCCGTAGGCGTGATCGCCGTGATGATGCGTGTCGAAGGCAAAGCGGATCGGTTTCTTCGTCTGTGCCTGAATTTTGGGAATGAGCTCGCGCGCGCCGGATGGGAAGTTCGCGTCCACGACCAGCACGAAGTCGTCGAAAACGACCCAGCCGTTGTTGCAATGTCCTTTCCCTTGGATGTCGCCTTCCTGAAAGTACACGCCTGGCGCCAGTTCCTTGACCGTGTCGACCTGAGAGACAGCGCGTTCCGGCCACATGAAGACCATCATCGCGACGGTCGTCAACGCGTAAGCGAGCAGACGTTTCATCGTGCTCCCCCTGCCCACGTCACCGCGTTGACGAGGAGCGTCTTGAAGGGCTGGAGATCGTGCGTGCGCTCGTCGTGGCCGAGTGTAATGCCGACGATGCGCGCGGTGGGATGCTTGGTGATCCAGACCGCCGGGTGCGGGTTCTTGAATCGCACGCTCGGTGACGTTTCGGCGAGCACGTCGATCGCTGCCGCTCCGGCCGGAATCTTTTCCGGTTCGGCGTTGAGATAGTAGAGCTCGTCTTCGACCTCGAACGACGCCGGGACTCCCTTCATGATGGGATGCGTCGCCTGAACCGCGTTCACCGAGAATTTCGCGATGCGATCGTGGCCGCGCGCGCCGCCGCCGACGATCGACGCGTTCAGCTCGGGCCAGTTGGCGAAGCCGTACCACGTGCCCGGGTGCAGCATGACGAGCCCCTTTCCGGCGGCCGCGAAATCGAACAGCGCCTTCCGATACTCCGGCGTGTCGAAGAACTGACGGTTGACGCTGATCACGGCGACGTCCGCGTTCTTCAACTCCGTCGCCGCCTGATCGCGATCTTCGGTGTAGTTGACGCTGAAGCCGGCGGCCGAGAGTGTTGCGCCGTCGGTCTCGCCAAAGAACTTGCCGAAGTTGTGCGAGCTTCCGCCGGCGATGATCAGCACCTTGCGTTTGCCAGGTGCCCAGACGATCGGCTTCGTCTCGGGCAGCGGCGCGTCACCCTTGCCGCCTTCCTTTGGTCCCGTTGTCGTCGGCGCTTGCGCCGTTCCAGCCGGCGCCGCGGCGGCCTCGGTGCCAACGGTGAGCGCCACGGTGCACGGCACGATGTCGTTGTCGTAGCTCTCGAGAACGATCTTCGAGAGCGCGGCACGCTTCGCCAGGTTGACGGCGAAGTAGCGCACCTGACCGCGGCGCGTGAAGTCGCCAGCGTCGACGCTGAGCGGCACCGCCGCGCGATCGAAGGCGTCAGCGACGTGCTCGCCGTTCTTGAGCACGTGTTCCTCGCTGGTCCCGTCCGCGAACTGAACCGTCATCTTCAGCGCCGGTATGCCGCGCGCGGTCGCGCCGCCAACCGGCCAGGCCCACCCGCCGACGCCGCCGAGCACATGAATGCTCGCACCCGTCGCCGAGACGGGGATCTCGATCCGACGCGGAAGCTCCTCGGAGAGGCTGCCCGTGCCTGGGCCGCCCTTCAGCGCGATGAGATTCATCCCGTCCGGCGCGCGCGCGGGATCCATGACGAAGAATGGAACGCCGGCAACCGTGACATCGCCGAAGCGGTGCAGCGTGACCGTTTCATCGCGCTCGTCCTCACGCCGCAGACCACGCCGGCTGTCGGCCGTGTAGGTGCCGCGCAGGTCGACGACACGGAAGCGGCCGGCATCGCCTTCGATAAACGTGAGGATGTCGCGGAGCGCTTCGGCGCCGAGCGCCTCGAGCCCCTCGGGCATGACCGACAGCCGCGTGTTCTCGCGCGTCGCGATCTCCTCTTTTTTGATCTCCGTATCGCCGTTCGCTCCGCGCAGCGTCAGGCTGGTGGCGTTCTCGGACGCGATCGCACCCGCGAGCGTTTCACCCTTCTTCGTCGTGATGTTCCACTGCCAGTAGCTCGGATCGACCTCGCGGTTGGGATCGACGATCTGGGTCAGCAGCGACGCGCGGCCGTGCGAGCCGATGCCGTTCAGAGGAGGGCCGACCTCGGCCTTGCCGACGTCACCAAACTTGTGGCAGCTGGAGCACGTTCCGGTGAAGAGCGCCTTGCCCTTGGCCGCGTCGCCAGGCTTTTCGACCTCCGGCGTCAGCGCGGCGATGATGTCGTTCTTCGCCTTCGCGCTGGGGCTCAGCTTCTCCAGCAGCGTCGAGGCGCGGCGCGCCAGGTCGCGATTCGGATGCGTGCGCAATCTGGCGACGTTCACCGGACCGAGCGTTGCCGGAGCGATCGTGCCCGCCTCGAGCGCGGCGAGCAGTGCGGTCGTCGAGTCGGGCCGTCTGAGAAGCTGATCGAAGACCGGCGTCGCTTTCGTCTTCGCCAGCGTCCGGATCAGCAGCGCGTTCACATCGTCGCCGGGGTTCTCGTTGATCGACGCGAGGACGCTCGTCCGCAACGACGCCGCTGCGTTCGGATCCGACAGCAGCGCCTCGATCGCGTCGAGGGCCTTCTTATGGGTCGCCTGTACCGCCAACAAGCTCGCGGCGAGGTCCGCGCGCCGAGCCTCGGTGGTCCCAGCGCCGCCAAGCTCGACGAGAAGTTCGTTCGCTTTGCGGGCAGCGGTTTCGGCTAATGGACCGTTGGCGTCCCAACGCGCGACGATGGGGATGGCATACGCGTTGACGGCCGGATCGTCGAGCAGCCGCGTCAGCGCTTGCCTCACGGTCGCATCGGGAGCGATCGGTCCGTTCTCCATGCGTGCGATTGCTCGGATAACGACAGCTTTCAGCGGCGCGCTCTGCGGCGTCGAGCTCGCGGCCGCGACGATCAGCTGGTTGGCCGACTCGGGGAGCGCTGAAGGCAGAACAGCGCCGACGAACTCCGTCAGCGCCTCCGGTCGCGGCTGGCTCAAGGCGTCGGCGACGTACGCCGCCGCGTGATCGCTGGCGGCAGCAATCAGGGCCGACTTGGTCCAGCCATCTGTCGCCGCGGCGTACTCGTCCAGCACCTTCTTTCGTGCCTCGGGCGTCGTCGCGCTGCGCGAACGCTCGTACAGCGCGAGCGCCGCGCTGCCCATCGGTCTCGACAGCTTCGCGACCCGCGGGTCCGCAGCGTAATTCTCGTGTGCCAACCGCCATGCCGTCTCTCGGACGTGGGCGTTGGGGCTCGTCTCGATCGCCCGCAGGAGTCCGGGAAGATCCTTGCGGTTGAGCGCCGGCACCGTGAGCGTTTTCGCCTGCTTGTGCTGCACGCGCCAGATCCGGCCGAAGAAATGATCGCGATCGGGCCGGACCGCCGCATTCGCTGGTCCGTGCAGCGGACCACGCGTGTCGTTGTGGATCACCGCCTGGTTGTAGAAGTCGACGATGTAGAGCGCGCCGTCGGGGCCGACGCGGTTCTCAATTGGACGGAACCACATGTCGCCGCTGCGAATGAACTCGGTCTCTTCGCGGCCGCGTTCCTTTTCCGTCGTGTAAGTGATGCCATCGCGCTTCACGAACTCGTGATGGACGATGTTCAAGGTCGGCTCGGTGGTGAAGTAGCTGTAGCGCCAGGCCTCGGGCCACGCCCCGCCGTCGTAGATTGCGCACCCGGCCGCGGCCGTGAACTGTCCCACTTGATCGATCTGCACGTACGCCTGCTCGGGCCGTGAGATCCGCGGATAGGTCTTCTGGCCCGTGATCATGCCTTTCCACGACGTCGTCCCGGCGAGCTTGCCCTTGGCGAGAACCGATTCGGGCAGCACGGTGTGGAAGAACACGGTTCCGCTGGTCGGCTGCGTCCAGAACACCTGGCCGTCCCACGTGATGTCGAGTCCCCAGGTATTTCCGCCGCGGCTGCTGTACTGCTCGAACGCGCTGCCGTCCGGCTTGAAGCGAACGACGCCGCTGCTATCGTGGCCGAAGTTCTTCGTGCCGTCGGGCGAGGTGACGGTGCCGACGCTGTATCCGTGCGTCGCGTAGATCCAGCCGTCGAGCCCCCACCGAAGGTTGTTGATGACCGCATGCGTATCGTAGGTGCCAAGCCCGGTGTAGATCTTCGTCCGCTTGTCCGCGACGTCGTCGCCGTTCGTGTCCTCCAGGTACCAGATGTCCGGTGAGGTCGACGCGATTACGCCGGATTTGTAGAAGACGAAGCCGGTGACCAGCTCGAGCTTGTCGGCGAACACGTGCTTGCGATCCATCACGCCGTCGCCGTTCGTGTCCGTCAGGATCGAGATCGTGTCTTCAGGGTCGCGGTTTTGCGTTGCGGCCCGCAGCGTGCCGCTATCCTTCCACGTCTCGGCGTTCGGCACGCGTCGTCCGTTCGGGTACTCCGGCGTTTCCGACACCCAGAGCCGGCCGCGATCGTCCCAGTCGATGTTCATCGCCTTCGCGATCAACGGCTCGGCAGCCACGAGCGAGATGTTGAAGTCGGGATGGACTTCGAGCTTGGCCGCCGCCTTGGCGGGAGCGGTGGGGCCGCCGTCCGGATAGCGCAACGCATCGCCCAATTCGTCTTTCTTGGCCAGCTCGTCGACGTTCGCTCGCTTGCCCGCCCATGCGATGCCGCGCAGCAGGATCGCCCGATAGTTCGGGCGATTGAAGTTCTCGTACCAATGGCCGGGGATCGAGACGAACGCGCGATACGGCGTCGTGCCGACCGTTTTCTCGTAGGTCCACATCTGCGGCTGAATGTCGTAGATGCCGACCCGCTTGCCGCCGCCGGTCAACTCGTCGGCGCGGCGCTGAAAGCCGGCGTTCCGCGTTCCCGCCGCCTTCGGCGTATACGCGGTCGCGAGGATCCGCACGTCCGGCAGGACGTCCATGTCGTAGTAAATCTCGTCGTCCATCTCCCAATTCGAGACGCCGTTCGTGATCGGACTCTGGTGGTCCGTGAAGTACAGCTGCATCGGCGCTTCGAGCCACCGCGTCGTGCCGTTCCTCCAGGAGCCGCCGACGATCGTGCGGAACCAATCGGGATCCCGCGACACCATGCCGGCGTGGATGACCACCAGCCCACCGCCGCGCGCCAGGTACTCGTTCAGGTTCTTCCGATCCGGCTCGTCGATATTTCCCGCCTCCTGCTTGTGCAGGATGAGGACGTCGGTCTGGTCGAGCTCGGCCTTCGTCGGGAACGTGTCCGCGCCGATCGTCTTGGCGCCGCGCTCGTTCAACAACGGCACCCATTCCTTGAGGAACCTCGGATAGTCGTGCGCGCCGGGCGCGTGCGACTTCGGACCCGACCGAATGTAGATGCGAAGCGGTTGCTGCTGCTGCGCGAGGGTCGCCGGCGCGCTCACCGCGCAGACGATGACGGATGCGAGAAGGAGAAAGAGTCGGGCCATGACAATTCGGGAATATACCCTCTTTTGCGCCAATTGTTCTTCGATATAGTGAGCCGGAATGCCATCCATTTTTCTTATAGCGACGCTCGACACGAAAGGGCGCGAAGCCGCATTCGTGCGCGATCTGCTCGTGTCGTGGGACGTGCCGGTGACGCTCGTCGATGTCGGGTCGACGGGTGTACCTGCCGTCGAGTCGGACGTGCCGCGCGAGCGCATCTTCGAACTGGCCGGCACGTCGCTCGCCGAAGTCCAGCAAAAGGCGGATCGCGGCGAGGCGGTGACGAGCGCCGCCGCCGGCGCCGAGCGCCTGGTTCGCGAGGCGTTCGCGCGCGGCGATCTGAGCGGTGTGTTGTCCCTCGGCGGATCGGCCGGGACCACGATTGGCACCGCGGCAATGCGCGCGCTGCCGCTCGGCGTGCCGAAGGTCGCGCTGAGCACGCTCGCGTCCGGGATGGTGCGTCAGTACGTCCGCGACAAGGACATCGTGATGCTCAACTCGGTGGTCGATATTCTCGGCATCAACCGGGTGAGCCGTATCGTCTTATCGCAGGCAGCGCAGACGATGGCAGGCTTGATACGCTTTCCCGCGCCGGCACCGAGCTCGAACGACAAGCCGCTCGTCGCCGCCACGATGTTCGGCGTGACGACGAAGTGCGTCGAGCGCGCCCGCCAGCGGCTCGAGGATGCCGGGTACGAGGTGCTGGTCTTTCACGCCACCGGCAACGGCGGCCAGGCGATGGAATCGCTGATCGGCGAAGGACTGATTTCGGGAGTGCTCGACATCACGACGACGGAGCTGGCCGACGAGTACGTCGGCGGATATCTGAGTGCCGGTCCCGCGCGGCTGACGGCAGCGGGGCAGGCCGCCGTTCCACAAGTGGTGTCGACCGGCGCGCTGGACATGGTCAACTTCTACGCGCCAGATTCCGTGCCCGAGAAGTTCGCGGGCAGACGCTTCTATCATCACAACGCCAACGTCACGCTGATGCGGACGACCGCCGAGGAGTGCGCGGCGATCGGCGCTGACATCGCGCGCAAGCTGTCGCGAGCCAAGGGGCCGGTTTCGGTCCTGCTTCCCGCGCGCGGCGTATCCGCGATCGATCGAGCAGGCCAGCCGTTCGACGATCCAGACGCGCGTCAAGCGCTCCATCAGGCGATCCGTTCCGGACTGACGGGACACGACGTGCAGGAGTTGAATCTTCACATCAATGATGAAGAATTCGCCGACCAAGCCGTATCGAAATTGATTCAATTGATGAAAAGGGACGTTACCTCGAGAAAAAAATGGACAATTCGAGACAAGGAATTTTAGAAAGGTTTCGCGCTCAGATCGCGCGCGGCGAGCCGATCATCGGCGGCGGCGCCGGCACCGGCCTCTCCGCCAAGAGCGAAGAGGCGGGCGGCATCGATCTGCTGATCGTCTACAACTCGGGTCGCTATCGAATGGCCGGCCGCGGCAGTTCGGCCGGACTGCTCGCCTATGGCAACGCCAACCAGATCGTGAAGGAAATGGCGTACGAGGTTTTGCCGGTGGTGAAGAGAACGCCTGTGCTGGCCGGCGTCAACGGCACCGATCCGTTCATCATCCCGAAGCTGTTCCTCGAGGAGCTGCGTGCGCTTGGCTTCGCCGGCGTGCAGAATTTCCCGACCGTCGGCTTGTTCGACGGCGAGATGCGGCAGTCGTTCGAGGAGACCGGCATGAGCTATCAGCTCGAGGTCGACATCATCCGCCTGGCGCGGCAACTCGATCTCTTGACCACGCCGTACGTGTTCAATCCATCGGAAGCGGAGCGCATGGCCGATGCCGGCGCCGATCTGATCGTTGCGCACATGGGCGTCACGACCGGCGGCTCGATCGGCGCCAAGACGTCGAAGACGCTCGCCGACTGCGTCACGCGGATTCAGGCGATCGCCGATGCCGCCCGCGGCGTCAATCCAGAGGTGATGGTGATCTGCCACGGCGGTCCGATATCGGAGCCGCCCGATGCGGAGTACATCATCGCCAACTGCCGCGGCGTCGACGGCTTCTACGGCGCCAGTTCGGTCGAACGGCTGCCGGCCGAGCGCGCGATCGAGGAGCAGATCCGCCGGTTCAAGAGCATCAGACGATGAATTCGTTTATTACGGCTTCGACGGCGCGCATCGAGCTCGCCCCATGGGGCAAGCACTGGTGGCTTTCCGAGCCGGAGCTCACCGGCACGGCGCTGCTCACGCTCGTTCGCGTGACGATGAGGCCCGGCACCGGGCACCGCTTTCACCATCACCCCACGCGCGAGGAGATCATCTACGTCGTCGATGGCGTGGCGGAGCAGTGGGTCGATCGTGAGAAGCGGCGGCTCAAGGCGGGCGAGTGCGCCTTCATCCCAAAGAAGGTCGTGCACGCGATCTTCAACTCGTCGAAGAAGCCGATGACCTTCCTGGCGATTCTGTCGCCGGCGAAGGCGCGCGGGCCGTTCCTCGTCGACATGTTCGACGAAGAGCCGTGGCGAAGCCTGAGGCCCGCTACTCGAAGCGCAACGCGACGAGCGGATCGACCGATGCGGCGCGCCGCGCGGGGACGAGCGCGGCGGCGAGCGAAACCAGCATCAGGATGACCGCGGCGCCAAGGATCGTGACGACATCCCTCGACGAGAGACCGAACACCAACCCTTCGAGGACGCGCAGCCCGGCGGCGGCCGAGGCAATGCCAACGATCGACCCAGTCACGGCGAGCACAAGGTTGTCGCGCAGCATCATCCACATCATCTCGCTCGGCCGGGCGCCCAGCGCCAGCCGGACGCCGATCTCGGGTACGCGTCTGGCCACGAGATGGGCGAGGAGGCCATAGACGCCAACCGCCACGAGCGTGAGCGCGACGATGGCGAAGAACGCGCCGAGCGTCGCGAGCAGACGCTCGCTGACCAGACGGCCGTTGATGATCTGGGTCATCGTGCGGACGGACTGGATCGGCGCATCAGGTCTGAGCCGCTGTACCTCGGCCCGCACCGTGTTGATCGAGTTGGCCGGGTTGCCGTCCGTCTTGATCACGAACTCGAACGGATCATCCTTGAGCTCGCGCTGCTGGAACCACGGCACATACGCCATCCGCTCGGACGTCGTGCGCAGGTTCTGATACCGCACGTCGCGCGCCACGCCGACAATCTCATAGGTGATCGCGGACGGGCCGCGGGTAATGAACTGACGGCCGATTGCCGGTACGGCGCCGCCGAAGAACCGCCTCGCGAAGCTCTCGCTCACGACCGCAACAGGCTGCGTACGGACGTCGTCGCGGGCGTCGATCGCGCGTCCCGCCAGCATCGGCACCTGCAGCGCATCGAAGTAGCCGGGTGCGACGAGGTTCACCTGGATGATGCCGTCGTCAGGCGTGCGCGGCTCGGCGCCCGGCACGATGAGCCCCTTGCCGTTGACGTTGCCGTTGAACGGTGACGAGGTCGCGAGCGACACGTGCTGCACACCCGGCAGCTTCGCGAGCGCCTCGAGCATGTCCTGTTGGAAGACGCGCTGGCGCTCACCGGTGTAGACAGTGCCCTCCGGATCGATCTGTAGCAGGATGACGCCGTGGTCGAAGCCGGTGTCAACGCGCGACAGGTTCAGCAGCGTGCGAAGGAGCAGCGTCGCGCCCGCCACGAGGACCAGCGACAGTCCGACTTGCGCCACGACGATGGTGCGTCCCAGACGGAGGCGCGCCGGCGACGTTCGGGACGTGGTGCGGGTGATTACCGGCGTCGCGCCGACGCGCACGGCGTGCCACGCGGGAACGAGACCGAAGAGCAGCGTGGTGACCACGGTCGTCGTGAGCGCGAAGGTCAGTACACGCCAGTCGGGCGTCACGGTCTCGGAGATCGGGCCGAAGTAAGCCGGCGCGAACCCGAGCAGCAGGTTGCTGCCGTAGAGCGCGAGCCAGACGCCGGGGATCGCGCCAAGGACCGCGAGCAGCGAGCTCTCGGTCAGCAGCTGCTGCACCATCCGCCGCCGTCCGGCGCCGATGGCCATGCGGATGCCAAGCTCGTGCTGACGCGCGGCGTTGCGCGCGATCAGCAGCCCTGCGAGGTTGACACACGCGATCAGCAGCAGCAGGCCGACCGCGCCCATGAGGAGCCGAAGCGGTCGCGAGAACTGCGCCCGGAGATCGCTGATTCCGTTGGCGGCCGATGCGACTGAGACACGTTCCAGATACCGGCGGCGGAAACGCTCGCTCACGCCGCTCGCGGTGATTTGCTTCAGCATCGGATCGAGCTGTGCGCTGACACCGGAGATATCGACACCCGGCTTCAGCCGCGCGATCAGCGGCATGGTCGACCAGCTGTTCGCATCCATGTAGTCGGAGGAGTCGAGCGGCATCGTCACGTCCATCGTCCAGCCGACGAGGATGCC
>Ga0075423_10004925_pt1 | contig 12431 bp, 12 predicted proteins | sample SoiMethybrSBSTD2_FD_80114 | JGI IMG/M metagenome (GOLD analysis project Ga0075423, IMG submission 80114) | Bulk soil microbial communities from a Populus tree surrounding site in Tennessee, USA - Soil MetaG P. TD hybrid SBSTD2 | ecosystem: Environmental > Terrestrial > Soil > Tree plantation...
CGTCCGCCGAAGACGAGGTCGTGCTCCCAGATCAGTTCGAGGACAGTAGGTGGCTTCCCCGGCTCGGCATCTCCCATCGGGCGATTGTAGTGGCGCGGCTGCGCCCGCAGTAGCGCCGGGCGGCGCCCTCGTTGACGGCGAAGGGCGAGAACGTCAGGCGGCCTGCGAACGATGCTGCTGCGCGCCCGCACCGCGGGGACCGAAGAGCGTCGAAACCGCCAGCCATCCGACCGGAAGAACGACCAGCATGTAGCTCAGGTACTGCCCGTAGATGCCGTCGGGGCCGAACGGCTCGGTGGCGTCGTGATACGCGGCGAGCGAAGAGATGATGTTCGCCTCGGTCAGCTCGTGGAAGCCCACGATGAACAGCTGCACGACGAAGACCATCAGGAACACCGCGGTGACCTGGAAGAACCGGGCGAGGTTCACGCGATGACCGTAGCGCGACCAGAGCCACGCCACGAATGCGGCCACGAGCGTCCCGGCGATCGCGCCGCCGATGATGTCGGGGGCCTGGACGCTGAAGAACAGCGTGTTCATCAACAGCGCGGTCTCCATCCCCTCGCGCGTGATCATCAGCAGCGTGAATCCGAGGACGCCGAGGAACGCCCCGCGGCCGAGCCGGGCGGACGACGCTTCGAGACGGGTCTCGATGTCCCGTTTCATGCGCCTGCCGGCGCGCCACATGTGCACGGTGAGCGACGCGACGAGCACGCCGGCCACCAGCGCGAGGACGCCTTCCCAGAGCGCCTGGTTCGCGGCCCGCGCGAACAGCAGCCCCGCCAGGATGCTCAGTGCGACCGAACCGGCAATCCCCCAGTGCACAGCGGGAATAAGCGCATGCCGCCCGGTCTTCTTGAGATAGGCCAGGCTGATGGCCACAATAAGAAACGCTTCGAGACCCTCTCGGAGGGTGATGACAAACGCCTGCAGCATGGAATCCCGTCCAAATTGAGAAGCAGTCTCAAAAAGATTGCACAACGAACGCGGACCAGTCAAGTCGGATATTGGCCTGGCGACTCAGAAAGACGATGGTGATTCAGGCGGGGTTGCTGGCGTTTTGGATGGTTTGGACGGGAATTGTGGGCGAACAGTCCTCCCAACAGGTCCGGATCGTGGCGCTGGGCGACTCGACCACGGCGGGGACTCCAGGCTTCCTGTCTCCGGTCGAGGCGCCTCCGGCAGGCCGTGGGGACGCCAGGAGTCAGTACGCCTACTGGCTCATGCAGGCCCACCCGGGCTGGGAGGTCTTGAATCGGGGCGTCAACGGGGAACGGAGCGATCAGATTCGGGCCCGCTTCGACCGCGATGTCCTCTCGGCCCGCCCCGCCGTCGTAGTGGTGGTGGCCGGTGTCAACGATGTCTACCAGGGCCGGCCGGCAAGTCAGGTCATCGAGCATCTCCGGTGGATGTACGAGCGCGCCCGCCACGCGGGCATCCGGGTCGTCGCTGGTACAATCCTTCCCTACGACACCGCCAGCCCCGATCAGAACGCGCGGATGCACGAGATCAACGCGTGGATCCGGCAAGTGGCGGCTGGCGATACGGCGCTCGGTTTCGTCGACACGCGGGCGGCCGTGGCAGCGCCCGCGAACCCGGACACGTTGTCCGAAACTGCGGACCACCTTCATCCATCACCAGCAGGCTATCGGGCGATGGCCGAGGCGATTCGACCGGTAATCGAAAGGATCCTGCGCTGAGCGCGGGGGAACGCTTCCTGCACGGTTGACCTTGCTTATGCGCACACCGATATTTGCGACCCTCGCCCTCACGGCCGGTCTGCTGACGATTCCGGCCGGCGCCCAGCGGATCAAGGTCACGACGCAGACGGTGCCGATCTACGCGACGGTCACCGACGCCGAGCGGCGGCTCGTGGCCGATCTCCTGCAGGAGGATTTCGAGGTCTACGACAACGGCAAGCTGCAGACGCTGACCAACTTCACCAACGAGATCACGCCGTTCACGGCGGTGGTGATGCTCGACACCAGCGGCAGCATGACGTTGAACCTCGATCTCGTGAAGCAGGCGGCGGAGGAGTTTCTCATCCGGCTGCTGCCGGAGGACAAGGCCAAGGTCGGCGCGTTCAACGACAAGATCCAGATCCTGCCGCGCGACGAGGCGTTCACCAACAATCGCGATCGACTGATCCGGCTCGTGAAGGAGGGGCTCGACTTCGGCTACCCGACGCGGCTCTGGGACGCCGTCGACGAGAGCCTCGCGCACATGGAGCCGCTCGACGGGCGCCGCGTCGTCGTGGTGTTCACCGACGGCGACGACAGCGCCAGCAAGCGGGGCCGTGACGATGTGCTCGATCGTGCCCGCGAAAAAGACATGATGGTTTACGCCATCGGGCTGCAGAGCGACTACTTCAACGGCCAGTCACGCGTGCGCACGCGCCCGGATCGCGGCCTGAGGCGCGTCGCGGAAGAGACCGGCGGCGGATTCTTCGAGCTCACCAAGAAAGACGAGCTCGGTCCGACGTTCACGCGAGTGGCGCAGGAGCTGCACAGTCAATACGTGCTCGGCTTCTCTCCCGCGGTCCTCGACGGAAAGATTCACAAACTCGAAGTGCGCGTGAAGCGGCCCGGACTCACCGCGCGAAGCCGGCGAAGCTACGTCGCCACGCCGGTCGTGCCGACGGCAGGCCACTGACACGGACGCCCAGGGGCGCCGCGAACACCGGCCTTTCGGGTTTGTGAAAGTTGTTTGACGAAGTGGTGACGGGGCCGTGAAGCCCCGATCACACTACGAGGACAGCGGCGATCGCGACCGTGACCGCGAGGAGGATAGCGACCAGCCGTTCCGCGTTGCTCGAGACATCCCAATCGTACATTTCGGGTTCCGCCTTTCCTGAAGTTAGACGGCGGGTCCCGGCCTAAAGTTTAGTAATCCGACACAACTCATTTTCACAGGCGGAATCCGCGCATCAGCGGATCGCGGTCGTCGAGGTAGAAGGTGTGCCGTCCGGTCAGGAAGGCGTCGCCCTGAATCTCCGGAACGATCGCGGGCAGCTCGCCGACCATCGCCTCTCCCACCATTCGTCCCGTGAAACGGCTGCCGATGATGCTCTCGTGCGTGAACGTCTGCTCGGGACCGAGGAGGCCCATCGCGGCGAGGACCGCCATGACGGCGCACGTGCCCGTCCCGCACGGCGAGCGATCGACTTCGGCGTCGGCGAAGATCGTGACGTTGCGCAGATCCGACCCTTCGGCGGAGGGAGGCGCGGTGAAGATCGTTCCGTACAGGCCCTGCAGCGCGGGCTCGAGCGGATGCTCGACGCGCACCGCGGCTTCGACCGCCGCCTTGATGGCCATTCCGGCACGGCGCAAATCGTCGAGACGGTTGCCCGTGACGGGGATGCCGGCGGCCTCGCTGTCGACGATCGCATAGAAGGCTCCGCCGAACGCGATATCCGCACGCAGCTCCCGTCCGCCGACTCGAACAGGCAGACCGCCGTGCAACACGAACGAAGGCACGTTCTCGAAGCGAACGCTTCTCACCCGCGTCTGTGCCTCACGCCGATCGACGTCCGCGCGCGCCCGCACGGTTCCGGCGGGAGTGTCGAGCACGATCTCGTCGGGCCGCCGCGTCTTCAGGAGCTCGTGTTCGAACGCCAGCGTCGCGACCGCGATCACGCCATGGCCGCACATCGTGCTGTAGCCTTCGTTGTGCATGAAGAGCACGCCGGCGTCGGAGTCGGGCCGCTCCGGCCGCGTGAGAAGTGCGCCGTACATGTCGGCGTGGCCTCGCGGTTCGAGCATGATCGCGGTTCGCAGATCGTCGTGGTGCTCCCGCAGCCATTCGCGGCGCTCCAGCATCGTGGCGCCTTCGGGCTCCGGAAAGCCCCTCATAATGAGCCGCAACGGCTCGCCGCCGGTGTGAGCGTCGAGCGTCTCAATCGTCAACACGACACATGCCTCTCCTCTTGAACGAAGACGACGTCCGCGCGGTCCTGCCGATGGCGGACCTGATCGAGACGATGCGGGGTGCGCTCGCGGCGTACTCGTCCGGCCGGACGCAGCAGCCGCTGCGCACCGTCCTCGAGCTCGGCCAGCAGCGGGCGTTCTTCGGCATTATGCCTGCCTCCCTCGACGAGTCGCGGGCCGTAGGCACGAAGCTGGTCACGGTGTTTCCGTCGAATCGCGACCGCGGCCTGCCCTCTCACCTCGCGACGATCGTCCTGCTCGATCCGGAGACCGGCGCGCTCGACGCACTGATGGACGGCCGCTACATCACCGAGGCGCGGACCGCGGCGGTCTCCGCGGTGTCCGTCGACGTGCTGGCGCTGCCCGACGCGGGCACGCTCGCGCTGATCGGGAGCGGCGTACAGGCGCGCAGCCATCTTGAGGCCATTGCCTGCGTGCGCCGGCTCACGGACGTCCGGATCTGGAGCCCGGACGAGTCGCATCGCGCCGCGTTCGCGCGCGAGGCGCAACACGTCCACCCCAACGTTCGGGCCGTGGGCTCAGCCAGGGAAGCCGTCGACGGCGCGGATCTGATCGTCACGGCGACCTCGGCGACCTCGCCGGTGCTCGTCAGCGACTGGGTACGGGACAGCGCCCACGTCTGCGCGGTAGGCGCCTGCCGGCCTACACACAGGGAGCTGGATAGCGCGCTCATCGCGCGAAGCCGCCTGTTCGTCGACTCTACGATCGGCGCGCTGGCGGAAGCGGGCGACATCGTCCTGGCGATTGGAGAACGGGCGATCGCCGCGGATCACATTGCGGGCGAGATCGGAAGCGTCGTGTCGGGAACGGTTCAGGGCCGCCAGCAGCCGCGGCAGGTGACGGTGTTCAAATCGCTGGGAATGGCTGTCGAGGATGTGGCGGCCGCGCACCTGGTCTGCACCCGGGCCCGGGCGCGCGGCGTGGGAACCATGCTGGCTGTCTAGCGGTCAGGCGTTGCGTTTGCGGCGTTCCGCCCAGCGCTTTTTCATCATCTCCGAGATGCGCCGGCGGGCCTCGGGAGACATCACGCGGCGGGCGCGCCTGTTGGCGGCGGGCGCGGTCTGAGCTGGATCCGGAGAGGGAGCCACGGCGGCGGCGGCTTTGACCCCGCGCTTCCCGATGCGCTCCCGGAGCCGCGCGGCCTGCGCGGTCAGCGACGACAGCCGCTCGCGCGTCTGCACGATCTCGCGTTCCAGCCCGCCAAGCGCCCAACCCAGGAGCTCGGCGGACTTCAAGAGCACGTCGTCGTCCGACTTTCCCTGTCGCCCACGGGGCATTCCTTGTCCTCCTGAAACACCCGTCGAGACGTCGAGCGCTGCGCTGACCAGCCTCCGCCAAGGCGACGGCGGTCCCACCCAGGCGTTTTGCGCCAAGGCGGAAGGGCTATCATAGATCTATGAACCAGCGTCGGCCAACACGCGCGGCCGTCCTGGGGTTGCTCCTCACCTGTGTTGCCGCGACGGCGCACGCGGCCGGTGAGAACGATTCAGCCGCACTCAGACGACAAGCGTTCGAGCTCGCGTACAACCTCGATCACGAGGCGGCAGTCGCGTTGCTGCGACAGGCGACCGTCGACCATCCCTCTGATGCCGCGGCGCACCGCGCGCTCGCGTCGGTGCTGTGGCTCAACATGCTGTTCAGCCGCGGCGCGGTCACCGTCGATCACTATCTGGGCTCGTTCAGCCGGACTCAGGTGGAATTGAGCAGACCGCCGGCGGACCTCGACGCCGAGTTCCGCAAGCACGTGGCGCGCGCCATCGAGCTCGCCGATGCGCAGGCGCGCTCGTCGCCGCGCGACGCGCAGGCCCACTACGACCTCGGAGCAGCCGTGGGTCTGCAGGCCTCGCACATCGCGACAGTCGAGGGCAAGATGTTCGCCGGCTTCAAGGCGGCGCGGCGCGCGTACGACGAGCACGAGAAGGTCCTCGAGCTCGACGCGTCGCGCAAGGACGCCGGCCTCGTCGTCGGCACCTACCGCTACGTCGTCTCGACGCTGTCGCTTCCGCTGCGGATGATGGCGTACGTGGTCGGCTTCGGCGGCGGGCGCGAGCGCGGCATCGCCGCGCTCCAGCAGACCGCGGCCGGCCAGAGCGAGGCGCGAACCGACGCGCTGTTCGCGCTCGTCCTCATCTTCAATCGCGAACGCCGATACGACGAGGCGCTGCAGGTGCTGGAGCAGCTGCGCCGGCTCTATCCGCGCAATCGTCTGGTCGTGCTCGAGGAAGGCGCAACGGCGCTCCGCGCCGGCCGGCCCGCCCAGGCGGAGGCGGTGCTGACCGAGGGTCTCGCGCAGCTCGCGCGCGACAGACGGCCGAAGATGCCGGGCGAAGAGGCCCTCTGGCGATACAAGCGCGGCGCGGCCCGCGGCGCGCTCAATCGTATCGACCAGGCCCGTGCCGATCTGATCGCAGCGGCGGCGCCCGAGGCCCAGGACTGGGTCCGCGGCCGCGCCAACGCGGAGCTCGCACGGCTGGCCCTGCGCAAGGGCGACCGCGAGTCGGCCCGCGATCTCGCCGCCCGCGCGGAGTCCCTCTGTCAGAAAGGCAGCGATCCGGCGTGCGTCGACGACGCTCGCAGCCTGGCGAGGAATGCCGGTGGCCGGTAAGCTCAAGACCTGGGTCTGGATCCTGATCGGGGTGGCCGTCGTGTGCGTGCTCGGCCTGGTCGCCATCGCCGGCATCGGGTTCTATTTCGTCTCGCAGCACATCGAGACGAAAGCCGCGACGCCCGCCAGCGCCGCCAGGGAGTTCGAAGCCGTCAAGTCCGGCTTTCAGGGACAGACCCCGCTCATCGAGCTGGATCGCCGGGGCAGATTCCTGCGCGCTCACACCGACCGTCCGGCGCCGATCAGCGCCGACGTTCCCAGCCAGCTGCACCTGCTCGCGTTCGATCCGTCCGACGGACGGATCGTCCGATTCAGCCTGCCCTTCTGGCTGCTGCGCATGAAGCCGCACGCCACGATCGACCTGAACGGCAACCGGATGGACCTCGAGGACCTCAGACTGACCGTCGACGACCTCGAGCGTTATGGGCCGACGCTGATCGTCGACCATCTGGCGCCGGAGGGCGAGCGGGTGCTGGTCTGGTCCAGATAGCCGCTCGTCAGGTGACACCGATTGTCCTCTGGGCGCGACGCCGGCAGAGGACCCTCACGTTTTTGCCGATATTTCGCCGTGCGCCGGCTGGGCGTGGTTCTTGCCCCGTCAGAAGGCTGAGAGGTACCGAACCATGCTGAGACGTTTCTTCGCACCGCTTGCGGCTGCGGCTGTCCTGCTCGCTCCGGCGTCGGCGTTCGCCCAGAGCGCCCCGTGGCGGCTGCCGTCGGCGACGGAGCGTTATCGAACGGCGAGCGACGCGCAGGCCTCCTACTACGATGCCCGGCGGGCGGCGTACGACGAGGGTTACCGTCAGGGAATCAAAGAGGGGGAGAAGGACGGGCGTAGAGGCGAGCGCTTCTACTACCAGGATGAGCGCGAGTATCAGCGGGCCGATCGCGGCTACCATCGCAATTTCGGCGACCGCGAACGCTACCGTCAGATCTTCCGCGATGGCTACTCCGCGGGGTACTCCGACGCCTTCGGACGGTATTCCCGTACTGGAAGGAACGACGGCTACTACCCGGGGAACCGCGGCGCCCGAGGCCCGTACGGCCAGCAGGGTCCGTATCCCTCGCGCGGCGTCTACAACCCCAATGTCTACCGCGGCCAGAGCGGCTACTACTCGCCGGCGTTCGACAACGGTGCGCGCGACGGCTACGAGAAGGGCCAGGAGGACGTGCGCAAGCGGCGAAACTTCGATCCGCTGCGGCACTCCTGGTACCGGTCGGGTGACCGCCACTACGAAGGCCGCTATGGCTCGCGCGAGCAGTACAAGGACATCTACCGGCGCGGCTTCCAGCAGGGGTACGAACAGGGATACCGTGAAGGCCGCTACACCTGGTAAGCGCGCTTACTGAAGCCGGAGAAACCTCTTCATCCGCGCGAGGAAGGTCGCCGGGGCGTCGGCCGTATCGACGCCCCGCGCGGTCGATCTGGCGCGCTCGAGCTGTTCGCGCCGTGTGACGGCGGCCAGCCCCACCTGTTCCAGCGCCTGCGGGCTTTCCTCCCCAAGCCGCCGGAAGAGCGCGGCATCGAGCTCCAGCACCACCGCCTCCCCCCGCGCGATCACCGTGGCCGTTCTCGGTTCACCGGTGAGCAACGACATCTCGCCGAAGTAACCGCCCGCCTCGATCGTCGCCACTTCTTGACGGCTCGGCTCCAGCACAACCGCCACGCGACCCGAGCACAGCACGTACATCGAGTCGCCCGGATCGCCCTGCCGGACAATCGCCTCGCCGTTGCCGAACGTCCGGGTGACGGTGGCCGCCGCGAGATCGGTCCGCTGATCCGCCGAGAGCGTCGAGAAGAGGTCGACGGCGGCGAGCGCGCGCTCGCGATTGCCGCGATCGGCAGCTGCGTCCGTTGACGGCCACTCGCGCGAGTATTCGACCTGGGTCGGATAGGGGATCTCGATGCCGCGCCGCGCGAACGCATAGTGAATCGCGACGCGGACCTCGTCCTTCGCCACCTGATCGACCTCGTAATCGTCGATCCAGAACCGCGCCCGGTAATTCATGGAGAACGCGTCGAACCCGACCAGCAGCACGTCGGGCGGCGGTGTGCGCAGGACGTGTGGCGCGTGCGAGATCGCTTCCTTGATCGCCTCCTTGACGGCATGGGGCGACGCGCTGTAGCTCACCCCGACTTCGACATCGAGACGCGTGGGCGTCGCCGGTTCCGAATAGTTCGTGATGGCTTCCTTCGCCATGATGTTGTTCGGAACGATGACGAAGTTGCCCGTCTTGGTCCGCAGCCTGGTCGCGCGCCAGGTGATCTCTGCGACCCGGCCCTCGAATTCGCCCACCCGGATCCAGTGGCCGACGTTGAAGGGCCGCTCGCTCTGAATGGCCAGCCCCGCGAAGGCGTTCCCGAGCGTGTCCTGCAGCGCGAAGCCCACCACCACCGCGCCGACCGCCGACGTCGTCAGCAGCTGTTCCTTGAAAACGAAGGTCCCGACGATCAGCAGCATGCCGATGACAATGGCGTCCTGCACGATGGCGGGGAAGCGATCGCGGACCCGATCGGCGCGCAGCGGGTTGATCGACGCGATGACGAGAAGATTGACGACCGCCGCGGTGAGGGCGAGGCGCTCCCAGGGGCGGACCGGAGACGAGAGGCCGACGCCGCCGAGATCGGGCTTGAGCAGGAAGACGATGTGCAGGACCACGTAACCGGCGAGCAGGAAGATGGAGAGCTTGAGCTTCCGCTTGACCAGCCGGTTGACCGTCAGGCCCCAGACGAGAAGCGTCGCAGCCAGCGCTGCGACGCCCATGAGAAAGTGCGCGGGATAGTGCGGCATCTACTGCCAGTCGCGCGGCGCGTCAGGCGATGCCCTTCTTGAAGGTCTCGATTTCCGCGGCTGCCAGGGTGATGGTGATCTTGTTCGGGTTGCCGCCGCCCGCCGCATAGCGATCGGGCCGCGCCGAATCGACGGCGCGGCCGCCGGCCGAAGCCGACGCCTGAGTGCCTTCCTTCTGCTTGCCGGTCGACAGCGCGCTGCTCAGGCCGCCGAACATGCCGCCGCCCTTCTTCTTCTCTTCCGGCTTCGGTTCGGTCTTGGCCGCCGAGCCGCTGCCGGTCACGCCTTTGGCGGCGCTGTTGCTGAGCGCCACGGCGGCCACGGGCTTGGCGTCGTACTTCACGTTTGCGGCATAACGCGCGGTCCCGATCGCGGAAGCCGACAGCTTCTCCGACTTGATCTGCTGCTTGAGCTCGTCGATCCGGGCCTGCGTGTCGGGGTGCGTGGAGAAGAGGCCATTCGGCTTCGAGCCGCCCAGGCCCTTGTTGCGCTCGATCAGCTTCTCGAGGAAGGTGCCGAGGCCGGCGGGGTTGTAGCCGGCTTTGTTCGCGATCCGTGCGCCCTCCTCGTCGGCGTCACGCTCGTCGCCGCGGTCGAAGCCGCGCTCGACGATGTTGTCGTAGGCGGCGTTCGCGAGCTTCGAATAGTAGGCGCTGCCCTTCGCGCCCATCTCGTCGGTCGTCATCTTGATGGCTTTGCTCTTCTTGATCGCGTTCACGGTGTGCTTCTTCGTGACGTGCGCGATCTCGTGGCCGAGGACGCCGGCCAGCTCCGACTCGCTCTTGATCAGGCCGAGTGCGCCCTTCGTGATGTGCACCAGCCCGCCCGGCGCCGCAAACGCGTTCACGCCGTCGGTATCGAGAACGATGAACTCCCACTTCAGGCCCGGGCGCGAGCTCGCCCTGGCCAGCACGGTCCCGACGAGCGAGACGTACTTCGTGACGGCGGCGTCCTGCAGCACCCCGAATTCGGTCCGCACGGTCGCGCTCACTCTCTCGCCGAGATCGCGTTCCTCCTGCTCCGAAATACTCAGGTCGCCGAGCTTCTCCGCCTGTTTCGCGATCTGACCGAGCTTGCCGAGCTGCGCAGACGCCGGAGTCGCCCCGAGCAGCAGGACGACAGCAAAGGCCGCTGTTTTCATGACCGAGTGTCCTCAGATGATTCGAGCGGAGACGGAACGACCACTTCGAAGATGGCGACCGGGCGAGTCTTGCCCTTGACCGTGACGTCCCCGAGGGCCCGGACGGTGTGCTCGCTGCGGAGCCGGGTCCGGGTTGCGTCGCTAATGATAATGCGCGTGCGGTATTCCTTGTTCAACGACTCCAGACGCGAGCCGAGGTTCACGTTGTCGCCGATCACCGTGTAGCTCATGATCGACGACGAGCCGATGTTGCCGGCGATCATCTCGCCCGAGTTGACGCCGATGCCGATATCGAACTGCACCTTGCCCTCGTGCCGCCACTTATGGTTGAGCTGCGACAGCACGTCGACCATCTCGATCGCCGCGGCCACTGCATGGTCGGCGTGCGCGGGATCGTCCACCGGCGCGCCGAACAGCGCCATCACCATGTCGCCGACGAACTTGTCGACCGTGCCGTGATGACGGAACACGACCTCCACCATCCGTGAGAAGTACTCGTTCAGCTGCGCGACCAGCGCCTCGGGCTGCCCTTTCTCGGTGACCGTGGTGAAGCCGCGGATGTCCGAGAAGAGCACCGTCATCTCCCGCCGCGTCCCACCGAGCTCGGCGAGCTCTGGATGTTCGAGCAGCTGGTGGTACACGTCGCGCGAGACGTAGCGGCCGAACAGCGCCTTCACCACCCGCTTCTCGCGCCCCTCCACGAAGTACTGATAGGCGGTGCCGGCGAAGAGCGCGGTGGCCATCGCGGTGAGCGGCTGCATCATGTCCAGCGAGAGGCCGCCCTTGAAGGAGGACATCGCCACCCAGGTCCACGCCAGGACGGCCGCGAGCGTGCCGATCGCCGCCGGTGTGAAAGGCAGGAACGCCGCCAGGCACCCGACGATCAGGCCTGCCGCGATCACGCTGGCCAGGCGCACCCGCCCCGAGACGGGTCGGATGAACCGGTTGGATAGCAAGTTGTCCGCCATCGTCGCGTGCAGCTGGATGCCGGGCATCGTGCCCATATCTGCGCCGAACGGCGTGGCGAAGGCGTCCATCAACCCTGACGTGGTCAGGCCGACGAATACGATCTTGTCCTTGAAGATCGCAGGATCGACTTTGGGCGGTTCCCCGGCGTCGAGATTGCCGATCGACGCGAACAGGTCGCGGACCTCGAAGGTGCGGTAGGGGCGGGCGCCATTCACGAGCGGCGGGGCGCGGTAGTTGATGAGGGTCGTGAGCTGGGGTGTCGGCCGCGGCCTGCCTTCGGCGTCGTAGACCACACCGGGGACCAGCGGCATGACCCGATCGCGGATCCTGATCTGCTCGCCATCGAGCACCACTTCTTCCGGCCTGAATCCCCCCGCGAGCAGCGCCGCCGCGACGCCGAGCGACGGCATGTATCGGTCACCTTGACGGATGAACGGCGGCATGCGGCGGGCCGGACCGTCGATGTCGAACGGCAGGAAGTTGTGGCCGAGGAGGGTGGCCGCGGCGGTCAGCGGAGGCAGCGGCGGAATGATCAGCGGCCGCTCCTCGATCGCGGGACCGAGACGGAAGGCAAGGCTCTTCTGACGCCAGTCGGACGGCGCGTTCGCGGCCTTCCCTTCCTGCACGCCTTCGTACACGGCATCGGCGAGCAGCACCGTCGCCGGCGCGCGTGCGACCGCGGCGGCCAGCGCGGCATCCGATTCAGCACCGGACATCGCCTGGCTGCCGATCTCCAGGCTGCGCGTACGATCGGGCTCGAGGAACCCGAAGTCGAACGCAATCACCCGCGCCGGCGCGCGGTTCAGGTAGTCGATCAGCGCCGCGAACACGGCGCGCGGCCACGGCCAGCGCCCGACGAACGGGGCCAGATCGCGGATCGACGTGTCATTGACCTCGACGATGACGATGTCGGTGCGAAGCGAAGCGGGATCGGCCGAGGCGCGGATGCGCCAGTCGTAGGTCGCGAGCTCGGTCTC